>Ga0207674_10002095_pt1 | contig 25271 bp, 24 predicted proteins | sample KBSCornC72_FD_184303 | JGI IMG/M metagenome (GOLD analysis project Ga0207674, IMG submission 184303) | Corn rhizosphere microbial communities from Kellogg Biological Station, Michigan, USA - KBS Corn C7-2 (SPAdes) (version 2) | ecosystem: Host-associated > Plants > Roots > Rhizosphere > Soil ...
GCCGCGCTCGCCGCCGTGCTGACCGATCCCGGCCGGTTCGCCGGCCGTAACGTGGCGCTGATCTGCTCCGGCGGCAACATCAGCCCGGCCCAGCTCGCCGCGCTCCTCGCCTGAGGCTTCCTGTTTGACTGCGGTATCGGGGGTCATAGCACCCGAAACCGCAGTCAAAGCCCGATCCTGGCCGCTTTAGCTGATCCGCAGCGGCAGCGCGCGCGGGCCGCGGATCTGGCCCGCGGACCAGGTCACCGCGGCCGGGTCGGCCAGGCTGAACTCGGGTATCCGCTCCAGCCAGACCTCCAGCGCCACCCGCAGCTCCATCCGGGCCAGGTGCGAGCCCAGGCAGCGGTGGATGCCCAGGCCGAACGCGGCGTGCCGGTTCATCTCGCGGTCGATGACCACCTCGCCCGCCCGGTCGAACTGCGCCGGATCACGGTTGGCCGCCGGGAACGACAGCAGGATCCAGTCGTCCGCCTTCATGTCCACGCCGTGCCAGTGCATGTCCTGCTTGACCAGCCGGGCCATGGTGACCGGGGCGTAGGCGCGGAGGAACTCCTCCATCGCGGTCGGCAGCAGCCCGGGCTCGGCCACCAGCCGCGTGAGGTCGGCCGGGTTCCGGGCCAGGTGCCACAGCGACGACCCGATCGCGCTCCAGGTGGTGTCGATGCCGGCGATCAGCAGCAGGGCCATCGCGCCGGTGACGTGCTCCGCCGTCAGCTTCTGGCCGAAGATCTCGGCGCCGATGAGGTAGCTGGTGATGTCGTCGCGCGGGTGGTCGAGGTGGTCGTGGACCTGCTCGAGCAGGTAGGTGAACAGCCCCTCCATCCGCTCGATGCGGTCCTCGGGCGGCAGGTTGATGCCCTCGAGCACGCTCTCCACGAACTCGCGGAACCGCGGCCCGTCCTCGGGCGGGAAGCCGAGCATGTCGGCGATGACCCGCATCGGGATGTGCTGCGCGTACTCGGCGGCCGCGTCGGCCACGTCCCGCCCCTCGAGCTTGTCGATGAGCTCGTGGCAGAACGCCCGGGTGGCCGGCTCCTGCCGGCTGATCGCGGTCTTGGTGAACGCTCCGAGCAGCAGCTTGCGCGCGTGGTGGTGGAACGGCGGGTCGGAGGAGATGGGCGGCGAGCCGCCGATCGGGGCGATGTCGGCCGGCGGCCGGAAGTTGCCCATGATGATCGACCGCGAGGAGAACCGGTCGGTGTCGTAGGCGATCGCCGCCACGTCCTCGTACCGGGTCGGCAGCCACCCGCCGCCGAACCGGTCGGTGTGCGCGATCGGGCACCGCTGCCGCAGGTCGTCCTGGATCGGATACGGGTCGGCGGACCACTCCGGCTCCAGGTGGGAGAAGTCGGTCGCCCAGTCCGAGACCGGCCCGGTGATGATCTCGCTGCGGACGCCGAACTCCTCGTCGGTGTCCGGGGCCTGGTAGATGAACCGTTCGTCGGCGGTCATGTCAGCTCACCTCGATCGCGTGCTCGGGGCAGTTGACCACGGCCAGCCGGGCGTTACGTTCGGCGTCCGGTGACACGGTTCCGTCGCCGAGGACCTGCCCGTATCCCTCTTCGTCGTCGCCGAACAAATCAGGGGCGAGGTCGTAGCAGCGACCGTGGCCCTGACAGCGTTCCGGATCTATCTGTATCTTCACTGCGCCATTCCCCTCTCGGTCGTGCTGGTGCCCAGCGCCCCCGCCACCCGGGCCAGCAGGGCGGCCCACTCGTCCTCGCCGGTCGCGTGCAGGTCCGGCGTGACCAGCGCGCTGCCCATCGCCAGCAGCAGGCAGAAGTGGGCCAGGGCGGCCGGGGACAGCCCCGGGTCGAGTTCGCCGCGCGCCTGGGCTAGCTCCACGAGACCGCCCAGCCAGTCGCCCCGCTCGCCCACGTACTCCCGCATCGGCCGGGCCACGTCCTCATCGCGCCGCGCCGCGACCAGCGCCTCGACGATCAGGTAGCCGCGCGCGTCGCGGCGGCGCGGCAGCCACCGGCCCACGGTGAGCAGCAGGTCCACCACCGGCCGGTCCGGGTCGGCGGCGAACAGCTCGCCGAGCAGGTGCCGCCCGTGCGTCCGCAGCGCGTCCACCAGCAGGTCCGCCTTGGAGGCGAAGTGCGCGTACAGCGCGCCGTTGCTCACCCCCGCCGCCGCGGCGATGTCGGCGACCCGGGTGCCGTCGTAGCCTCGTTCGGCGAACACGTCGGCCGCCGCCCGCAGCAGCCGCTCCCGGGTCTCGGCCGCGGTGACGCCCGCGATGCGCCCCATAAAGGAATTAAACGAGTGTTCATTATGATCCGTCAAGCCCTGGCCAGCCTAGGATGAGGCCGTATGAGCGTGCCGGAGGTGCCGGCCTCGCTGCGGTCGTGGATGTCCGCCGTCAGCGAGATCGTCCGCTCGGTCAACGCGGCCGAGCCGCTCGCCAGCGTGCTGACCCGGGTGGCCGGCCAGGCCTGTGAGCTGATCGGGTTCGAGTTCTGCGCGGTGATGCTGGCCGACGAACGGCGGGAGAGCCTGCAGATCGCCGGCTGGAGCGGCCTCACCCCCGACTACCTGGCCCAGGTCAGCGACGGCCAGGGGCTGCGTATCCGGCCGCCAGGTCCCGACCTCGACACCCCGGCCGCCCGCGCCTACCGGGAGGGCCGCACGATCGTCGTCCCGGACGTCCGCGAGGCCCGCTCCTACGGCCGGCTGCGGCGCCTGGCGCCCACCCAGGGCTACCGGGCCCTGCTGGTCGCGCCGCTGCGCGGATCCGGAGCCCTGGCCGGGGTCATCGTCGCCTACTCGGTCACCGCGCGGCAGTTCAGCGGGCCCGAGCTGGAGCTGATCGAGCTGCTGGCCGGGCAGGCCGCGATGGCCCTGGAAACGGCGCGGCTGCGGGCCGAGCAGCAGGAGGTCATCCGCGAGCTGTCCGTGGCCAACGAGGAGATGCGCCGCGGCCGGGCCGTGCTGGAGTGGGCCGAGCGGCAGCACCACCAGCTGATGCAGCTGGTGCTGGACGAGGTGGAACTGCCCGAACTGGTCGCCGCGCTCGCGTCGGCGCTGCGCGCGTCGGTCACGGTGGAGGATACCGACGGCCGCGTGCTGGCCAGCGCGCCCGCCGAGGGCTACTGCCCGCCGCCGGCCCCGGCGGCGCGCCGGACGGGCGCGGCCCGGGCCGCGCTCGAGGCCGGGGAGGCGTCCGGCCGGCGGTACACGGTGGCCCGGGTGCCGGTCCGGGGGCCGAAGGGTCCGAACGGGCGGGTTACCCGCTCCACCGCCGCCTGGGCCGCCCCGGTCGTGGTGGGCGGGGAACTGGCCGGGCGCCTGTGGGTCACCGATCCGCCCGCCGAGCCCGAGCCCGTCCAGCTCCGCGTCATCGAGCGGTTTGCCCTGGTCGTCGCGCTGCTGCTGCTCCAGCAGCGGCACCTGTTCGACGTGCAGAGCCGGCTGTCAGGTGACCTGCTCGGGGACCTGCTCCGCGACGGCGGCCCGGATCCCGCGGGCCGTCTGCGGGCCGTCCTGGACCGAGCCGCGGCATTGGGGCACGACCTGGCCCGCCCGCACGTCCTCGCGCTGCTGACCGTCGACGCGCCGGTCCCGCCCGCCGTGCGGCTGCCCGAGCTGGCCCGGGCCGCGGCCGAGCCGGGGCCGGTCCCGCTGGCCGGGACCTACGACGGGGCGCACGTCCTGCTGCTGCCCGCCGAGCCGGATCCCGGTGAGGCGCTGCGCCGCATCCTGGCCAAGGCCGACCAGGCGGTCGGGCCGCGCGGCCTGGTCACCCTGGTCGCCGGGCCGGTGGCCCGGGACGCGGCCGGGTACGCGACCGCGTTCCGGGTCGCCCGCGGCGCTGCGGCGCTACGCCGGGCTAGCGGCCGTGGCGGTTTCGTGGATGTCGGCCGGCTCGGGCTGTCCGCGCTGCTGCTCGAGACGGGGACGCCGGACGCGCTGCGCCGCTTCGCCGACGACGTGCTGCACGCCGTGGCGGAGCACGAGGAACGCCACGGCGGGGACCTGCTGGCCACGCTGCGGGCGTGGCTCTCGGCCGGCTGCTCGACGGCCGCGGCGGCGGACGCCCTCGTGGTGCACCGCAACACGGTGACCTACCGGCTCGCCCGCATCGAGCAGCTCACCGGGCGCGGCCTGCGGGACAGCCGGGTCCGCCTCGAGCTCGAGCTGGCCCTGACCATCCGGGAGATCGTCCAGGCCGAAGCACCGGGCTGAACCCTTGATCCTCGTCGTGTCCTTGTGCCCGGTACCAGCAGGGCACGGCTATTCCTGGGCTGGTGCACATAGCGGGGGACCAGCCCCGGCGGCAGCATCGAAAAGAGCCCCGATACCCGGGAGGTCGCCATGAAACCGCCGCCGTTCGCCTACGCCGCGCCGGACACCGTGGAGGAGGCGGTCGGGCTGCTCACCGAGCATGCCGATGCCGAGCCGCGGGTGCTGGCCGGCGGGCAGAGCCTGATCCCGCTGATGAACTTCCGGCTGGCCAAACCCGGGTACCTCGTCGACCTGCGCAACGTCGCCGGGCTGAGCGGCATCCGGCGTGAGGGCGACGTGCTGGTCATCGGCGCGATGACCAGGATGGCGGAGGTCGAGCGGTCCCCAGAGGTCGCCGTGGCCGCTCCGCTCGTGACCGAGGCGGTCGGGCTGGTCGCGCACGTCCCGGTCCGGAACAGCGGCACGGTGGGCGGCAGCCTGGCCCACGCCGACCCGGCCGCCGAGCTGCCCGCGGTGGCGCTGGCGCTGGACGCCGATCTGGTGGCGGCCGGCCCCGGCGGCACCCGCGTGATCCCGGCCGCGGCGTTCTTCACCGGGCCGTACAGCACAGCGCTGGCGGCGGACGAGATCCTGACCGAGATCCGGCTGCCGGTCTGGCCCGGCGGGCACGCGTTTACCGAATTCTCCCGGGTGCACGCCAACTTCGCCGTGGTGGCCGTGGCCGCGCTGGTGGAGCTGGACGGCGACGGCGACGGCGATCGGATCAGGCGCGCGGCCCTGGCCCTGGCCGGGGTGGCCCCGACCCCGGTCCGGGCCACGGCAGCCGAACGGGCGCTGGCCGGTGCTCCCGCCGACGCCGCGACGATCCGCGCGGCGGCGGACGCGGCCGCTACCAGCCTGTCGCCAGCCGGCGACCTGCACGCCAGCCCGGAGACACGGCGCGGCCTGGCCCGGACCTACCTGCGGCGCGGGATCGAACTGGCGGTCGCCCGCGCCCGGAACGAGAGGTGACAGCGATGGCCCCGGATACCCGCACGATCAGCCTGACCGTCAACGGCCAGCCGCACGTGGCCCAGGTAGAACCGCGCCGCCTGCTCGTCGACTTCCTCCGCGAGGACCTCGGCCTGCCCGGGACCCACATCGGTTGCGAGCACGGCGTCTGCGGGACCTGCACCGTGCTGCTGAACGGCGCCAGCATCCGCTCCTGCATCACCCTGGCCGTCCAGGCGGACGGCGCCTCCATCGACACCGTTGAGGGCCTCGCCCAGGGCGGTGAGCTGCATCCCCTCCAGGACGAGTTCTCGGAGAAGCAGGGGCTGCAGTGCGGCTTCTGCACCCCCGGCATGCTGATGCGGGCCCGCGAGATCCTCGCGGAGAACCCCGACCCGTCGCCCGGTCAGGTGCGCGAGGCCATCGCCAGCAACCTGTGCCGCTGCACCGGCTACCAGTTCATCACCGAGGCCGTGATCAGCGCCGCCGCGCGGATGCGGGCCAGCAAGGAGGGGGTCGCCCCGTGACCGCCGCGAATCAGGCCACCCCGGGCGCGCCGCCCGTCCGCGACCACTCCGCCAGCCGGCGCTGGGTGGGCCAGTCCATCCGCCGGGTCGAGGACCCGAAGTTCCTGCTCGGCCGGGGCGGCTACATCGCCGACCGGATCACCCCGGGCACCCTGCACGCCGCCGTCCTGCGCAGCCCGTTCGCGCACGCCAGGATCGGCCGGATCGAGACCGCCGCGGCCCTGGCCGCGCCGGGGGTGCACGCGGTGATCACCGGCCGGGAGGCGGCCGAGCTGTGCGACCCGATGCCCGACTTCGGGCCGGACCCGGCCAAGCACACCTGGCGCTGCCTGGCCGCGGAGAAGGTCCGGTACGTCGGCGAGGGCGTCGCGGTGGTCGTGGCGGACAGCCGCTACCTGGCCGAGGACGCGCTCGAGCTGATCGAGGTCGAGTACGAGCCGCTGCCCCCGGTCACCGACCCGGAGCGCGCGCTCGCCGCCGGGTCCCCGCTGGTGCACGAGGCGCTGGAGTCGAACTGCGCCTACGAGCGCAGCTTCGACTTCGGCGACGTCGAGCGTGACTTCGCCGAGGCCGACGTGGTGATCAGGGACCGGCTGCGCTGGCACCGCTCGGGTGGCCAGCCGCTGGAGACCGTGGGCGCCATCGCCGAGTACGACCAGGGCACCGGCAGCTTCACCATCGACACCAACACGCTGAGCTTCACCAGCTACCTGTTCATGGCGGCGGGCACGCTCAAGGTCCCGGTCAACAAGCTGGACATCAGGCCGGTGCCGGCCGGCGGCAGCTTCGGCTCGAAGCTGTTCGCCAACAAGCCCGCGGTGATCGCGGGGATGTGCGCGCGCAAGACCGGCCGCCGGGTGGCCTATCTGGAGGACCGGTCCGACAACATCGCCAACTGCGACCACCACGGCTCGGACCGGGTCTACGACGTCGAGCTCGCGATGATGCGGGACGGCACCATGCGCGGCCTCAAGATCGACGTCGTCGACGACTACGGTGCCTACATCCAGTTCGGCGTGGGCCATCACGGCAACGCCCTGGCCCAGGTGGTCGGTCCGTACACCATCGGCAGCGTGCGCTACCGGGTCCGGGCGGCGCTGACCAACAAGAACCAGCAGGGCGCCTACCGGGGCTTCGGCTCCGAGGTGAACAACTGGATGCTCGAGCAGATGGTGGACAAGGCCGCGCGTGAGCTCGGCCTGGACCCGGTCGCGGTCCGCCGGATGAACTTCATCAGGGACTTCCCGCACTTCATCCCGACCGGCAACGTCTACGACTCCGGCGACTACGAGCGGGTGCTCGACCATGCCCTGGAGCTGGCTCGGTATGACCACTGGCGGGATGAGCAGCGGCGGCTGCGCGAGCAGGGCCGGCATATCGGCATCGGCGTGATCACCGCCCAGGAACGCAGCGTGTTCTCCGCGACCGAGTTCTGGTTCTGGTTCGACGAGCCGGGCGCGCCGGTCACCTCGACCCCGGAGTCGGTGTCGCTCAAGGTCGACGCCACCGGCGGGATCACCGCGGTCCTGTACTCCTGCGCGTTCTGGGGCAACAGCCCGGAGACGATGGTGGCGCAGCTCGTGGCCGAGGAGTTCGACTGCAGCCCGTACGACGTCTCGATCGTCTACCACGGCAGCCGCGACGGGCTTCCGGCCACCGGCCCGGGCGGCTCCCGCACCACGGTGATGCTCGCCGGCGCGGTCGAGGGCGCGTCGGCCAAGATCAAGGAGAAGGCCCGCCGGGCAGCGGCCCACCTGCTCGAGATCGGCCCCGACGACCTGGAATGGTCCGACGGCGGCTTCCGGGTCCGGGGCGACCCGGAGCGGAAGAAGACGCTCGGCGAGATCGCGATCATGCTGCACCTGTTCAAGCACAGCTTCCCGGAGGACATGGAGAGCGGGCTCGACGCCTCGAAGGTGTTCGACCATCCGTACACGACCATGCCGTCGGCGGACCGGAAGGACCTGGGCGTCTTCTACCCGTTCGTCGGCCACGCCTGCCACGTGCCGGTGGTGGAGGTCGACATCGAGACCGGCGCGGTCACGTTCCTGAACTACGCGGCCGTGCACGACTGCGGGACGCTGGTCAACCCGCGGTCGCTGGCCGGGCACATCGTCGGCGGCACGGCCCAGGGCATCGGCACCGCCCTGTACGAGGAGTTCGTCTACGACGACGACGGCCAGCTGCTGTCCTCCAGCTTCATGGACTACCTGATCCCGACCGCGATGGAGGTCCCCGAGCTCACCATCGGCCACGTCGAGACGCCGTCGCCGTACACGCCGCACGGCATCAAGGGAGGCGGCGAGGGCGGCCGGATGATGGCGCCCGCCGCCATCAACGCCGCGGTCAACGACGCGCTCGCCCCGCTCGGGGTCCGGCTGACCGAGCTGCCGATGACGCCGGAGCGGATCCTGGCCGCGCTGCGCGCTGCGGGTCATGCGGGGTGAGCGCTCCACCGGCCCCGGTCGCCGTGGTCACCGGCGCCAACCGGGGAATCGGGCGCGCCATCACCGTGGCCCTGGCCGCCGCCGGATGCACCGTCGCCGCGAGCGCTCGTGACCCTTCGAGCTTGGCCGAGACGGTGGCGGAGGCGGACAAGGCGGGCGGGACCGCCGTCCCGTTCGGCTGCGACGTGTGCGACGAAGCCTCGGTGGCGGCCCTGGCCGCCCGGGCCGGTGAGCTCGGCCCGGTATCCGTCGTGGTGGCCAACGCCGGCATTGCCGGGCCCACCACGCCCCTGCACGAGATGTCCCTGGCCGACTGGCGGGAGACGGTCACCACCGACCTGGACGGGGTGTTCCTCACGTTCCGGGCGTTCATCCCGGCCATGATCGAACGCCGGGACGGCAGCCTGATCGCGATCTCGTCGATGACCGGCAAGCGCCCGCTCTACGGCCGCACCCCCTACGCCGCGGCGAAGATGGGCGTCATCGGGCTGGTCCGCACGCTCGCGACCGAGCTCGGGCCCCACGGCATCCGGGTGAACGCGGTCTGCCCTGGCCCGGTCGCCGGACCCCGGATCGAGCAGGTCATCGCCCTCCAGGCCGCGGCCCGCGGGATCACCGCGGAGCAGGCCCGGGCCGAGATGGATGGCATGTCCCCGCTGCGCCGCATGGTGACCGCGGAGGAAGTGGCCGCGGCCTGCGTGTTCCTGGCCTCCGGCGGTTCGGCCTCCATCACCGGCGAGGACCTCAACGTCACCGCCGGCGTCGTCATGTACTGATTTCCACCGAAGGAGCCCGATGCGGATCATCGACCTCTCACAGGACATCTACGAGGGCATGAAGGTGTACCCCGGCCACCTGAAGACCGTGCAGTTCGAGCACGCCACGCACGAGGAGACGGCGCCGCGGTTCGAGGGCGGCTTCTCCTTCCAGACCACCGGTTTCATGCTGAACGACAACGGGCCCACGCACGTCGACTCGTTCTCTCACCTCGACCCGGACCCGTCGGCGGAAACCATCGAGCAGATGCCGCTGGACCTGTTCTACGGCCCCGCGGTCTGCCTGGACGTCACCGGCTTTAAGCCGGGCACCGACATCACCGCCGACGACCTGGACAGCATCGAGGCCGTGGCGCCGGTGAGCCTGCAGCCGGGCGACATCCTGCTGCTCTACACCGCCACCTGGAACCGCTTCGCCGGCGACAAGCGCTACCTCACCGACTTCGCCGGCCTGGGCGAATCGGCCGCGGAGTGGATCGTCAGCCGGCGGGTGAAGACGTTCGGCGTGGACAGCCCCACCCCGGACAACCCCACCAGCACCACCTACCCGGTCCACATGATGTGCCGCCGGGAGCACATCACGCACTACGAGAACCTCGCCCACCTGGACGAGGTCGTGAATACCCGCTTTACCTTCGCCGGCTTCCCGCTCAAGCTCCGCGGCGCCCACGGCGGCCCCACCCGCGCCGTCGCCCTCATCGGCTAGGGCGGACCGCCCGTCACCCGCGTACCCGCATCCGGCCCCGGTCGATGACCACGGTGCCGTCGTCCTTGGTCGTCTGGAACAGCGCGGTGTCGCTGCCGTCCTGCCGCCAGACCGAGACCGTCAGCGCCTCACCCGGCCATACCGGCCGGCTGAACCGGCCGGACATGGACCCGAACCTGGCCGGGTCCCCGTCGCACAGCGCCTGCAGCAGGGCCCGGCCGGTCACCCCGTAGGTGCACAGGCCGTGCAGGATCGGCTGGCTGAAGCCGCCCCGGGCGGCGAACTTCGGGTCGACGTGCAGCGGGTTCCTGTCCCCGGACAGGCGGTAGATCAGGGCCTGCTCCGGGCGGGTGGGCTGCACGACCCGGTGGTCGGGCTCCCGGTCAGGCCGTTCCCACGGCGCGTCGGTGCCGCGCTCGCCGCCGAAGCCGCCCTCGCCGCGGATGAAGGCGCTGCTCCGCGACGTCACCAGCGGCTCGCCGGTGGCCGCGTCCACCGCCGCGTTCTCGGTCACCACCAGCGCCCCGGATCCCTTGTCGTAGATGCCGGTCACGGTGGCGGTGATGCGCACGGTCCCCTCCACCGGCAGCGGCCGGTGGAGCTCGAAGGCCTGCTCGGCGTGGACCAGCAGGGCCCGGTCGAAGTCGCCGAGCGTGCGTCCCGGCCGGGCCTGCGCGATCAGCACGCCGAACGTCGGCAGCACCTTCTGCTCGATGCCCTCGCAGTTCTCCGTGGTGAACTCGAGTTCCTGCAGCGGGTCGCCGAGCCCGGCCCCCACCCCGACCGCGTAGAGCAGCGCGTCCTTGCTGTCCCAGGACCGCTCCTGCGGCTCGCTCGGCACTCCGACCAGGGTGTGGTCAAGCCCCATGACAACCTCCGAACTCGCCGCAACCGCCCGAAATTGCTAGAACGCCGTTCTAGAACGAATTCTCAGCCGCGTCCCCATCCGTGTCAACCCGCCCTCCGCCCATGATCATGAAGGATCTTTGGTCCGGGGAGACTAAGAGTCGTTCGCGATCTCAGGGTCATGCCGCCGCGGCCGGCAGGGTTGACACGCCCGGGGCGGCGCGATCCAATCGTCTAGAATTCCCTTCTAGTATTCGGTTCCGTCGCGCGTACCCCGGGGAGTGATCGCCATGGGCATCCTGGACGGCAAGGTCGCCATCGTGACCGGCGCCAGCCGCGGCATCGGCGCGGAGATCGCCCGCCGGTTCGCCGCCGAAGGCGCCGCCGTGGCCGTGGCCGCCCGGACCACGGACACCGGCACCTCACCGCTCTCCGGGACCATCGCCGAGACCACCGAGCAGATCCGCGCGGCCGGCGGCACCGCGGTGCCGATCCGCGCCGACCTGTCCAAGCCGGAGGACAGGGAGCGCCTGGTCACAGAGGCGGAACAGCAGCTCGGCGCCGCGGACATCCTGGTCAGCAACGCCGCCGTCACCTACTTCACCCCGGTCACCGACTTCACCGCGCGCCGCTTCCAGCTCATGTTCGACGTCCAGGTAGAGGCCCCGTTCCACCTGGCCCAGCTGGTCATTCCGGGGATGCGGGAGAAAGGACGCGGCTGGATTCTGAACATCTCCTCCGGCGCCGCCCGGCACCTGCCGCTCCCGCCCAGCGGTTTCGCCCGCCGCGGCGGGACTGTCTACGGCATGTGCAAGGCCGCCCTGGAACGGTTCTCCACCGGCCTGGCCGCCGAACTCTACGACGACGACATCTCGGTCAACGCGCTGTCGCCCACGAAGGTGGTCCCCACCCCCGGCACGCTCTTCCACCACCTGACCTCGGAGGACGATCCGAACAACGAGCCGCCCTCGGTCATGGCCGAGGCCGCGCTGCGGCTGTGCAGCGGCGGGCCCAAGGAACTGACCGGCCGGATCGCCTACTCCCAGGAGCTGCTGGCCGAGCTGGCCCCGCGATAAAGCACAATGAGCCTGGTCCGGGTCGACTGCCACCTGCACACGGTCGCGTCCGGGGACGCGGTGACCACGCTGGACCAGCTGGCCGAGCGCGCCGCCCGGGAAAGCCTGGACGTGGTGTTCATCACCGACCACAACGAGATCTCGGCCGCCGCGGCAGCCAGCGACCTGGGCGTCCGGGTCATCGTCGGGGAGGAGATCAGGACGCCCGACGGCGACATCATCGGCCTGTTCCTCACCGAACGGGTGCCGTACGTGCTGCCCGTGGCCGAGGTCGTCGCCCGGATACGGTCCCAGGGCGGCCTGGTCTACGCCCCGCACCCGTTCGACGCGGGCCGGTCCAGCCTGGGCCGGGTGCTGCCGGGGCTGTGCGCGGCGGGCGCCGTGGACATCGTCGAGGTCTTCAACGCCAAGATCGAAACCCAGGGACCGAACGAGCGGGCCGCTGCCCTCGCGACGGCCTATGCCCTGCCGGGCGGGGCCGGCTCGGACGCGCACGACCCGGCCGGCATCGGCGCGGCCTACCTGGAGATGCCCGACTTCGACGGCCCGGCCAGCTTCCTGGCCGCGCTGGCGGACGCGCGGATAACCGGGGAGTACCGCCCGCACGCCCCGCGCTACCCGCGGCGCCCGGCGTTACCGTCCGACCCACTACAGGCCGATCCGGTTGGCCAGCCGTTCCCGGTGGTAGGCGCCGTCGCCGAGGAACAGCTCGCTGGCCTTGGCCCGCTTGAAGTACAGGTGGGCGTCGTGCTCCCAGGTGAAGCCGATGCCGCCGTGGATCTGGATGTTCTCCGCGGCCACGTGGAAGTAGGTCTCCGAGGCGTACGCCTTGACCAGCGAGGCCAGCACCGGGATCTCGGCCGAGTCCTCGGCCACCGCGGCCGCCGCGTAGCCGACCGCGGACCGCAGCGACTCGACCTCGAGCAGCAGGTCGGCGCAGCGGTGCTTGATCGCCTGGAAGCTGCCGATGGGCCGGTCGAACTGGCGCCGGGTCTTGGCGTACTCCACCGCCATGTCCAGCGCCCGCTGCGCGCCGCCGAGCTGCTCGGCGGCCAGCGCGACCGCGGCCACGTCCAGGGCGCGGTCCAGGGCCGCGGCGCCGTCGCCGGGCGAGCCGATCAGCCGGCCGGTCACCCCGGCGAACTCCAGCCGGGCCAGCTGCCTGGTCTGGTCCAGCGCGGGCAGCGCGGCCCGGCTCAGCCCGTCCGCGTCGCCCTCCACTGCGAACAGCGACAGTCCGGCGTCGGTGGTCGCGACCACGAGGATCAGGCCGGCCGTGGCGCCGTCGAGCACGAAGCTCTTGTGCCCGTCCAGCCGCCAGGCTTCACCGTCCTTGACCGCGGACAGCCGGATCGCGGCCGGGTCCCAGGAGCCGCCGTCCTCGGTGAAGGCGAGCGTCGCGACGGTCTGGCCGGAGGCGATGTCGGGCAGCAGCCCGCGCCGGGCGCCCTCGTCCGGGCTGGCCAGCAGCGCCGTGGCGGCCAGCACGGCGCTGGCCAGGTACGGCCCGCCGTACAGCGCGGCGCCGAACTCCTCCAGCACGACCGCCTGCTCGGCGAAGCTGAAGCCGGCCCCGCCGTAGCTTTCCGGTATGGCCAGGCCCTGCAGGCCGAGCTGACTGCCCGCCTGCTCCCAGACGGCCCAGTCGGTCTCGCCGTCGTCCATTAGCGCGCGCACCCGGGACAGCGGCGCCCGGTCCGCCAGGAACCGCCTGACCGAGGCCCGGAGCTCTTCCTGTTCCGCACTCACACCGAGGATCATTGCTGTTCCCTCGCTTCCGTGATCACGAGGACGTCGAGCGCCTCGACCTGGTCACCGTTCACCCACAGCGGGTTGACCTCCAGCGCGCGCAGCGACCCGTCCAGCGCGAGCGCGGCCTCGCCGAGAGCGGCGATCGCCCCGGCCACCGCGTCCAGGCTGGCGGGCGCCGTACCGCGCGCCCCCTGCAGCAGCGGCAGCCCGCGCAGCTCGCCGAGCATCCGCCTGACCTCGGCGGCGTCCACCGGGAGCAGGCGCAGGCTGGTGTCGTTCAGGACCTCGACCCAGATCCCGCCCAGGCCCACCGCCAGCACCGGGCCGAACGCGGGATCGACGGTGACGCCGGCCAGCAGTTCGGTGCCGCCGGTGCGCATCGGCGTCACCAGCACGCCGTCCACGCTGGCCTCCGGTATGGCCTGGAACCTTGATCCGGCCGCGCGCACCTTCTCGTACCCGGCCCGCACCTCCGCCTCAGAACCGAGCCCGAGGACGACCCCGCCGATGTCGGACTTGTGGGTGATCTGCGCCGAGCAGATCTTCAGCGCCACCGGCAGCCCGACCCTGAAGGCGATCTCGACCGCCTCGTCGGCCGAGCCGGCCAGCCCGCCCGGCACGACCGGCACACCCGCCTCGGCCAGCAGCTGCCGCGCCCGCACCTCGGACCACGGGCCTTCGGACCACGGGCCGGCCGCGGCATCGGCGGCCCGCCCGGGCGCCGTGATGCGCCGCGGAACCGGGGCGCGCACCTGCCCGCGGTTCTCCAGCCAGCGCAGCGCGTGGCCCAGCGCGGTCATCGCCAGGTCCAGGCCGCCGAGGAAGGTGATGCCGCGCTTGCGCAGCAGCTCCCGGGCGTAGTCGCTGAGGTTCACGCAGGTGCTGCCGACGGGAATGATCGGGATCGGCGCGGAGTCCAACCTCATCGCCAGCCAGTCCACCCGGGTCTCCAGGGTGCGGGCCGTGTCCTCATCCGGCGGCCGGGCCTCGGGCAGCGTCACCCCGGAGAACAGCACGAAGTCCAGGTTCGGGTCCTGCACCGCGATGTCGAGCGCGTGGTCCACCGCGGTCAGCGGGCCCTTCTTCCCGGACAGGTTGGCCAGCACGCCGAAGCCGGTGACGTCCAGCGGGTTGTGCGGGCTGGCGAACGGCGGCAGCAGCGCGGCGATCGCCGCCTCCGTCCCGGCCGAGAAGTCCGGGATGGCCACGCCCCGGGCGCTGGCCGCGTCGGCGATGATGTCGCAGGCCCCGCCGGAAAGGGTCAGCACGCCCATCCGCCGGCCGCGCGGCCAGCGGCTGTAGCCGAGGGCCGCCCCGGTGGTCAGCAGCTCCTCCAGGCTCGTGACCCGGATGACGTTGAGCTGGCGCAGCACCGCGTCGACCACCGCGTCGTCGCCGGCCACCGAGCCGGTATGCGCCAGCGCGGCCTGCTGGCCGGCCGGGCTCGAGCCGACCTTCAGCGCGACGATCGGCTTGCCCGCCCGGTCCGCCTTCTCCGCCACCCGGGCGAACCCGGCCGGGTCGCCGATCTCCTCGAGGAACAGGCAGATCACCCTGGTCGCCTCGTCCTCGACCAGGTAGTCGAGCACGTCGGCGGTCGTCATCATGGCCTCGTTGCCCATCGAGGTGAGCAGGCTCAGCCCGATCGCGTGCGCCTTGGCGAAGGCCAGCACCACGCTGGCCAGCGCGCCGCTCTGCAGCGCCACGCCGACCGGCCCCGCGATCAGCGGCGGGGGCAGCGCCAGCGCGTAGGGTGCCGACCGGCGGTTCGCGTTGACGAAGCCCAGGCAGTTCGGGCCGAGCATGGTGATCCCGTTCGCCACCGCGCGGGCCAGCAGCGCGTCCTCGAGCGTCCGCCCCGCCTCGCCCACCTCCCGGTAACCGGAGGCGAGCACCACCGCGTTCGGGATCCCGGCCGCGCCCATGTCGTCCAGCACGCCCTCCACCGCCTGCACCGGCGTCAGGATGAAGGCCAGATCGGCGGATTGGGCCAGGTCCCGCAGGCTCGGCACGACCGGCAGGCCGAACGCGCCCGTGGCCCGCGGATGGACCGCCGTCAGCGGCCCGGCGAAGCCGGCCGTGGCGCAGCTCGCCACGATGAACCTGGCCCACCCGGAGTTGTCGGACGCGCCGACCAGCGCGATGCTCCGCGGGGCGAAGAACGCGCGCAGCCGCTCGGGCGTGACCAGCTCGCGGGCGGCCCCGTGGTCAGCCGGGCCCGGCTCCGTCATGACCGGTTCGGCTCCTTCGGCAGGCCCAGGGCGCGCTCGCCGATGATGTTCCGCTGGATCTCGCTGGTCCCCGAGTAGATCGTGCCGGCCCGGCTGCTCAGGAACACGCTCTGCCAGGCGCTGACCGGATAGCCGTCGCCGTCCGGCCGGAGCAGCCCGTCCGCGCCCTCGATGGTCATCGCGATCTCGCCCAGCCGTTTGTGGTACTCGCTCCAGAACAGCTTGGCCACGGAGGCCTCCGGGCCCGGCGGGCGGCCGGCCGCCACCTGCGCCAGCGTGCGCAGGCCACTGAACCGCATGAGCTCGACCTGCGTGTAAGCCCAGGCGAGCTGCTGGCGGATCAGCGGGTCGGCGGTCTTCCCGCGCTTGCGCGCGGTCTCCGTCAGCTGCCAGAACTCGCGCTCGAAGCCGAGATGGGCCACGGTGGCCCGGCCGCCGCGCTCGTGCCCGAGCGTGGTCATGGCCACCCGCCAGCCGTGGTTAAGGCCGCCGATGACGAAGAACAGCGGGGTCCGCACCGCGTCCAGGAAGTCCTCGTAGAACTCGGCCGCGCCGGACATCTGCTTGATCGGCCGGTACTGCACGCCCGGGCCGGTGAAGTCGATCAGCACGTAGGAGAGCCCGGCGTGCTTGGGTGCGTCCGGGTCGGTCCGGCAGAGCAGGAACATCCGGTTGGCCCGGCCCGCGCCCGAGGTCCACACCTTCTGCCCGGTGATGACGAGCTCGTCCCCCTCGACCACGCCGCGGGTCTGCACGCCGGCCAGGTCCGAGCCGTGGCCGGGTTCGGAGAAGCCCTGGCAGTACACGTCCTCGCCGGAGATGATCCGGGGCAGGAAGTACGCCCGCTGCTCCGGGGTGCCGTGCACCATGACGGACGGCCCGACCAGCCACTCGCCCATGCCCCGGGTCACCCGGGGCACCCCGGCCCGGTAGAACTCCTCGTTCAGCACGGCTCCGCGCACCGCGTCCATGCCCTGCCCGCCGAACTCCTCCGGCCACTGCGGGCAGACCAGCCGCGCTTCGGCCAGCTTGGCCGCCCACTCGGCGTAGGCCGGATGCGCCTCCGCCTCGGCTATCCGGGCCTGGGTCCGGCCGCCCGCGGTCAGCGGCATGTTCCAGTCGGCCAGGCCGGCCAGCGGAGCCGGCGCCTCGGCCGCGATCCAGTCCCTGAGCTCGGCGCGGAACTGCGCGATCTCCGGGCCAAGGTCAAGTTCCATGGCGAGCCTCCTGCCGCACCCGGGCGCCTGTCATTCAATCCTAGAATTACGTTCTAGACCGGATCAAAACTCGCCATCGCCCCCGCTGTCAACCCCCCTCCGGCCGGTCATCACGGGCGGGCGGCCACCACGCGCCGCCCGTCATGAGCAGCCGGACGTACTCGATCACGGCGTCGATCACCCGGTCGGCCTGCCGCCTGCTCCCGGCCGCGGCCACCTCCCGGCTGCCCTCGCCGATCAGCGTGGTCAGGATCGTCACGTAGAGCCGGTCGAAGGAGGTGTCGGACAGCCGGAGCAGCGCGTCGTTCTGGCCGAGCCACTCGCGGCCGCGACGCCGCCTCATCACCTCGAAGCCGGGCGGGCCATCCCCGTCGGAGAACAGCACCGCCAGGTCGCGCCGCTGCCAGCAGCCCTCCATGAAGGCGCGCGCACCCGCCGAGAACAGCTCGAACGGGTCGGTCACCCCGGCCTTCCTGGCCCGGGCCACCGCCTCGCTCGCGTCCGCCTCCTGGGCCTGCTGGTAGTCCTGCCAGAGCGCGATGAACAGCTCGCTCTTGCCGCCGAAGTGGTGGTACAGGCTGCCCACGCTGGACCCGGCGCGCTCGACCACGTCGGCGATGCTGGCGTCGGCGAAACCCTGCCCGGTGAACACCGCGCGGGCGGCGTCGAGCAGTGCCCGCTGCGTCTGCGCCGTCCTGGCCCACTGCCAGGAGCCGGCGCCGGCCCTGCCCCTGGATGGGCGCCTGGATGAGCCCGTAGATAGGCCCTTGGATAGGCCCCGGGGCGGCCGCGCCACTGGTGCCACCGGTCACCACCCCTTTTCAGAACGTGATTCTAGGAGTCTAACCGGCCTCTTGACACCCCCATACCCCCTCCTAGAGGCTAATTCCAGAAGAAGATTCCAGTAATCGGCACCCGGGAAGGGGAGCTGGCATGGCACGTCTGGACGGGCGGGTCGCGATCGTTACCGGTGCCGGCCGGGGCATCGGCAGGTCGGTGGCCAGGCTGCTGGCCAGCGAGGGCGCCTCGGTGGTGGTCAACGACCTGGGCTCGGCGGTCGACGGCTCCGGGCACGACTCCGGGCCCGCGCACGACGTGGTGGCCGAGATCGCCGAGGCCGGCGGCAAGGCCGTCGCCAACGGCGCGGACATCTCCGTCTTCGCCGCGGCCGAGAACCTGGTCCAGACGGCCATCGAGGAGTTCGGCCGGCTCGACATCCTGGTCAACGTGGCCGGCATCCTGCGCGACCGGATGGTCTTCAACATGACCGAGCAGGAGTGGGACGACGTCATCCGGGTGCACCTGAAGGGCACCTTCAACACCACCAGGTTCGCCTCGGCGCACTGGCGGTCGCTGCGCGACGAGTCGGCGCAGAACCGCATCATCAACTTCACCTCGGTCTCCGGCCTGCACGGCGCCCCCGGCCAGCCGAACTACGCCGCCGCCAAGATGGGTATCGTCGGCCTGACCTGGTCCTCAGCCCGCGCATTGGGCAAGTACGGGGTCACGGTGAACGCGATCTCGCCCGGCGCGGCCACCCGGATGACCGACTCGGTGCCGACCGACCGCCGCCGGACGCGGCCGGAGGTGGACGAGTGGTCCCCGGACAACGTGGCCCCGATCGTGGCTTACCTGGCCAGCGAGCGGTCCGGCTGGATCACCGGGCGGATCATCCACTCCTCTGGCTACGAGGTGTCGCTGTACAGCAACCCCGAGCCGGTCGTCCGGATCGTCGGCACCGGTCCGTGGCAGCCGGACGCGCTGGCCGAGCAGGTCGAGCGCTCGTTCGGCCCGCTGCTGGGCCGCGCCCGGTGACTCACGGGTAGGCGGCGGGCACCGCGCCGATCGCGGCTAGGGACTCGACGAAGAAGTAGATCGCCTTGAAGAACTCGAGCAGGTCGCCCTGCTCGAGCATGATCTTGCGGTACATGACCGTGCGCTGCGCGTCGTACCCGTCGTGCAGCGCCTTCCAGTCCCGGTAGTCCATGCCGAGCACGTACGTCGCCTGCAGGGGGTCGTCCGGCCCGATGATCCGGCAGTCGGTCACCGTGCCGCCGTTCCACTGCACGAACAGGTAAGCGCCAAGGTCTCGGCAGCCCAGCGCCCAGGACGCCGGGTAGATGCTCTTGAGAAAATCGAAGAAGTCCCAGTACTCCTGCAGCTTGACCGCGCGGGCCTGCTCATCGGGTCCGGCGGTGAGCGCGTCCCGCACCGCGTCGGCCCATTCCTTGCTGAAGAAGTCAGCCATGGCTCACCCGCCCGCCAGCACCGGCTGCACCTTCTGCAGCAGGTCCTCGAGGTCGGGCGAGAGCCCGATGCCGACGTCGTTCAGCTTGCGCCGGAGCTGCTGGAAGAACAGCACCCGCACCTCGTCGTCGGTCCAGCCCAGCGGCTCGTAGTAGATCCGCCGGCTGACCACCCCGGAGACCGACAGGATGGTCCGCAGCGTGTCGTGGATCTCCTTGATCATCGTCGGGTCCTTGCGCACCGCGTCCTGCAGGTACCGCATCCCGCCCTGCACGTGCCGCGACTCGTCCCGGCAGGTGGCGGTGAAGCCGGTGTAGTAGGCGGGCAGGAACCCGCGCCAGCGGGCGTAGGACAGCGTCACCTTCATCACCGACAGCGCCAGCACGCCCTCGATCCACAGGAAGTAGTTGGTGCCGTAGCGCACCCGCGCCCGCTCGTCGTACGGATGCAGCCGCAGCTCGTCGGCCTGGTAGGCCAGCAGCCCGAACGGCGCGACGAACGTCTCGGACACCCACGGGAAGGACGCGTCCAGGATGTCCATGATGTCGTCGCCCTTGAGCCCGACGACCTCCCGGTAGAACCGGTCGAAGAAGACGGTGTGCCGCGCCTCGTCCTCGATCTGCGCCGCGATGTGCAGCTTCTCCTCCTCGCTGGCGCCGATCATGAACACCGGCAGCTCGATCTCGACCTGCCGTTCGCCGTGGTGGAAGCCGGACGCGACCGCGATGAACGACTGCCGCTCCTCCTCGGTCATCTTCTCCTGCCAGTCGATCTTGTCCTGGCTGAAGTCGAGGTCGTAGACGTCCCACCGCTGCTTGAGGTACTTGCGGTACAAGGTGGTGAAGTCGGGCAGCGAGCGCAGGTCCTTGTGCACGTACTCGATGACGTCGTCGATGTCGACGTTCAGCACCTGCTCGAGCGAGGAGTCCTCGATCTCGCGCACCTGCGCGTCGCTCAGCGCGCGGGGGCCTTCCCGGAGAACCGCGGTCGGGCTCTTGCGTTCGGTCATCCTGGTGGCCCCCTCGCCGCCGTAGCGAATCCTAGAAACTAATTCTGTTTCCCATTCGACCCGGTTCCGCCCGGCCCGTCAAGATCCGCCGGCCAGGCCCGCGGGCGTCGCGGCCGGCGGCTGGGCCGGGGCGCCGCCCGGCACCGGAGCGAGCTCGCCGCTGGGCAGCAGCGGCGGCCCCGCGAAGGACCAGTCGTGCCGGGCCGCGATCGGCATGATCTCCGCCGGGCCGAACGCCCGCCCGGCCTCTCGCTCGGCCCGGCAGATGTCACGGTGCATCTGCTCGAACCCGCCCGGGGTGTGCACGGTCAGGAACCGGACCGGTTCGCCCGGGCCGCTGGCGAAGGTGTGCGCCGTGCCCCGGGGCACGAACGCCGCGGCGCCCGCGCCGAGCCGGTGCGTGGCGCCGTCCGCGTGCAGCAGCAGGGTGCCGCCCTGGACCAGGAACAGCTCGTCGGTGCCCGGGTGGGTATGCAGCGGCGGGCCGGCTTCCCCGGCCGGCGCCTCGCAGGACACGACGGACAGCCGCTGCCCGGTCGCGTCGGCGTCGACGAGCAGTCGCATGACGCGGCCCCCGGCCCGGTCGAGGTTCTCCGCCGCGTCCGCGGTGGTCACGGTGATGGTCATGGCGACACTCTCCAATTCACTTGATGTACTATCAATTCAATTAACAGGTGTATAACTGAAAGGTGTCCGCTGTCAAGCGCCGTTACCACGCCCCGGTCCGGCAGGAGCAGGCCGCGCAGACCCGCCAGCGCATCGCCGCCGCCGCGGCCGCCGAGTTCACCGAGCACGGCTGGTCCGGCACCACGGTCGCCGCCATCGCGGCGCGCGCGCAGGTCACCCCGCAGGCGGTCCACCTGGCCGTCGGCGGCAAGGCCGCGTTGCTGGTCCGCGCGGTCGAGGTGACCGTGGCCGGAGCGACCGACGACGAGCCGCTCGCGGACCGGCCTGCCTTCGCTGACGTCTATGCCCCCGGCATCCCGGCGCGCCGCCGCCTGGAGGCCCTGGCCGCGGCGACGAGCGACATCTACGGCCGGGCCGCCCGCCTGTTCCTCGTGCTCGCCGAGGCCGCCGCCAGCGACGCCACCGCCGCCGAACTAGCCGCCCAGGCCAGCGCCCGCCGCCTGGCCGACCACCGCCGCCTGGCCGGTCTCCTGGCCCCCGACGCCAGCCCAGCCCAGCTGGACCTGCTCACCGACACGATCTGGGTCCTGGCCGGCCCCGCCGTCTACGTCGACCTGGTCCACCGCCGGCACTGGCCTTCCGCCCGGTACGCCACCTGGCTCACCGACCAACTCGACCACGCCGCTAATAAGGTGACAGAGCCGATGTAAGCGCTTAGATTGGCGAGTGACGGCAACCAAGCTCCACCATCTATGTCTCCTTAAGCAGGTGAGACAGCGCGAACAGAGCACGGCTGACGAGGTCGGCCAGCTCTCCGGCCTGCACGCTCTTTGACGTGGCGCGCGAGGCCGGCGTTTCCACGGCCACAGTCTCGCGGGTGATGCACGGCCAGGACCGGGTTCGCCCGTCAACGCGCGAGCGCGTGCTCGAGGTCATCGAGGCGCTGGGTTACGTTCCCGACAGCTCCGCGCAGAGCATGGTCAGCAAGCGCAAGGAAGTGATCGGGCTGGTCGCCATCGAGAGCCGCAGCCCGGACACCGACATCGAGCAAGAGGGCCTGCTGTTCATGGAGGAGGTGCTGCGCGGTGTCGAATCCGCGCTGTACCAGGTCGGATGGTCGGTGCTGATCTCGATCGTACGCGGCGCTGACCGGCCCGAGGCCTTCCGGCGGCTGCAGAAGATCTCCGCCAAGGTGGACGGGATGCTGATCGTCGAGGGCATCATCCCCTCGGAGCAGATAGCGCGACTGGCGGCCCGCATCCCGGTCGCGCTGGCCGCCGGTTCCCCCGGCGAAACCCACGCCGATGTCGTGGACGGCGACAACTGGGCCGGCACCGTGGCCATGGCCCGTCATCTGGTCGAACAGCACGGCAAGACCAGGCTGTTCTACATCGCCGGACCGCCGGAAGCCCCGGACGCGCGAGAACGGCGCGCCGTCTTCTCCGAGACGCTGGCCGAGTACCAGGGCGTGCGACTCCTGGGATGCTTCGAGGGACGGTTCGCCGCCATCAGCGGCCAGCGGGCCGTCCGCGAGCTTCTCGCCGCACCGCGCCGCGACCTGCCCGACGCCATTGCCTGCGGCAACGACCAGATGGCGATCGGGGCGATCCGGGAGCTGCACACGGCCGGGATCCGGGTGCCGGAGGACATCGCCGTGGTCGGCTTTGACGACATGCACCTCGGTGCCCTGCTCACCCCGCCACTGACCACGGTCCACCAGCCGATGCGACTGCTCGGCGAGCGTGCCTGTTCCATGCTGCTGGACCGGATCGCCAACCCGGCCCTGCCGTACCGGGCCGAACGCCTGCCCACGACGCTCGTCATCAGGGAAAGCTGCGGCTGCCCGCCCAGCCCCGATCGCGAGCCCTATAGCCCGTTGGCGGGCCGCTAGCCTTCCGACGTGCCCAGAAGAGCTCGGTCTCAGCAGCAACATAGGCCCCTTTGAGCTGCCTCAATGAGCATTCCCGCCCGTGCATTCCATGATCATGAAGGATCTAGTACTGCTAGCCGTACCGGATCCTTCGGGATCATGAAACGGTAAGCCCGGAACATCATGGGGCTGGGGCCTCTGTGAGGAGAGTGCTACACGAGGTTGCGCTGCCACCGCGAAACCGCCGTGCTGGCGCAAACCGCCTTGCCGCCGCGAAAACCCTCAGCCCGGCTGGCGGCCGAGCACAAGGACGCCGGCCGTGGCGAACATCCCGCCGTTGCCGAGGATGACGCTGATCTGCGGCGATCCCACCTGCGCCGCCGCCTCGCCGCGCAGCTGCCGAACCCCTTCCTGGATCGCGAACATGCCGTACATCCCGGTATGCGTGTAGGAAAGCCCGCCGCCGTTGGTGTTCAGCGGCAGCGACCCGCCTGGTTCGGTGTTCCCGTCCGCGATGAACGCCCCGGCCTCGCCCTTGGCCGTGAAGCCCAGCGCCTCGAGGCCGTAGATGGGCACGTGCGCGAACGCGTCGTAGATCATCAGGTGGTCGACGTCGGCCACGCCGATCCGCGCCTCGGCGAACGCGGCCCGCCCGGCCAGCCGGAAGGCCGCGGACTCGGTGAAGTCCGCCATCTGCGAGATCATCGGGGTCTCCGACGACTCTCCCGTGCCGAGCACGTGCACGGCAGGCTTCGGGAACGACCCGGCCCGTTCGGCTGAAGTCACCACCAGCGCCCCGCCCCCGTCGGTGACCAGGCAGCATTCCAGCAGGTGGAACGGGTAGGCGACGATCCGAGAGGCGAGCACGTCCTCGACCGTGACCGGGTCGCGGTAGGCCGCGCGCGGGTTCTTGGCCGCCCACCGCCGCTGGGCCACGGCCACGTACGCGAGCTGCTCGTGCGTCAGCCCGAACTCCTTCATGTACCGCAGCAGCGGGATGGTGAACGTGGTCGTCGGGCCGAACACCCCGTACGGCACCTCGAACTGCCCAACGGGCGACGAGGCCTCCATCCGGTAGCGGGACGCGCCCACCCGGGACCGGCCCGACTCGCCGTGGGTGATCAGCACGGTCCGGGCGTACCCGGCCCGGATCGCCGCGGCCGCGTGCCGCACGTGCAGCAGGAACGAGGTGCCGCCGACGCCGGTGCCGTCGATCCAGCGCGGCGTGATGCCGAGCGCGTGCGCCACCTGGACCGGCCCCGGCGCGGAGACGGTGGCGATCCCGTCGATGTCGCGCAGCGACAGGCCGGCGTCGGCCACCGTGTTCAGCGCGCCCTCTACGTGCAGCTGCAGGGTGGAATGGTCTGGCAGCAGGCCGATCCGGTCGGTCTCGGCCGCCCCCGCGATAATCACCCCGGTCATCGAGCTGGCTCCAAGGGCCCGAATACCGGCAGGCTCACGTCGCCCCGCGGCTCGAACCGCACCTGCAACGGCATGTCCAGCTGCAGCGCCTCGGGCGTGGCCGGGAGGCCGACGATGCTGGTCATCATCCGCGGCCCCTCGTCCAGTTCGACCACGGCGATCGCGTACGGCGCGTCGTCCTCGAAGCCCGGCGCCGGCCGGTGGTTGATCACGTAGGAGTACAGCGTGGCCCGGCCGCTGGCGGTGAACCACTCGACGTGGCGCGAGCCGCACGCCGGGCACACCGGCCGCGGGTAGAAGTAGGGCCGCCCGCAGTCGGCGCACCGCTGGAGGCGCAGCTCGCCGGCCGCGCACCCGTCCCAGAACGGCTGGGTCTCGGGGGTCGGCACCGGGATCGGCTTAGCCGTCACGCCGCTTCCCTCCTTCTAGGCCCCGAACGGGCCGGGTATCCCGCCCCCCGCCGGATACCATGGCCACCCGTTCGCAAAGCCGCGTCATCGAGCTCACCAGCCTTAACAGAATGCTTTTCTGGAATTAGCCTCTAAGTGAGCTGGCGTGCCTGTCAAGAGGAGGTTCATGCCGAGGTTGCCGAAGGACGGCCCCGCGGGCGGCGCCTGGCAGTGGAGCCGTACCGCGCAGACGCAGCGCGCGCTGCTGGACGCGGCCCGGCGGGTGTTCACCGAGCGCGGCTTCGCCGAGGCCAGCATCGCGGACATCGTGCAGCGGGCCGGATCCAGCGTCGGCAGCCTCTACCATCACTTCGGCGGCAAGAGCGAGCTGTTCATCGCGCTGTGGCAGGAGCACCAGCTCGCGCACGAGGAGGCCGCGAGCCAGGCGGTGGCCGGCGCCAGGAAGCAGGGCGTGACCGACCCGGGGCAGTTGTTCGAGGCCGGGGCGCGGGCCTTCCTGCAGGGCAGCTGGCAGCGCCGCGACCTGGCGCTGCTGTTCGCCTCCGGCGACGCGCCGCCCGGGTTTGAGGTGCTGCGGCGCCAGCGGGGCCGGGAATGGATCGGCCAGAACGACTCGCTGCTGCACCTGACCGACGTGCCGGAGGACCGGGTGTACGCCGCCATCCTCACCTCGCTGATCGGCGAGGGCTCCTACGAGGTCGCCGGGGCCAGGAGCCGCCGCCAGGCCGAGTCAATCATCGACGCGGTGATCGAGTACGCCCGCCGGCTGATGGCCGGCGGCGTACCCCCAGCGCGGCTAACTCGGGGCCGATTAGCGTCGGAGCTGACCGATTCAGCCCAGGGTGGCGTGCATCTCCCAGACCAGGATCTCGGCCGTCTCGGCCGCGGTGACGCGCTGGCCGTCGGTGGCGGTGAAGCGCACGGCATCGC
>Ga0207674_10002096_pt1 | contig 25270 bp, 13 predicted proteins | sample KBSCornC72_FD_184303 | JGI IMG/M metagenome (GOLD analysis project Ga0207674, IMG submission 184303) | Corn rhizosphere microbial communities from Kellogg Biological Station, Michigan, USA - KBS Corn C7-2 (SPAdes) (version 2) | ecosystem: Host-associated > Plants > Roots > Rhizosphere > Soil ...
CCGCTCCAGGAAAGCGATACGCCGCTGTAGGACGTGCCGGTGATAGTAAGGTTGTCCGGCGCCGAGGGGGCCTGGGTGTCGGCCGTGGTCGTGGCGCTGGCCTCGTTGGAAGTAGTGGACGCACCCGTGCCGTTGATGGCCCGGATGACCCAGTAGTATTTCATACCGGCGTTGAGCCCCATGATCGTGTCCGTGGAAGCGTCGGGGCCCGTAACGGCCACCAGTTTATAAGGTCCGCCTGCTTTGGTTCCCTGGTAGATCTCGAATCCTGTCTCATTATAGGCAGGAGCGGGGTTCTGGTTCCAGTTGAGCAACACGGATGTTTGCGACAGCGGGGCCGCCAGTACGCCGGATGCGGGATCGGGCGCGTTGGGACCGTTGGCAGCCACTACCGTAAAGGGGGCGCCAAAACTGCTGGAGCAACCGCCTGTCTCGGTCACTTGTGCGATATACTGGCCAGGTGCGGATACCGTCAGCGTATTGGTCGTGCTGAGGGTGGTGCTGTTGCCTACTTTCTGCCATACGTAGGTGGCGTAGCCCGCAGGCAGCTGCAGGGTGACGCTGGTAGCATCCAGCGCGGGAAGGACGTTGCTGGCCAGGCCGGCAACGGTGATGGTCGGTGTGACGGTGGGCGGTTTGACGGCGATGACAACAGGAGTATGGCTCCAGTCGGACCAGATGCCATTGCGTTGTACACGGCAGTCATATGTGCCATAATCGGTGACGATGATCTGGTTGCCGGTGGCGGACAGCAGGTTGCCGTCCTTTCTCCACTGATAAGCGTCGAATCCCGGCGCCACACCCAGGGTATCCCGGGGAGTGATGCCCGGACAGAACTGGACCTGACCATGCAATGGCCAGGGGTTGGCTCCGTACACACGTTTACAGAAGGGCCAGAAATCAGGTTCTGCCCATCCACGGTCCCAGGTACCGTGACCCAGGTCCGAATAAAGCGTGTATTTATATTGCGCACCGACATTGATCATGATCTGGTTGACGATGCCGGCGTCATTGGGATCGGGCCACTTATCCAACCCTCCCTGGAAATCCCATATCGGCAGGAACTTGGTCTTGGCCACATTGGTCGAACTGGCATTTCCCTGGTTGTTGGAGGAAAAGATCGGCGTGGCGCAGAATGCCTGCGGATACATCTGCAGGCTCACCCAGCAGGCGGCGCCGCCGGCCGACAATCCGTTGGAAAGAATATGGAAGGGATCCACCTTGTTGTTGGTGATCATATAATCCAGGACCTGCTTCATGTAGGTGATCTGGGAAGGATCCCATGCACCGTTCTGGTTCTGGGGTATGATGACGAACCCGGGCCAGTTGCCGCTGTTGATGTTGGCCTGGAACACCGTCTGGCCCCCATGGGCCATGGATATCTCATTGTCGGTGATGGCTCCTGCCTCACCGGCGCCATGCCAGAAGACGAGGACAGGATATCTTACCCCATCGTTGGCCGTCGTGTAGTTCTTGGGAAAGATCACCCGGAATGGCATGCCATTGTAGATATAACACTTCCACTGGGAAGTGTTCCAGCTCATCCGGGTGGTTTTGATCCACTTGCCGATGGTGCTGGCAGGCGGCTGGTTCGGATTGGTCCGTGACCCCTTCGTAGCACCCGAGTTGTAGGTGTACACAGTGTCGTTCGGGTCAATGATGCTTTGGCCACTCACGTGTTGAACACATAAAATGACAAGCGTCAGGATAAGGACCGGAAGCGCTTTTGTAAAAATTTTCATGTTTGTAATCTTAATAGGGGGTAAGACCCGTTTTAAAATAATAATTGAACAAGGGGAGTTTCGATAAAATATTAGGACTTACCGTTAAGAAAAGCGTATATGGGTCAACGGCATCATGCCGCAATGGTCAAAAATGAGGGATAGGATAAACTGAAAATAAAGTCAAATAGGCAAAGGAGTAAGGTTGGGAATTGGAAACAGGGAATTCACAGAAGATGGACAGAGAATATTCAATAGCAGATCATGGCCGCAATTTAGCATCTTTTTGATGTTTCTCTAAATTTTTTATCGGAAAAATTTGGTTCTAAGCTGCCATTACCCACTCACCCCTGACTTCCGGCTAACTGCTCATAAATGTCCTCATTTTCCCTGGCCAGGGTCTCCACATTATATTTTTTATAGATACTACTGATGGCATTTTTCATAAGCCGTCCCCGTAAATCATGGTCCAGGCACAATCGGGTGATGGCGGCTTCCAGCTGCTCTTCCAGCGGTTCGGTCTTCACCAGCAGTCCATTCACCTCGTGCTCGATGATCTCGGGCGTACCGTCCACATCCGTACCGATGACTGCCCGGCCCATCGACATGGCTTCCAGTAGCGCGATGGGGAACGCCTCCCATAAGGACGGAAGTACAAAGATGTCGGAAGCGGCCAGGACATCCGGTACATCCTGACGGAAAGGCTGCAACAGGACCTTGTCCGATATACCCAGTTCACTGATCAGGCTGCTGGCTTTTTCCCGCAGCTCCCCCTCTCCTACCATCAGCAGCCTGACACCTTTTACCTTCCTGCATACAGCCGCAAACGCTTGGATCAGGCGCAAGGGTTGCTTTTGCAGCGTGAACCTGGCCACGGATGACACCACTATCTCATCGGGCCCGATACCCAGCTCCTGCCGAACGTTCTTATACTTTCCATACGGATTGAATCTTTCGGGGTCGATGGAATTATAGATGACCTTTGCATCAAAATTGTGAAAGAGCTGTTTTCCCGTGTCGCGATTGGCCTTGCTGCCACAGATGTTCACATCCATCCGGGATGTGAGAAAATCCTCGCTCCAGATCCTGAATTTCCGCACCAGTGGGTTCTGGTCAGGGTGAAAGGACCACGCGTGACAGGTATATACTATCGGAAGCCCCAGCTTCCGCGCGGCCCAGAACATATTCGAATTCGCCCGCGTGCCATGGGCATGAACGACATCGATGTTCTCCTGCAATATGAGATCCTTTACTTTCCGCCAGACCCTGACATCGAATGGCCGTTCGGTATGGATCACATGTACCGTAATACCCTGGGACCGAAGCCGCTCTACCATCGGGCCATCCGTAAAGGACAGCACAACGGGCTCGAATTTGCTCCTGTCCATATTCTCCACCAGTCCTAACAGATAGCTCTCGCCCCCACCGATCTTTCCCTGGCGTATGCCTTCCAGCACGCGTATTTTTTTTCCTATCTGCATACGCGGGTTTAAATAGTGATGGTACGGTTGAATTGCCAAAAAATACCTTTCCAGAAAGACTTCAGATGCTCTTTCTGCCCTTTCCAAAGGAAAGTCAGGGTGTTCTTGGGAATAGTAAAACACGTGAAATAAGCATAGAATACCAGCAGGCCGGGCCAGGCAATGTTCCTGCGCATGAACCAGATCCTGTTGCGGGTGAGGTAATACGTCTTCAACGGGCTGAATTTACCGGTGGTCATAGACTCTTTATGGTAGATCAGCGAAGCCGGCTGGTAGTATATATTAAACCCTTTTTTCCTTATCCGCTCCGACCAGTCCAGCTCCTCATAGTAAAGGAAAAATGGTTCGTACATGGTTCCGACCTCCTGGATCACCCGCCGGGATACGAGCATGGCGCCCCCGTGCGCATAGTGTGTCGCCCTGATCTGGTCATATTGTCCCTTATCCTCTTCCCCGCCGCCGATCATGCCATTCCTGCCTGTGAATATATTGACGGCATTGTAGCCGGCATACTCGATGGTTCCTTTCTGGAAGAAATAATGGAACTTGGGACAGGCTACCCCCGCATCCGGATACTTTTGGAAAATCCTGAGCAATCCCTCGAGCAAGCCGGGTGTGAATTCGGTGTCGTTGTTCACGATGAAAAGGAAATCGCCTTTGGCAATCTTTATACCGGTGTTATTACCTCCTGCAAATCCGAGGTTCTCATCATTTCGTAATACTTTGACGTCAGGGTAAGCTGCTATAAGTTCGGAGGTGGGATCCTCTTTCGAGGCGTTGTCTACTACGATGACTTCTATAGGGGCGTACGTATTTTCACGAAGAAGTGACCTCAGGAACTCACAAGTGACAGATGTAGAGTTCCAGTTAAGGGTAATGATCGATATTAAAGGGTTCGGGTTCGACATATATTTTCTTTCAGACCTTAGTTCTGGCAGTCAGCGACCGCGGTCAGGCAGCGCTAAACATTTTCCTTTTGCAGCAATGCGGACGGTGTATTCGCAATTATCCAAAGATCCGTGGCGAAACTGCATTTGGTGGCATAGGCAATGTCCATATTGATCCTTTCTTCCACCGACATGTCCTTATTGCCTCTTTTCTTCACCTGCCACAGTCCCGTTATACCGGCAGGCGCCATGAAGCGCGCGGCATAGTTGTCCGTGGTCAGTGTGGCAGCCTCGTACAAAGGCAGAGGACGATTGCCCACCAGGGACATATGTCCTAAAAATACGTTGAACAGCTGCGGCAGCTCGTCCAGGCTGGTGTTGCGCAGGAAGCTGCCTATACGCGTGATCCGGGGGTCGTTATTGATCTTGAAGAAAATGGGACCGCTGGTTTCCGCATTGTACTGGTTCATGTGCGTCAGCTCGGCGATGCGTTTATCGGCATCGGGATGCATGGTCCTGAACTTGTAAAAATTGAATATACGATACCCTCTGCCGGCGCGCTGAGCTATATAGAAGATGGGCCCCTTTGACTCGACAAAGATAGCAATGGCTATCAGCAGGAACAAGGGACTCAGTATCAGCAGCGCAATGGAGGACACCAATATATCAAAGATCCGTTTGGACAGGGGGCCAAGGCTGAACTTATTTACCACCATATTCTCCTCGATGCTGGCAGCGGGCGCGCCAGCCACGGCCGATTTTACCTTACGCAGGAACTTTATCTTTATTCCGAGGCTCTTTTCATCCACGTTTTGGAGAAATATGATCTCATCCGGGCGGGTGTTTGCTTTGTACAGCTCCAGCTCTCTCTCATTCAATCCGGATGCATCCAGAATGAAGGGAATGGAAGAAAGTATGGGATGCTTACGCAGGAATTGAGAAAAGTGCCGGATGGCCGAATAATCAAATTTCGCTTCACAAAGTATTACTTCAGGTAAGAGGTTGCCTTCCTGTTGCAGGCTCCGCAGCAATTCCGTCTTCACATTTTCCAGGCCTTCGGAAGCGTAGCCTCTTTTGTACACGCCTACCAGCTTCTCAATATGCGCTGCATTCTTACCTATGTAGTAGAAACCTCCATATCTGCTCCCCATTGTTTCGGTGTGAACGAAACTACGATAAGTAGTACGAGCGATAAATCCAGGGTGTTTCTCTACAGTCTTGGGTAGAAATAATAAATCCATACAAAAGGTTTACGGTTTCATAAATACGGTGGTTCAGAAATAGCGGTATGCTCTAATAGGAACGTAGTCATACGGATATATCCGTCATTACTTTTCATATGCTGAGCAATACCCATCTATTAACATCTTAGCTTGCCATGGCCGAAAGATCTCTTTCCAGTTGCCGGCTCTTCACCGCTTCGCTGATGGCGTTCATCAGGTCGACGGGATTGAAGGGCTTTACGAAATACTTGACAATTCCATACTCCAGGCACTTCATTTCTGTTTCTTTCTGGTCCAGTCCGGACAATACGACGAGTGGTATATCGCCATACATCCCGCTGGAAGAAAGCTGTTGTATAAGTTCCCAGTTGTCCATATCGGGCAATTGAGGATCTGCTATAATCAGGTCGGGCATCTGCCGGTGAGAAAGATAATACATCGCGGAACATCCATCAGGCACTGTAATCACATTATAATCTCTTCCCAAAACAGTTTGCAATAAAAATCGGATAGCCTTACTATCATCGATCGCCAAAATTTGCTTTTTCATTACCAGTTTCTTTTTAAGGGTTTTAAGTAGACACTTAAGACACAATCTTTCAAGGATCGCAATGGAAACCGGCTAAACAAGAGGTATTGGCGTCATATGTCCAGCAACCTGGAGATGGCTTTACCGAATAGTGATGTGGATTACGTAACTATTAATTAAATCGCAAACGACCAGAGGAATTTCACAAGGATTTGAGGGACTTAATCAAAGAATACACTGAAAGAGTTTTATTCTACATATTCAGAGGACTTGAATATGGCATGCATTAATAGTGTCATAAAAGTACCGGATAGTTTTCTATTTTCAAAATAATTGTTTTGCTATTTTTTGTTTCGAGTGCAAATTGGGAAATTTTCCCGGAATAAAAAATACCCGAAAGATGGTATTTTCCACATCAAGCCATTTTTAATCCGAATGAAATTCTATAAACGCGCTCTTTTTATTCATATATATAAATCCAATAATAATCTCTTCAGTCGGGATGCTTGCGGACAGCGGATGATAGCGTTGAACGAGTTCCGGAAGGTCCCTCTCCGTGAGTAAGAAACAATCTGTTACGACAAATGTTCCTCCCAGCTGGCCCGAGGTTCGGGTTCCGGAAACTACGGTGGATATTGCAGGATTTACTATGCTAAATCGGAGGGCTGCCATGGTCTGTAAATTACCCATTCCCGGATTGGGAAATGGGCCATGACAGCCGTTCGTTGCGGAATTATCCCTAAGCAATCCTTGGGCCAGCCCCACTTCCGACCATAATAATATCCTCGCTCATTGACCCGGTGCGTCCGTTCGGGCGGCCTTTTCGACAGCTCATCCCAGTCCGCAATGTATCTAACGGCAACGATATGGCCCGTACGCATCGTATTCCACAAAGTCCCATCCACAGCCCGTGTATTTTATTCCCCGGGGTCGTTTTTGACCCCCTCACGCCGAACCTATAAACATAATTAATAATGTCCATGATGTTATCGCACAAAACTGTTATCGATTGGGAAAAATAATTCCCTCAGCTCCTATTCACTGCCATTATTTCTACTATCTTTATCCATACAAGATCCGCACCTCCTTTGGAAAGCTTCCTCCGAACTGTTCACACTTCCTTTGAAACTCCGCATTAACATCAACACCTTTAAATGATTAACTTATGAGAAGAAAGTTTACCTCTCTCACGTGCTCTTTACTCCTACTGCTCGCCTCGGCATCTGCTCAAAATACGGCCCTTAGCTTCGATGGTACCGACAATTCCGTCACCACTTCGGCATATGTCGTGCCTACCTCCGGCGACTTTACCGTAGAATTCTGGGCCAATGTCCCAGTCCTGCTGAATAGCCCGTCGTCGTTGCACGAGTTCGTCTCCCAGGGCAGCTCGGGCAATGGGTTTTACATAGGGTATGATCAGTCATCAGGGAACCTGCGCGCGGGAGACCTTTATCAGGCAACGAACGTGGCCTGCCCGCTGAACCAGTGGTTCCACCTGGCCCTGGTCAACAGCGGCGGAACAGCAACCTTGTACATCAATGGCGTACAACGGGGAACTCCAAAAACGGGCTATTCCATCTCAGCAGCCGGCAGCTTTTTCACCATCGGTCAGCAATTCTCGGGCTTCAACGAACCTATCAATGGGTCCATCGACGAGCTCCGCGTATGGAATGTCGCCCGCACGCCTGCCGAGATCAAACAGAGCATGTTCGCAGGGGTATCGCCCAGCACCACGGGTCTGGTAGCCTATTATAATTTTAATGAGGGCACCGGGACTGCGGTGGGCAACTCCACTTCCACCACGGGTCTGGACGGTGTGGTCCAGGGGACATCTCCTACCTGGCCATCCTCCCCTATACAAACTGGCAATAATGCCATCAGCCTCGACGGCGTCAATGACCACGTACAGGCTCCGGGCAATACGGCCTATGACATCAGTTCCGGCACCGTCGAAGCGTGGATCAATCCCACGACGCTCAATGCCACCAATATGGCAATAGTGGGGGTTCGCAGTGACGGAGCTACTGCCACCCGTTTCAGCTTCCACGTATCTTCCACGGCCATCGGACTGTGGAACGGCACGGCTTTTAAGACCATTGCCGCCACCATTCCCACAGGCACCTGGACGCACCTTGCCTTTGTCTGTGATGGAACCAATACGCTGGTTTATATAAATGGGGTAGCGTCAGGCACGATCACTCAGGCCTTTGGCTCCGCCACCCTGGCTACTCTTGCAATAGGCGTCTCCAAAAACGGAGGCGGCGACAATGAATATTTCAATGGAGGCATCGATGAGGTGCGTCTCTGGAACACGCAGCGGACCAGCGCCGAGATCAACGCCAATATGAATGGTACGCTCAGCGGCGGCCAAACAGGCCTGGTAGCTCAATTCAATTTCGACCAGGGTATTGCTGCAGGTGCCAATACAGGCCTCATTACGGTGCTGGACAACACGGCCAATAACAACCACGCCACTGCCTTGGGCTTAACCATGACAGGATCCTCTTCGAACTTCATCGTATCTCCGCTGTCAACCATCCTGCCGGTGGTCTTCCAGTCCTTCACAGCGGTCGCCAGGGATGGTCAGGCATACCTGCAATGGCAGACAAGCCTGGAAGAGAATAGCAAGGAGTTCATCATTGAAAGGAGCACGGACGGCATCAACTACAGCGAAATTGGCTCTGTAGCCGCCGCAGGCACATCTCATACGCTGAGGACCTATTCCTTCACAGATGCCACTCCAGCCCCAGGCGCCAACTACTACCGCGTAAAAGAACAGGACCTGGACAGCAAACTCACCTACAGCAACATCCGGGCCCTTCATTTCAGCGCTACGGGAGCTACCAGGGTAGCGTGGACCTCCGCCGCCAGCGGTCAGGCTGAGATCACCCTGCTTCCGGGCACCAATGAGTTCTACCAGGTGATAGACCTCAACGGACGCAAGCTCCAGCAGGGACGGCTAAATGGCGGTGGTAAGCTTTATCTCAGCGGTATGGCCGGCGGCATCTACATCGTCAATATTACCACCCAGTCGGGCGATCAGATCAATACCCGGATAATGGTAAAATAGGCCGAAACACAATAATTTATTGAAGGGCTGTCCTTTTAAGGGCAGCCTTTTTTTATTACATTTACGCCTTCACAATCACCCTTTCATGCGTCTATCCAGCAGAATTACCCTACCCGTCTTTGTATTCCTTACCATGCTTATTGCCCTGCTGATCTACTGGTGGGGATATGATAAACCCACCTACGGCATCGACGACGCCAATATTTATTTCGTATACATGAAACACCTGGCGAACGGCCAGGGCTTCGTATGGAATGTGGGGAGCGAAAGAGTGGAGGGGTTTACTTCTTTGTTATGGACCCTTATCGGGGCAGGCTTCTATAAGCTCAGCGGCGAAAATTTTGTCTGGCTCCTGCTCATCCTCAGCTTTATTCTTACCTATACAGCCATCTGCCGGCTGCTCTTCTTCATAAGACGCTGCAACCACACGGAGCAACGGCTGCTCACGGATACGGACTGCATCATGATGGCCCTGCTGCTCTTCCCCCTGGGCTTCCTGGAATGGAATGTGATGGGTCTCATGGAGACGGGTCTCTGGCTCTTCCTCATCATTAGCCTGACCCTTTCCCTGTGCAATGCGTACCTGTTGGACCGGCAACCGAATGTCTTTTATTTCAGCCTGATGCTGGCTATCATGATCCCCACCCGACCGGAAAGCATAGCCTACGGCATGCTTTTTATTTTCCTGCTTTTTGTCCAGCAGACTTTTGCCAGAGGATGGAAAAAAGCCTTTCAGGGCATCGTCTTCCCCTTGCTGACCTACATTGCCACCCTGGCAGTCATGATCGGATGGAGGCTATCCTATTTCGGCTACCCCTTCCCGAATACCTATTATGCAAAGGTCTCGGCCAGCAAAATAGACAATATCATCCGGGGCCTGAGCTATCTGCATAAGTTCTGTTATGAATACCCCCAGGCGGCCTTCTGTGTAGCGCTCAGCATCGCCTTTGCCGTGATACTGCTGGTCAAATGGAAAAAGGAAGGCCGGAAGCTGTCCCTGTCCCCCAACGACAAGGCGCAGGCGCTCCTGCTGGCGGTGATATTCTGCACCCTCTGCATTCCCGTGCTGACAGGCGGAGACCATTTCAAATACAGCCGGTTCTACCAGTGCATGATCCCGTTGACTTATGCCTCGGCGCTCAACTATACTTTCTGGAATACGCATATAGGTCGTTTCTCTGTTCCGCAGCGGCTTGCCCGCAGGCTGCTGACAATAGCAGTATGCTTCACCGCCGTCTTTGTCGCCAAGTCTACATGGTATGACCTCACCACAGAAGAAAAATTTACGGCGACCCGCGTGTCCCCGGAATTCTTTCACGCCCGCAACGGCCGTACCGTTGCGGAGGCAGACAATGAGACCTTCGACAGCTGCACCCATTACCCCAGTGTCGGCCTTATCGCTGCCGGCGGATTCGCTTACGCATATAAAGGCAATACCATCGACCTGATGGGCCTTAACAGCGTGGCCATGGCCCATGCCGACCCTGTCAAGATCGGTTTCCGGAATCACGCCTCCTTCGACATCAATATTTTCTGGAAATTATCCCCGGACATGGTGGGGACCTTTTATGGAGGTGAAGTGGTGAATGACGCGGCCAAATTTATTTTACCGGAGAATATGGAGTCCTTCCGGAGCACACAATTCACCTACCTGGCCTATAAGCATATCTACGATATGCCCCGCTTTATACAGACCTACCTGCCGGCCCTGGTCCGCAATACGAAAAACAACTTTTACATCTTTGCTTACTACCGCCGGGATTTCCTGGACAGCCTGGATAAAAAATGTTTCGAGGTCATCGTGCTGCCGAGGACCTTGAAAGCGCCGGAGTTCACGCAGTAGCCTTCGCCGCCGTCTCGGCCTGTGTCGCCGATGTTTTTTTGCCTCCCTCATGGGGTTTCAGCCGGAGGAAGAAGGATTCCAGCCAACGATAGGACGCCCAGGATACCAGTATCGTCAGCCCGACGCCAAGCGCCGCGTACACCACATACTGGCCCCAGAAATTCTGAAAGAGCGCACGGGCTATGACAAACGATACCCCCAGGCAGAACATATGGTACATATAAATGCCATAGGATATCTTCCCTAAAAACACCAACACGCGATTCTCGAGCCTGTAGATGGTCTGCGGGTTCAGCGCGGCATTGAGGACCACGACGGCGAACAGCAGGGAATACCACCGTAGGTCGAAATAGAGCTCGTTATGCTTTACAAAATAGCTGATGGCGCAAAAGGCCAGGATGAGGACAATTATCGCTGCCTGGGTCCATTTGTTGAACAGCCATTTTTTGGTAATGGCCTCCCGTTTGTAATACAGCGCGCTGAATATACATCCTATCGCAATACATCCCAGGTACTCCAATTGATTGCTTACGGCCTCCACCACATTGGAGGATAGATGCCGGTCAAGTCCCAGGACATGCACAAGACCGCTGAATATCTCCGATGAAAAAACGATCAGGCAAAAACAAAATACGAGAACATACCTGTTCCGGAAGGTCCTCAACAGGGCGGGTTGTATAAGATAGAACAGCTCTTCATCGATGATGCTCCAACGCTGATCTGTATATGGGATATAATAATGCGTGAAATTGGGGATAATGAGGATGATATTCAGAATATTCCACCAGGTAATGTCAGTGTACATTCTGTCAGACAGCACGGGTACCTTGAATATCCCGATACGGTTCATAACAAAAAAGCCTAACAGAAGAATGAGATAGTACAAGGGCCAAATCCGGAGCATTCTTCGGATATAAAAGTCCTTCAGCCGGATGGTACGGGTCTTTTCCAGCTCCCTGAACAAAAGGGAAGTGATCAAAAAGCCAGATAGCGAAAAGAACAACGCTACTCCTACCTTACCGGGAATGGGAAACCATTGTATCTCCTGGTAGCCCATCAGCATCCGGAAGAAATAAAAATGGCTGCAAAGCACGATGAATGCACCGATGGCCCTCAAACCATTCAAATTGGGAAAGTAACCTTTTTCACTCATCAGCTCAAATAAGGGGTCTACGGGTTAAAACATCAGTGGATTCCGGGTTCGAAAATAAGCCTTATTCCTTAAACTAGCAATATAAGGCCCCCTTCGAATAACGAAAGGGACCCACCTATCCCTAAGTGTTTCACCGGGCCTCTAAAAAAAAGCCCCGCAAATTTGCGAGGCCTCTTAGCAACGGTCTTACTTCTTCAGTATTTTTCGGATCATGCTCCACCCTACTCCCTGCACCCGGACAATATACATGCCGGGGGCGAATCCGCTGAGCGATATAGGCGCCTGCAGGACAGGCAATCCCTTGTTCAGCTCATAATTTCTTACCACCATTCCGCTGCCATTGATCACCTGAACATCGAGACGTCCTGTGTAGGAGCTGGCAATATCCAGCGTCACCTGGTCCATGGCGGGATTGGGATAGACATTAAAATGGGCTGTTCCATTCGAGGTCTCGCTGTCGTCTGTAGAAATATTACTGGATGAAGGCCCTGTATCCTCACCGCTGACGACAGCTGACTTAGTTTGCTTAGCGAATTGCATCCAATTGATATTCCAGGGATAATTCTTTGATGATAGGATCACGAGCGTTTGCTGCTCACCGGCGGCAAGGGTCACGGTGGCGGTAACGGTCTTCCATAGCTGCCATCCGCCCGTATTGGGCACGGTGATAGTAGCCAGGGTCTTGCCCTTTCCATCCATCAGCTTGAAAGCAGCGCCGCTATATGGGCTCGCCACCCGGAAGCTTGCAGTGTAGACGCCGGAAGCGTTGACATTGACCCTGTAGTTCAGCTGATCATCTCCATCCAATCCGGCATCCTGACCGCCGCCAGTGTCAAAGGCAGTCTCCAGCGAAGCACCCACTGTATTATCATAGTCCTCAGCCTGGACGGTACCGGGGATATTGCTGACGGTGGCTGGGGTCACGAACGAGAACTGCATCCAGTTGAAATTCCATCCATAAATGGTCTGTGACACCAGTTTCAATGTTTGTTTGCCGGCGGGCAGGTTCACTCGTAAGGTCAGGGTCTTCCATATTTGTCCCCCACCGGTATAAGGCACGTCAGCAGTAGCCAGCACGTATCCTGCCGAATTTTGCAGCGTGAACGATGCACCGGTAAAAGGAGTCGCCACCCGTACGGTCAGGGCATAGGCTCCGCCTGTCGCCGCATTCACATTGTAGCTGACTTCATCTCCCTTTTCCAGCAGGCCGATGTCCTTACCTCCCCCCGCATCAGTGGTGTTCCCCGCGGTGATACCTTTCATCTGCGCATACGCCTCCGCCTGGATGGTCCCGGGAATGGGCAGGTAGGTTGTCGCCGGCGGTGGCGTGGAAGGTGGTGGTGGCGTAGTGGACGGCGGCGTAGACGGCTTGGTATTGCCGCTGCTGGCGGCTTTGACAACGACATTTATCTTGTCGGAAGCCGTAACCCCTTTCTTATCCGTAACGGTGAGTTGGAAGACATAGGTCCCTGCCGCCAGTCCGCCGGCAGAAGTCCGTGCCTGTGCAGGCGTGGCCAGGGTGGCATTCGAAGGGCCGCTGACCTGGCTCCATTTATAGGCGGTGATAGTACCGTTTGTCTCTGAGCCGGAACCTATCAGATTGACAGAATTCACGGGTAAAGTGATGGTCTGATCCGCACCTGCATTCGCGACAGGAGGACCAGCGACGACGGGGGCCGGATTCACCGTAACCTGTACTGTCGCAATAGCCAGGGTCCCAAGAATGGTCGTCACCTGCAGTTGGAATTTATACACTCCCTGAACAAGGCCGGCCACGGTGGTCTGCACCTTTGTAGATGTGCCGATGCTGGCCGTGGAAGGACCGCTGACCTGCGTCCATTTATAGGAGGCGATGGTGCCGTTGGTCTGCGTGGCGCCTGTAAGAGTAGTACTGTTCGCCGGCAGTGTAATGGTTTGGTTTGTACCCGCGCTGGCCTCTATCTGATCGCTGCTTCCGTTGGTGACCTGGACCGTAGTATTGGCGCTCAATGTACCGGTGTTATTGTCGGTGGCTAGTAAGTTGAATACATAGGTGCCTTTCTGCAACCCTGTCACAATAGTGGTCGGGGCATTGGGATTGGCAAAGGTGGCAGTGGAGCCTTTAGGTCCGCTGACCTGTTTCCACTGATAAGACACGATCTTATATCCTACGGTATCGATACCATTGGGGGCGGGTTTTCGCACGGCCACGGTCAGCATTGCCCTCGCCGTCCCTTTCAGCGTCGCGGTGGAGCCGGACACAGTCTGGTTTGCTCCCGCGCTGATGGAGGGTGCTATGAACCCATACTCGGTAAAAATGCTGGTCAGGGGATGTACCATGGTGGGTGTCAATACATTCAGCTGGTCGGGATGCTCCACTCCACCATTCCAGCCATTCCAGAGACCATTCCCCAGGGTCAGCGATTTATTGCGTCCCCACGAGTAAATGTTGTCATTGACATCCATCGCATACTTATAAAAGCTAAACCAGTTGTTGGAATAAAGGTGTTTCCATTTGACGCCTTTCCCTATCTGTACGGGGATGCCGGAAGGATTTTCAAAATCCGTGAAGGACCATCCATACCCCGGGAATCCGGGGTAATTATATTTATTCAGGAATTCCTGGCCGTTACCTACTTCCCCAAAGGAGTTAAAGCCACAGCCATACATATTACCGAGATTGTCGATATAGTGGATGGTATTCCAGTCCATCGAGATCTCCGTAATGGGGGCGGTCATCTTCCACAGGTCCTTCACAGAGGTAGGCTTGTTATAGTTTTGTTTGCCGCCCCACATGCTGCAGACGCTGCCCCATATATAAGGCCAGCCCGCTGTCTGTCCCGCCGCATCCGGGATGATACATCCATAGGCAGCCAGGTGTGACGCAAATATGTCGATGGCGGCCCGGGGCGTCGCTATCAGTTTAGGTGTCCGGCTGCCGTTACTGGTCCACTGGTATACCTGTCCGCTGGTGGTAAGACCCAATATGCCGGTGCCTGTAAACAGTACTTTTTTGAATTTCCAGCCGGCCGGAGACAGCTGCGTAGGCGCCATGTTGAGCCCCGTCATGGTAATGAGGCTGCCGCCTTTGGAAAAGAGCGAATAGACGTCCTGTCCGAAATACCATACGCTGCCGTCGCTGCGGATGGTCATCGCTACATTTCCGTAGGCATCGATATATTTATTGCCATTGAATGGCGCACCGGTGGCGTCCTTATCTATTCTTGTGGAATTCACGGTGAGGTCGATCTTCGAGGTCCAGACATATCCCTGCTCATCGATGATCCGGAAATAATTGAATCCGCCGGCGCCGGTATCGGCCTTTAGCCCACCAATAGGCCACTGCACCGGAAGGGCACTTAAATTGTTGTACGCCCAGATCTTGCCGTCCTGCGTAATATACCAGGTCCGGTATTCCGAGATCACTACTTGTTTGATAACTTTTGGATTCTGGGCTTTTCCTACAAAGAATAACAGTAACAAACCTGCGAGGGTAGAAAGCTGCTTCATAAGCGCGACTGATTGGTTTACCTGCTTGTCAATAAAAAAAAGAAATCCCCAGGATTAATAAGGGGCGTAGCTTCTAGTGGATAATAAGAGGATAAATCAAGCGAATGTTTTCAGAAATTGCCAAAGTGGCGAAGGGTAATACGAATCAAAAGGCCCTATTTACCCGCGAGAATCATGCCAAAACGTCAAAAGCTCTCTTAATTCTAAGAGAGCTTTTTTGACCTATTCCTATATTTTATTGTTTCAATACTTTCTTCGTCTGATACCAACCGGTACCGGCCACACGGACAATATACATGCCCGGTGTGAGACCGTTAAGCGATACGGGCGCCTGGACGAGCGTCAGCCCCTTATTCAGCTCATAGCGTCGTACCACCGTTCCTGTCATGCTGATGATCTGGACGTCGAGACGTCCTATATAGCTGTTGGCAATATCCAGCGTCACCTGGCCGATGGCAGGGTTGGGATAGAGATTGAAATGAGCCGGCAGGCCTGCTACCGTACTGTCGGCGGCATCTATGGAAATATCATTGGTGGCGCTGCTGCCCGTGACATTGCCTGTAACGGCGGCGGTAGCCGGGACGGCGAACTGCATCCAGTTGAGATTGAATCCGTTCGTCGATTGGCAAACGACCTTTATGGTCTGGGCTCCGGCAGCCAGGGTCACGCTGGCGCTAACGCTGCCCCACACCTGCCATCCGCCGGTGTTGGGTACAGTGACGGTAGCCAGTGTATTACCCTTCCCATCCATCAATTTGAAGGTGGCGCCGGTGACAGGGCTCGCCACACGGAAGACCGCGGAATAAGTTCCAGCGGACGATACGGTGACATTATAGCTCACCTGGTTGCCGGGGCTGTTGAGATAACCCACATCCAGGCCCCCTCCAGCATCAGTAGTAGCTTCGGTTCTTACGCCAATCATCGCGTCATAATTCTCGGCCTGGATGGTCCCGGGTATCACCTTTCCGCTGGGAATAGTCACCTGTAAGGCAAACTGCATCCAGTTGAGATCCCATCCGTTGTCGGTGAGGGAGACAATGGTCAATGTCTGTGTCCCCGCGGGCAGGGTTACGGAGGCGGTAACGGTAGTCCATGTCTGCCAGGCGCCAGTGTTTGGTACGTTCACCGTAGTCAATATATTGCCTTTTGCATCCTGCAATCTGAAGGATGCGCCTGTCAGCGCGCTCGATACCCGGAAGCTTGCGGTGTAGGTCCCAGCGGAGGCGGCATTCAGGTTATAGCTCATCTGGTCGCCCTTGCTGATCCAGCCCACATCCAGGCCGCCGCCGGCATCCATGGTGGTCTCGGTGGCAACTCCCGACATGGTAGCATAGCTTTCTCCCTGAATCGTACCGGGTACGGGTTGATAAGTACCGCCGGTGTTGCCGGAAGACGCATTGACGGTGACCTGTATGGTATCGGTGGCCGTAGTGCCGATGGCAGTCGTCGCCAGCAGCTGAAATTTATATGTACCCTGCACAAGACCGGTGACGGTGGTCTGCGCCAGGGCGGCGGTCGTGATAGTGGCAGAGGAAGGTCCGCTGACCTGTGACCATCTATAGGAGGCGATCGTGCCGTTGACCTGCGAAGCAGTGCCCGTGAGGGTGACGCTGCTGGAGGGCAGTGTGATGGTCTGGTCGGAACCGGCGTTCACCGTTATGGCCCCGGGTGCGGTCGAGGTTACGACAATGGTATCATTGGCGCTGAGCGTACCGGTGTTATTATCGGTGGTCAGCAGATTGAAAACATAAGTGCCTGCCGACAAGTTCGTCACGGTGGTAGTCGCCGAAGTGGGAGATGTGATGGTGCCGCTGGCTGGGCCGCTGACCTTTGTCCATTGATAGGATACGATCTTATACCCCGCGGTGTCGATCCCGTTGGGCGAGGGCCGTTTTACGGCAATGGCCAGCATCGGGGTAGCTACCCCTTTCAAAGTAGCAGTGGTGGTGGAAATTATTTGTTTGGGACCTACGCTGATCGACGGCGGTATAAATCCGTATTCGGTGAACCTGGCGGTCAGGGGGTGCACCATAGTAGGTTTCAGCACATCCAACTCATTGGGATGGAGGTCGCCATTATTATAGCCTTGCCAAAGACCATTGCCCAGCACCAGCGACTTGTTCCGCCCCCATGAGTAAATACTGTCATTGGCATCCATCGCATACTTATAGAAAGCAAACCAGTTATTGGAATAAATATGTTTCCATTTGATGCCTTTACCTATTTGCTGGGGGATGCCGGTGGGGTTCTCGAAGTCCGTAAATGACCACCCATAGCCTGGAAATCCGGGATAGTTGTATCTGTTAATGAACTCCACACCGTTGCCTACTTCGCCAAAGGAGTTGAATCCGCCGCCGTACATATTACCGAGGCTGTCGATATAATGGATGGTATTCCAGTCCACCGAAATTTCCTTAATGGGAGCGGTCATTTTCCACAGCGCCTTGATAGACACAGGGGTTGTAGTGACAGGGCCGCCCCACATGCTGCTGGCGCCGCCCCATATGTAAGGATAGCCCATGCCCGAATTTTCACCCGGGTCGGGAATGATGCATCCGAGGACGCTCAGGTGTGATATGAATATATCGGTGGCCGGGCGCGGTGTGGAGATCAGGGTCGGTGTCCGGCTGCCTCCGGTGGTCCACTGATATATCTGACCGCTGGTGGTAAGGCCCAGGATGCCGGTGCCCCCGAACAGCACTTTCTTGAATTTCATGCCGGCCGGCGACAGGCGTGTGGGGGCCATCGTGGTCCCTGTCATACCGGTGATGCTGCCGCCCTTATAAAATAATGAATAGGCGTCCTGACCGAAATACCAGACGCTGCTGTCGGCACGTATGGTCAGCGCCACATGCCCGTATGCGTCGATGTACCAGTTACCGTTGAATGCGGCGCCGGTAGTATCCTTATCGATCCTGGTAGTGTTTACGGTGAGATCGATCTTCGATGACCATACATAACCTTGTTCATCGATGATCCGGAAATAGTTGAAGCCGCCGGCGCCGGTGTCTGCTTTCAATCCGCCGATGGGGAACTGTACGGGGTAAGTGCTGGAGTTGTTCCAGTTCCAGATTTTTCCGTCCTGGGTAATATACCATGCATGGTATTCGGATATCACCACCTGTTTAATGATACCCTGAGGCTTCGCTGCCAACATGATAAGCAGGCACAGGGCAGAGGTAAGAAAACGTTTCATAAGCGCGATTAGTTGACTTTTAGATATGGAATTGGACAATATGCACCCGCAGCAGGTTTTTGACCCACTGAAAAAAGACAAGGCTGGTGCTGTTAAAAGGAACTTCTACAATTACGAGGACAGGGGAACTGCTTTCGGGAGGCTCGTGCAGAATTTTGTTTCCAGGGGGTACTCAGAATAAGAGAAAAATGGATGTGTTCTATGCAACCATAATCATGCCGAAAGAGCCCTCTTCCTGATGAAAGAGGGCTTCCAACAACATTTTTATTTTTTCAATATCTTTCTAGTTTCACTCCAGCCGGCGCCTTGCATCCGAATGAAATAGAGTCCTGTGGGCAATCCGCTGAGCGATATGGACTGCTGCATCAACGGCGCCTCTTTACTGCATTGATAGCGCTTAACAGCGACGCCCATGGCGTTGATCACATCTACGCTGATGGCGCCCGTCACACTGTTGGATATCTCCACGTTGACCTGGTCACCCGCGGGATTAGGGTATACACTGATATGATCCGACAGGACAGCCGATGCAGGGTCCGTGGGAATTTTAACGCTGCTGGCGGTCGCCTGACCGTTGACGGTGGCCGCTGCCGTCGTCTGGGTAGCGAATTGCATCCAATTGAAATTGAATCCGCTAGTCGACTGGCATACGATCTTTATGGTCTGTGTCCCGGCGGCCAGGGTCAAGCTGGTGCTAACGGTGCTCCATACCTGCCATCCGCCGGTGTTGGGCACGATGACGGTGGTCAGGACATTATTCTTTCCGTCCATCACCTTGAAGGTAGTACCGACGGGGCTTGCCACGCGAAAGCTGGCGGTATAGGTGGCTGCGGATGCAACAGTGACATTGTAGCTCACCTGGTTGCCGGGGCTGTTGAGATAACCCACATCCAGGCCGCCACCAGCGTCGGTGGTAGTTTCGGTTCTTACCCCAATCATCGCGTCATAATCCTCGGCCTGAATGGTGCCGGGTATCGCCTTGCCGCTGGTGACAGTGGCGGATGAGGCAGCCTGTAAAGCAACCTGCATCCAGTTGATATTCCATCCATTGGCGCTTAAGGAGACGAGGGTCAATGCCTGCGCTCCGGCAGGAAGCGTCACGCTGGCGCTAACGGTGGCCCATATCTGCCATCCGCCTGTGGTGGGCACGCTGACAGTGGCCAGTACGTTGCCTTTTGCATCCTGCACCTTGAACGACGGACTGGTCAAAGCGCTGGATACGCGGAAGCTCATGGTATAAGTCCCGGCAGAAGCGACATTTATATTATAGGTCATCCAGTCTCCCTGGCTGATCCAGCCTACATCCAGTCCCCCGCCGGCATCGGTAGTAGTTTCGGTAGCCACTCCCGACATGGCAGCATAGCTCTCCCCCTGGATAGTACCCGGTACGGATTGATAGGTAGTGGTAGTGGACCCGGAAGACAATGCAGGATTGACGACGACATTCACCTGGTCAGTGGCTGCAGCGCCGTTGGCATCCGTCACCTTCAGCTGAAATACATAGGTCCCTGCCAGCAGGGCGCTCACAGTAGTCTGCGCCTGGGACGGTGAAGCGATGGTGGCGGTGGAAGGGCCGCTGATCTGGCTCCATGCATAAGACTTGATGGTTCCTCCTGTCTCGGCGCCGGCGCCGGTGAGCGTTACGCTGCTAGTGGGCAAGGTAATGGCCTGATCGCTGCCAGCATTCGCGACAGGGGTTGGTGCAGGAGCGGGAGCCGATGTCACGGTGCTGCCTACGAGGGAGGTATCGCCATGCTTCATCATCCATTGAAATATACTGGATGGTGCCTTGTAATCCCCCATCTGGTTCGTACCTGCCTGGGATGGTGCGTTGTTAGGACCCAGCGCGGTAGCAGGTGCGCAGGTCCAATTGGTGGCGTTAGGATCATACATGCTGTTCCAGCAGCAATGCGCGCCTCCTCCCAGGTTCTCATAAGAGAAATAGGCGGAGTTTGGCACAGTATCATTCATCGGCGTGGCGTATTGCCATCCGTCGCGGAAATTGTCCGTACCGCTGCCTTCCAGGTAGAAATACCGGCCGCCATATTTCTTTGCCCACACTTTGTAGGCGGTGACGCCACGGGACCATGTGCTGTATGGCGCGGGCAGCGGATCGGGCGTACCTTCCAGCGCAGTCAGCGTCGTTACCAGCTTCATACCCGTCTCGTCACCGGCAGTCTGCTCATACATGATGAGCGCGCCCGAGGTAAAAGCCCCCTGGCTCAATCCGGTGAGATGGACTGAATTGCGCTTGATATGATATGTCTTCAGTAAATAGCTTAGCAGGTTGTAATAAGCAGGAGCCGTGGGATATACATTGTTTATGTAACACACCGTGATCAGAATGGGGTAATGCTTGCCATTGCCCAGTGTCACGCCGCCGTCCCAGCCATTGTTCAGCCAGTAGTGAGGGCCATACACAACCAGCTTGCTGAGGTCGTTCACGCCCAGCTCGCCTTGCCCAGGCATCATGATGATCGCGGGACGTGAGGCCGTATCGGGATCGCCGGACTTGAACATATTGGCCGGACGCGAGATCCGCACATTCCATTTGTCTGCCGCACAGTAGGAACATGGCGTGATGCTAATGGAGGTGTCGTACGTGATGAAATTGTGCGATTCGGAAGTTTGCGCTCTCCCTACGCTAATGAGCATAAGAAGGCCTAGAAGGGTAAAAAATAGTTTCATAAGCTTACTAACAGGGTCTATTGAATTGGTTTTAGCACAAGACGTTTCCACCAGCCGATCATACGACCGCTGTCACATGGCACATCTTTTTTCAAAGGAAAATTGCTACAGTAATGAATGATTAGGGGTATACACGTTGGCAGCCGCCATTAGATGCTATTTTCAAAGGAAAGGGTCGAATTTGTAAGGCGCCATTGAAATCCCATAATCATGCCAAACCGTGGCATGGGGATAAATTACCACGAGAGTTACCAACATGTAATTAACAAAATCATGTGAGAGTATGATTATTAGCGGCTACGAGTGTAGAATTGACATTTATCAGGAACCGCCAAAGGCGGTTCGTCCGACAGGACAGACATTAGCCTATAAAATCAGCGGATTCATGGCGGATGCCGCCAGTCTGCCGGGTGGAAGTCCCATTAGCCAGGTGTTCAAATCATTTTGCTGCGCCGCATGTTTTGGTTCGGTGACACGGGCGCCATCCGCCATATATATAATGGTCATGATCTCGCGCATTTTGTCGGAGTCATTACCGGGTGCGCTGTGGACGGTATTACCATAATGCCAGGTTGCATCACCGGCCCGCATACCTGCAGGCCGGGTGACGGCGTATTGGTTTTCCTTGATATATTTTTTATAGTTGAGGTCGGATTCGTCGGATATTTTTTGATCCATGACCGTGCCATGCCGGTGACTGCCGCTGGCAAATGTCAGCATTCCCATCTCTACGGATATATCCACGAGGGGCATCCACATGGTGATGGTATTGGAGGTATCCAATGGCCAGTAATACTGATCCTGGTGCCAGGGTGTGGGGCCGCCGCCGGGCTCCTTGAACAATGCCTGATCGTGATAGATGCGCACATTGCTGACGCCGAGCAGGTCGGCCGCAATCTGTCCCAGCCTTCTGGAGAGGACCAGCTGCCGCACCGCCTCATCCCCCCGCCAGAGGTTCATTATCTGCAGAAATGCCTTTCCATAGGTATCCCTTTCGGCCAGCCTCCGCTTCTCGGTATTGAAACGCCGGACAGCATCGGTGATCACAGGCCGGTAGGCGGCCACTTCTTCGGGGCTCAATACGCCGCGTATAAGCAAATGTCCATTTTCACGGAATTCTTCCCGCTGACTAAGGGTGATCTCACAGTGGGCATCGAGGAGGGGCAAATTCTTTTGAGCGACCATAACAGGCTGTTTGGAAATGTGCGGGAATTGGTCTTCGACAAAAATTAGCCCAATTCCCGCAAACCGCTAATGTCTGTGTCCTTCGTTGGAGCTGCTTCGACACGCTCCTCCTCGGCCGTAACCTTCGGACTCTCGGTTACAGACAAGGAACCTCCGGGTCCGTAAATATGTACGAAGTAAGCCATTGGACAGGAGATAATAAACGGCCAAATTGATCAAAAAATGGGGAATATTACCCCTTGTAGCATAATTCCTTATATTTATCAATAAAAAAAGCAATGCTCAAAGCCTCCATAGAGGTACTGCAGCCTACGGCCGGACACTCATTCCTCGTCAAAACATTCGACGAGTCGGGTTTTAAGGCCCCCTTTCATTTCCACCCGGAGTACGAGCTGACCTATATCGAGGCAGGCGCGGGTAAGCGCTACATCGGTAGCCATATGGCGGGCTTTCAGCCGGGCGATCTGGTGCTCCTGGGGCCTGATCTCCCCCATTGCTGGAAGCTGGAGCCACCCGGCTCCACGGCTACCTCTATCGTCATACAGTTTGCCGGCGACTGTCTGGGGGCGGAATTCTTTTCATCGGGGGAGTTGGGCGCCATCCGGCGGCTTCTGGAATCGAGTCATTGCGGGATCCATTTCCCCCACCCTACGGTCATTCCCCGCATCCAGTCCATTGCAGAAGAAAAGACGGACTTCCGGAGGCTGATCGGCCTGCTGGAGATACTCTATGAGCTGGCGATGGACAGTGAGTTTGTGTCCCTGGACACCCGGGGTATATCGGCGGGGCTGACACCGTCCGAGAGGGAAAGGATACATCCTATATTCGCCTGGCTCGTGGAGAATTTCCGCGGTCCGGTGACGCTGGAAAAAGCGGCCGCCATCGCAGGCATGTCCCCCAATGCCTTCTGCAGGTATTTCAAAAGGATCACCCGTATAACGTTTATGGATATGGTCATACAGCACCGGCTGGATTATGCTACCCGGCAGCTGATCCAGACCAATGACCCTGTCTCTTCCATCTGTTTCGACAGTGGCTTTGGGGACATCTCTCACTTCTACAAAGTGTTTCGGTCGCGCATGAACGTTAGCCCGTTACACTACCGTAAAAAGTTCAGACAGGTGGCAAATACGTAGGGATTTTACGGGTGAGGCCACGTGTTTTTCGTATGCATATGTAGCGTGCTTTTCCGAAGATAAAATGATCGAAAAATTCAAAGGATCATTGCTATAGGACAAAGTAGGACGAGCCTGCCGGTAGGACCCCTTATGCCTTAGTCGATTAGCGTTTTAGGGGTGGTTTGTCCCTGATTTTTGCATACCAGCCCCCCCTGTTTCTCCGTTATAGTTATTGGAAAACTAATCACGACCCATTAAAAACTTTGATCCTAAAACCCAATATTTCTATGAGTAGAAAATTTACTTCGTACCTATGTATGCTGCTTTTGCTGCTCACCGGATCTTCCTTGTTCGCGCAGACCAATACAGCACTCAGCTTTAATAGCGCTACACAGGATCACGCTACGACAACCAACGCAACCGTTATTCCTGATATAGGCGGCGGAGGATTCACCGTCGAGCTTTGGGCATATGTTCCCGTATCAGAAGGCGGCACTCACAGCTTCATCTCCCAGGGTAATACTTCGGGATTTCAGTTCGGTATCGGCTACAACGGCTCAAACAACCATATTTACCTGGGTGACATTTGGCCGGACGCAAATGCGAACCTGATAATGGGACAATGGAATCATATAGCATTGGTCTCTTCACTCTCGGGAGATTCCGCCTGGCTTTATCTTAATGGAGTACGGGTAGACTCGACTGATTCTTACTTTTATATCAACGGTGGATCGCAATTGCAGTTTGGAACAAATGTGGATAGCACCACCTTCTTCACTGGCGCTATCGACCAGGTACGTATATGGAATTATCCACGCACTGCTGCCCAGATCAAGCAAGGTATGTATGGAATAGTAGACAGCACCAGTTCGGGTCTGCTAGGAAACTATTTATTCGACGCTAATCCCGGCGTTACCCATAGCAGCGGCTATACCATTGGCGCGGATATTACCTTACTAAACTCCACGGCTGTTGTATCCTCTCCTGTTCAGCCTGGTAATAACGGGGTCCGGTTCATCGCCACAAGCAATACCAAGATCACCGCACCGGGAACTCCCACGCTGGACTTGAATACCGGCACCATCGAGGCTTATGTAAATCCCAATACGGTGAATGGCACCATTATCAATCTGGGTAGTGATGCAAGCCATACCCGCTTCAGCGTCCATCTGGATAATACGGGCATTCCCGCATTCCATACTCTTGGCATCCGCAACAGTCTCAGCGGAACCACGCAAACCATTTTCTATCCTGCGGGCTTTACAGCAGGCAGATGGTATCAGCTGGCATTCGTTACCAACCAGGACGGCGCTACCAGCACCGATACGACAGGCGTATATGTCAATGGTAATTATGTGGGCAAGATCTCCACGGGTTATGATATAACGGCAGGTTCGGCCCTCCCGCTTACCATCGGCGCCAACGGCATCGACAATGCGGAGAACTGGGACGGCAGTCTCGATGAAGTGCGTATCTGGAGCGTTCCTTTGACGCAATCACAGATCGTAACCAATCTTGTCAGCACACTGACGGGTAATGAGCCGAACCTCGTAGCGCTCTATAGTTTCGACCAGGGCATTCCCGATGGAGATAATACGGGTATGAAACTGGCCATCGACAACAGTCCGCAGACCAACAACGCTACGCTAAGCAGTTTCTCGCTTTCAAGCACCAGCACGAATTTTAC
>Ga0207674_10002099_pt1 | contig 25266 bp, 21 predicted proteins | sample KBSCornC72_FD_184303 | JGI IMG/M metagenome (GOLD analysis project Ga0207674, IMG submission 184303) | Corn rhizosphere microbial communities from Kellogg Biological Station, Michigan, USA - KBS Corn C7-2 (SPAdes) (version 2) | ecosystem: Host-associated > Plants > Roots > Rhizosphere > Soil ...
GCGAGAGACGAAGTTGACGTTGAGACCCTTCGGAAAGCCCGGGTGCGAGCGCAGCGGGCGGCCACGGCCGACCACGTCGACCGTTTCAACGTTCCGGCACAGAATCACCAGATGCGGCACGCCGACGGTGGCGTAGCCGATCCTGGACTCTCCGGCCGCCGGTTCAACGTTGGCAACCGCGGACATCGCGTCGGTGACCCCGGGCAGGTCGATCTCCGGCAAGCCGTCGCGCACTCGGGCGGTGACGACGCCGGAATCCGTCTCGATCCCGAAGCTCTCTCCGTTCGCCGCGCCCAGCTCCACCGCGAGCCGAGTCACGCATAGCGTGGCGTTGCCGCAGAACTCGGCCCGACTGGCGTCGGCGTTGAGGTAGACCAGGCGCACGGCGGCGTGACTCGACTGCTCGACGAACACGATGCCGTCCGCCCCGACGCCGGTTCCGCGCGCGCAGATCCGGCCAACCACGTCACGCTCGGCGAGACGTCCCGGTGGCGTCGTGCGGGCGTCGACGACGACGAAGTCGTTGCCCGACCCGCTCATCTTGTAGAACGTCCGCCCTCGTGGAATCACCGCTTTCCCCTGAAATGCTGAGGTCAGTCAGTCAGACGCGCCGTGTCAGTGCCCACCAGCGCAGCCGCCAGACCATCCAGACCGCCTCGTAGACGATCTTCCTGGACATCTTACTCTGCCCTTCGGTGCGGTCCACGAAGACGATCGGGATCTCGACGATGTGGAAGCCCTTCTTCCAGGCGCGGAAGCTCATCTCGATCTGAAATGCGTACCCGTTTGACCGAACCGCATTCAAATCAATCGATTGCAAGACTGATGCGCGAAAGCACTTGAAGCCACCGGTCGCGTCCCAGACGTCCAAGCCGGTCACGAATCGCGCGTAGACGTTGGCGAAGTAACTCAGCAACAACCGGCCGATCGGCCAGTTCACCACGGTGACCTTTCCGTCGCGATAGCGCGAGCCGAGTACGAGCTCGGCGCCCTCGATCGCACGCAGAAATTCGGGAAGATGATTTGGATCGTGCGAGAAGTCGGCGTCCATCTCGAACACGAAATCGTACTTCTGCTCGAGCGCCCACTTGAAGCCGGTGAGGTAGGCAGTGCCCAGCCCCATCTTCCGCGGGCGCTCGAGGATGTGGACGCGCGGATTTTCCTGCTTGATGCCGTTGACGATCGCCGCGGTCCCGTCGGGCGAGCCGTCGTCGACGACGAGCACCTCGAGCCTGGGATCCTGCGCCAGGACGCGCTCGATGATGCGCGCGATGTTCTCGCGCTCGTTGTACGTCGGGACGATGACGAGCGCGCGCTCGGCGCGCGGCGAGGCCTCGGCTCGCGCGGTCATGTCAGCGAATGATGGCGATTCGGTCACGCGGCGGCGGAATCAGACAGCGACGGGAGTGGGCGCGGCGCGACGGGACGCCAACCAACCTCCGATCCAGAGAACGAGCGACAGGAGGAGCGCCACCCACGTGACGACTTTGCCCTTCTCGTAGGCTGCATCGGTGAATCGAAGCGAGATGCTGCGCGCGCCGGCGGGCAGCGCGACGCCGATGAGGTTGAAATCCATCAGTGCGACCGTGGCCGGCTTTCCGTCGGTGGTCGCCTGCCAGCCGGGAAAGTAGTTCTCCGAGACTACGAGTGCCTGGCCGGCGACGCTGGGCGCGTCGAGGGTGATGTCGATCGCGCCGGGCGCGTAGTTCGTGACGCGGGCACCGGTTGTCGCGGGCGGCGGCAGTGTTTGGATTTGCGCGGCCTGAATGCTTTTCGCGGACGTGTCGACGATGGCGACGGTTCGCTGGTCGAAACGCGGATCGAGTACCGTCGCCAGCGCGAGGTCCTGCGGCGCCTTGGTCATCGCCGAGGTCACCCACGCCAGTGGATGGTCGCCGGAGAGCTTGTAGGCGTAGACCGTGGACCCGGCGGCGTTTCGCGCGGGACCGGCAAGAAGCGTGAACGGTTGCGCACGGAGTTGACCGGCGATCTTCGCCATCGTCGCGGTATCCGCACCGCCATACCAGTACTGCACGTTCTCGTGATTCCAGAATTCCGGCCGCGCGTCGGTGGCTATGCTATCGGGGCCTAGGAGGTCCTGGTACATCCCGAGCTCGTTGCCGTGATAACCTCTCGGGATTCGGATGCCGTGGACCATAAGCTTGTCGCCGGTGAATGCTCGATCTTCGCGCCCAAGCTCGGTCGCGACGCCCGGTCCAGCCGGTCGATTGATCACGCGGCCGGGTTGGCCGGTTTTCGCAATGTCGGCTTTGATGGCGTCGATTGCGGCGTCGCTTGCAAAGAGCACCGAGGCGCGCGGCGAAAAGATCCAGTAGTTCCGTTCGATCGTCCAGAGATCAATCGCGACGAGCGCGGAAAGCGTGTAGATCGCCGCTCGCATTGCGATTCGTCCGGTGGCGATCGCCCACAGCACACCGCCGGCAAGCGCGGCGAAGAGAAATGACCGCCAAATGCCGGCGATGGCCGCACCGGCGTTCGGCTCGGCGCGGCTCATGTAGAACTGGACTACCTGGCTGCGAACGTTCTCGGGGAAATCGCTCGCTATCGTGCTGGCCACGGCGTTGGCGAAGGCGGTGTACCCCCCCACCGACATGAGGACGCCGAACACCGCCGCCGCGCCAACCCATCCGAGGGCGTAACGGACACCGACGCGTCCCGCGATCACCCGCTCAACACCAATCGCCGCGAGCACCGCCGTCGAAAACGCCGTCACATAGATCATCGTGCTAGGCGCCCGCAGGTACTTCGTGTACGGGATGAGCATGATGACGTGATAGAGCGGCGTGAATCCGCCGAACGCCCAGAGCAGCGACACAATGAACACGCCGATCCAGAAACGGCGGAACGTGACACGCTCGGTCATGCCGAACGCGGCGCCGGCGAGCATGAGCGCGACGACGCCGAAGTAGTCGCTGTGCAGATGGAACTGGTTGCGGCCCCAGTACTGGTCGAGCATCCCGGTGAACTGCGGCCAGTACCAGTTGAGTGTCTCTTCGATAGGAAACGAGAAACTCGTCGCCGTGGCCCAATCATGGCCGCCGGCCCGCGGCGACCAGGGCTTGTACTCGATCAGCGCCGGCCAGAACTGCACCGCGCCGATGAGGATTCCGATCGCGACACAGCCGAGGGCGAAGACAACCCGTCGAACGGCGACGACGCGCGGAAGCTTGCCCCTTCCCGGAACGTCGGCGAATGCCACATACAACGCGTAGCAGCCGCACAGGATGAGGAAATACTGAAAGAGCTGCGGATGCGGCGTGATGAAGGTCATGCCGACGGTGAACGCGAACGCGCCCCACGCCCAGGCGCGTCCGTCGCGCACGGCGTGGGTGACGAGCAGCAGCCCCGCCGGTGTGAGCGCCCCGACGAAGAGTTTTCCGTCGTGCCCGGGGGATGCGTATCCGGCGATCGAGCCGCCGAGCATGTACGCCAATCCGCCGATCAGCGACGGCCAGAAGCCGAAGCGCCAGGCACGCAGGAAGAGGAAGGTGAAGAAGCCGCAGAGGAAGAGGTGGATGATGAACTCCCACGTCATGGCGACGTCGGTCGGGAGAATCCACCGCAGCAAGAACGTCGGATAAAAAATGTCGCCGTGCATGGCGGCGATGTACGGCATTCCACCTTGGATGAACGGATTCCACTGCGGGAATCCGTGGCCGCTCTTGAGTGACTGCGCGGCGAAATCGCGGAAGGCGTAGCCGGCGAGATACTGATCGCTGCGTGCGTTGATCAGGAATTTCCCGGCGAGGGCGGGATACGCGAGCAGCAGCGTCGCGAGCGCGTAGACTACCGCAGCAAACGTCCGCGGATGCGCCGGCGCGGCGAGATCGCTCTCGTGTGAAGTCTCAGTCGTTCGAGCTGCTTTGGCCATTCGTCGATTGGTTTCCCGGGCCGCCCCAGCCCAGCGCGAGGAATGTCAGTCCCGGCAACAGCTCCGTCACGGTGAGCCAGAGGCGCGAGGTGACCGCGATGACCAGCGCTGTCTGCGTGTTGGCGAGCCCCAATACACCCAACGCCAACGTCAGCGCACCCTCGCGAACTCCAAGCCCCCCCGGCGAGAAGAAGGCAAGATAACCGAAGATGTATGGCCACGCCCACGCGGTCACGTAATTCGCGAATGACCCCGAGGCCTCTCCCGTCACGCCGCGCACGAACAACTCGAACGCAGCGCCGTAGAGCAGCCACGCGATGACGTTGCCGGCGATGGCGAGATACACCGCGCGATGCGGCACGGTCCCAATGGCGAGAGGCTTTCCCGTCATGCGCCGTGCTACGTCGAGCAGGATCGGCAACGCGGTCGGCAACAGGAGCACTCCTCCCATGACGACGCCGAGCAGCACGACGCCGACCGTCGTGTAGCCGCGCGACAGCGCGTCGAACGACCGCCATCCGGCGATCAGCGCGACGAGAAAACCCGTCGAGATATTGACGATGACGTTGAGAACCGACGAACCGGCTGCTGCCACGGCGCTGATGCCTGCTCGCTCGGCGAGCGTGGCCATCGCGCTAATCTGCCAGACCTTGCCCGGCACGTAACGGCCGAGGTTCGAGACACTCCAGATTCGCGCGGCGGTCCAGAAGCCGAAGTGCGCCGGACGTCGCGTGCTCTCCCAGTTCACGACGATTCGCCGCCACGTCTCGACGAGCAATGCGTACGTCAGGAGCACCACGACGACCGAGGCGGCGAGGACCGGCCAGTCGGGGTGGATCGTCAGCGGCTGGCCGCTGAACTCGCGCCATTGCTTGACGAGCGCTTTTCCGACGTACCAGAGGACGACGGCCGTGACGACGAGCTGGCCGACGAGCCAGAGCCTATTGCGGCGAGCTCGCGATGGCGGACTTGTAGATGTCGGCGTAGCGCTTGGCAACCGACTCGGGGGCGAAGGTGGCGAGGGCGTGGAGGCGTCCGGCGGCACCCAACGCTGCGCCGCGGTCGGGCCGATCGAGGAGTGAGGTGATCGCCGCCGCGAGGGCCGCGGCGTCGACGGTCGGTACGAGGATGCCGGTGCGATCGTGTTGCACGATGTCCGGAAGGCCGCCCGAATCGAACGCGACCACCGGCGTCTCACACAACTGAGCTTCGACTGCGACAAGCCCCAATCCCTCTTCGACCGACGGAACGACGAGCGCGGTCGCTCCGCGGTAAAAGTCGGCGAGGCGGGGCTGCGGCAGGACGCCATGCCAGTGCACGCGATCGCCGATCCCGAGGCCGCGCGCGAGCTCCTCGAGAGCCTCGCGATCCTCGCCGTCGCCGACGACATCGAGGTGAAGGAGCCGCGGAATGCGCGACACGGCGTGCAACAGCGTCTCGATTCCCTTCTGCTTATTGAGCCGGCCGACGAAGAGCAGCCGATCTGTCTGTCGCTGCCCACCCGGGGCGAACAACTCCGTGGCAACCGGCATCGGCGCGACAATCGGCTTCGGTGCCGACACGACTTCCTGGGCTTCCGTCGCCAGCCAGCGCGAGACCGCGGTGACCGCCGCCGATCGGTGGAGCACGTGGCGGAATGCGGGACGCGAGAACGCGACAGAGCGCGCGAGACGCACGTCGCTGCCGTGCAGCGTCGTGACGAGAGGCTTGTTGCTCATGCGGCCGAGCCACGTGCCGACCAACCCGTTCGGAAACCACCAATGGGCGTGGACGACGTCGGGCTTGAACTCCCGGCGCACGCGCACGGCCGAGCGAAACTCGGCGCCGAGGAAGCCGAGGAGCGTCACACGCGCGCTCCACGAGGCCTGGACCTGCGATGCCATGTTGCCGGTGTAGGCAAGCGTCTCGAAGCGCCGGGGGGCGTAGTGAAATCGTTCGACGGGAATGCCGTCGAGCGAGTCATGCGCCGCGTAGTCCGCGGCGGCGGGCGCGAGGACGCTCGTCTCGATGCCGTCCTTCCGCAGCGCGGTGGCGAGGCGGAGGATGAACGATCCCGGTGCGTCGCCCGAATGGCGCGGGAAATTGTGCGTGAGAAAAAGAACCTTCATGCGTCCTTAGCGTCGCGCCGCGCGATCGGCGGCGATCTCGTCGAGCTGGCGTCGGATCTCGCGCAGCTGTGCGCGCTCACCCGCGATTTGCTCCCCAAGCAGCCCCGTAGCGAAAAAGATGCTACCGAGAATCAGACAGGTTTGAATGATCGTCCACACGGCGCGAACACCGGCGTCGAATGCGAAGTACACGCCCAACGCGACGATCCCGGCGAGCGCACCGACGCTGAACAGTCCCGCGCCGAGCATGCCAAACAAGAGCAGCGGTTTCTGGCCGAAACGCAGCTCGAACCAGACGGCGAGCATGTCGAGCACGCCGATCGGAATGCGCGAGATGCCGAACTTCGACTTGCCCGCGTGCCGCGGGTACAGCGGCACCGGCACCTCGGCGATGGCGAAGCCTTCCGCCGCCGCGATGGCGACCATATAGCGATGCCAGTCCGGTCGAATCGGCAGCGCGTCCATGATCTCGCGCCGATACGCCTTCACCGAATTCAGGTCTTTGACCGGCACCTTGAACAGCGCGCGGCTCAGGCGATTGTAGACGCCGGAGACGAAGGCCTTCTCGTACTTCCCTTCCTTGAAGCCCGTGACCATGTCGGCTTGCCCGGACAGGATCGGCGCGGTGAGGCGCGGAATATCCTCAGGCTTGAACTGCAGGTCGGCCGGATAGAAAACCAACACCTGGCCCCGCGACGCGAGGTAGCCCGTGCGCAGTGCATCGGCGATACCGCGCTTGGCGCGGTGTCGCGCAAGGCGGAGGAATGGATACTCCACGGCGAGCCGCTCGAGCACCGGCCACGTCTGGTCAACGCTTCCGTCGTCGACGACGATCACCTCGTAGCGATGGGGCTGATCCGCGAAGACAGCCGCTGCCTGCTCCATGAAGACCGGCAAGTTCTCCGCTTCGTCCTTTGCCGGAACGAGCACGGAGACATCGATCTCGGTGGCGGGACGGATGAGCTCCGAATCTGATCGCGTGAGGTCGGTGATCATTGGGCCGTGCAGATGGTACGACACGGAAGCAGTAGTCATCCTGAGTGTTGTCATCCTCCGCGAAGCGGAGGATCTATTGTCTTTGCGTGGTGGGCCAGCCACTGCTCATTCACAGTAGATCCCCCGCTCGCTGCGCTCGCGGAGGATGACAGCTTGTCACACGCGTTTGCGCATCCGAGCCGACAGCACTCCCAGCTGATCGCGGTACTTCGCGACGGTGCGGCGCGCGATCTGGACGCCGCCCTCTTTCAAGATGTTGACGATGGCCTGGTCGGTGAGCGGATGCTTCGGATCTTCCTCGGAGACGAGCTTTTCGATCTGCGCCTTGATGCCGCGGGCCGAGACGTCCTCGCCCGCCGTCGTCGAGAGACCGGACGAGAAGAAAAACTTGAGCGGGAGCACGCCGCGCGGCGTCTGCACGAACTTCTCGTTCGTCACGCGGCTCACCGTCGATTCGTGCATGTTGATCACCTCGGCCACTTCGCGAAGCGTGAGCGGCTTGAGGTGTTGCACGCCCTTCTCGAAGAAGTCGCGCTGCCGGTCGACGATGTAGTTCATGACTTTGAGCATCGTCTGACGGCGCTGCTCGATCGCCTGAATCATCCAGTTCGCGGAGTTCAGCTTGTTGGAGATGAACTCCTTGCTCTCGCCCTCGAACTTCTTCTTGTCGCGCGCGATCTCCTGATACGCGCGACTCAGCTTGAGGCGCGGCAGGTTCGCGTCGTTGAGGAAGACGTGGTACTTGCCGTCGATCTTCTCGACGATGAGGTCGGGGATGATATAGTTGTCGCTGGCGTCCGAATAGACGAGACCGGGCTTCGGATCGAGCTTCTTGATCTCGTCGGCGGCCTTCTGGACGTCGGACGGGCTGATGCCAAAGCGCTTGGAGATCTCACTCCAGCGGTGGTTGATCAACTCGTCGAAACAGTCGCGCACGAGGCGGAACGGCACCGACTGCTCGAGTCCCGCCTCGCGGAGCTGGAGCATGAGACACTCACGCAGATCGCGCGCGCCGACGCCCGGCGGATCGAGGCTTTGAATGGTCCGGAGCATCTCGTCGACTTCGGTCGACGTGTAGACCGGCAGATCCTCGGTATCTCGCTCGAGGGCTTCGGCGGCCTTGATGACCGTGTCGTTGACCGTCGTGAGGATGTCCTCGATCGCGCAGGCGAGGTAGCCGTCCTCGTTGATGTTGCCGATGAACTCGTCGGCGAGGAGCGCCTGGCGCGGGCTGAGGTCGAGCAGCGTGATCTGGTCGATCAGATGATCGGAGAGATCGCGCGTATCGACCGTGACCGGCTCGTAGTACTCGCGGTCCTCGTGTTCTTCGCGGCGTCCGCCGGCGTCGAATCCGTCGAGGAGGATTTCTTCCCAATCGATCTCATCGTTGGTGGTCTTTTCTTCAGTCGCTTGTTGTTCTTCAGTTACCTCTTCTTCCTCGGACTCCTCCTCATCCTCCTCCGGCTCGACCATGTCGAGGAAGGGGTTGTTCAGCAGCTCCTGCTTGAGGTGTTGCTGAAGGTCCAAGAGCGGCATGTAGAGCAGGTCCATCGCCTGGTAGAGGCGTGGATTGATCTTGAGCTCCTGCTTGAGCTGCGTGCTCTGGGAAAGACCAGCTTTCATGAGGCGACGGGTTCTCCAGGTTCAGCATCGGCGGCGGCGAAGCGGGCGCGCAATCGCGCCGTCAACGTCGGGCCGAGATAGATGTCTGCCACGGTATCGTCGAACACGAGCTCGCGCACGGTGCCCGACACTTTCACCTGCCCATCGAACATGATGTACGCACGATCCACGATGTCCAAGGTCTGTTCGACGTTGTGATCGCTGATCAGCACTCCAATGCCGCGATGCCGCAGGTTGCCGACGATTTGCTGAATGTCATGGACGGCGATAGGGTCGACGCCCGCGAACGGCTCGTCCAGCATCATGAACTTTGGCTGCGTGACCAACGCGCGGGTGATCTCGAGTCGTCGTCGCTCGCCGCCTGACAGCGCGAAAGCCTTGTTGTTCCGCAGATGCTTGATGCTGAGCTCGTCCAAGAGGGTTTCCAAACGGGACCGCCGCTCACCGGCCGACAGGTGCAGGGTCTCGAGGATTGCCAGGATGTTGTCTTCGACCGACAGCTTCCGGAAGATAGACGGCTCCTGCGAGAGGTACCCAATCCCCTGCCGGGCCCGCTTATACATAGGCATCGAGGTAATATCGACGCCGTCCATCACGATCTTGCCGGCCTGTGGTTCGATCAGCCCCACGATCATGTAAAACGTCGTAGTCTTGCCCGCGCCATTCGGACCCAACAGGCCTACAATCTCCCCCTGTTGCAATCGAAGGGCCACATCGTTCACGACACGCCGCCGTCTATAGGTTTTGACGAGTCCCGCCGCCTCGAGGACACTTCCTCCCGGGACAATGGCTGGCGTGTGTACGGGCGTTTCGGGGCGACTCCCGTCGCCCGGCAGGACGGGCTGCTCTCCCGTGACCCGTAACGCGGCAGCCAGGGCGTCGCGCTCGGTGACGATAGCCTTCCACGTGGCCTCGCTGAACTTGACCCGGGTGCCTGTCTGCGCGGTGTGCGGCGCCGCGGCGAGAACGCCCTCGGCGACGAGTCGCGGCAAGACGGAATGCACGAGGTGGTGCCGAACCTCGTCGAGACTCAGGCGCCCAGCCTCTCGCTCGGCGTCCCGGCCGGTGGCGCGAAGTGCCGAGAGATAGTCGTCGCGGTAAGCACGCGCGGCAGTATCGAAGTCGGCGAAACCCTCGGGATCGGAGGCGCTGATCAGCGCGTGGAGCGCCAGCGCGGTCCATCTATCGCCGCGGGCGAGTTGTTCGACGAGGGCGCGTGTCCGGTCGGAGTTGTCCGGATGAGTCACTGTCGCCGAGGGCTGAGGAATGGGGTTGAATCCGGCGGTTTTCTCGACGGCACCGGGGGCTTTGGGAGGGGCTTCGTGGGCGTGCCGGTCTGCGCCGGCTTCTGGCCGACGGCGCGCGTGCGCGCGGAATCCGATCGCGGCTCGATGTAGACGCCGAACACTGAGTCCACGGTCGTCACGGTCGCGACCTTTTGCTGCTGTTTCTCCTGCTGGGTGAAGTCCACCGTGATGAGCCGCGCCGTGACGTAGTTGAGGCCCCAGCGCTTCTCGTTGCTGTCGCTCGGCGCAACGTGGTACAGCGAGCTGGCGTGACCCGTCGCGACGAGCTGCTTGATGTTGGGATTCTTCGAGGTATCACGCGGCGACTTGAGGCTGTCGAAGGTGGCGACGATCGTGTCGCCGACGAGCCAGTCCGTAGTGTCGGGACGTTCGACCTTGAAGCGCGTGGTGTCCGGGCGACCTTGAGCGAAGGCGTGCGGGAGGGCGCGCACGAGCTGGACGCGTTGACCGGGCATCCAGACGTCGAGCGAGTCGGCGATCAAATCCTGCGACGGCGACAGAGCATGGGCGCGCGACGTCCTCCCCCAGACATAGGCATGGTCGAGCAGTTCGTTGACGACGCGAAGGTCGATCGTATCGGAGCGGAGGGTGAGCGAATCGCTCGTCGCCACCGCCTTGGCCTGCGAGAGAACGCGCTGGAGCTTGTGGTTCTTCGAGTAGAGCGTGATCAGATCACCGGCGAGCGTGAACGGCCGATCCTTCTTCCCCTTCAGCTTCGGATTGCGCATCAGCTTCATCGTCTCGTGTTCCTGGTCGATGAAGGCCGAGTCGCCGGTGGCGGTGATATCGGGTCGGTTGATCTCGACTTGTCCGCCGCCGTAGATCAGACTGTCGCCGTCCATGAAGACCTGATTGGCGATGACGGTCGTCGGCGGCAACGGCTTGCCCGCGGAGTCCTTCTCCATGACGGTGATCGTCGGCCGAGCGATCGCGGCGAGCTGCCGGTGTGGACGATTGAGCTTGGCGTTCGGGCGGCGATACTCGGCTTGCGGCCCATCCAGCCGAGAACCGCTGGGCAGAAGCGCGTGCACGTTCCCCGCGCCCTTGACGATGTCTTCGTTCGGGAAGTAGTTGAGGAAATCGGCATCGACATGCAGACGCGGTTCGTCGTACGATGCGCGTCCAATGAGCTGATCGTGATCCGGGTACCGCTCGGCGCTGTCGCCCTTGAGCGTCATGTTCTTCGCGGGACACTTGATCAGCACACCGCCACCCACGAACGCGACCTGTACGCTCCCGGGGATCGGCAGCGTGTCGACGGTGAGCCGCGTCGTCGGCTGGGCAATGAGCTGACAATCCGTAGGTTTTTGGCCCGGTTGCTGGCCGCCGGCGCTCGCGCCCGCGACGACGATGCAAAGCACGCCAAGGACGGCGGCGCGAATCATTTCTCGGGAACCTGCACCGAGAAATTGCCGCCGCAGTTCTTCAGACATGTAAAGCGCGTGAACGTTTCGTTGGCGGTGAAACCGATGCCATGCTGCGAGTCGGTGCCGCGATACAACGTATAAGTCGTGTCACCCGTGATGATGTGGGTGACCTGATTATAGATGACGTGCGGCGACTTGAGCATGCGTCCGTCGACGAGTTTGACGACAACGTCACCCCATCCTTCCAGGGTCTGCGTGCGGGTGCTGTACACCCCGCGCTTGGCGTCCATCGTCCCCTGCGGGGCGCCCGTTTCGGTCGTGAAAGTCACATGCGCGATGCGCGCGTCGAACTTCGTGCCTTCCTCGAGGGCGAACATCGTATCGGCGATCAGCTCACCGCGTTGAATTCCCTTCGTGGTCAAGACGAACTTGGCGCCGAACATCACCTGATCGGCGCTGTCGGCGATGCCATGGGTCGCGGCGACCGGCGGCGGGCTTGTGTCCTGGCAGGCCACGATGACGACGATACACGCCGCGGCGAGCGACAACGATGCGAAGCGCATCAGACGACCCGCGCCCGCATGAGATCGTGCAAATGCACCACACCGACGAGGCGCTCATCGTCATCGACGACGGGCACCGCCATGATGCCGTGTTGTTCCATGCGGTAGGCGACGGCGCTGGCGAGCTCGCCTTGCGTCGCGATCTTGGGCTTGGTTGTCATCACGCTGCGCACTGGGACGGGAAAAATGTCACCGCCGCGCTCGACGAGTCGGCTGAGATCGCCCGCGGTGAGCACGCCATTCACGTGCCGATTGTCGTCCAGCACGACGGCGATGCCGCGGCGTTCCGCGATCATGACGATCGCGTCGCGCATTGTGGCACTTTCAGCCAGCACAGGAAGGTCTTGGCGAAGCATGATTTCCTCGACGCGTACGACAAGCTTTCGGCCGAGCGCTCCGCCCGGGTGCAACCGGGCGAAATCCTCACGCCGAAATCCCTTCTGCTGCAGGAGCGCCACCGCCAGTGCGTCGCCGAGGGCAAGCGCTGCCGTCGTGCTGGTGGTGGGCGCGAGGTCATGCGGACAGGCCTCCTCGCGCACCCCGGCATCCAGCGCCACGTCGCAGTTTCGCGCGAGGGCGGAGTCGAGGTCACCGGTAATGGCGATGGTTCCTACACCGAAGCTCTTCAAATGCGCCAACAAGCCCAAGAGCTCGTCGGATTCGCCACTTTTGGACAGAAGGACCGCGACATCGTTGCCCCCGACGATACCGAGGTCGCCGTGAACACTGTCGACCGGGTGCAGGAAGATCGCGGGGGTTCCAGTCGAGGTAAGCGTCGCGGCGATCTTGCGGCCGACCAGGCCGGACTTGCCCACGCCGGCGACAATGACGCGGCCAGGCGAGTCGGCGATGAGTCGGACGGCGCGAGCGAACTCGTCGCCCAGCCTCGTCTCGAGCGCCTCGATGGCCTCCCGCTCCAATCGGAGCACCTGGCGGCCGCGGGATATCAGCTCTTCGTCGTTCACGAGCGAGTAGTTTGGGGAACCTCGGAGCGCTCCGCTACGTAGCCCTGCCAAGCGGCCTCCCATTCGCCACGCGCCTTGAGCAACAGCTCGCAGAATTCGCGGACTGCGCCACTTCCGCCCGCGGCGTCGAGGTGGACGCGACACTCGCGGATAATCTCGGGGACAGCATTTCCCACGGCGACGGGCAATCCCACGATGCGCAGCAAGGCGAGATCGGGAAAGTCGTCGCCGACGAAGGCGCACTCGCGCGGGTCGATACCGTGTTTGTCGATCAGCGCGCGGAAGGCGCCGAGCTTGTAGCCGTCGGGGTCCTGCGCCAGGTCGTCGACGCCCAACTCTCGGGCGCGCAAGCGAACGCTCTCCGACACGCGGCCTGTGAGGATTCCGACGCGAATTCCCGCGCGCCTCAGCATGGTGACACCGAGTCCGTCTTGTATGTCGTATCGCTTTAACTCAAGACGCTTCCCGTCGACGTCGCCGAGGTAGATGCCGCCGTCGGTCATCACGCCGTCGATGTCGAAGCCGACGAAGCGAATGGATTTCGCGAGTTTCGGGTCGATCACTGACGGTTCCGGATCATCCGGTGGTTCCTCACTCCGGCGCTCCGCACCTTCGCTCGGAATTCCGCTATTCGGGTCATCGGGAGACTCGGTCCCAGATGTCGACGGCGCGCGCCACCAAATCGTCGAGCGCGTCGAGGGGGACCATGTTCGGGCCGTCGCTCGGCGCGTGGTCGGGATCGGGGTGGGTTTCCATGAACAACCCATCGGCACCGGCGGCCGTCGCGGCCAGCGCGAGCGGAGGAATGAACTCGCGCGCGCCACCACTGGCGCCGCCCGCGCCCTGCCCCGGACGCTGCACGCTATGCGTCGCGTCGAAGATCACGGGTACGTCGCAGGCCTCGCGCATTCGGCGAAAGCCGCGCATGTCGACGACCAGATCACCGTAGCCGAAGAATGTCCCGCGCTCGGTGACGGCGACTTCGTGCGACGCAGCGCGTTCGCGATCGAGCTTCGCGTCACGGCAACCGCGCTTCACTTTTTCCACGGCCCCGCGCATCCCTTCCGGGTGCATCCACTGCCCCTTCTTCACGTTCACCGCGCGGCCCGTGGCGCCGGCGGCGAGGAGGAGGTCTGTCTGTCGGCAGAGAAACGCCGGAATCTGGAGGACGTCGGCGACGTCGCCGGCGGGCGCGCACTGCTCCGGCAAATGCACGTCGGTGAGAATGGGCAGCCCGGTGGCCGATCGAACCCGATCGAGCGCGGCGAGTCCCTCGTGCAATCCAGGTCCACGATGCGCGCCGGCGTTCGAGCGATTGGCTTTGTCGAAGCTGGCCTTATAGATGATGCCACCTGGAACGCGCTCGGCCAGCTTCGCGAGATGTTCGGCGACCGCCAGATTCAGCGCGTCATCCTCGAGGACGCACGGGCCGGCGATCAGAAAGAGGGCGTCACGGCGAAAGTGTGACGCCACGTCAGTCGGCGGCCTCCACCAACGATTCTCGAGTCGACTTCCGGCCGCGCTTCGCCTTCACTGCCGCCGCGATGAAGCCGGCGAACAACGGGTGGGGACGCGTCGGACGCGACTGCAGCTCGGGATGGAACTGGCAGCCGATGAACCACGGATGTGCCGGCAACTCGATGATCTCGACCAACTGACCGTCGGGCGAAAGGCCGCTCAGCCGCATGCCGTTCTGCACGAACAGATCGCGATACGTGTTCGAGACTTCGTAACGATGGCGATGTCGTTCGCTCACTTCGGGCTGGCCGTAGATCTCGGCGGCACGTGAGCCGCGAGTGAGCCGGCAGGGGTAAGCGCCAAGCCGCATCGTGCCGCCCATGTCGGTCACGTGCTGCTGCGATTCCATGAGCGAGATCACCGGGTTGTCGCACTCCGGGGCGAACTCCGACGAATGACTGTCGTCGAGACCGCAAACGTTGCGCGCGAACTCGATGATCGCCGTCTGCATGCCGAGGCAGATGCCGAAGAACGGCAGGCCCGTCTCGCGCGCGCCGCGAATCGCTTCGACCATCCCTTCCACGCCGCGGACGCCGAAGCCGCCGGGAACGAGGAGTCCGTCGACGTTGCGCAGGATTTGTTCGGCGTGCTCGCGGCTGGAGAAGTCCTCGCTCGACATCCATTGAATGTCTACGCCCACATCATTGGCAATTCCGCCATGAATGAGGGCTTCGTGGACGCTCTTGTAGCTGTCGGCGTAGTCGGTGTACTTGCCGACGACGGCGATGCGCACGCGCTCGTGGGGAACGAGCACGCGCTGCACGAGCTCGCGCCAGGCGGCGAGGGATGGCGTCGGCTGCTCGAGATGGAGACGGTCGAGCACCTTCTGATCGAAGCCCTGCTCGTGGAAGCGCAGCGGGATTTCGTAGATGGTCCGGACGTCGGGGCTCTCGATAACGGAGCCAAAATCCACGTTACAAAAGAGAGCGACCTTGCGCTTGATGTCGTCCCCGATCGGACGATCGGTTCGGACGATGAGGATGTCCGGCTGAATTCCGATCTGCATCAGCTCTCGTACGGAGTGTTGCGTCGGTTTGGTCTTGAGCTCACCCGCCGCGGCGATGTAAGGCAGCAGCGTGAGGTGGACGAAGAGCGCGTTGTCACGGCCGACGTCGTGGCGGAACTGACGGATCGCTTCGAGGAACGGCAGCGATTCGATGTCGCCGACCGTGCCGCCCACTTCGACGATGACGACGTCGGTCTCCGGTGCGAGACGCCGGACCGCTCCCTTGATCTCGTCGGTGATGTGCGGAATGACTTGAACCGTGGCGCCGAGGAATTCGCCGCGGCGTTCCTTGGTGATGACGTTCAGGTATATGCGACCGGTCGTGACGTTGTTGGCTTGGGTCAGCGCCCGGTCTATGAATCGTTCATAGTGTCCCAGATCCAGGTCCGTCTCGGCGCCATCGTCGGTCACGAACACTTCGCCGTGTTGGAAGGGCGACATCGTGCCGGGATCGACGTTCAAGTAGGGATCGAACTTGAGCATCGAAACGCGTAATCCGCGCTCGACGAGCAGGCGTCCGAGGGAGGCGGCGGCAATGCCCTTCCCGAGCGACGAAACGACGCCGCCCGTGACGAAGATGTATTTGGTCGTCTGCGACCGCTGCTGCGTGGATTGCATCGGAGTCATCCTGTGGTGAATGCCGACCATTCGCGGTTGGCGCGCTCGAGGTCTTGTTCCGTATCGATCCCGGGCCGAAGTGGCTCGTCCACCAATGCCACGCCGATGCTCATACCAGCGGCCAGGGGTCGAAGTTGCTCGAGGCGCTCGATTTGTTCGAGGGGATTGGCCGGGAGCCGCACCCATCGCGAGAGGGCTTCCGGCGTGTAGACGTAAATGCCGATATGCTGCCAGACGTACGCGCGCTGCAGCTCGTTATCGGTATGGTTGCGAAGAAACGGAATCGGTGCGCGGGAAAAATACAACGCGCGGCCGTCGTCGCCGGCGACCACTTTGACGACGTTCGGATCATCGAGAACGTCCGGCGTCGCAAGGACCGCGGCGGTGCCGATGTCGTGGCGCCCGTCGGTGACGACGCGAAGGGCGCTCTGGAGCGCCTGCCGCGAGACGAAGGGCTCGTCGCCCTGCACGTTGATGATTGCCTGAAAGTCACGATACGACGGCTGTTGAACGAGCTCGGCGATGCGTTCGGTGCCCGAGCTGTGCTCAGGGCTCGTCATTGCGACGGCGATGCCATGTTCGATCGCGACACGCGCCACTTCGTCGCTGTCGGTTGCGACGACGACGGTATCCGCGACGTCGAGCTCGACGACGCGCTGCCAAACGCGGACGACGAGCGGCAGTCCGGCGAGGAGGCGGAGTGGTTTTCGGGGGAGACGGGTGGCACCCAGCCGGGCTGGGATCACGGCGAGCACACTCACAGGTCGCGCTCGCTGGGGGGCGGGGTCGGCGGGGAGACCGCGCTCACAACCGCAAAAATCACGTGCTCAAATGTAGGGTTGAACTAGGAGGCGCGCAAACGGCGGTATGGATCCCGACCGATCAGCGATCGAACGACAGCCCGACGGTTCGGTGGGTGTGGCCGTTGCCGGGATCGATGAGGAATTCGCCGTAGAGGAAGCTCAGTGTCAGGCGGAGGCCGGTCGCCTGCTCGAGCTCAGGGAGGCGTCCGACGCCGGCCGAGCCCATGGCGTGGCGGATGGTGACCGTTGGCGAGCCGACGAGAGGCAGCTTGACGCGATCCACCGGAATCGCGTACTCGGCGTTGAGATAGAGGAGCTGGTCTCCACCAAATTCGAGCATCTCGAGGGTCGGAATGGTCCCGGGGCCGCCAACGTAGGCGTATCGCTGCCGCGGCGTAGTCCCGCGCGTCGTCAGCACTGCGTGGCCGCGGACGTTGAGGGATTGCGTCCCGAAGGTCGGAAAGGAGATGGACCCGTCGATGGTCGCCTGAACGAACTTCTTGTCGCCGTTGAGATCCGCGGCGTCGGCGGCGTTTCCCGACGGCGGAATGAAAAGGTGAGTCGGTCGAAACCGCGCTCCTTCGACATCGATGCGGAGTCCGGCAATAGTTCCGTTGCCTTCCCACTCGAATCGTGCGGCGGCGATAGCCGACGCGATGCTTCCCTCTCGAACCTGCGGGTTCGCGCGCAGTCGATCGTCGTCGTCATGGCGACCAAAGAAGGTGAACGGACCGCCGGTAGGACCGCACGTGATCGTCGTCGGACCGAACGTGCACGACGAGTCGGGCCGGACGCTCTCCGTTTGCTCGTACCGCCCCGTGAGCGATGGTACCAAACTCCACACCGCACTCTCGATGCGATGGCCGAGGGTGAGGTCGATGCGACCGCCGCGGAAGTAATTGCGGCTGTCGTGGCCAAAGATCAGGTATTCGGCGGAGTTCAGCAGGTCCGACCAGATCCAGGTGTCGTTCGAGTAGGTCGAGTGCTTTGCCGTGAGCGCCAGGTCCGTGCGGCGACCGAGGGAATCCGTAAGAACCACGCTCCCGTCGATCGCTCCCAGCTGCGAGCGGTAGATGAGCCGCGGTTCGAGCGTGACGCGCGTGTTCGGCAGCGCGAAGCGGGGGCCAACTCCGATCGACAGGCCGTTGGAGCGATCGTAGGTGGGAATGCTGAAGCCGAAGATCCCCGGCCACGAGACCGGCGAGTTGTCCCGCGCGACGACCTCGCGGTAGCTCAACGTGTAGCTGCCGTTGGATAACGCGATGTCGTAGGTGAAATCACGGTACGCCGAGATGCTGCCGTCGATGCGAGCGAGGGTCGATTCGTAAACCCCGCCTCCGATGCTGACGGCCCGTCCGGCGATGTGACCGCCTGGATGCGTGTACAGATCGCCGCCAACGACGATGACATCGCCGTGGACCGATCCCTCGACGATCGCGTCGCGTCCAAGGACGATGACAGTCGTGGAGTACGTGGTGTCGCGGCGGAGCGTCGCGGCTTGCGCGCCGGGCGCGATCGCGAAATGCGGCGCGAGAACGGCGCGCTCGAGGAACGATGGCCCGGCGCCGGGTCCGAGCTCGGCGAAACGAATCTGGACGGACGACTGCGCCCGGACGGCGCGGACTCCCCCGCCCACCACGATCAGGAGGGGGGCGAGGAGCGCCGTGCGCCGAAGCATCAAGCCTGATCCAGGAAGTTTCGAAGCAATGCCTTGCCGTGAATCGTCATGACCGATTCCGGGTGGAACTGCACACCCCATACCGGGTGGTCGCGATGCTTGACCGCGTGAACCTCGGTCGGATCATCCTTGGCGACGGCGACGATCTCCAACGACTCGGGCATCGTCGCGCGATCGACGATCAGCGAGTGATAGCGCATGACTTCCATCGGCGACGGAAGCCCGGCAAAGATCCCCGCCTCATTGTGGCAGATCTGGGACGTCTTCCCGTGCATCACGCGCTCGGCCCGCACCACGTCGCCACCGTACGCTTCGCCGATCGCCTGGTGGCCGAGGCAGACGCCCAGCATGGGGATGGAGCTTCCCCAGCGACGAATCACCTCCACCGTGACACCCGCTTCCTTCGGCGTACATGGTCCCGGCGACAACACGATCGCCGAGGGATGAAGCTCCCCAACCTCTTCGACTCCGATCGCGTCGTTGCGACGGACCACTACCTCGGCGCCGAGCTCTCCGAGGTATTGGACGAGGTTGTAAGTGAAGGAATCGTAGTTATCGATGACCAGAAGCATGGGTCGAGATCTCGATCGGGACGGCTTCGTGAGGCCTAATCGCACGCCTCGCGCCTATGAACTCTGGAGGTCCCAGGTCTTGGGTCTCAGGTCTCAGGTTGAAACGGCGGTGCTGTTCACCTGAGACCAGAGACCAGGGACCCGAGACCTCAAAACTATATCCACGCACCAGCCGCGATTAGTGCGAACGGAGCTCAGCCCCGCGGATGGAACTTACGATGTACAGATCGAAGATATTCGCGATCCACGTGCGTATAGATCTGCGTCGTCGAGATGTCCGCGTGCCCGAGCATCTCCTGGACGGCGCGGAGGTCGGCGCCGCCTTCGAGGAGATGGGTGGCGAAGGAGTGGCGGAGGGTGTGCGGAGAAACCGACTTTGTGATGCCGGCCCGGTCGACGTAGCGGCGGAGGATTTTCCAGGCGCCCATGCGTGTGAGCGGCTCGCCGCGGGCGTTGAGAAAGAGGACACCCTTCCCTTGGCCCTTCTCCAGGCGTGGGCGAAGCTCGCGGATGTAGGTGGCAACCGCGCCGATCGCCGAGCGTCCGATCGGGACGAGGCGTTCCTTGCTGCCTTTACCGAAGACGCGGACGAGTTTTTCCTCGAGGATGAGATCGCGCACACCGAGGGTGATCCACTCGGAGACACGCAGGCCGGCGCCGTACGCGAGCTCCAGCATCGCGCGGTCGCGGAAGGCGAGTGGGTCGTCCAACGTGGGCGCGGCGAGCAGCCGCTCGATCTCTTCTGCGGTGAGGACATCCGGAAGCGTGCGCCAGCGCTTCGGCGTCTCCAACCGTTCACTCGGATCGCGCGCAACGACGCCGTCGGCGAGCAGGAACTTGAAGTACGTGCGGACGGCGGAGATGCCGCGACGGATCGACGCCGGTGAAAGACCGATGTCCTTGAGGTAATAGATGAACTCGCGGAGCATCCGGCTCGTGACGTCGACCGGCGACAGTGCGCCTTTGGTCGTCGCGTATTCGACGAGCCGGGCCACGTCGCGACCGTAGGCCTCGAGGGTACGCGGCGACGTCCCCTGCTCGAGAGTCAGGAAGTCGCCGAAGCGGTCGAGTTGGAAGCGGAGGTGAGCGCTCTCGTCGGCCATGGAACCGCAGATGGGGTCAGACCCCATTTAGAGTTTTGTAAATAGGGTCTGACCCCATTTGGGGAGAATCATTGCGTGATGGATACTATCGTGGCAACCGCGATGCACGCGATTCCCTCGCCGCGTCCGATCCAGCCCATGCCCTCGTTCGTCTTGCCTTTCACGCTGACGGCCTCGTTCACCACGCCGAGCGCGTCGGCAAGGCGGGCGCGCATCAGCTCCCGATGTAAGGCGATCTTCGGTTTCTCGGCGACGATGACGACATCGACCTGCTGTACGCGCCAGCCGAGCGTTGCGACCTTGGCGACGGCGACGCGCAACATGTTGATCGAGTCGCGGTCCTTGTTGGCGGGATCACGGTCGGAGAATAGCTCGCCGATGTCGCCGGCACCCGCCGCCCCGAGGACGGCGTCGGTGATGGCGTGCGCGGCGGCGTCGCCGTCGGAATGTCCGGCAAGACGAACGTCGCTCGGAATAGGAACGCCGCCGAGGATGAGAGGCCCCGGCGGCGCGAACGTGTGGGAGTCGTAGCCAATCCCGACGCGGATTCCGGAAGTGCTCACGCCGCGGTGCCGATGGCCGGCTCCGTGCGCGGAGTTGGGGGTGACGCTTCCGCGAGGATCGAATAGTCCTGCCGCCGGCGTGCGACTTTAAAGCCCGCGTCGGTGATGAGGCGCTCGATCTCGGCGGTCGTCGTCCGGTGCGTCGTGTTCGCGGCCGAGACGACGTTCTCCTCGATCATGAGCGAGCCGAAGTCGTTGCAGCCGTAACGCAGCGCCATCTGGCCAACCTTCAGGCCCATCGTCACCCAGCTCGCCTGCAGGTTGGGAACGTTGTCGAGGACGATGCGGGCGATGGCGACGGTTCGGAGATACTCGATCGCGTCGGTCTTCGGCATGTGCGACATCGTCGGCGTATTCTCCGGCTGGAGCGGCCAGCAGATGAATGCCGTGAAGCCGTGAGTCCGCGCCTGGACCTCCCGAACGCGCTCGAGATGTTCGATGCGTTCGGCGAGCGTTTCGCCGATGCCGTACATCATCGTGACCGACGTCTTCATCCCTTCGTTGTGCGCGATCTCCATGATCTCGAGCCAGCGGTCGGCGCCGGCCTTTTTCTTCGCAACGAGGTCGCGGACTCGTTGTACCAGGATCTCTCCCCCGCCACCGGGAATCGAGTCGAGACCGGCTTTCATCAGCTCCCGAATGACGTCGACCGCGTCCATGCGGAACGTCTTGGCGAAGAAGTCCACTTCGCTCGGGCTGAAGCCGTGGATGTGGATCGGGTGGTACTTCTTGATGTAGCGCAACAGATCGAGGTACCACTCGAACGGGATGTAGGGATTGTGACCGCCCTGCATGAGGATCTGGATCCCGCCCATCTGCTTCGCTTCGTCGATCTTTGCGCCGATCTGCTCGTACGAGAGCGTCCAGCCTTCACCGTGCTTGGGACGGCGATAGAAGGCGCAGAAGCCGCAGTCGGCGACGCAGACGTTCGTGTAGTTGATGTTGCGATCGACGATGTACGTCACCGTGTTGTGCGGATGCTTCTCGCGACGAACACGATCCGCCTCGGCGCCGAGCTCGAGGAGGGAGGCATTGGTGTAGAAGTCGAGGATGTCAGTCGTCACGCGTCCGCCGTCATCCTCCGGCGCAAAGCGCCGGGGGATCTATTGTGAAGTTTCGTGGCCGAACTCGAATCCCTAACAATGGACAGTAGATCCTCTGCTCGCTTCGCTCGCGAGGATGACAATCACGCGGCTGGCAAGAATGCCAACGAACCGTCAGGAACCTTGCCGGCCGCGACGAGCCGCCGGAAGAACTCCGTGAGACCGGCCAGGTGGTGATATGAAAGGCCGTAATCCAGGCCGGACAAATACTCGAGACAAACGGTCTTGTGCACGCCCGTCGCGATCGCTGCCTGGGCGGCGAGCGCGTCCAGATGGTGCAACCCCCAGTTGCGTGACTCGATCAGGCCCGCGTGCACGGCGAGGGCCTGATCCACGGGAGCCGTGCGCTGCGCGACCCACACGGCAAAGACGAACGGAAGGCCCGTCCACCGTTTCCATTCGGCGCCGAGGTCGTAGGCGTAGCGGTACTGCGAGAGCGACTCGGCGTCCTCGTACAGCTCCGGCTCGCGAAGACGCGACCACAGATGGAGCGCCGCGTCGCCGATGACGAGGCGGGCGTCGTGCTCTTCATCGCTGAAGCGCGCGACGTCCGACAACTCGGCGTTGCTGGGAACGAACGCCGGCTTGGCGTCCCACACGTTGTCGAACAGCAGCTCGACCAACGCGACGCTCGTCATCGAGCTTCGGCTGACCAGCACGCGACGCCCGTGCAGCTCGGAGGCGGGCCGCTTGGCGAACAGGACGACGCTTCGCACCGGGCCGTCGCTGCAGATCGAGAGGTCGGGGAGCAGCAGGTACCGCTTGGCGTCGCGCGCGTATTCGACGGCCGAGATCACGCTCACGTCGAGCGTACCCGCGGCCATTTCGTGATTGAGCTCGGTCGGCACGCCATCCACCAACTCGGCGTGCATCGGCACCACGCCGCGATCGATCGCCCCGTAGACGGGGTAGCAGTTGATGTACGGGATCCGTCCGACACGCATTGTCATCAGGCGGCGGCGACCTCGCTACGAGTCAGCGTCGGATCGTCGTCGAACGTGCGGATGACCTGGTAGAACGAATCGCGCTCGACCGGAATCTTCTTCGCGCCGCGGATCAGCTTGAGAATCTGCTCGAGGGTCATCGCCTGCGCGGTGTGCGCGCCGGCCTCGTGGTAGATCTTCTCGCGCACCACGGTTCCCTCGAGATCGTTGACGCCGAAGTGCAGCGAGACCTGCGACACGAACGGCGTGACCATGATCCAGTGCGACTTGATGTGGTCGATGTTGTCGAGGAAGAGCCGACCAACCGCGAGGTTCTTGAGATCGTCGAAGCCGCTCGTCGCCGTGCCCGTGCGATGCAGCGTCTCACCCAGCTCATTGTGATCGGGGTGATATGCCAGCGGGATGTACGCGAGATAGCCGCCTGTCTCGTCCTGGAGGTCGCGCAGCATCGACAGGTGCGCGATGCGGTCCTCGTACGTCTCGACGTGACCGTAGAGCATCGTGCAGTTGCTGCGGATGCCTAGCGAGTGCGCCTCGCGATGCACCGCGATGTACTCTTCGCCGGAGAGCTTTTTATCGGCGATCGTCGCGCGGACCCCGGGGCTGAATACCTCGGCGCCGCCGCCGGGCATCGTGTCGAGGCCTGCCTCGTGCAGCGCGACGAGCGTGTCGCGAATCGACATCTTCTCGATGCGGGCGATGTGCGCGATCTCGACCGCGGTGAGCGCCTTTATGTGGACGTGCGGGTGGCGCTCCTTGAGCCCACGGAACATCTCCGTGTAATACGCGAGCCCCGCCTTCATATCGAGCCCGCCGACGATGTGGAACTCGCGGGTCAGCGTGCTATTGGCGGTGGCCGCTTCCTCCCAGATCTGCTCCATGGTGTAGCGGTACGCGCCCTCCTCTTTGGGGAGTCGCGCGTACGAGCAGAAGACGCACGTCTTCCGCAGGATGCAGATGTTGGTCGGGTTGATGTGCTGATTGGCGGCGAACATCACCCGGTCGCCGTGCTTGGCGCGGTTTACCGAGTCGGCGAGATGGCCGATGCCGGTGATATCGTCGCTCCGAAAGAGCGCCACGCCGTCGTCGAATGACAGACGCTCCCCCGCCTCCACCTTGTCGGCTAACGGCGCCAGCGCGGAGTCGCTGATCAGATGCCGGTCGAGCCGAACAGGAATGGGCACGGCGTTACTCCTCGAATCGTTTGATGGCGAGCGTCACGTTGTGGCCGCCGAAGCCGAAGCTGTTGCTCAGGACGGCCTTCACCGGACGATTCACTGCCGTATTCGGCGTGTAGTTGAGGTCGAGCTCCGGATCGGGATGCTGATAGTTGATTGTCGGCGGAATGATGCAGTCGCGGACGGCGAGCGCGCCAATGATGAACTCCACCGCGCCGGCGGCGCCGAGCATGTGACCGGTCATCGACTTCGTCGAGCTCACGGCGACCGTGCGCGCGTGGTCGCCGAACACCGCCTTGATCGCCTTCGTCTCGTTGAGATCGTTGGCGGGCGTGGACGTGCCGTGGGCGTTGATGTAGTCGACGTCCGCGGGCGACCAGTTCGCGTCCTTCATCGCGCGCCGCATGGCGCGCTGCGCGCCCTCGCCTTCCGGCGCGGGGGCCGTGAGGTGGTAGGCGTCGCCGGTCGCACCGTAGCCGACAATCTCGGCGTAGATCGGCGCGCCGCGATCGATCGCGTGCTGGAGATCTTCGAGGATCACGATGCCGCCGCCTTCGCCCATGACGAAGCCGTCGCGCGTCGCGTCGAACGGGCGCGACGCCGTCTCCGGCGAGTCGTTCCGCTCGGACAGCGCCTTCATGTTCGCGAAACCGCCGATCGCCATCGGCGTGACGGTCATTTCCGAGCCACCGGTGATCATGATGTCGGCGTCGCCGTACTGAATGGTCCGGAAGGCGTCGCCGATCGCGTGCGCGCTGGTCGCGCAGGCAGAGATCGTCGCGTAGTTCGGGCCTTTCGCGTTGTACCGCATCGATACGAGGCCCGCCGCGATGTCCGAGATGAACATCGGGATGAAGAACGCGCTGATCTTGCTCTGGCCGCGCTCGCGATAGACGTCGTGTTGTTCCTCGAACGTCTTGAGGCCGCCGATGCCGCTACCGATGATCACGCCGATGCGGTCCGGATCGAAGCGGGACGTGTCCTCGAGGCCGGCATCCGCCATCGCTTGTGCCGACGCGGCAATGGCGTACTGCGCGAAGAGATCCGCGCGCTTGGCTTCCTTCCGCTCGAGGTACATGAGCGGATCGAAATGCTTGACTTCACACGCGAAGCGAACCGGGAAGGTAGACGCGTCGAACTTCGTGATCGGCCCACCGCCGGACACGCCTGCCGTGATTGCACGCCAAGTCGCCGCCACGTCGTTGCCGACTGGCGTTATCGAGCCCATTCCCGTGACGACGACCCTTCTCTTCATCCGTAGTTCCTCGCTCCGGCGCTTCGCACCTTCGCTCGGAATTCCGCAGTTCGGGTCATTCGTGGTTCCTCGCTCCGGCGCTTCGCACCTTCGCTCGGAATTCC
>Ga0207674_10002100_pt1 | contig 25263 bp, 23 predicted proteins | sample KBSCornC72_FD_184303 | JGI IMG/M metagenome (GOLD analysis project Ga0207674, IMG submission 184303) | Corn rhizosphere microbial communities from Kellogg Biological Station, Michigan, USA - KBS Corn C7-2 (SPAdes) (version 2) | ecosystem: Host-associated > Plants > Roots > Rhizosphere > Soil ...
GGACTTCGTCCGGAACCTGGCGGTGTCGCGGCCCAACGGCATCGGTGGGGCGAACCGTTCCTTCGACTCGCTGGCGTCCACCGCGCCGGGGGCGAACAACGACACCTACGGGGTGAGCATCAGCGGTTCGCAGAGCCCGGAGAACAGCTACCTCATCGACGGGCTGGCGGTGAACGACACCGCCTACGGCGTCAACGGGACGCCTCTGACCATCGAGTTCATCGACGAGGTGAACGTGATCACCGGCGGCTACATGCCCGAGTACGGGCGGACGCTGGGCGGCGCTCTCAGCGCGGTGACCAAGTCCGGGGGCAACGAGTTCCACGGCTCCATCTGGGGGAACTGGACTCCGGGCGGGCTGGCCGGTAGCGCAGCCGCGGCCAACGCCGTCGGCGGCACCGGGGTGGTGACGGTGCAGAACAACCTGCACAACATCGTCGACTTCGGAGCGACGCTGGGCGGCTACATCGTCAAGGACAAGCTCTGGTTCTTCGTGGGCGTCCAGCCCTCGTTCCAGCGGTACTCCTGGACTCGCAGCTTCAACACCGCCCGGCTGGATGCCGACGGCAACCCACAGCCGGACCCGGCGACGGGCAACATCATCTACGACCCGATCGCCAACAGCGATCAGCGCCGGTTCAGCGACGAGAAGTCGATCAACTTCATCGGGAAGCTCACCTTCCTCGCCAGCTCGGACCACCGGCTCAGCGTCTCGGTCACCGGTACACCGACCACCGGAGGTGGAGGCGCCTCGTTCCCCAACCGCCTCCCGGCGGGTCTCCAGGCGCGCAACGGCCTGAACGCGGCCGGCGTCTACGGAGGAGGAACTTTCAACGCCACCGGGAACATCAAGACCAACGACAGCTCGTACAACGTGGTGGGCGAGCTCAACAGCTCCTTCCTCGAGAAGCGGCTGCTCCTCGACGTGCGCGTCGGCTGGCACCACCAGATCGACGAGGGCCTGCCGGGTGACGACAGCGGCCTGAACACCACCCAGGCCGGAACGCTCGCCGGGACCCCCAACTACATCCTGCACCCGTCGATCTTCCGGAACATCGCCGACGTCGACCAGGTGCCCGAGACGGTCCGACAGACCTGTACCGGCGCGAACGCGGACGTGAAGTGCGGCGTGCTGGGGTGGATCACCGGGGGGCCAGGCTTCATCGAGCGGCTGGTGCTCGACTCGTTCCAGGCGCGCGGCGTGCTCACCTTCCTGGTCAACGCGCTCGGCCACCACGTGATCAAGGCCGGCGTCGACGGGAACATCGGCTACTACGAGCACACCAAGGGCTACACCGGGCTGGTCTCCTACACCGAGGTCCCCGAGAGCAGCGTGCCCGGGCCGACCAGCGGGACTCAGCCCTTCGCGGTGTTCGACGCCCGGAACTTCGGCTTCCTCCAGGCGCCGGACCAGCCGGTCTTCATCGACTTCAACCGCGCCAAGTCCAAGTCGACGATCGTGGGCGGCTTCATCCAGGACAGCTGGAGCATCCTGGACAAGGTCACGCTCAACGTCGGCCTCCGCTACGACGCCCTGACCCTCGCCGGGGACGACGGCGTGGTCCGCATCTCCCTCAAGGATCAGTGGTCACCGCGGATCGGCCTGATCTGGGATCCGACGCAGGCCGGGCGGGCCAAGATCTACGCGAACTACGGCCGGTACTACGAGCAGATCCCCCTCGACATCGCGGATCGCGAGCTCTCCATCGCCTCCGGGCTCCTCGCCTGGCACGACTTCGACTGCAACCCGCTGGCCACGGGAGTCGCGAACTGCAATGCCCACACCCGCCGGACCAGTCAGGTCCGCCCGAGCCAGTTCTGGCGCGTGACCGGAGCCGATCAGGTGCCGGTCGATCCCGATCTCAAGTCCGCCGCCAACGACGAGATCGTCGCCGGAGCGGAGTACGAGGTGCTGCCCAACGCCCGCCTGGGCCTGAACTACACCTACCGGAACCTGGTCCGGACGGTGGAGGACATGTCCAACGACGAGGCGAACACCTACTTCATCGGCAATCCCGGAGAAGGCATCGCCGACACCTTCCCCAAGGCGAAGCGCACCTACCACGCGGTGACGGTGAGCTTCGTCAAGAACTTCTCCGACCTCTGGCTGGCCCAGGCCAGCTACACCTGGACGCAGCTCCGCGGGAACTACGACGGCCTCTACCGGCCGGAGACCAACCAGCTCGATCCGAACCTCAACTCGACCTTCGACCTCAAGTCACTCCTGCTGAACAACGATGGGCCGCTGTCGGCGGACATCACCCACAACATCAAGCTCTACCTGGCCAAGGAGTTCGTGGTCCTCCCGGTGATGAGCGTCACACTCGGGGCCTCGTTCAACGCCGCGTCCGGCGCGCCGATCAACTACCTCGGGGCGCAGGTGCTGTACGGACCGGGTGAGGCGTACATCCTGCCCCGCGGCGAGGGTGGGCGGATGCCGTGGGTGACCTCGTTCGATGCGCGGATCGGAATCAACTACCGCATCACCAAGGACAGCACCGTCACCATCAGCTTCGAGGGGTTCAACCTCTTCAACTCCCAGCGGCCCGTCCGCGTGGACGAGAACTACACCTTCGACACGGTGGGGCCGATCATCAACGCCAAGCAGGGCGCGATTCCGACGCAGTTCGGAGGGCCATGCCAGACGGCGGACCCGGCGACCTGCACCCCGGGCAACGGCAGCCTCCCCCGGCCCTTCTACGCCAACGGAGCGCCCGGCCTGGTGGGCCTGCCGGATCCGACCCAGCAGCTCATCGGAGCGAACCTGAACCCCAACTGGGGACGGCCGCGGCAATACCAGCCCGTGCGGACCTTCCGCTTCGGGGCGAGGTTCACCTTCTGATGGACGCCACTCCGACCCGCGAAGGATTGACCATGAACGCGACTCGACTCCTCGTGGCCGTGACCACCCTCGCGCTCGCCTCCGCCTGCGGGAGCGCCGCGCCGGCACCCTGCCTCATCCAGCGGCCGCCGCTCGGTGGTTACACGATGAAGTTCACGCTCCAGGGTGCGCCCCCCGCGGGATGTGAGAACATCCTCCCCGCGATCTTCGGCGACAACTGGCGGATGGACGCGTACGCCGACCGCGCCATCTACATGAAGTCCGACGCCATGCTCTATCCCGAGGACGGCGGCGATCCCGACCACCCGGTCCTCGGTCAGGGCACCCTCAGCCAGGAGCCAGTGGACGACATCTGCACCATCCCCGACGTGACCGAGATGCGCTCCGACACCGACCCCTTCGGCATCGGCCAGCTCACGCTCGCCTACCACGCGCACGACATGCGCTTCCTGAGCGGCGCCCGTTACCAGGGAGCGACCTTCGAGGCGGTGGTGGAGGTGACCATGGGTACCTGCAGCGCCTCCTACGAGGTGCAGGCACTCACCCCTTCCCAGACCGGCGGAACCTGCCTCACCGACGAGGACTGCGACCCGTTTGCCGACCCGGAGAACGGCCGCCCGCTGGGCTCGGGCATCAACTCGGACTTCGCCGTGGCCTGCAACAAGGAGCAGTGGGCGATCGACTACCTGACTGGAGACCCCGACGTGGGAATCTGTTTCTTCACCAAGCCGTTCCCTGGACTGAAGTGACTTCTGGATCTCGGCGGGTGTGGCAGGAAATCTTTCGCCGGGGTTCGCGTGTTGCCTGTTGGCCGGAGCAGTGAACATGAGCGCGAACGAACTACTCACCGCGTTGAAGGCGGTGGCGGAACCCACCCGGTTGCGGATGCTGGAGCTGCTCCTGGGGTGGGAAGGACCGCGCGCCGGGCCGGTGCGTTCCGGTGAGCGCGGGCTGTGCCTGTCCGACCTCGAGCTGCTGGTGGGGCTGCCCCACGCGCTGGTCTCGCATCACCTCCGCATCCTCAAGGAGGTGGGTCTGGTGGAGACCGAGCGGCGCGGGCGCTGGACCGTGTACCGCCCCTGTCCGGAGAAGGTGGCGATGGTGGCCGAGTCGCTGCGCGCCGTCGGCACCACCCGGAAGCTTCCCGGCGGGCCGACCCTCTCCGCCGCCTGAGCCGCGAGCTCCTCGCGGCGGGAGGTCAGCCGTGGCGAAATCGCCTGCGGAACGCGGCCGGAGTCTCACCGAGACAGCGGCGGAACACGCGCGTGAGGTGGCTCTGGTCGGTGAAGCCGGTCTCCAGGGCGATGTCGGCGATGGGTCGCTCGGTCTCGGAGAGCAGCCTCCGTGCCGCGTCCACCCGCAGCTGGCGGAGGTAGTCCGCCGGCGTCGTCTGCAGATGCCGCCGGAAGCCGCGGACCAGGCGCGTGGGCTCGAGCTCCAGCGCGCGGGAGAGCGCCTCGAGGGTCCAGCCCCGGGAGAGTCCGGCGCGGAGGCATTCCTCGGCCTGCTCCAGCCAGCCCGGTCGCGTGGTGCCCCGCCCCTTGCCCACCCGGCGGGCCACTGTGGCCAGCAGCTCCAGCGCCAGGCCTTCGCAGAGGAGCGCAGAGTGGGCGTCCGGGTCGCTCAGCTCGGCGGCCATCCGGGCGGCGAGGCCCGACAGCCCCCGCTGGTGCAGCATGACGGGCTCGGCGAGCAGCGAACGGTAGTGGGGGCCCAGCCGGGAGCGTTCGGGCTCCAGCTCGACCACGATCACCTCGGTCTCCGCGGGAACGAAGGCGTTCCAGTGCCGGGCGCCCGACGGAGTCACCAGAACGGTGTCTCCGCCGCGAACGGTGGAGGGCTGTCGGTCAAGCGCCCCGTCCCAGCCTCCGCGGAGCACCACGGCGACGCTGGCCGTGGCGTGCTCGTGCGGCGGAACCCGCAGCCCAGGGGCGAACCAGGCCCGGGTCAGGACCAGCCCGCTGGTCTCCATGGCCAGGGCACGCCGGTAATGCGAGAGCGCGCGAGGAGTGGCGGCGTGGAGGAGCATGCGGCCCTGAGTCACGTTCGGTCGGCGGAAGGAACGATTGCAGCGCCCTTCCGGTCCGTCCCAGAAAGTCCGGTCCGTCCAAGCCCGTCGCCCGGGGAGCGGGGGAGACTCACCGGTCTCCCGCGGAGGAAGGACCCGGATGCTGTCGCTCGCGCTTCTCGTCGCCGTCCTCGCCACCCAGCCTGGCGATCCGCTGGCTGCAGCGAACAGGGCCTTCGCGGAGAGGGACTGGCCCCGCGCCGCGGAGCTGTACCGCGCCGTGGTGCAGGCGCACCCGGAGCAGGCCTCGAGCTGGGCGCGCCTCGGGCGCTCGCTGCGGGAGGCAGGGCGTGCCCGCGAGGCGCTCGGCCCATTCCAGAAGGCCGAGCAGCTCGGGTTCTACCCGCCCTTGATGCAGTACCAGCGCGCCCTGGCCCACGCCCGCCTCGGGGAGAAGGACGCGGCGCTGGCCCTGCTGAGGCCCCTGGTGGAGCAGCAATTCGGACCGCCGCCCGGGTTGCCGGCGGTGGACGCCGACCCGGCGGTGGCAACGGATGCGCGCTTCAAGGAGCTGGCGGCGAAGTTCGCAGCGCTCTCCGCGCCCTGCGCGCAGCCCGGGTCTCCCTGGCGGCAGCTCGACTTCTGGGTAGGCACCTGGGACGTCTACGACCGCAGCGGCAACCGGGCGGGTCAGAGCCGCATCGAGCGCATCCTCGGCGACTGCGTGGTGCTGGAGAACTGGAAGGGCACGAGCGAGGGCAAGAGCTGGAACACCTGGAACGCGGCGCGGAAGCGCTGGGAGCAGTCGTGGGTGGATTCGACCGCCACGCCGATCTTCTTCACCGGGCAGCTGGAGAAGGGGGAGATGGTCTACCACTCGGACCAGCCGCAGCCGGACGGCAAGCCGTATCAGCGACGGCTCACCTTCACTCCGCTGCCTGGTCCCCGCGTGCGGCAGCTCAGTCAGGGCACCACCGATGGGGGGAAGAGCTGGAGCACGGAGTACGACCTGATCTACGTGCCGCAGGGCGTGCCGTTCTCCGCGCTCTAGGGGCCCCCGCGCGCCGGGAGGGCCCGTGGTCACCGAAGCGCGACCGCGGATCCTCCCGGCGCACGATGGGCGCGTGCGCGTGCGTCAGCGCTCCCCTCGCCTCTGAAGAAAGGCCGGGGTGCAGCGCTGTTGCGCGGATTCGTCGCCGTACCGGCGATGTGCCGGGCGCTCCGGCGAAGGAAAGCGGAGGGGAGCCCGAGCGTTAGACTCGGAGATGGGGTTGCCGATGCCGCCGGATCTCTACGCTCGCGTGCTCGACCCGCTGGATCTCCAGCTCCTCGCCTTGCTGGAGATGGATGGCCGGATGTCCCACGCCAGGCTGGCAAGGCGAGTGGGCCGCTCCCGCAGCGCGATCCAGGAGCGCATCGAGCGGCTGGAGCGGATGGGCCACATCACCGGCTACACCATCCGCCGCGGCAATCGCGGCGCCGAGGTGCAGGCTTACATGCTGGTCACCGCCACCGGCGCCAATCACGACACGCTCGCCGCCGCGCTGCAGGCTCTTCCCGAGGTCCGGGTGTGCGATTCGGTGAGCGGCGAGCTCGACCTCATCCTCCAGGTGCAGGCACGGGACATCGCCGGCGTCGACCGGGTGCGAGCCGCGGTGGCGGCACTCCCGGGCGTGGCCCGCACCCGCACCGCCCTGGTCATGCAGAACCGCTTCCAGCGAGACCATCCCTAGAGGCGGGGAGCTTGAGGCTCAGCCTGCGCGGCGGAGCGGTGAGGGAACGAGCCGCTCGAGGAACCAGTCCCGGATGGGGGCCCAGATCGCCTCCTCGAAGCGCGGACGGACCCACCCGAAGTGGCCGATGCGCCGGGCGCCGGCCTGGGCCGGAGTGACGGTCTGGACCTCGCGGGGGCCGCCGTAGAAGGAGACCAGCGCCTCCACCCCGCTCCGCGGCGCGTAGAGGTCGTCGCCGATGTGCAGCGCCCGGACCGGGAAGCGGAGGCCGCCGTAGCCCTGCCGCACCGCGGGCCCGAGCGCGTCGAAGAGGTAGTTGCGCCGGCGTCCCCACGCGGCCCACTCGCGGGCGACACCGGCGGGGAGATCCTCGCCCTGCCCGAAGGCCTGCATCGGCAGGTAGCCGACCGCCGTGGTCAGGACGGGAATCATCGCGTGCCACATGCTCCACATCAGGCCCCGAGCGGGCCAGGGCCAGTGTCCGGCCCACCCGAGCTGCGAGCCGATCAGCGCCGCGCCGGCGAGATGACGGGCCGAGGGAGCGAGTCCGATGAGCTGACCGCCGGCGCTGTGGCCCAGCACGAGAAGCGGCGCGCCGGCGTAGGCCCGGCGCATCCAGGACAGCGCGCCCTCGAGGTCCAGCCGCCCCCACTCCTGCATCCGGGCGTCCTCGCGTCGCAGCGGACCACCCTGCCGGGAGCCGCCGATGCCCCGGTAGTCGAAGGTGATGACCGCCAGCCCCGCGTCCGCCAGGCAGCCGGCGATGCCCTCGTAGATCCTCCGGGGCACACCGGTGGCGCTGGCGATGACCACCGCCCCGTCCACCCGGGGAGGCTCCAGCACCGTGGCCGCCAGCGGGCGGCCGTCCGCGGCCTCGAACACCAACGCGATGGGACGCACCGGGCACCTCCGTGCTAATCAGTAGACCAGTCGGTCTAGTCACTAGACCGATCGGTCTATCGAGGTCAAGGAGGTCCCCCGTGGACACCCGGGAACGCATGGTGGAGGTCACGGCACGGCTGCTGGCGCGGCAGGGTTACCACGCCACCGGACTGGCCCAGGTGCTGACCGAGGCGGACGCCCCCCGGGGGTCGCTCTACTTTCACTTCCCCGACGGCAAGGAGCAGATGGCCGCCGAGGCCGTGCGCCGGCTGGGGGAGCAGCTGGGGGTGGCGCTGCAGACGAAGCTGGACGGCAAGCCGGACGTGCGGAGCGGGCTTCAGTCGGTGGCGCGGATGTTCGCCCGCCAGCTGGAGGCGTCGGAGTTCACCCTGGGCTGCCCGGTGGCGACCACCGCGCTCGAGGCCTCCGACGAGGCCCCGGCGCTGTCGGCGGCCTGCGCCGAGGTCTTCGAGCGGTGGACGTCGGTTCTCGCCGACCGACTCCGGCAGGAGCGGCCGCGGGTGCCGGCGCCCGAGCGGGTCGCCCGGACGGTGCTCTCTCTCATCGAAGGCTCGCTGCTGCTCGCCCGGGTGCGGCGGAGCGTCGAGCCCCTGAAGGACGCGGAGGTCGCCATCGGAACGCTGCTCGAGGGGTGACCGGGAAGCAGCACCTCGCGGAGGGGTGCTGGCCCGGGTTCGGCGTTCCGGGGTTGACTCGTTCCGCCGAGAGCGCGAGATGGCGGGAATGCGGGTCATCCTCTTCGGGGCGACCGGGATGGTGGGGCAGTCGGTGCTCGGCGAGTGCCTCCGGGCCGAGGGCATCGAGGAGGTGCTCTCGATCGGCAGGAGCCCGGTCGGCCGGACCCATCCGCGGCTCCGCGAGCTGCTCCGGAAGGACCTCTTCGCGGCCGACGTTCCGGACGCCCAGCTGGAGGGGTACGACGCCTGCTTCTTCTGTCTCGGCGTATCCTCGGTGGGAATGAGCGAGGCCGAGTACACCCGGCTCACCTACGACCTCACGCTCACCTGGGCGCGGGTCCTCGCCCGGGTGAACCCGGCGATGGCCTTCTTCTACGTCTCGGGCGTGGGCACCGGCGGCAAGGCGATGTGGGCCCAGGTGAAGGGACGCACCGAGGCCGCGCTGCAGGGCCTGTTCCGGGACGCGTACATGGTGCGGCTGGGGATGCTGCGCCCGGTGCACGGCGAGGTCCCGCGGATGCGCGGCGCCCGGCTCCTCTACGCGCTGTTCGGGCCGCTGGCCCCGCTCATCCAGGCGCTCGCGCCGGGGATGGTCCTCACCAGCGAGGAGCTGGGGCGGGCGATGATCCGCGCCGCCCGCGAGCGACCGCCCACTCACGTCCTCGAGATGCGCGACCTGCAGGCGCTCGCTCGAGGGTGACCCCCGTCCGGACCGGGAAGTCGGGCTACTGGATGGTCAGGTGCTCGGTCAGCGTCACCGGGACGCCCTCCATGTCGTGTCCGATGAGGACGATGGTGTGCTGACCCGGCGGCATGGGCTTGAAGAGCAGGTAGAAGCCGTCGACCACACCCTGCATGTTCGTCTGCGTGATGCAGGAATCGAACGCCACCATCCCGAGATCCGGAGTGAAGCTGAAGACATCGTCCGAGAAGAAGCGATAGCTCAGCGGGTCATTGATGTTCACCCCATCCAGGGTGACGGTGAAGCCGGTCACGTTCTCGAACAGCGGCGAGATGGCCGAGATGAGGAAGTCGTAGAGCGACTGGCCCGGCGCAGGATGGAAGTTGGGATCCGGACAGGGATAGTCGTTCAGCGCCGAGGACATCTGCAGCATGATCGCCTTGTCATGCGGGATGGTGCAGCTCCGCGAGACGTTCGTCCCCAGGTGGCTGCCCGGCACCGCGGGGAGGAACCAGACCGGCCCCGCCTGATCGACCGCGCAAAACTCGCCGGTGGTGTCGAAGAACGGATTCTGGTCCGGGGCGATCGAGTAGATGTAGCTCCAGGTCAGCTCGGCCCACCGGGACATGCTCTGCCCGTAGGGTCGCGCAGTCTTCGGGAACAGCATGGGGTTCGGACCGGAGAGGTCGTCGGCCCGATGCCGGATGTCCGCGGAGGACGTCTCGGCTGCCGGTGGAGCGCTCGCTCCACAACCAACCAGAACTGCGACGAAGAGTGGGGTGAAGATTCGCATGGGGTCTCCTCCCGGGGGTGAGCCTGGAGTGGAGATCGGGCACCGGATCCCTCTGAAGATCCCCTTCTTCGATTTCCAGTGGACCAGTACGATCCCCCGCGATGCTCAACTGGGAGCTGCTCACGGCTGCGCTCGACGCCCGCCGCGGGACGCCGATGTTCCTGCAGCTTTCCGAGGCGCTGGCCAACGACATCCGGACCGGTCGTCTCAACCCCGGAGACCCGCTGCCGGGAACGCGCGCGCTCGCCACGCTGCTCCGGGTGCATCGCAACACGATCATCGCCGGCTACAAGGAGCTCATGGCGCAGGGGCTGGTGGAGGCCCGACGGGGCGGAGGAACCTTCGTCTCTGCACAAGCCCTGTCGACCTTCGAGGAGCTGGGCGGGGCGCCGGCGGCTTCACGGGATCCGACCTACCCGCTCCCGCCGCCGCTCCGGCCGCTGCCGCTGATCTTCCCGCCCGATCCACGGACGGCGCTGATCCTCTACCGGGCGGCGCCCGACGTGCGGCAGTTTCCGACCGCGGCCCTCTCTCGCGCCTTCCGGAACGCCCTCCGCCGCCACGGCCGCAGGCTTCTCAACTACGGCGACCCCCGCGGCCACGAGGACCTCCGTCGCGGGCTCTCGAACATGCTCGCCTACAGTCGCGGGCTCACGGTCGAGCCCGGCAAGGTGATGATCACTCGCGGCAGCCAGCAGGCGATCGATCTCATCGCCCGTGCCCTGCTCTCGCCCGGGGACGTGGTGGTCGTGGAGGCGCTGGGGAATCCCGGGACCTGGTCCGCTCTCAAGCTGGCCGGCGCCCAGATGAAGCCGGTTCCGGTGGACGAGGAGGGGCTCGACGTCGACGCGCTGGTGAAGGTGCTCGAGAAGCACCAGGTCAGGGCGGTCTACGTCACGCCGCATCATCAGTTCCCGACCAACACGGTGATGTCGGCTGCCCGGAGGAAGCGACTGGCCTCGCTGTCACTGCAGCACGGCTTCGCGATCATCGAGGACGACTATGATCACGAGTTTCATTACGAGGGTCGTCCGGTCCCACCGATCGCCGCCTCGGCGGACGGGGGAAACGTCCTCTACCTCGGCTCCCTCTCCAAGATCCTGGCTCCCGGCCTCCGGATCGGCTTCCTGGTGGCCCCGGCGCCACTGATGGAGCGGCTGGTCGCGCTTCGCCTTGCCAGCGACATGCAGGGCGACGCGGCGGTCGAGTACGCGATCGCCAAGCTGTTCGAGGACGGCGAGCTCCTCCGCCACCTTCGCCGGATGCGCCGGGCATACGAGCGCCGCCGCGACGCGCTGGCCGCCGCCCTCGTTCGCCGGCTGGGCAGCGCTCTCACCTTCCGGATCCCGAACGGCGGCATGGCGCTCTGGGCCAGGGCTGCCGACGACATCGACATCCCCCGCTGGGAGCAGGCCGGGAGGAAGCTCGACGTGCTCTTCAAGGGCGCGGGGATGCTCGACTTCGCCGGGCGCGAGCTGCAGTTCCTCCGGCTCGGCTTCACCTACAACGACGAGGAGGAGCTGGCCGAGGCCGCGCTCCGGATGGCCCGCGCCTTGAAGCGGTGAGCGGGAAGCTCAGCCACGGACGCCGGCTTTCCCCTCGGCGATGCGGGCCCGGATCAGCTTGCGAACCAGGGCCGCGGGGAGCGGGCGGTCCGGGATGAAATGGACCGCACTCTTCGTTCCCTCGTAGCCCTCGAGGTCACGCGCCAGTGTGCCGAGGGTCGTGCCGCTGAATGGGTAGTACGAGCCTCCCTTCGCCGTGGCAGCGAAGCCGGCGACGACCCGTCCGTCGAGGCGGAACGCCGGCATCCCGTAGCTGATGCACTCCTCGGCGTCCGGGACGATGCTTCGAATCGTCCTGCGCAGGTCCTCGAGCGCTGCTCGCCTCTCGCCCTTCACCGTCGAGAGATACTTGTCGATGGTCGCTGGCTTTCTCGCCACGGGTTGCCTCCTTCGAGAAATCTAGGCCAGAAGCCGCGTTCCGGTCGCGCGCGGGCCTCCCGCCGCCTGCACTGCCGACCCACCTCGCGGACTGGTTCGCGCTCATCCTGTGGGCCTGGTGTGTGCCCCGGTGTAGCCTTTCCCGTCGTCCGTGAGCGCGCTCCGCTACCGCGAGGTGCAACCGCCAGCAGATCTGCGCTGGGCCGTCGAGTGCCTCTGGTTCGCGGAAGGGCCGGCGGGAGGCGCGGAGCGGATCGTTCCCGATGGATGTCCGGAGCTGGTGCTTCAGCTGGGCGGGGAGATGCGCGCCGGCGACGACGGAGGCCCGCTTCGCGCCCAGCCCCGCGGACTCCTCGTCGGCCAGCGCAGCCGCGCGCTCCTCGTCGTTCCCGGCTCGGCGTTCCGGACGGTCGCCATCCGCCTCCGGCCAGCCGCCCTTGGCCGCGTGCTCCACGACGAAGCAGATCTGGTGACCGACGGATGGGGGTCGCTCGAGGACCTCTTCGGCCGCGACGGCCGCGTCCTGCTCGCACGGGTCGAGGACGCGGTCACGGACGAGGAGCGCTGCGCCATGCTCGCCGCCTTCCTTCGCCGCCGCCTCGAGCGCAGCCGGCCCGATCTCCCGGCGGACGGCGCGGTCGAGGTGGTGCGGCGAGCGCGGGGGCGGATCACCGTCCGTGCTCTCCGCACGGCGACCGGCGTCTCCGAGCGAACGCTGGAGCGGGCGTTCCTGCGCGAAGTCGGGCTTCCCGCGCGAACCCTGGCCGCCGTGATCCGGGTTCAGGCGACGTTGCTGCTGCGCGACGAGGAGCCGAGCTGGGCCAGGCTTGCGGCCGAGCTGGACTACGTCGATCAGCCCCATCTCACCCGCGAGTTCCGGAAGGTCGCCGGGCGGCCGCCGCGCGCGCTGCTCGAGGAGCTCGGCCCGCTGGCCAAGGCGTTCGTCGATCCCGGACGGCTCCGGGGGCTTCTCGGTGTCGGATCCGTCCAAGACGCGGGGCCGGGGCCTCCGCGCAGGATGAGCCCGCCCTTCCCTTCACGGAGCGATCGATGACCCTGCTCACCCTGCTGCTTCTCACCGCCGCGCCCGACTGTCCCGCGGTAGCTCCGGGCTCGCCCGGCCTCGCCGAGCTCGGCTGGCTCGCCGGGGCCTGGTCTGGCACCGACCGCGGCACCCTGAGCGAGGAGGTCTGGCTCGCCCCCTCCGGCGGGCTGACGCTGGGGATGCACCGGGACACCGCCGGCGGGAAGACCACCGGATTCGAGTTCTTGCGGATCGAGCAGGAGGCGGACCGCCTGGTGTACCGGGCGATGCCGCAGGCCCGGCCGGCGACCGACTTCCCTCGGATGGCGCAGGGGCCATCCTGCATCGTCTTCGAGAATCCGGCGCACGCCTTCCCCAGGCGCATTCTCTACTGGCGCGAGGGGGCAAAGCTGCACGCACGCATCGAGGGTACGCAGCAGGGAAAGCCCGCCTCCGCCGAGTGGACGTGGACGGCGGCGGCCCGCTAGCGGAATCGGTGTGACTGCAACGGGGGCGTCCGTGCCAAGGTGGCGGCCCCCATGCCGCGCCTTCTGCCCTCTGCCCTCCCGCTCGCGCTAATTTTTCCCCTGCTGGCCCTCGCGGTGCCGGCGACCGACGGGGGTACGCCGCAGTCCGCTCCGGATCCGAAGCTGCTCGAGCGTGCGCGCTCCATCCTGCAGCGCGCGCCGCTGATCGACACCCACAACGACCTCCCCTACGCGCTGTTCCTCCAGAATGGCGGCGACCTGACCAAGGTCGATCTCGGAAAGCGGCAGCCGGGCCTCCCGGCGGACATCCCGAGGCTGCGGGAGGGACGGGTGGGCGGGCAGTACTGGAGCGTGTACGTGGACTCGGAGACGCAGCTGACGCGGACCGCGCTCCACGAGGCGCTCCGGATCTTCGACCTCAGCCTCCGGATGATCGAGAGCCGCCCCGAGCTGGAGCTCGCCCGGACCGCGGACGACATCGAGCGGATCAGCCGGTCGGGTCGGATCGCCTCGCTGCTGGGAGTCGAGGGCGGGCACATGATCGAGAGCTCGCCGGCCGTGGTGCGCATCTTCCACCGCCTGGGCGCGCGCTACCTGACGCTCACCCACTGGAGGAACGTGGAGTGGGCCGATGCGGCCACCGACGTTCCCCGCCAGCACGGACTGACCAAGGACGGTGAGGCGCTCGTCCGGGAGCTCAACAGAACCGGAATCTTCGTCGACATCGCCCACGTGAGCCCGGACGTGATGCGCGACGTGCTCCGGGTCTCCAAGGCGCCGGTGATCTCCTCCCACTCGGACGCGTTCGCGGTGGTTCCCCACCCGCGCAACATCCCCGACGACGTGCTCCAGCTCCTGGTCAAGAACGGAGGCGTGGTGCACGTGGCCTTCATCCGCGAGTTCGTCGTCGACGGTCAAGCCTGGGAAAGGCGGAAGGACGAGGCCCAGCGGAGCATCCGCCAGCGCGTCGCGACCGAGGCCGAGGTGAAGAAGGAGCTGCTGGCCTGGGAGAAGGCGAATCCCGCACCCGGCGGCTCCGTGGTCGACGTGGCGAACGTCATCGAGCACGTCCGGAAGGTGGCCGGGGTGGACCACGTGGGCATCGGCGCGGACTTCTTCGACGACGGGAAGACTTCCATGGTCCAGGGGGTGCAGGACCCGAGCACCTACCCGGTGCTCTTCGCGGAGCTGCTCCGCCGCGGGTGGAGCGAGGAGGACCTCCTGAAGCTCGCCGGACGAAACCACCTCCGGGCCATGCGGCAGATGGAGAAGGTCGCCGCCGAGCTGCAGCGGACCACCCCTCCGAGCATCGTCGAGGGACCTCGATCTCCCTGAGACGTGCTTCGGCCGGCGACTCCCGCCGGGTTGCGGGAATGACCCGGTGCTACGGTCGATGGCATGGGTCAGCCCACCCGCCGGGACCTGCTCGGGTCCGCAGCCTGCGTGGTGGCGGTCTCCGGCGCGCTGTGGTCCACGCCGGGCCTTGCCGCAACCGAGGCGGTCAAGAAAGAGGACGGATCGCGCCCCAACGTGCTCGGCCCCCGGGACGGCTATGCCCCGCTCGTCAATACCCTGGTCTCGATGCTGACCTGGATGCGCGGGGTCGTGGTCAGGACCGTCAAGGGCATGTCGACGGCAGACCTGGATTTCCTCCTCGATGACCGCGCGAACTCCATCGGCGCGCTTCTCCTGCACCTGGCCGCGACGGAGACGTACTACGCGCTGCACACCTTCGAGGGGATTGCCTGGGACGCCTGGCCCGAGGCGATGAGGCGAACCTGGAACGTCCCGTTGATGCTGGGCCCGCCGGCCAGGGAGCAGATCAAGGGGAAGCCGCTGTCCTTCTACCTCGACGCGCTCGAGACCTCGCGGGCAAGGGCCCTCGCCGGTCTCAGGCAGCGGGATGATGCCTGGCTCCTGAAGGTGGATGCCTCATGGCCCTGGGGCCCCACCAACAACCTCTGCAAGTGGTTCCACGTCTGCGAGCACGAGTCGAACCACAACGGGCAGATCAAGCTCGTCGCGCGACGGCTTGCCGGGACGAAGGACAGGGCCGAGTGAGGGCTGCTGGCCCGTCCGCCGCCGACCTGCCACGGACCACGCCGCCGAGCTTCACCGAGGGCCAGCGGAGCCCGTGAGGCCGGGCTCTCGAAAACGAGGTCAGCCGCAGCGAGCGAGTGAGCTGCCCGTTCGGCCGGCAAGCGTGCCCATCGACCGGATAGAAACCCGTGAAATCAGGGCGGTCCGGCCCGTCCGAGGGCGCTAGAACACCGTCAGCCGCCCGCCGTAGAAGGGTGGCTCCCGCCCATGTCCTTCACCCATCTGCACCTGCACACTCTCTACTCGCTCCTCGACGGCGCGATCCGGATGAAGGACCTGATCAAGACCGTCAAGGCGAAGGGCATGTCCGCCGTGGCCGTCACCGACCACGGCAACATGTTCGGCGCCATCGACTTCTACAAGAAGGCCAAGGATGCGGGCATCAAGCCCATCCTCGGCATGGAGGCCTACGTCGCCGGCACCAAGGGCCGGACGGACCGCACGGAGAAGGTGGCCAACCACCTCATCCTCCTGGCCAAGAACGAGGAGGGCTACGCCAACCTCCGCCTCCTCGCCTCCAAGGCCTACCTCGACGGCTTCTACTACCACCCGCGCATCGACAAGCAGCTGCTCAAGGAGCACAGCGGAGGGCTCTTCGGGCTCACCGCCTGCCTCGGCGGCGAGGTGACCTCGGCCTGCTACCGGGGGGACATGGACGCCGCCCGCTCCGCGGCGCGCGAGTACAAGGACATCTTCGCCCCGGACCACTTCTTCCTCGAGATCCAGTCCAACGGGCTCCCCGAGCAGGAGAAGGCGAACGCCAACCTCAAGCAGCTCGCCCGGGACGTCGAGCTGCCGCTGGTGGCCACCGCCGACGCGCACTACATCCAGCGGGAGGACGCGGCGGCGCACGAGCTCCTCATGGCCATCGCCAGTGGCAAGACCCTGGCCGACAGCAAGCGGATGCGGCACAGCACCGACCAGCTCTACGTCACCAGCCCCGAGGAGATGCTGGCCTACTTCCAGGACGTGCCCGAGGCGGTGCACAACACCCTGCGCATCGCCGAGCAGTGCACGCTGGAGCTGAAGCTCGGCAAGGCGATGCTCCCCACCTTCCGGGTGCCGGAAGGGCACACACCGGACTCGTACATGGCCGAGCTGGCCACCCGCGGGCTCGAAGAACGCTTCAAGGAGCTGCCCTACCGGGTCGACCGGGAGCTGTACCTCCATCGCCTCGGGACCGAGCTGGCGGTCATCTCCAAGATGGGGTTCAGCGGCTACTTCCTCATCGTCCAGGACTTCATCAACTGGGCGAAGCGGCACGGCATCCCGGTGGGGCCGGGGCGCGGGTCGGGCGCGGGGAGCATCGTGGCCTACGCGCTCCGCATCACCGACCTGGACCCCATCCCCTACAACCTCCTCTTCGAGCGCTTCCTCAACCCGGAGCGGGTATCGATGCCGGACTTCGACATCGACTTCTGCCAGGACCGCCGCGACGAGGTCATCACCTACGTCTCCGGCAAGTACGGCCAGGACAACGTCGGGCAGATCATCACCTTCGGCTCCCTGAAGGCGAAGAGCGTTCTCCGTGACGTGGCCCGGGTGTTCGGCCTGCCCTTCTCGGAAGGGGACCGGCTGGCGAAGCTGGTCCCCGAGGTCCTCAACATCACCCTGAAGGACGCGATCGAGATGGAGCCGCGCCTGAAGGAGATGATCGACCAGCCCACCGTGCTGGGCACGATGGAGGGCGGGCGCGAGGTCACCTCCAAGGAGGTCCTCACCATCTCCATGGCCCTGGAGGGGCTGCACCGCCAGGCGGGAATGCACGCCGCGGGCGTGGTCATCGCCGACAAGCCGCTCTGGGAGTTCGTCCCCGTCTACCAGCGACCCGGGGAGAGCGCGCTCATCACCCAGTTCGCCAAGGACGAGGTCGAGGCCGCGGGCCTGGTGAAGTTCGATTTCCTCGGCCTCACCACCCTCACCGTCATCCAGAACGCGCTGGACCTGGTCAACCGCGGCCGCGCGCCCGAGGCAAGGATCCAGGCCCACCAGATCCCTCTCGACGATCCGGCGATGTACGACCTCATCTCCCGCGGAGACACCGCGGGCATCTTCCAGATGGAGTCCAGCGGCTTCACCGAGATGGTGATGAAGCTCAAGCCGTCGTGCTTCGAGGACGTCATCGCCGCCGGCGCGCTCTATCGCCCCGGCCCGCTGGACTCGGGGATGGTGGACGTCTTCATCAACCGCAAGCACGGACGGGACCGGGTGACCTATCCGCATCCGGCGCTCGAGTCGGTGCTGAAGGACACCTACGGGGTCATCGTCTACCAGGAGCAGGTGATGCAGATCAGCCAGGTTCTGGGCGGATACTCGCTCGGCCGCGCCGACCTCCTTCGCCGCGCGATGGGAAAGAAGAAGGCGGAGGTCATGGCCGCCGAGCGCCAGGGCTTCCTCGACGGCTGCCAGGCGAACGGCGTGGACCCCAAGGTCGCCGGCGAGATCTTCGATCTCATGGAGAAGTTCGCCGAGTACGGCTTCAACAAGAGCCACTCGGCCGCCTACGGCCTCATCACCACCCAGACCGCGTGGCTGAAGGCCCACTACCCGGTCGAGTTCATGGCCGCGCTCCTCACCAGCGAGAAGGACAACACCGACAAGGTGGTGGCCCACATCGCCGAGGCCCGCGGGCAGGGCTACGAGGTGCTTCCGCCCGACGTGAACGTGTCCGACCTGGCCTTCGGCGCCGTGGACGGGAAGATCCGCTTCGGTCTGGGCGCGATCAAGGGCGTGGGGGAGAGCGCCATCGAGGCCATCCTCGAGGCCCGGGAGGCGGGTCCGTTCCGCGACCTCTTCGACTTCGCCGAGCGGGTGGACAGCCGGAGGGTGAACCGGAAGGTCCTCGAGGCGCTGGTGAAGGCAGGGGCGTTCGACTTCGAAAGCCGTCCCCGGCGGCAGCTGTTCGAGTCCATCGAGAAGGCCCTGGAGCGTGGCGCCTCGGCCCAGCGGGACCGCGCGGTGGGACAGTCCTCGCTGTTCGGTCTCCTCGAGGATGCGGGGCGCCCCGGGCCCGCGGCCTCGATGACCCGGCCCGAGTACGCCCCGCTCGAGGAGTGGCCGGAGAAGGAGCGCCTGGCCATGGAGAAGGAAGCCATCGGCTTCTACGTCTCCGGCCACCCGCTCCATCAGTACGCCCGTGAGCTGCAGCGCTACGCCCGGCCGGCGGCGGCAGTGCAGCGCGCTCGCCGGGACGACGTGGTGACCGTCGCTGGCATCGTGTCCCAGCTGCGCGAGCGGCCGACCAAGACCGGCAAGCGCATGGCCTGGGTGACGCTCGAGGACCTGAGCGGGTCAGTGGAGCTGGTCTGCTTTCCCGGGAAGGAGGGCGGCCGCTCGGTGATGGGCAAGGACGGCAAGTGGACCAAGTCCGGACCCCGGCCCGGGTACGAGGCCTGGGAGCCGCTGCTCAAGTCCGACGAGCCCATCCTCGTCACCGGCACGGTGCAGGTGAACACCCGCGACGAGGAGAATCCCATCGCGGAGCTCATCGTCGAGCAGGTGCAGTCGTTGAAGGAGGTCCGCGACAAGCGGGTGAAGCGCCTCGAGCTGCGTGTCCGGGCGGACCTGGTCACCGAGGACCGGCTCCAGCGACTCTCGGGCCTGGCGAGGGAGCATGCCGGGGGGACGCCGCTCGCGGTCTCCATCGTCCTGCCCGGGCAGGCCGAGGCCCTCATCGGCAACACCGGGCTCAAGGTGGACGTCTCGGACGCTCTCATCGCAGCGGTCGATCGGCTGTTCGGCGAGAAGGTCGTCGAGCTCGGGTAGAGCGGCCCCGCTCGTGACCTGGGTTCGCACCGGCCTGCAGCTCGTCCTGCTGGGCGCGCTCGTCGCTGCCTGCCAGTGGATCGTCGCGCGAACCGGGGTTCCCGTCCCGGCGGGCCTCCTCGCGCTGCTGGTGCTGATCGCCCTGCTCCTCACCCGCGCCGTGCCCGAGCGGGCCGTGGACAAGGGAGGCGACCTCCTCCTCCGCTTCCTCCTGGTGATCTTCCTTCCGCCGAGCGTCGGCGTCTTCCGCGAGCTCCACCTGGTCGATGGCCATGGGTTCACCCTGGCGGTGGTCCTGCTGGCGAGCCTCGTCGTCGGTCAGCTGGTCGCCGGCCTGGTGGCGGAGGTGCTGGTGAACCGGGAGAAGCGATGAGAGCGCTGGAGGTCCTCGGGGCAACGGCCTTCACCGCCGGGCTCTACTGGGTCTGCACGCTGGTGCAGCGGAGTCTCCGGCTCTCGCTGCTCCATCCTCTCCTGCTCGCGGTGGTCGCGGGCGGGACGCTCTTCTCCCTCCTGCCGCCCTCCTGGTTCGACGCCTACCTGCGCGGCTCCTGGCCGGTGCACTGGCTCCTCGGACCCGCCACCGCGGCGCTCGCCCTCCCCTTCTTCCGGGAGCGCGCGTTCCTCGCCGAGCACCCCCGGGCTGCGGTCCTCGCCGTGGTCAGCGGATGCGCCAGCACGCTGGCGGTGGTGTGGAGTCTGGGTGCGGTGCTCGGGCTCCCGCCGACGCTCCTGCGCGCTGCCTCCCTGAAGTCGGTGACGCTTCCGGTGTCGCTCGGTCTGTCGGAGGTGATTCACACCGAGCCGGGCCTGACCACGGTGTGCGTCCTCACCAGCGGGCTCGTGGGGAGCGCGATCGGCCCGGTCCTTCTCACCCGGGTCCGGGTCCGGTCCCCGGTAGCACGGGGGCTCGCGCTGGGGACTCTGTCCCACGCCATGGGCACGGCCAGGGCACTCGAGGAAGGACCGCTTGCCGGCGCGGCGGGGGTGGTGGCCTTGACCCTGAGCGCCATGCTGATCGCCGCCGGGGCGATCGGGCTCTCGGTGCTCCTCGGCTGACCGTCAGCCCCCGAACATGAACTCGTCGAAGGCACGGTCCGGCCGTCAGCGGACCGGCTCGAGCTTCCCCGGGCGGCGGAGCATCTTCTCGATGTCCATGACGTGAGTCTCCTCGCCATGGACCATCTTCCGCGCGTACTCCTCGAGGACCACGCTCTTGCCCTCGGACTGCTTCAGGAGCTTCTTGTAGGCGGCGATGCCCTCCAGCTCGTGCTCCAGGGCCTCGCGAAGGATCTGGTCGATGTCGTGCTTGTGGGTCTCCAGCAGCTTTCCGATGGCGAGCGAGGGGTGACCCCCGAGCGCGGTGACGTACTCACCCGCGGCCACGGCGTGGGCGAGCGCCTCGGTGGCCTGGCTCCGCATCCAGGAGACGATCGGGATGCGCGCGTGACCGAAGATCATCAGCGAGTAGTGCGAGTAGCGAACGACTCCTGCCAGCTCGAGCTCGAGGATCTCGTTCAGCGTCGCGATGACCGCGGAAGACTCCGACTCCTTCATGGTCCACCTCGGGTGCGGAACGGGTGAAGACGCCGCCTTCGGGGGCGATCTCGCCGGAAGGTGCGGTCGGCGTCCAGCGGAGCAGCAGGCGAAGCGGCGAGCGCCCTCACCGAGGCAGCCGCGTGGGCAGCTCGGTCAGGGCGGCAACCTCCAGGTCCGGCTCGGCGATGCCGCCCCCGTCCCAGTGCGCCCGTGGGGAGCGGCGCACCCATGCAGCGCGCAGTCCGGCGGACTTCGCCCCCAGGACGTCCCAGGCATTGGAGGAGACCAGCCAGGTCCGCTCCGGGTCCTCTCCGCCTCGGGCCACCAGGTGATGGTAGACCGCCGGGCTGGGCTTGTAGGTGCCGACCTCGTCCACGCTCACCACTTCCGCGAGCGGCGGCATGAGCCGGGCATGGATCAGCAGACCGCGCAGGGTCGCCCCCACGCCGTTGCTGAACGCGACCAGCCGATGCCCGGCCTCGGCCAGCTGGATCAGACCCTCGGTCGCGTCGGCGAAGGCGGGGAGCCGGCGGTAGGCCTCCAGCAGGCCCGGCTCGGCAGTCCGGAGGTCCACCCCGAGCATGGCGCAGGTGATCCGGAACGCATCGCGCGTCACCGCGTCGAAGTCCACGTAGCGGCCCATGAGGGCACGTCGGAACGTCCAGTCGATCTGCCGCTCCCGCCAGGTGGCAGCGAACCGCTCCGCGAGCTCGCCCACGTGCTCGCGCAGCGGACGGTCCATGCCCAGCGGGTCCACCAGCGTGCCGTACACGTCGAAGCCGATGAAGGCCATGCCGGTCCTCCCCGAAAGCCGCCCCTCGCGGCGCGATGCTCCACCTTCGAGAAATGAAGAGCAATGACCGCAGCCCGTCGGTCCGCTCGGTAGGATGGACCCGTGCCGGCCCCGTCCGCCGAGGCCCGGAGGATCCGCGGCGAGTACTTCACCCCGCCTCCCCTGGTGGAGGCGGTGCTGACGCTCGCCCTGCCCAACCTGGGCCCGGGGCCGCACACTGTCGTGGATCCAGCCTGCGGAGACGGGGCGTTCCTCTCCGCCGCCGCGCGCGCGTTGCCCGGAGCGTGCCTGCGCGGGCTGGAGCTCGACTCCGCCCACGCGGTCTCGGCTCGCTGCTCGATTCCGGGAGCACGCATCATCGCCGCGGACGCGCTCCGCGGCGGCTGGGACGCGCTGGTCCGGACCCTGCCCGGGAAGGGCGAGGAGCTGTGGCTCGGAAACCCGCCGTACAACGGGACCTCACCGCTCCTTCGCGATGCGAAGGCTTACCGGACGCTCCGTGCCCGGCTCGCGCTCGACGAGTCGCTTCCGCGCGGCACCAGCCTCCGCGACGACTACGCCTTCTTCCTCCTCCTCGCCTCGGAGCGGCTGGCGGACCGGCCTGGCGTTCTGGCCTGGGTGACCTCGGCCACGCTGCTCGACGCGTTCCTCTACGCGCCGCTGCGCCGGAGGCTCCTGGATCGGCTCGCGCTGCGCGAGGTGGTGGACCTGGGCCCGGGTGTTTTCCCCGGAACCCGGGTGCGGACCTGCATCACCGTCTGGCGAAGCCGGCGAGGTCCCTCGCCCTCTCCACGGTTCAGGGCGTGGGCTCCGGGAGCAGGGAGCGTGCTGGGGGCTTGCGCGCACCCCTTCCCGGTGGAGGGGCCGGACTGGAGCCTGCGCCCGGTGCCGGCGCGTGCCTCGGCGCTCGATGTCCGCTGGCGAGCCACCGGGGAGCCACTCGACGTGCTCGTGCCGCTCAGCTGCACCGGGCTCAAGACACGCTTCGACGAGCTGCTGGTCGACGCGGACGCCGACGCCCTCCTCGCCCGGGTCGACGCCTTCCTCCGCGCCCGGAACCTCGGTCGCTTCGCCCGGGCCAATCACATTCCGGAGGCGCTCCTTCCCAAGCTGCTGGCCCTGCGTCGCACGCCGGGGCTCCCCGCCCGCGCCGACCGGAGCGCCATCCGCGCGTTCCACCGCTGGGGAGGAGCCCGCCACCGGCACGGGCTGCCCGACGCCGCCCGCGCGTTCTGCTACCTGGACCGCCGGCTGATCCCGCGGGGAGACCACCGGCTGGTCGGCGCGTTCGATCCCCACGCCGGGGACTGCAAGCTGATCTTCAACGTGCGCGAGCTGCCGCTCGCCGCCGCCGTGCTCGAGGTCCCGGGCTGCATTCCCGCCCACCGGCACACCCGCTTCGCGCCCCTGCTGGTTCCGGAGCGGATCCGGAGCGAGGGGGTCGGAGCGGGCCGGTCGGGCCTGCCGCTCGGCCCTCCGGTACCCAACCTCTCTCCGGCCGGGCTGGCCTGGGCCGCGCGAGTCGGCGGTCCGCGGGAGGCCTTCCGCCGCATCGCGGCCTTCATCAACTCGCCCGAGGTGCAGGAGGTGTGGGCACCGGCGTTCGGGTGCAGCCGCGTGCTCCCGGTTCCGCTGGACGCCCCATGAAGGCTCCGGCCGGTTTCCGCTGTCAGGCCTCGGTCTGCTCGTCCTCATGCAGCGTCGGGTGCGGAAGCCTCTTCTCCAGCCGCCCCAGAGGGACGAGGGCCAGGAGCCCGAGCGCGACGGTGAACAGCGCGAGCTTCCAGTTCCCTGCGCCACAGGTCACACCCACGGCGGCTGCGAGCCAGAGGTTCGCCGCGGTGGTGAGCCCGCGAACGTTCTCGCCGTGCTTCACGATGACCCCACCGCCGAGAAAGCCGATTCCCACAGCCACGTAGGCGGCGGCGCGACCCAGGTCGACCTTCTGATCCCGAGCCGCCGCGTCGCCCAGGAACCCGTAAGCGCTGACCAGGACGTAGAGGCAGGCGCCCATGGACACGAGGAGGTGCGTCCGCAGCCCGGCGCTGCCGCGCTTCATCTCCCGTTCCAGCCCCATCACCGCGCCGAGCACGGCGGCCAGGAGCAGCCGGAACACCAGGGTCACATCGTCCATCCCGGTGTCTCAGGCTGATCCGGCACCGCAGGTCATACCACTGAACGGATTGTCAGCCCCCAGGGGTAGTGTCCGACGCATGGAACGCACCGGACGTCCCGCCCTGCTTCTCGAGCAGCAGTCGCTGCTGGGTGGCGTGGACCTCGTGCGCGCCGGGCCTCGCCCCGGCACGGCCGTCCACGTCGACCCGCGCTGGCAGATCGGGTTCGCCAAGGCCCTCGCCCTGGTGGTGGAGCACGGCCGCAAGGCCCGGGAGGCGACCGACCTTCCGCAGTGGAGCCGCTGCCCGCGCTGCCAGCGCGTGGGGGACACGCTGCGGGAGTTCGGCGTGCGGACCCTTCGCGGTCGCCGCGTCGCCCAGTCCTGGTGCCGGAGTTGCCGCGGGGTCCACGGGCCCCACCGGCTGCCCGCCCAGGCCAGCTGGCTCGACCACGAGCCGAACTAGTCCGGTCGCGGTGACGAGCTGACTGCGGTGCTCAGATGTACCCGAAGCGCCGGCGGAGGAACCACTCGGCGCCCAACAGCACCGCGAGCGCCACCAGCCAGCCCCACCGGTCCCAGAGCGGAGCGTCCTTGCTCCGTCCCACCTCGACCAGAGGGGGGTCCAGCAGCGGCGCGTCGGGGAAGCTCCCCAGGGGCAGCTCGTAGGCTCGCCCTCCGGTGGCCCGGGCGATGTCCGCCAGCAGCTCGGTCCTGACCGAGGCGTCCGCCATCTCCGGTCCGACCGAGCGGACCGCCACGGCGTCGGTGGCCTCTCCCAGGTCCTTGCCATTCAGCTTGGCGGTCGCCCGGAGCTTGTACGCCCCAGGCGGCACCGGATCGAACGACACCCGGGCCACGCCGTCCTGGCCAGCGCTGGCCGTCCTGGACTGCAGCACCTTGCGGTCTGCCAGGCCGAAGAGGTCGACCCGCACCTCCGCGGACGCCGCGGGCTGATAGTCCGGCTGCCGGGCGGTGACCACCCCGCCGACCGAATGTCCCGGCTCGACGGCGGGCGGATCGGCCGTGACCTGGAGCGAGGTCAGGTCCGGGTCGCGGACCAGCCAGCGCAGGGCGTTGGTCCAGAACCGGTCGTAGTGACGGCTCTGCTCACCGGTGCGCCGGGCGGTGAAGGCCCAGGTCCAGCTGTCGTCGGTCATCAGCGCCATCGCCCGCCCGCGGCCGTGATCCCACAGGGCCAGGACCGGCGCCGGCTGGCCGGCTACCTGGAGGCTGGGATGCGCGAGCAGCACCGTCGCACCCTGCTTCAGCCGCACGACGTTCAGCCCGCTGGCCGGCGGCAGCTCGTCCCACGAGGACTGGGTTCCGCTCTCCGCGGTCTGGACCCGCATCACCGGGTGGCGCAGCCCGTCCGCGGTGAGCTTCACCTTGAAGGGCTCGACGACGGCCGGCACCCCGCTGGGGTCGACCGGCAGCGCCCGGTCGAGGATGGGGTACGCGGCCCGCCCCTCGCCGAAGGCGTGGTCCCCGCCGATGACCAGCAGCGCGCCCCCTCCGGAGACGTACTGCTCGAGGTTGCGCTCGTAGCTGGCGATGGAGAGCGCCGGCTCGGCGTACCCGAAGTTCTGGAAGACGACGACGTCGAAGGTGTGGAGCTTGGTGTCGAAGATCTCCTCCATGGGGAAGGGGATCAGCGACAGCTCGCGTTCCGGGTTGCGGGTCTGGGTGTCGTCGCTCGAGGTCCGGAGGATGTAGAAGGAGACCAGGTCCACGTTGGGGTCCTGCCTGAGGAGCCCCCGCAGGAAGCGCTCGTCCCAGCTCGGACGTCCCACCACCAGCAGCACCCGGACCCGGTCGCGGATGATCTTCAGCACGAAGGAGCGGGTGTTGTTCTCGGTG
>Ga0207674_10002101_pt1 | contig 25249 bp, 20 predicted proteins | sample KBSCornC72_FD_184303 | JGI IMG/M metagenome (GOLD analysis project Ga0207674, IMG submission 184303) | Corn rhizosphere microbial communities from Kellogg Biological Station, Michigan, USA - KBS Corn C7-2 (SPAdes) (version 2) | ecosystem: Host-associated > Plants > Roots > Rhizosphere > Soil ...
GGGTCGACCCGCGTCCGCCACAGCGTCTCCGACTTGACGATGTTGCCGATCCCGGCGAGCACACGCTGATCCATCACCATCTCCCCCACCGGCCGATCGGTCAGCCGCGCCCGACGCACGTACTCGGCGGCGTCGAAGTCGCCCAGCAGGTCGGGCCCGGCGTTGACCCGCAGCAGCGCCGAGCGATGGACGGCGTAGCGGCTGGGATGGTGGATCACGGCGTCGCCGGCGGCGGTGCGAAGCACGTGCCGTCCGCTGCCCGAGCCCGGCGGGCGCAGCCGGACGGCCCCGTGCATGCCCAGGTGGACGCGCAGAGTGCGGCCGTCGTCGGTTCGGATCAGCAGCTGCTTGCCGTGGGATTCGACCGCCTCGATACGCGCGCCGCGAAGCGCTCCCTCGGTCACCGCCTCGCCCACCAGCGGTCGCAGCCGCTCGGCCGCCAGCGCGAGCGACTGGCCCTCAGGCACGCAAAACCACCCGGCGCGGCGCCTGCAGGAAGCCGTGGGCAACCAGCAGCCGCTCGGCGTCGGTGCCGCCCACCGGCTCGCCGTCGATCCGCTCGATGGCCAGCCGCCGCAGGCGGCGGTCGCGCACCAGGCCGGCCAGCGCCTCGATGCCAGGCTCGAGCAGCTCCGGATCGACCACCACCAGGCCTCTGCCGCCCCGCTCGACATAGAGCGCCTGGCTGCCGCCGACCAGCACCACCCAGGCGCCAGCCGCTCGCTGCAGCTTGCGCGGCGCCTCGGGCCAGGGCACCGTGGCGCCATAGGGGTTGGCCGGGTCGATTGCTGAGAGCACGGCGGTCGCCCCACCGGCCTCGCGCTCGCGGACGTCACGCAGCCGCTCCACCGCGGCCGGCAGCGCGAACTGGGCGCCGCCCAGGCCGTCCACGAAGTAGCCGCGCTGGCACAGCCCGGCCTCCTCCATCAGCCGCAGCTCGCCGTAGACCGCCGAGAAGCCTCCCGGGATGCCCTCGGCCAGGACGGCGGCACGCGTCACCACGCCGTGGCGGTCGAGCAGCGCTTCGGCCAGCGCCCGAGCGCTCTCCCGCGGCGCCGGCTCCGGTTCCAGTAGCCGGTCGACCAGCGACCAGCGGCCCTGGGCGGCGGGCGTGCCGGCGGTCGGCCGGGCCCGGCGGCGAAGCAGCGGCTGGGGCACGGCGCGGGGCGTGCGGCCGGAGCGAAGCGGCTGCCAGGCGTCGTTCGTCACCCGGCCCCGCCAGACCAGATCCCACAGCGCGGCCAGCACTGCACGCTCACCCTCGGCGGGCAGGGCGGCGGTCAGATCGCGGAAGAACAGGGCGCCGCCAGAGCCCAGGCGGTCGAGGATCTGCTGCGCCAGTTGATCGAGCGGACGGTCGGGCTCGGGCGCCGGGCGGTGCAGCAGCGGCACATCCTCGCGCAGGTAGAGGGCGACCTTGCCATCGCCGGCGCCGATCCACACCGCCTCGCCCAGTGCGCACAGCGTGTCGAGGTCGGACCGGCGGTAGCCGGGCACTCGCACCGGCAGCACGTCCTGCTCCCAGGCGGCCACCGGCAGTGCGACCCCACCCAGCTGGGAGATCACCTCGCGCAGTCGGTCGGGGCCCCGCCCGAGGTCGCGGCCGACACCCTGCCAGGCCGGCAGGAAGCGGCCCAGCGCCTCGGCGTCGACGGGCTCCACCTGCCGCCGCAGGTGGGCCAGCGTCCGCCGCCGGATCCGGCGAAGCACGTCCGGAGACACCCACTCGCGGCCGCTGCCTCCCGGCCGGAAGGCCCCCTGGAGGAGCTCGCCGCGAGCGGTCAGCGACTCCACGGCCGGGGTCGGGTCGACACCGAAGCGGGCCCGCACGTCCTCGACGGTGAACGGGCCGTGGCTGCGGCCGTGGCGGGCGACCAGCACCTCGAGCGCGCCCGGCACCGGATCGAGGTAAGCAGCCGGCACACCGGGCGGGATCGGGGCGCCGACCCCATCGCGGTACAGGCCGGCGTCCTCGGCGGCGATCAGCCGGTCGCGGCCGGCCACCCGCACCCGCAGCGCCCGCCGCTCGCGCAGCAGTTGCTCGGCATGCGGCACAGTGGCCGGGTCGAGGTCGCCCAGCCGGCGCAGCCGGTCGTGGTCGCCATCGGCGGTGCGCACGCGGGCGGCACCGGTCAGCTCCTGTTCCACCTCGGCGATGGCGCCGGCGTCGAGCAGCTCCCGCAGGTCCTCAACCGACAACAGCTCCGCCAGCAGCGCGCGGTCGAGCGACAGCGCCTGCGCACGGCGCTCGGCAACCGGCGCATCGCCCTCGTACATGTAGGTGGCGATGTAGTCGAACAGCAGCGAGGTGGCGAATGGTGATGGCCGGTCGGACTCGACCTCGACCAGTCGCAGCTCGCCCCGGCCCAGCTTGCCGAGCAGGCCTTTCAGCGCGGGCAGCTCGAAGACGTCCGACAGCAGCTCCCGGTAGGTCTCGAGCACGATCGGGAACGAGGCGTACTTGACCGCCACCTGCTGCAGATCGTGGGCCTTCAGCCGCTGCTGCCAGAGCGGCGTCCGCTGGCCGGGTCGGCGCCGCGGCAGCAGCAGCGCGCGGGCGGCGTTCTCGCGGAAGCGGCCGGCGAACAGCGGGCTGGAGGAGATCCGGCCCAGCACCAGGTCGTCGAGCTCGTCGGGGGCGATTCGGACGAGGTCGATCGGCGGCGGCCGGTCGGAGTCGGGCAGCCGGATGGCGATGCCGTCGTCCGACCACAGCGCCTCCACCTCGAGGTCGAGCTCGTCGCTCATCCGGGCCTCGATCGCCATCGCCCAGGGGGCGTGGACGCGGGCACCGAACGGCGATAGCAAGCAGATCCGCCAGTCGCCCAGCTCGTCGCGGAACCGCTCGGCGACCAGCGTGCGGTCGTCGGGCACGACGCCGGTCGCCTCCCGCTGGTCGTCGAGGTAGGTGGCCAGGTTGAAGGCGGCGCGCTCGTCGAGCTTGCCAAACCGCCGGGTGCGCACCGCCTCGCCGACGGCCGCGCCCAGCTCGTAAGGCCGGCCCAGGCCGTCGCCCTTCCAGAACGGCATCTTGCCGGGCACGCCGGGCGCCGGCGAGACCAGCACCCGGTCGCGGGTGATGTCCTCGATCCGCCATGAGGTGGCGCCCAGCTGGAACACCTCGCCCTGCCGGGCCTCATACACCATCTCCTCGTCGAGCTCGCCGACGCGGGCGCCGGAGTCGGCCAGGAACACCCCGTACAGGCCGCGATCGGGGATGGTGCCTCCCGAGACGACGGCCAGCCGCTTGGCGCCGTCCCGGCCGCGGATGGTGTCGGCAATCCTGTCCCAGACGATCCGCGGACGCAGCTCCGCGAACTCGTCGCTGGGGTAGCGGCCGGCCAGCATCTCGAGCACGCCCTCGAACTGTTCGCGCGACAGGTCACGGTAGGGATAGGCGCGGCGCATCACGTCGTGCAGGGCTCCCACCCGCCACTCGTCCATCGCCGTCGCCGCCACCACCTGCTGAGCGAGCACGTCCAGCGGCTGGCGGGGCACCCGGGTGTGCTCGATTTCACCCTCCAGCATCCGCCGTGTGACCACCGCGGTCTCCAGCAGGTCGCCCCGCCACTTGGGGAAGAAGCGGCCGCGGGAAGCCTCGCCGACGCCGTGGCCGGCGCGGCCGACACGCTGCAGGCCGGCGGCCACCGACTTCGGCGACTCGATCTGGACGACCAGGTCGACGGCGCCCATGTCGATGCCCAGCTCGAGCGAGGAGGTGGCCACCAGCGCCGGCAGGTTACCGGTCTTCAGCAGGTCCTCGATCTCCAGCCGCTGCTCGCGGGCGATCGACCCGTGGTGGGCGCGGGCCACCTCCTGCTCGGCGAGCTCGTTCAGGCGGTTGGCCACGCGCTCGGCCGAGCGGCGGTTGTTGACGAACACGATCGTCGACCGGTGCTCGCGGACGAGCTCCAGCAGGCGCGGGTAAAGCGCCGGCCAGATCGACGCCCGCGGCTCCCCCTCGACCGTCGGCGCCGCGCCCAGCTCGCGCATGTCCTCGACCGGCACCAGCACCTCGACGTCGAGCTCCTTGCGCTGCCCGGCGTCGACGATCTCGACCTCCCGGCCGCCACCCAGGAAGCGGGCGATCTCGTCCAGCGGCCGCTGGGTGGCCGACAGGCCAATCCGCTGGGGGTCGGTGTGGGCAATCTCGGCCAGCCGCTCCAGCGACAGCGCCAGGTGGGCGCCGCGCTTGGTGCCGGCGACCGCGTGGATCTCGTCGACGATCACCGTCTCGACCGTCGCCAGCACCTCGCGGGCCTCGGAGGTGAGCATCAGGTAGAGCGACTCTGGCGTCGTGATCAGGATGTCGGGTGGGTTGCGGCGCATGGCCGCCCGCTCACGCTGCGGCGTGTCGCCGCTGCGCAGGCCGACGGTGATCTCGCGGCCGCCGGCGATCCCGGCCAGCGGACCACGCAGGTTGCGCTCGACGTCGTGGTTCAGCGCCTTCAGCGGCGACACGTAGAGCACGCGGGTGCCGCCAGTGTCGGGCGTGGACTTGAGCCGATCGAGCGCCCAGAGGAACGCGGCCAGGGTCTTGCCGGACCCGGTCGGCGCCAGGATCAGGGTGTGCTCGCCCTTGGCGATCGCCGGCCAGCCCTTCGACTGGGCCGGGGTGGGCTCCCGGAACGAGGCCCGGAACCAGTCGGCCACCGGGGCCGTGAACTGCGTGAGGGGATCGTTCGCCACGACCTTGCATGGTATATCGGCGGCGAAGGGGGTCGGGCCTGGTTCGTGCCGAATGCAACACCTGCAATCATGAGAACCATGCAGCCCCTTTTCTACGTAGACCTGACATGAGCGATATCCGCCTCGGGCGACGGACGTTCCTGTCGGTGGTCGGGCTGGGCGCGGTCGGCCTGCTGGCCGGCGGCCGCCTGTCGGGCGCAGCCGCCCCGTTGGGCAGGCTGGTGCCCGACGGTGTCGGCAACCTGGTGTCGGCGGGCGGCTGGAGGATCTACGCGATCAGCCCTCCCTGGCCGTCCTTCGACCCGGCCAGCTGGCGGCTGGAGGTGACGGGCGAGGTGGAGCAGCCGGTCAAGCTGACCTATGACGAGCTGCTGGCGCTGCCAACCCAGCGGCAGACATCGGACTTCCACTGCGTGACCGGGTGGACGGTGGGCGACGTGCGCTGGGAGGGAGTCAGGCTGGCCGAGCTGTGGGACCGGGTGCAGCCGAAGCCGACGGCCAGGTACGCCAACTTCGTGTCGATGGAGCACCCCTACGTCGACACGCTGACGATGGAGCAGACGACGCTGGGCGGAGTCATGCTCGGCCACCGGATGGACGGCAAGCCGCTGTCCCGGGCCCACGGCGCGCCGGTCAGGCTGGTGATCCCGGAGATGTACGGCTACAAGAACGTCAAGTGGCTGACCCGGATCGAGCTCACGCGCGAGCTGCGGCCGGGGTACTGGGAGCTCAACGGCTACGACGTGGACGCCTGGGTTGGCCGCTCCAACGGCTACTGAGCTGGTCCGCCGGTTCTCGCCGGCCGAGCGGTCGCTGCACTGGCTGCTGGCCGGGACGTTCCTGACCATGCTGGCCACCGGGCTGATCCTGACGCTGCCGTCGCTGGCCGAGCTGGCGGCCAACCGTCAGCTGTGGAAGAACATCCACCTCGGCGCCGCGCTGGCGTTCTGGGTGGGGCTGCTGGCCCTGATGTCGTCGGCCGGCCCGGAGTTGCGGGCGACGGCGCGGGAGCTCGACCGCTTCGACGACGACGACCGCCGCTGGCTGCGCTGGTCGGTGCACCGGCAGGGCGAGGAGCCACGGCAGGCCCGGTTCAACGCCGGCCAAAAGCTGAACGCCGCCATCGTCGCCGGGCTGATGGTCGTGTTCACGGCATCCGGCGTGTTGATCTACCTGCAGGAGACCAGCGCGGCGTTCCGCGGTCGCACGAGCGCCATCCTCGTCCACGACGTCGCCACCTGGGTGTCGATCCCGCTGATCCTCGGTCACCTCTACCTGGCCACGGTCAACCGGTCGACCCGCCACTCGCTTCGGGGCATGATCCTGGGCACCGTGCGCCGCGACTGGGCGCGCCGCCACCACCCGAAGTGGGAGGAGACGCTCTGAGGATCCGCGTTCTGGGGTCAGGCCCGGCCTGGCCCATGCCCAGGCTTGGCTGCGACTGCCCGCAATGCACCTCGGCCGATCCGCGCGACGCCCGGCTGCGGCCGTCGGTGCTGCTCGAAGGCCGGGTGCTGGTCGACGCCGGGCCGGACGCCTACGCCCAGCTGCGGACGGCCGGCGCGGTGCCCGAGGCCGTGCTTCTGACCCACGCCCACCACGACCACTCGCTGGGCCTGCACGAGCTGTCCAAGCTCCGCCGGCTGCCTCTCCACTGCACCCGAGAGGCCGAGGCCGATCTGCGGCGGATCTTCCCCCGGCTCGACTTCCACGTCTTCCACCTCACCCCCGGCGTGCGGATCGAGCTCGGGGAGGGGCTGGTCGCCCAGCCGTTCGATGTCGACCATGACCCCAAGATGCGAACGATGGGCTTTCGGTTCACCGACGGCGAGGGCAGGACGTGCGTGTACGTGCCCGACACGTCCACCCCGCCCGGCTCGAAGCTGGCCCGAAACGCCGACCTGCTGCTGATCGACGGCACCACCCGCGAGACGCCGATGACCGGCCACATGCCGATGGTGCAGGGCATCGAGGCTGCCCGCCGCCTAAAGGCCGCCCGCACCCTCTTCACCCACATCGGCCACCGCGCCGGCCTGCACGCCGACATCGAGCAGTGGCTGCCCGACGGCTTTGGCGTCGCCCACGACGGCCAGGAGCTCGACCTCTGAGCGGCGGGTGGACAGGGTGGACAGAAGTGTCAGACACCCTTGTCCACCCTCAACCGTCGAGTGAACACAGGTGTCTGACACTTCTGTTCACCCGAAGCCGCCGCTTGTCCCGCCCAGCTGGGGCAACCGGCGAGGGGTGGACAAAAGTGTCAGACACCCTTGTTCACCCTCCACGTTGCGGTGAACACGGGTGTCTGACACCGGTGTTCACGGCCGAGCCTGCTCGAGCTCGAGCAGGTAGCGCTTGCGCTCCACGCCACCGGCGTACTGGCCCATGTCGCCGCCTGTACGAAGCACGCGGTGGCAGGGCACGACCACCGGGACCGGGTTGGCGCCGAGCGCCGAGCCGGCCGCCCGCACGGCTGCACGATTGCCCGCCGCCTCCGCCATGTCGCGGTAGGTCGCCGTCTTGCCGTAGGGGATGCGCGCCGTCCGCTCCAGCACCGCCCGGCGGAACGGGGTGTGGACGAGCGACCAGTCGATGGCGACGTCGAAGTCGCGGCGCCGGCCGTTGAAATACTCGTCAAGCTCACGGCGCACCCCGTCCAGCCGGCCCGGCGCGGCCAGCACGCGGGGCGAGATCTCTCCGGCCAGCTCCTCCAGCACGCGGTCGGTGTCGTAGTAGCTGACGCGCACGAGGCCCTTTGATGTGGCGGCCAGTGTCAGCGTCCCCACCGGGCTGTCGGCGGTCGCGTAGGCGACATCCAGCAGCCCCTCCTGCTCCGCTCGGGCGATCAGCGTCGCGATGCGGTCGGTCATCGTGCCCATCCCTTCCTGATCTGGGCCAGGCCGGCGCGGACGTTCTGCCGCGCGGCCGCATCGCTGCAGCCGATGGCCTGCCCGATCTGGACGTAGTCGAGATCCGCGGCAAAGCGGAGGAAGACGGCGGAGCGCTGCTTGGCCGGAAGCCGCCGCACCGCCCGCCAGAGCGCGGGCTCGGCCCGCCGGTCGTCGGTGACGGTGACCTCGGCCACCTGCTCCACCGGCACCGGCCTCCGCCCCCGCGCACGGTGGGCGTCGAGCGCCTTTCGGTGGGCGATGGTCAGCAGCCAGCCCCGCAGGTTGGAGGCATCCCGCAGCTTCGGATAGGCCCGCAGCGCGGAGAGGAACGTCTCCTGGAAGCAGTCCTCGGCCTCGTTCGCGCCCACCGCCGCTCGGAGGTAGCGGAGCACGGTGTCGGCGTGCTCGTCGAGCAGCGTCTGGAACGGCGGCAGGGTCACCCCAGATGAACGCCGCCCGCTCATCCGGCGTGAGATCTCACCGCCGCTCAGGCCGGCTGCAGCTCGGGCGCGTAGCGGCGCTCCCACTCCTCGGCATCGCTCGAGAAGTAGACGAGCCGGGTCTTCTTCCACTCCTTGGTCGAGTAGAGCACGATCCGCTCCTCCAGCCCCGTCTCACCCGCGATCGCGTCGAGCACGTCCTCGCACTCCTGCTTGGTGCGCCCGTGCGTCATCGAGAACAGGTTGTACGGCCAGTCGGGATAGGTGGGCCGCTGGTAGCAGTGCGAGACGCCGCGGTAGGCCGCCATCAGCCGGCCGATCTCGTCGACCTGCTCGTCGGGCACCTTCCACACGCCCATGCCGTTGTAGACGAATCCGGCGGAACGGTGGTAGAGGACGGCTGCGAAGCGGCGCATCTGGCCGGTGGCCTGGAACTCGGCCGCCTTGGCCAGCAGCTCGGGCACGGTGTAGCCGGCCCGCTCGGCGGGCGCCGCGAACGGCTCGGGCACGGCCCGTAGGTCGCCCTGCAGTGCTCGGATGGCGGCGATGTCCTCGCCGGTCAGCGATTCCGGCGGCGGCGTGGCCACCGTCGGCTCACGGCGGGCCTTCTTGGCTCCCGGGTCGCGGCCGCCCTTGATGTCGAGATCGACGCCGATTTTGAAGAAGCGCAGCGCCGGCAGCGGGCGGATCACGTCGACCTCTGCCAGCTCGCCCAGCAGCTCGATGGTGCGCTCCAGCCCGAGCCGCGAGTTGGGCGGCACCCCGACCGTGAACCAGATGTTGAACTCGTGCTGGCGCTCGTAGTTGTGCGTCACGCCGGGATGCGAGTTGATGATCTCGGCTGCCTCGTCGGCCCGGTCGGCGGACGTGCGGGCTGCGACCAGGCTGGACACGTAGCCCAGCCGGCGGGTGTCGAAGATGGCGGAGACCTGGCGGATGATCTTCTCGCCGCGCAGCCGGGTGACGCGATCGATCACCTCGTCCTCACTCATTTCGAGCGTCTCGCCGAGCGCGGCGTAGGGCCGCTCGACAACCGGGAAGTCGTTCTGGATCAGATCGCAGAGGCGCTTGTCGGCGGCATCCATCGAGAACGAAGGATACGCTCGATGCGTGCGCCCCGCGGAGCCAGTCGTCGTCCTCGCCCTGCTGCTGGCCGCCGGCTGCGGCGGCAAGAGCGTGGCCGAGCATCAGCGCGAGCTGTACACCCAGAAATGCGCCGCCTGCCACGGCGTGGGGCCGGATTCGCCGACGCCGGTGGCGGCCGCCCCCAACCTGCTGGCCGGCGGCTACACGGTCGAGCAGGTGCGGCGGGCCGTGATCGACGGCCGCCCGGGCATGCCCAAGGGCCTGCTCGGCGGCTCTGACGTCGACGAGATCGCCACCTACGTGGCCGAGGCCGGCAGGTGATCCCGGCGGACGTGGACGCCGCTGCCGTGGAGGCGGTGGCGATGGATCTCGACCGCACCATCCTGCCCCACAGCCTCGAGCTGACCGACCGGCTGGTGGCCGCGGTCGCCGCCGTGCGGGCCACCGGCGTGCGGCCGATCATCGCCACCGGCAGAATGTTCCGCTCCGCCCGCCCGTTCGCGCTGCGGCTCGACCTGGACACGCCCCTGATCTGCTATCAGGGTGCGCTGATCGCCGACGCCCGAAGCGGCGAGTGGCTGGTGCACACGCCGATGCCGGTGCCGCTGGCGCGCGAGGTGCTGGGCGCGCTTGATGGCCAGCACGTCAACGTCTACGTCCACGACGAGCTGTATGTCGAAGAGCTGAACTCCGACGCGCTCGAGTACGCCCGCCACTCCAAGCTGGAGCCGCGAGTGGTCGGCCCGCTGGACGACTGGCTGACAGAGCCGACCACCAAGATCGTGGTGGTCGGCGAGCCGGCGCGGCTGGACGTGCTCGAGACGCAGCTGCACGACCGCTTCGGCCAGCGGCTGTTCATCGCCAAGTCGCTGCCCCACTTCCTGGAGGTGGCGGAGCCGGAGGTGTCGAAGGGCAGCGGACTTCGCTGGGTGTGCCGCAAGCTGGGCATCGACCCGGCCCGGGTGATCTCCTTCGGCGACGGAGCCAACGACATCGAACTGCTGCAGGAGGCCGGCCTCGGGGTGGCCGTCGAGGACGCCGACCCGGCCCTGTTGCCGCACGCCGCGTTCACCGTGCCCAGCGTCGAGGAGGACGGCGTGGCGGCCTTCCTGGAAGAGCTGGCGGCGGCCCGGCGGAACAACGGGATCTGACCCCGTTGTTCGGTCTGCCAGGCGGAGACGGCACGGCTAGACTCGGGCGATGATCGACGCCAAGCTGATCCGCTCCGACCCCGACGCCGTCCGCCAGGCGTTGAAGCGGCGGGGCGCCGACGAGGCGGTCGACGCATTCCTCGAGCTGGATGCCGAGCGGCGGCGCCTGCTGGGCGCGGTCGAGCAGTCGCGGGCCGACGCCAACGCCGCCGCCAAGGAGATCGGCCGGGCCAAGCAGGCGGGCGAGGACACGGCCATTGCGATCGCCCGCCAGGCCCAGCTGAAGCACCAGACGGCCGCCGACGCGGCGCAGCTGTCGGAGGTCGAGTCGCGGCTGCGCGAGCTGATGGTCGGCATTCCCAACCTGCCCGACCCGACCGCCGCAGACGGCCTCGAGGAGGAGGACGCGGAGACGATCCGCACCTGGGGCGAGAAGCCGGAGTTCGACTTCGAGCCGAAGGACCACTACGACCTGTGCGGCCCCGACGGCCTGGGCCTGATCGACACCGAGGCAGCCGCCCGGGTGTCCGGCAGCCGGTTCCACTACCTGCTGGGCGACCTCGTGCGGCTGGAGTTCGCCCTCGTCCAGTGGGCGATCGAGAAGCTGGTCGCCAACGGTCACACGCCGGTGATCCCGCCGGTGCTTGTCCGCGAGGAGGCGATGATCGGCACCGGGTTCTTCCCCGAGGCCCGCTCGCAGGTCTACGAGACGGCCACCGATGACCTGTTCCTGGTCGGCACCTCGGAGGTGCCGCTGGCCTCGTTCCACGGCGGCCGGGTGTTCGCCGAGGATGAGCTGCCGGTCTACTACGCCGGCTACTCCACCTGCTTCCGCCGGGAGGCGGGCGCCGCCGGCAAGGACACGCGGGGGATCTTCCGCGTCCACCAGTTCGACAAGGTGGAGATGTTCGTCTACTGCATGCCCGAGCGCTCGAACGAGGAGCACGACCGGATCCTGGCCATCGAGGAGGAGATCGCCCAGGAGCTGGGCTTCCACTACCGGGTGCAGAACATCGCCGTCGGCGACTTGGGGGCGTCGGCCGCCAAGAAGTACGACATCGAGGTGTGGCTACCCGGCCAGCAGCGCTACCGCGAGTTGACCTCCTGCTCCAACTGCACCGACTACCAGGCCCGGCGGCTCGACACCCGCGTCCGCACGGAGGCCGGCATGCGCCACGTGCACATGCTGAACGGCACCGCCGTCACCTCCAGCCGCACCCTGATCGGCCTGATCGAGTACGGCCAGCAGGCCGACGGCTCGATCCGCACCCCCGAGGTGCTGCACCGCTTCGGCGCGCCGCCGCTGATCGGCCGGGGTTAGCCTCCGCTGGGGCCGGGCAGCGGTAGCTGGCCGCCGGCGTCGTGCCGGAACTGGGACGTCCGCCAGGGCACGATCACCTCGTCCCACAGCACCTGCAGCGTGGCGGCGAAGGGCACGGCGATGAACGCCCCGGCGGCGCCCATCAGCGCCGCCCCGACGATCACCGAGACCAGCACCAGCAGCGGGTCGATGTCCATCTGCTGGCCCTCGATGTGGGGCGAGATCACGTAGGCCTTGAGGTTCTCGAGGATGAAGGAAGCCAGGAAGGTGAGGGCGAGGATCTCCCACCCCTGGGTCGCCGCCACCGCCAGCAGCGGCACCCGGCCGATCCACGGGCCGATGGCCGGGATCACCTCCCCGAAGGCGACGATGATCGCCAGCGGCACGGCAAACGGCACGCCCAGGACGATCAGCGACAGGTACATGAGGACGCCGATCACGGTCATCACCAAGACCTTTGCCCGCACGTAGGCGCCCAGCCGCACCCAGATCTTCAGGATCACGAACCGGGTGCGGCGCCGGTGATCGGGGTGCACGACCCGCAGGATCGAGGCCAGCATCCGCTCCTGGCGCATCACCATCAGCGTCGCGATCGCGTACACGGTCAGCACGTCGAACAGCAACTCGGCGGTGCGCAGCGGCAGGTTGACCAGACGGTTTCCGACCAGCGATCCGGCCCGGTCGGCCAGCGCCCTCACTTCATCGTTGAACGACCCCAGCCCCGGGTAGTCCTCGCGCAGCGATGCGTAGCTCACCCGCAGCCGGTCGAAGCGGTCGATGTAGTCGGGGATGTCACTGGCGAATGTCGACAGCTGGCGGACCAACGGCGGCACCACCAGCCACATGGCCAGCGCAAACACCGCCAGCACCGCGCCCTGCACGACGGCCACCGCCACCCCGCGGGGGATCCGCCGCCGCTCCAGCGCCGCCGCCGGCCGTGACATGGCCGCCGCGAACAGTGCCGACACGAACAGCAGCAACAGCACCCGCTTGAGGTCGATCACCAGCTGCACCGCGTACAGCGTGAGCACGGCCAGCACCAGGGCCAGGATCAGCGGTCGCGCCTGCGCGTACGGGCTCCTGTGGGCCGGCTCCACCATCGTCCAGCGGCGTTCGCGGCGCCGCGGCGTTTCCCTCCGCCGTGGTCAGGTGTTCCAGCGAAAACCGCGCTCCGAGAGCTGCGGCGCAAGCGGGCTGGCCGGCAGCTCGGGCGGCGGGTCGGGCAGGTTGTAGACGCCGGGGGCGATGTCGTTGGGGGTATCGGGGTGAAACAGCGAGGCCAGGGCCTGGATCTGGCCGCGGCCCACGGACAGCTCGAACTGGCCGCCGCCGTAGCCGGCGATGCCCTGCTCGTCCAGGTAGTCGTAGGCGTCGCACAGCGCCCGTAGCGACCCGAACCGCGACGGTTTGACGTTGACCGTCCGCGGCGGGAAGGGCAGCGCCTCGATGTCGGCCACCGAGTGGATGGGCGCGTCCCAGGTCACCCGGTCACGGTACGGGCGCAGCACCTCGTCGGTCTCCGGCGTCAGGTTGGGATCCTCCAACCAGGCGTCGGGGAACGTCTCGGCCACCCGCCGGTACAAAACCGGGTCGGGCGGCTGGTCGACCACCGTGCCGCGGTAGGCGCCCTTGAAGTCGACCGAGTCGACGCAGTCCAGCCGCACCAGCTCGTCATAGATCGGATCGTCCCAGTCGGCCGTCGCATCCAGCTTGAACCGGATCCCCGGCCTGGCCGCCAGCCTGCGGTGGACGCCGTCCAGCGACGGCGGCTGGCCCAGGCCCATCGAGCAGACGAAACTAACGGGGCGCGGTTCGCGGCCCACCACCCCGGCCAGCGATGTCCCGGCCTGACGCAGCGCCAGGTCGAGCGCGGCGCTCTCGATCGACCATCGCCGGTAACCGCGGTAGGCCTCCTGGTCGAGGCCGTCGGGGAACAGGTCGAGCTCTCCCACCGCATTCGAGAAGCCGTCCAGCGTCCACTCGCCGCGAAGCGGCAGTTCCGGCAACGCCCGGCGAAACGGCTCGTGCAGCTCGGCGGCGTAGGTCACATCCTCGCCCAGCCCCTGTTCGGCGCGGCCGTTCAGCTCGACGACGGTGGTCACGCGGGTGAACCGCGCCATCTCCAGCACGTGAGGCTGGAAGCCCACGGCCTCCACCACCAGCGGCAGGTCGGAGATCAGGTCGTAGGTGGCCATGGCGGGGCATCCTACTGGCCCGGACGACAACGACGGCACCGGTCGGCGACAATGCCTGTCGTGAGCAGCTCTTCCACACCTCCGCCGTCTGCCGATCCGGCCTCTCCGGCGTTCGCCGGAGACCTCGGCAACGGCCTCGTCCGCCGCTGGACGACCGCCGCCGACACCGAGCGGCTGGCCGAGCTGATCGGCACCGTGTTCCGTGGCGACGACGACGAGATCCCCAACCCGCGGTCGATGGCCGAGGCCAGGGCGATGATGGCGCCCGGATCGCCGTATATGACTCCCGGCGACTTCGCGGTGGTGGAGGACACGGCCGAGCCCGGCCGGCCGCTGGTCTGCTGCACCTCCTTCTGGCGGATGCGCTGGGACTACGCCGGGATCCCGTTCGCCGTCACCCGGCCGGAGATGGTGGGCACCCATCCCGACTACCGCAACCGAAGGCTGGTCGGCTCGCTGTTCGAGATGATCCACGCCCGGGCCGCTGCCGAGGGCCACCTCGTTCAGGGGATCACCGGAATCTTCTACTACTATCGGCAGTTCGGCTACGAGTACGTGCTCGACCTGGGCGGCTCCCGCACCACGTACTTGTCGCTGATCCCCGACGGCGACCGCCCGGCCGCCGGGGCGCTGCGGATGGCGACGATCGACGACGTGCCACGGATCGCCGCGCTCTATGCCGGCAGGCGCGCGGACAGCCTGATCTGGCACTCGCCGCCCGAGCAGCTGTTCCGCGCCGAGATCGCCGCCGCCACAGCGCCCGGTGTGACCGACGAGGACGCGATCAGGGGCCGCGTCCGCGGCCGCTACTGGATGATCCTGGACGCCGACGGCGGGGAGTGCGGCTACCTGTGGGCGTCGGCCCGCCGCTACGGCCGCACGATGGACGTCAACGAGGTCGCGCTGGAGCCGCGCCCGAACATGTCCGAGCTCGTCTTGGGGCTCCTGCACAGCCTGCGCGACCTCGCCGCCGGCTGCCCCGGCGTCCGCCCCGACGTGCCGCCCTGCACCGAGATCCGGTTCGAGGTCGGGCGATCCGACCCGCTGTACGACCTGCTCGGTCACGAGCTGACGCCGGCGGTCGAGCCGCCCTACGCCTGGTACCTGCGCGTGCCCGACATCCCCGCGTTCCTGCGCCTGATCGGCCCCGAGCTTGAGCGCCGGCTGGCTGCCTCACCCCTTGCCGCGCACACGGGCACACTCGAGGTCGACCTATACACCGACGGCTTCCAGATGCGGTTCGAGAACGGCCGGCTGGCCGGCGTCGACCCCTGGCGTGCCCCGATCAAGGACGAGCCCGACTCCGCCCTTCAGTGCCCGGCGCTGACCTTTCTCCAGCTCTTGATGAGCTATCGCAGCCTGGCCGAGCTGACCGAGATCTTCCCGGACGTCGAGTCCGGCCGAGAGAATCGGCTGCTGATCGACACCCTGTTTCCCAAGCGCCACTCGTTCGTCGAGCCGATGGGCTGAGCGACCCGTCCGCTGGTACGGTGAGCGTCCCGGCGGGGTGGCCGAGCGGTTGAAGGCACCGGTCTTGAAAACCGGCAACGGGGGCAACCTCGTTCGTGGGTTCGAATCCCACCCCCGCCGCCTTCAGCGGCGACGATCCTACCTTCTCTGCCGCCTGGTTGAGCCACTTACGGAGGAGGCTGAGCCCGACGCCGCCACGCCGAGGTAAGGCGGTACCCTCGGCAGATCGCCGCTCGAGAGCAACCAGAGGACTTGTGGTGGTCCGAGAATCGTTCGGGCTCGCAGCGGCCGATCAGACGCTCAGGCGAGCCGCGGAAACTCCAATAACGGTGCGGATGTGATGGGGCCCAAGTTACGGCGCGTGCGCCGGCTGTCGCTCGAGCTGCTCTACCTTTTGGTCCGCCTCGGCGGCTCCCTCCTCGACGTCGAACGTGAGTTGCACGCCGTCGTAGTCGACGCGAACGAGATCGCCCGGCTCGATTGAGCCGCCGAGCAGGAGCCGTGAGAGCTCGTTCTCGAGCTGCCGCTGGATCGCGCGTCGCAGTGGCCGTGCACCGAACTCGGGATCGAAGCCGGTCTCCGCCAGATGCCCGACCGCGGCCTCCGAAAACTCGACCTCGATGTGCTGGGCGCGCAAGCGCCGCGCGTCGCGGTCGAGCATCAGGCTCGTGATCCGAACGAGCTGCTCCTTCGTCAGCGCCTGGAAGACAATGATCTCGTCGATCCGGTTGATGAACTCGGGACGGAAGCTGTGCCGCAGCACCGCCATCAGCTCCTCTTTCAGCTCGTCGAATGAGCCGCTCTCCTTCCGCGCGAACGCCTGGATTCGGTCTGCGCCGAGGTTGGAGGTCATGATCAGGATCGTGTTCTTGAAGTCGATGGTCCGGCCCTGGGAGTCGGTGAGGCGACCGTCGTCCAGGATCTGGAGCAGGATGTTGAAGACGTCCGCGTGCGCCTTCTCGATCTCGTCGAAGAGGAGCACCGCGTACGGCTTGCGGCGGACAGCCTCGGTGAGCTGGCCGGCATCCTCATGTCCGACGTAGCCGGGCGGGGCGCCCACGAGCCGGCTGACCGTGTGCCGTTCCTGGTACTCGCTCATGTCGAGGCGGACCATGACGTCCTCGCTGCCGAACAGCGCGTCCGCGAGCGTCCGGGCGAGCTCGGTCTTGCCGACGCCGGTCGGTCCCAGGAAGAGGAAGCTCCCGTCCGGCCGGTTCGGGTCGGCGAGCCCCGCGCGAGCCCGGCGAACCGCCTCCGCCACGGCTTCGACGGCCTCGTCCTGGCCGACGACGCGCTCGTGCAGCCGTTCCTCGAGCTTCAGGAGCCGGTCGCGTTCCTCCTGGGTCAGCTGCGAGACCGGGATTCCGGTGCGCCGCGACACGATCTCGGCGATGTCCTCCGCCGCAACCTCAGGTGCGCGGGCGCGGGCTTCCTTCCGACCGTCCTGCTGGGCACGCTGCCGCTGGGCACGGTGCTCGTCGATCTGCGCCTTCAGCTCGTCCGCCCGCTTGTAGTCCTCGGCCGAGATCGCCTGATCGCGCTCACGCCCGATCCGGCGAAGCTCCTCCTCTGCGGCCCGCGTGTCCTCCGGCTTCGCCTTCGAGCGGAGCCGAACACGAGCGCCCGCCTGGTCGATCAGATCGATCGCCTTGTCCGGGAGGAAGCGGTCGCGGATGTAGCGGTCGGACAGCTCCGCCGCTGCGATGATCGCCTCCTCGGTGATGCGCACGCGGTGGAACGCCTCGTAGCGGTCCTTCAGGCCGGTGAGGATTTCGATCGTCTCCTCCACCGTTGGCTCGGAGACAAGCACTGGCTGGAAGCGCCGCTCGAGCGCAGGGTCCTTCTCGATGTTATTGCGATATTCGTCGAGCGTCGTCGCGCCGATCATGTGCAGTTCTCCGCGCGCGAGCGCCGGCTTGAGCATGTTGCCGGCGTCCATCGATCCTTCTGCAGCGCCGGCGCCGACGACGGTGTGGATCTCGTCGATGAAGACGATCAGACTGTCGGCGTTGTCGCTGATCTCGTCGATTACGCCCTTGAGGCGCTCCTCGAACTCGCCGCGGTACTTCGTCCCGGCGATCATGCCGGCCATGTCGAGCGCCACCAGGCGCTTGCCTGTGAGCGTCTCCGGCACATCGTCGTTGACGATTCGCTGCGCGATCCCCTCGACGATCGCGGTCTTGCCGACACCGGGATCGCCGAGGAGCACGGGATTGTTCTTCGTGCGCCGCGAGAGGATCTCGATCGTCTGCTCGATCTGATCGGAGCGGCCGATCACCGGGTCGAGCTTGCCCTGCCGCGCCTCGTCGGTGAGGTCGCGACCGTATTCGTCGAGCGTCTTCGTGGTGCTCGCCGGCCGGCCGCCGGCCTCCCCGCTCTCGACACCGCGGATGACCGCGCCGCGCAGCTTCGTATGCGTGATCCCGAACCGGTCGAGAAGCTCGCCCGCCTCGGTCTCGGAATCGCTTGCGAGCGCGAGCAGGACGTGCTCGGGCCCCACATAGGACGCCCCGATCTGCCGCGACTCGTCGTAGGCCGCCAGAAGCGCGGCCTTAGCGTCAGGGGACAACGAGGGCGCCACATCCGTGCGCTCCTGCTCGTCGGCCTCTTCCTCGATCTGCGCCGCAATGGCGGCAGGGTCAGCCCCGAGCTGGTTGAGCACGTGCTGAACGACCTCGTCCTGGGTTGCAGCCCAGAGCAGGTGGACCGAGTCGACGTCCAGGCTCCCCCGTTCCATCGCTTTCTGGGCGGCGCGCTGGAGCAGTTGGCGCGTGGCGTCGCTGAAGTACTGGGTGACGTCGATCTGCTCGGCGGGGCGGCGCGGCCGTGTGGTGGTCGTACCACCCCCTGCACCAGGGCCGCGGGCGCCGAAGGCGCTGTCACCGAAGAAGTCGGCGAAGAACTCGTCGAAGCGGCTCCGCCCACCGAAGGGCGAGCGCGCTCCCGCGCGACTCCGACCCTGGAGCTCCCGCAGGTGCTCTTCGCATACAGCGATCGTGCGCTCCTCGCCATTCTGACTGATCCGCACGGTTGCAACGGCAGGGCGAACCCGATCGATCTCGCACATCGTGGTGGCCATTGGTCAAAGACCTCCTCGCAGCGGGCTTCCCGACACGCGAGGACGGGGCAGCGGGGCCCGCCTAGGTTGTACCGGATGTTACTGATCGGCGCCGTTGGGCGCGGCGGTTGTCGGTCCCGCTGAAACCGCCGGTAAGACCTGGTCGTCGGGACGCCTGCCACCACCACCCGCGACGCGGACCTCGGCAGGCCCGCAATCCGACAGCGGGATGACGCTGAGCGTCGGTCGTGGGCGTCAACTCATTGGCACTGGTGCAGGCGACCGTGCGTGCTTATCACCGCCCGACCCCCGGCTTTGGTCGGTACGGGTCGCTCTCTGCTCCAGTCCGATCAAGGCCCACTGACGGCACTCCGCTAAGTTGTCGACATGGGCGAGTCGCTGCGCGTGACGATCGTCTACGAACCGGGCGAGGACGGCTCGATCGTCGCCTCGATCCCGGAGGTCCACAACGCGCATGGCCAGGGGCGCACGCGCGATGAGGCGCGGGGCGAACGTGATCAAAGAGGCGCCGAGGCGGCGCACTCGGCGTGAGGGAGCCTGAACGAAGTGTCAGGCTAGGCGTGCTCGTCGCACCCGGCCTGCCGGAGGAGGTTTCGATCGGGATCGCCGACGATCTGGCCGAAGACCTGCGCGAGGCGCACGGCGCGCTCGGCTGGAGGACGGACTTCGTCGTCGACCGGCTCGCGGTCCCGCCGGCCGAGACAACCCAGCTCGTCGAGGCGGCGCGGCGCGCGCTGCTCGAGCGGGGCTGGGACTTCGCCGTCGTCGTCACCGATCTCCCATTACGGCACGGCAGCCGCCCGGTCTCGCGTCACGTCAGCCGCACGCACGGGGTCGCCGTCGTCTCGCTGCCGGCGCTCGGCCCTCTGCACCTGAAGCGGCGGCTTCGGCGCGTGCTCCGCGAGTTGGCCGGGGAGCTTGTCGGTGCGGGGAGCTCGTTGCGTGAGATCGCGGCCGATGCCGAGGACGTTTCGAGGTTCCCCTACGTGCCGACGGTGATCTTCGGGCACCTCCGCTTGCTGGCGGGAATGGTGCGCGCGAACCGACCCTGGCGCCTGGCGGCGAGGCTCTATGGCGTACTCGCCGCGGCGTTTGCCGCGGGCGCCTACGGCATCGTGGCGTCCGACATGTGGCGGCTCTCAGCAGCGCTCGGTTGGTGGCGGCTACTGGCCGTGTGCCTCGCCTCGCTTGCTGTGACTATCGTCGCTGTGATCGTCGCCCACGAATTGTGGGAGCGCGCGCCCGATTCGCGTGCCCGCGCGCAGGTGCTCCTCTTCAATGTCACGACGGTTATCACCGTCACGATCGGGATCGCGTCGCTCTACGCAGCGCTCTTCATTCTCGTCCTCGCGAACGCCGTGCTCGTGATCACCGCGCCGGTGCTCGCGGACGCCCTCGGCCGCGACACGTCGGCGCGCGACTATGTCACGCTCGCCTGGTTCGCAGCTTCCGTTGCCACCGTCGCCGGCGCACTCGGTACGGTGCTCGAGTCGGACACGGCCGTCCGGGAGGCCGCCTACGCGGGAACCGCCTCACCCGAAGACATGGAGGCCGAAGAATCCTGACTACATCGTCGTAGTCCAGCTACCACCGGCGCGTAGCCGATCCACGGGTTAGATCACACAGTTGCGGCGGCGTCCGGCTGCGCTCGCCAGTCCGCGTGCACGCCCCTACGGCCGTGGTGCTGCGAGCGGCCGGTTCGCCGCCGTGTGGTCCCCTGATCAGCTCGCCTTATCGGAGATCTGCTTTCGCTCGTGGGAGATCGAGATCCGCTTCGGCTTGACTTCCTCCGGCTTTCGCAGGCGGACGGTCAATACTCCGTCGTGGTAGTCGGCCCTGATCTGCTCGGTTGCGAGGTTGGGCTGGAGGCTGAAGCTGCGGACGAAGCGGCCGCTCCAACGCTCAACGCGGTAACGCCGTGCAACCCCCTCGGTGGACGATCGTTCGCCGCTGACCACCAGCTGCCCATCCACGGCCTCAACGGAGAGATTCTCGGAATGGCATCCCGGCACGTCGAGCTCGATCACGACGTCATCGTCGGTCTCGTAGATGTCGGCAGGGGGAAGCCATCCCTTGCGTGATGGGTCGGTTGCGAACATCCGTCCGACCATGCGATCCATGTTCTCTCCCATCGACTGCAGCTCGGCGAGCAGGGGATCGCTGCGAAGGTTGAGTGTCATTGATGACCTCCTCTCTGGAAGTGGCTGTTCTGCTTTCCAGGTAAGCAGCCGGCGACGGGTGTCAACCCCCCGAGGGTGATTCTGTTGCGGCAGTGCGAAGTTTGGCCACCGCACGGTTCTCGATCTGGCGTACTCGCTCTCCTGACATGCCCAGCCGCCGCCCGATCTGGCGCAGGGAGAGTTCCTCGCCTCCCAATCCGAACCGCCATCCGAGCACCTCCCGCTCCCGCTCGGTCAGCGTCGTCATCAGCGCCCGCAAACGACTGCCGGTGAGAGCGGCCAGGACGTCGTCGTACGCCTGCGCTGAGAGCGGGTCGGCCAAGAGATCACCGAGCGATCCGGCCGCCCCATCGTCAGCAGAGTGGGGCTGGTCGAGCGAGAGCGCCGGTCGCTCCGCGCGTACCACGTCCTCCAGCCGGCGCTCACCCCATCCCAGGCGCCGCCCCAGTTCAGCGTCGCTCACCGGCTCGGGCGTCGCGTGTTCCCGCGCCTCTCGCAGGGCGTGGATGTCCCACAACACGTGGGTGGGCAGCCGAACCGCACGCGACTGCTCCGCCACCGCCTGCTGCATCGCCTGGCGCACCCACCAGCCGGCATACGCCGTGAACGGCACCCCCCGCTCAGCCTCGTACCGTTTCAGAGCCCGCAACACCCCCAGGATCCCCTCCTGCAGCAGGTCTGCGTGGTCGACGTCACGCCCCGCATAACGCTTGGCCATTCGCGACACCAACGGAAGCACCCGCAAGATCAACCGCTCCCGAGCGTGAGCATCACCCCCAGCCGCCTCCACCGCCAGCCGATCAATCCCCGCACCGCCTCGCTCGGTCGCCTCCAGTCGCCGCACGCGCAACGCCACCTCAGCCCCGGATGCATGCTCCCCCGGCGGCAGCTTGCGAATGGCGCGAAGCTGCTGCCCCTCAAGCGCCGCGCGGTCGAAAACCTCCTCAAACCCCTGCTCGCTCATCTCGGCCAGAGTCTCCCAGGCTATGCAGCCGCCGAGTGAGCCACCCTAACCACAAAGGCCCCGCCCGAACCGCAGCGCGGCCTAGTTGTGAGAGGTGCCGCCCGTAGCGGCGGGCCATATCCGGGCCCTGCGGCTCAGTTCTGATCGCGCCGATATCCATGAAGAAACCGGCTCAAGATTGACTCTCTAGTCCAGCGTCGAATCGCTGTCCCATCCGCCATTGCTGGGCAGGGATGCGATGCTCTCCGCGGCTTGGTCGAGCAGCGCGGCCCAGGCGTCCTGCTACAGACCGGCCGGTCACCTGAGCGCCGCACGCAGCCCTGCCAGATCGGGCGCCCCGAAGACGATGCGGTTTCGAGTGGCAACGTACACCAGATCGAGGTCGATTCCGGCCCTGGCGATGCGCCGGGTGAGATCGGCGAGCACGCCGGGTTGGTCCTCGACATCGACCACCACCACCTCGCGCTCGCGGCTCACCGCAAGGTTGGAGATCCCAAGCGCATGCCTGACCGCCTCGGCGTGAGGGACGAGGATGTGGAGCTCAGCTCGATCGCCCGGTCCGATGCAGGTCGCGGCCGCGATGTTCACGCCCGCGTCGCTGATCGCCTTGGCGACGTCGGCCAGCGCGCCGGGCCGGTTTTCGATGTCGATAACGAGGTCGAATGGCATGTGACGGTCTCCTTGAGACTGGGGCAGCACTGCGTCCGACTCCAACTCTGCAGACGATGCTTCGGGTTGCTCTTGCGGGAGCCTGCGCACGCGCCTCTCCTGATGCTCCCGCTGACGCGCCCCAGAAGTGGTCGCTGCCCGGTGGTCTGTCCGCGTGGGGCCTCTGGTGCTCGAGTGGGGACTCCCTGACGGGAGGATGCTAACCGGACTGCGCGGCATCCCTCCGTCCAGACACCGATGAGCCGGTCGCGAGCCTCATCGATCATCCGCAAACGATACCCCGTCTCACTCGAGGCGGATGCCCGGCAATGGCGTCGAGGCCGCCTGCACGGGACATACGTGCCACGTCTTGTGGACGAGGCGCCAAAGGGCCTTGATGACCTCACGCATTATGCGGTCGTTGCGGTAGGGTGTTGTCCCGACTGAGAGGCTCCCCAGATGCGTGCCGTGCTGATCGTTTCCCTTGCCCTGTGGGTAGCAGGCGTGGGTATGGCTCAGTCGGCGGAGGCGTCGGATGGCCCGCTGAATGGTCGGATTAGTTTCGGGAAGATCAGCCCGGCGGTGGGTGATTTCGTGATCTGGTCGGCGCGTGCTGACGGTAGCGATCAGAAGCGTCTTACGCACGTGCCGAGCTTCTTCTCGGACTGGTCTCCGAACGGCCGCCGGATCGCCTTCGACTTCGTCGATCAGACCGGCGTGCATGTGGCCACCATGACTGCCGGCGGGCGTCAAACCCGGCAGTTGACGTTCGGCGTGGGTGTCCAGGAGGTGCCCAAGTGGTCACCCGACGGGCGGTGGATCACATTCGATGCCTCGCCGACGTTGCCGGATGACCCGGCCGGCTTCAGCACAGCGATCTGGATCGTCCGGGCCGACGGATCGCACGCTCGACGTGTCAGCCATGGCGGTTTCGACGTTGAGCCAGTCTTCTCGCCGGACGGCTCGCAGATCGCGTTCGCACGGCTCGGAACAGTCACTCCCAGTGGCCTCCAACTGGCGGCGGTCTACGTTGTGAACGTCGACGGCACACACCTGCACCGTGTCATCGCGGCCCGGGCAGGGCTCGAACACCCGGACTGGTCACCCGACAGCCGCTGGATCTCATTCAACATCACCCCTGAGGCGGGCGGCCAAGTCGGCGGCGCCGTCATGGCCCGCCATCCCGATGGCACGGACGGCCGGGTTCTTCACCGGCCGACGGCACGCTTCGTCTTCTTCAAGGCGGTCTGGTCGCCAGACGGTGACAAACTCCTGGTCGGCTGCCACGACCTCAAGATCGGGATCGACAAGCTCTGCAGGATCCGTCCAGGAACTGCGCGAGTGACGGTCGTAATCAACACGACACGGATTCCCGTGAACTTCCCAGCATGGGGGGCTCGTATCCGATAGCCCTGAGCAACGGTATGCTCGTCATTCGTGGCTCCGAGCCGATAGGAACTCAAATGGGACGGCTTCCTGGCGTGTCCCCACCTGCAGGGAGCGGGCGGGCGCGGCCGACGACGCCACAAACTGCGCCACCCAGGGGGGAATAGGGGATCAAACCGGTGCTCGCGCCTGACCGCCATCGACGTGCCGCACAGCATCCCGTTTTTGTTCGATTTTGACCCGCCAAGGATCGATCGCACAGGAGCCGCTGCTTCAGGCTCCGGCCTCGCCACCTTGGGCGGGGCTGGCTACTGGTGGAGATTTGACCGACTCCTCATCCAGGTCAACGCAGCAGCGGCGCTCCGGCTAGGCGAATACGCGAACGACGCTGCGGCGACGATCTCAGCTCCCTCCCGGGGTGGTTTGACCCGGATCGCGCGAGTTCGCAAGCGAGGACGTCCGATTGGCCCTCAGAAACGGCGTACGCAACCGAAACGGGGCTCAGCGGATTCGCACCGCTGGCGGCGCGCCTCCTCACGTAGACTCGCCGTGTGGTGTCCGATTCGGGTCCGGGTGGGATCACGGGTGACGCGTCGGATCTGCGCTCCTTCCTGATCGCCGATGTCCGTGGCTACACCCGGTTCACGAACGAGCGCGGAGACGAGGCGGCCTCCCAACTCGCGGGGCGGTTCGCGGCGCTGACGCGCAAGGTCGTCGCCGAATACGGCGGCACCCTGCTCGAGCTCCGCGGCGACGAGGCGCTCTGCGTCTTCGCGTCCGCCCGCCAGGCGATTCGGGCGGCAATCGAGCTGCAACGCCGATACCGAGAGCGGACGGACGGAGAGCCGGCTATGCCGCTGGGCGTCGGCATGGGCCTGGACGCTGGCGAGGCGGTACCGACGGAGGGCGGCTACCGCGGCGGTGCGCTGAACCTGGCGGCCCGATTATGCAGCATCGCACTCCCCGGCCAGATCCTCGCCAGCGAGGCGATTGTCCACCTCGCCCGTCACGTCCCGGGAGTGGAGTTCCTCCCCCGCAAGCGCGCACATCTGAAAGGACTCGACAGGCCGGTCAATGTCGTCGAGATCGTCTCCGAAGAGCCGCTCCCTCCCGCTCCCACGTTGCCGCCGCCCCGTCGGCGCCGTCGCACGGCCGCCCTGGCCGGTGCGCTCGTGGTGTGCGCGTCGGTCGTAGCCGGGGCTGCAGCGTGGCAATCCTCGCGATCCGGTGAGCCGGCCGCGATCCCCGGCAACTCCCTCGTCGCGATCGAGACCGCGTCCAACGACGTCGGATCGCCGGTCGGGGTCGGGTCGACGCCGACGGCCGTCGCGGCTGGGAACGGCTCCGTATGGGTGCTGAATGCCGACGATCGGACGTTGTCGCGCCTTGACCAGACGACGGACGAGGTCGCTCCACCGAAGGCACTGCCGGGTGAAGGAACACCCGCCGCGATTGCCGTCGGCGAAGGCTCGCTGTGGGTCGTGACCGCCGTCCAGCGCACGTCGTCGCAGGTGCGACTCGCTGTCTCCTCCGCCGAGTTGCTGAAGCTCGACCCACGCACCGCCGTCGAGTTTCCCCGCAGCCGCGTACGGCTGGCCCAGCCAACGGAACGCTCCTTTACCGGGCAGGCCAACATCAAGGTGGCTGCCGGAGGCGGCCGCGTCTGGGTGGTGAACCCGGCCCGAACGGTCTCGGTGATCGACCCGGTGCACAACTCGGTGATTGGGACGGCTACCGACGTGGACGCCGGAG
>Ga0207674_10002102_pt1 | contig 25222 bp, 22 predicted proteins | sample KBSCornC72_FD_184303 | JGI IMG/M metagenome (GOLD analysis project Ga0207674, IMG submission 184303) | Corn rhizosphere microbial communities from Kellogg Biological Station, Michigan, USA - KBS Corn C7-2 (SPAdes) (version 2) | ecosystem: Host-associated > Plants > Roots > Rhizosphere > Soil ...
AAAGAGCTACTCCCTTCCTCTACGGCTCCTGAACAATGCTGAGGTTACCTCAATATGAGGCTACAACAGAAATCGCTGGTACGCTATTCCCCGTGACCCAGAATCGCGACGACGTGAGCACGGAACAGGCCGGCGACGACGCGCTGGCCGAAGCCTTCTGGGCGGTCGCGCGCCAGCTCCGCGAGCGGTCGCAGGAGACGCTGGCGCCCTGGGACATCACCCCGGCCCACCTGCGCGCCCTGCGCACGCTGCGGCGGCACGGGACCATGCGGCTTTCCGAGCTCTCCGACCACCTGCACATCGCGCCCCGCTCCACCACCGAGGTGGTGGACGCCCTGGAGGCCAGGGACCTGGTCCGGCGGCGCGCCGACCCGGGCGACCGGCGCGCCACGCTGGTCGAGGTGACCGAGCACGGCGCCGACATGCTGACCGCGATCCGCGACACCCGCGGCGCCGAGGCCGGCCGGGTCTTCGGCCGCCTCGGCCCGGCCGACCGGGCCGAGCTGACCCGCATCCTGGGCCTGCTCCGGGACCCCGCGTGACCCCGGGCGATACGGTGCGGTTCGGCCTGGCCGGCTACGGCCGCGGCGGCCGCTTCTTCCACGCGCCGCTGATCGGGCTCGCCCCGGAGTGCACGCTGGCCGGCGTCCTGACCCGCTCCGCGCGCCGCCGCGCCGAGCTGGCGGACGACTTCCCCGGCCTGCTCGTCGCCGGCGGCCTCGGCGAACTGGCCGCCGCGGGCATCGACGCCGTGGTGATCAGCACGCCGCTGGACAGCCACGAGGCGCTGGTCCGCGAGGCGATCGCGCTCGGCCTGCCGGTGGTGTGCGACAAGCCCTTCACCCCCGACACGGCCAGCGCCCTGACCCTCGTCAATGAGGCCGAACGGTCGGGCGTCCCGCTCACCGTCTACCAGAACCGGCGCTGGGACGCGGACTTCCGCACCGTCCGCGTGCTCGTCGAATCGGGCGTGCTGGGCGAGGTGACCGCGTTCGAGTCGCGGATGGAGCAGTACCCGCCACCCGGCGGCTTCTCCGTGACCGGCGGCGGCGTGCTGCGCGACTTCGGCAGCCACGTGGTCGACCAGGCCCTGCAGCTGTTCGGCCCGGCCGCCGCGGTCTACGCCGAGATGCACGTCGTCCCGGACAGCGGCTTCGACGACCGGTTCTTCCTCGCCCTCCGGCACGCCGCCGGGGTCACCTCGCACCTGCACGGCGACTGGACGCTGCCCGGCGCGCCCGGGCCGCGGTTCCGGGTGACCGGTAGCACCGGCACGTTCGCCGTGGAGTCCGACGACGGCCAGTCCGAGCGGCTGCTGTCCGGGGAGACGGAGATACCCGGCCCGTTCGGTACCGTCCCCGAAGCCCGCTGGGGCCGGATCTACCGCGGCGAGGGTGTCCCGCCCGAGCCCGTCCCGGCCCAGCCCGGTTGCTGGAGCAGCTTCTACTCCGCCTTCGCCCGCGCCGTGCGGGGCGAGGGCCCGCTGCCGGTGGACCCGCGGGACGCGGTGGCCGCGCTCGAGGTCCTGGACGCCGCCCGCCGCAGCGCCGCCCGCGGCGAGGTCGTGCGACTCAGCCAAGCGGGATAACCAGCACGTCCGTCACTGGGGCGTCCGGCCCGGCCTGGGCCCGGGCCACCTTGCGCCAGCCCCACGCGCGGAAGGCGTGCTGCGCCGCCGTGGCCGCCGGCCGCACGGTCAGCGTCGCGCGTTCCTCGGGCCGCCCGTCCAGGATGAGGTCGTGCAGGTCCCGTCCGATGCCCTGCCGCCGCCAGGACGCGCGGACCAGCAGGTCGGCGAGCGCGAACGTCCGCCCGGGGTGCTCGGCGGTCACCTCGTCCGGGAGCGGGGTGTTCAGCTCCCGCCACCACGAGGTCGACGGCCGCAGCGGCATCCCGGCGGCAAATCCGACCAGGTAGCCGCCGTTCCTGGCCTCGGCGAGGACGAAACCGGGCTGCCGCCGCTGGACGGCGAACCGGCGCGGGTAGTCATCGTCGCTGGCTTGCCGGTACGGCGGGTCGGCGTACACCTCGGCGTGCAGCCCGTGGAAATCCTCCGCGTGCGCGGCCGCCTGCCCGCCGTCGAGCAGGCGATAGGCGAGGCCGTCTCCGGTCAGCGTCACCGTCAGTCGATGCCCTGCTACTCGAGTATGGCCAGGTCGAGCGCTGCCAGCCGGTCCGGGTCGGCGACGACGTCGATCTGGCTGATCTTGTCGCCGGAGAAGGTGAAGGCGAGCGCGATCAGCAGCCGTCCGCGCGGCGCCATGATCAGGCCGGGAGCCCCGTTGACCAGGGCGATCGACCCGTACCTGGCGCGCGCCGAGGCAGCTCTGGCCCCGCCGGCTACCGCGGCCGCACCGTGGACCGTCAGCGGGACGCCGGACGGCGACGCCGTCGCGTCCGAATTCAGTACCACCTCGGGGTCCAGCACGGCGATCAGGCCCTCGAGGTTGCCGCCGCGGGCGGCGGCGATGAAGGCCTCAGTCACCCGGCGCTGCCGGGCCAGGCGCGCGCCCGCGGCCGCGTCGGCATCCGGGTCGGCTCCCTGGATCCGGCGACGGCCCCGGCTGGCCAGCTGGCGGGCCGCGGCCGGGGACCGGCCGGTGATGGAGGCGATCTCGCCGAACGGCAAGCCGAACGTGTCGTGCAGCACGAACGCCACCCGTTCGGCGGGGGGGAGCGTGTCGAGCACCACCAGCAGCGCCAGGCCGACCGAATCGGCCAGCATCGCCTCCTGCTCCGGGCCGCCCACGGTCGCGTCGTCCGGGTCCAGCGGGTCCTCCCGCCGGGACTTGCGCGAGCGCAGCATGTCCAGGCACACCCGGCCCACGATGGTGGTGAACCATCCCTCCAGGTTGGCCACGTCGTCGGCGCCGCCTCTAGCCGTGGCGCGGGCCACGTGCAGCCAGCCCTCCTGGACCGCGTCGTCGGCGTCGCTCAGCGAGCCGAGCATCCGGTACGCCATCGCCCGCAGCCGCGGGCGGCTCGCCTCGAACCGTCCGGCCAGCCGGTCTTCTACGTCCATTGGTCCCATTGTCCCCCGTCGTGTTCGGTCACCGAGATGACGGATCCCGCCCCGGCGAATGTGACAGGAGGCGGGACGCTAGTGGCCCGGCTCGTAGAGCCCGAAGATGAGGCGCTGGTCCCCGGGCCGGAACGTGCCGTGAACCTGCGAGCTGTCACCGATATCCCGGCACCGCGCGAGCAGCGTCTGGCCCAGGGCGAGCTGGCCGCGTTCCCACCGGGCCAGCGCCGCCGGCACGTCCCCGCCGGCCGCGGTGAGCGCGGCGGCGAGGGCCCAGCCGTCGGCGGCGGCCTTGGCCGTGCCCGCGGCCGCGTGCGGGCGGACCGCGAACGCGGCGTCGCCGATCAGGCAGACCCGGCCGAACGCCATCCGGGGCACCGCGATGTCGTAGACGACCTGCACGAACGGCTCGGCCACGCCGGTCACGACCTCGGCGATGGGCGGGGCGAGCCCCCTGCTGGCGGTGTGCCGCATGACGGTGACGGCCTCGTCCCTGGCCGCGCCGGGCGGCAGCGACACCGCCCGGCGGATCCCGTCCCGGCCGGTCATCAGCTCGTCGAGTTCCTCGCCCTCGGCCACGTTGACGTACCAGACGAAGTTGACCAGCCGCTTCCCCGGAGTGAGCGCGCCGTCCAGGCCGGGGATGGGATACACCAGGATGTGGCTGTCCTTCAGCACCTGGTAGGTGATCGCGTCGCCGAACCGCTCCCGGGTGGCGGCGGTCAGCACCTGCTCCGGTAGCGTGCCGCGCCAGGCCACGTAGCCCGCGTAGGACGGCCTGACCTCGGGTAGCAGCCGGGCCCGGGCGGGCGAGCTCACCCCGTCCGCGCACACCAGCAGGTCGGCCTGTGCCTCCTGGCCGCCGGCCAGTGTCACCCGGACCGAGTCCGCCGCCTGGCTGAACCCCGTGACCTCGCGGCCGAGCAGGTAGCGGTCCGGGTCAAACAGGCCGAGCAGCGACCGGTAGATGGTGTTCCATGAGGAGAACAGGTACCGGTGCCGCTGCTCGTGACGGACGCTGCCGTCGGCCTGCAGGAACCGGATCCAGTTCGTGGACGAGCACACGTCGGCGACCTGCCGGCCGCCCCGTTCGGTCAGGTACCGTAGCGTCGCCTCCAGGGTGGCGATGCCCGCGCCGCGGGCCTGCAGCGCAGCCGAAGAACGCTCGAAGACCGTCACGTCGCACCCGGCGTCGCGGAGCACCAGCGCGGCGGTGAGCCCGCCCACCGACCCGCCGGTGACCACGACGCGGGGCATCATCGCCTATGGCCTTATTGTCTACGGTCCTGCCGCCTACGGCCCGGCCGTCTACGGGCGGCCGAACGTGGCCACCCTGACCACCTCGAGCTCGAACAGCACCCGGCGCTCGTCCATCGACGGGTCGCGCAGCGCGTAGGGCGGCTCGTTGCCGGTGTACTTCACCCAGATCCGGTCCAGCTGGTCGGTGACCCGCTGGCCCTCGGCCGGGTCGTCCTCGGAGACCTCCCGCCTGACCACCGTCTTGAGGCTGAGCCAGTGGTAGGTGTTCTCCGGGTTCATCAGCAGGAAGGTGGCGTACGGCGCCTTACGCAGCCAGTCGACCTTCCTGCGGTGGGTGGCCAGGTTCAGCAGCACGGTGTCACCCTCGTAGTCGAACCAGACCGGGGTGAGGTTGGGCTGCCCGTCCGAGCCGGTGACCGCGACGACGGCGGTCACCGGCTCGTCGAGCAGGCGCTTGTAGACCGGGTCGAGGTCGGCCAGGCTCGCCACCGGCTCCCGGTCGCCGATCATGAACTGACCGGGCTGGATGCCGTCGGCGACGTCCCTGAACTTCGCCACGGTAATGCTCACTGCACACGCTCCTTTACCTGGGTCACCTGGTTGGCCCGGCTGATGCCGGGTACCGATCTGCGTCCGGCCTGGCCCCGGCTGAGGTCCATGACCGCGGGGTAGCCGGCCGGGTCGACATGAGCGTCGATCACGGTGGGACCGGGCCGGGCCAGCGCGTCCGTCAGCGCCGCGGCCAGTTCCCGCTCGCTGCTCACCGCGGCGCCCGCCGCGCCCATCGCGGCCGCGGCGGCGGCGAACGAGGTCGGGCGGTACCGGACCGCCGCCTCGCCGCCGTGGCCGGCCGGGTTCTGCTTGATGGTGATCAGGCTGAGCGCGGCGTCGTTGAAGACGATCACGATGACCCGCAGCGACAGCCGCACCGCGGTCTCGATCTCGGCCAGCGTCATGCCCAGCCCGCCGTCGCCGGTGAACGCGAGCACCGCCGCTTGTGGCTGGCAAAGCGCGGCGGCGATCGCGGCGGGCAGCGCGTAGCCCATGGTGGCCAGGCCGCTGGAGGTCAGCAGCATTTTCGGTTGAGTCACGTGCCACAGCGGCATGGCCACCAGCATGTGCGCGCCCGCGTCCACGGTCGCGATGGTCTCCGGCGGCGCGCAGGCCCGCGCGGTCGCGACGACCTGCTGCGGGGCCAGCCGCCCGGGCGCGGCGGTGGCGGCAGCGGCGAGCCTGCGGGCCGCGTCCGTCTTCGCGGCCCGGCCCGCGTCCGGCGGCCATTCCATGGTGCCGCCGGGACCGGCGGCCAGCACGTCCAGCGCGTCGTCGATCGGCATGGTCAGCTCGGTGGCGCCGGTGAACCAGCCGTGAGCCGGGAGCGCTCCCGGCTCGCTGACCAGGATCGTCCGCCCCGCGTAGTCCCACCGCGCCGGGATCATCTCGGCCTCGTCCACGCCCAGCCCGACGATCAGGTCGGCCGCGCTGAGCAGCGGCCACTCCATCGTGCCCCCGGTGACCAGCCCGGCCGCCTCGGCGCCGGAGTCCGGCAGCACGCCGCGGGCCCGGTAGGTATGCAGGGCCGGGATACCGCGCCCGCCCAGCGCGTCCCTGACCGCCGCGGTCCGCGGGATCGCGCCCGTGCCGAGCAGTACCACCGGCCGCCGCGCCCCCCGGACCGCCTCGGCCAGTATCGCGAGGCCCGCCCGGGCCGCCGCGTCCTCCGCCGCCCGCCGCGTCTGGGCCTCGACTCCGTTCTCCACCCGCGGCGGGCCGTGCTGGTCGGCCGCGCCGTCCGCCATGTTCGCGATGACCGGTCCCGCCGGACCCGCCAGCGCCGAAGCGACGGCCCTCGCGGCGACGGCCGCCGCGGCCGCTGGCGGACCGCCCACCGTGAACGCCGCCTTGGCCACCGACCGGCCCAGCGCCTCCTGGTCGATCCGCTGGTGGCTGATCCGCGTATCCGCCACCGTGTCCGCGATCACCACCACGGGCAGCCGGTCCAGCGCCGCGTGCGCGATTCCGTTGACCGCGCTGGCCAGCCCCGGTCCGCGCGTGACCACGACCGCCCCGGGCGCACCGGTGAGGTCCGCGCTGGTCGCGGCCATGATCGTCGCGGCCGTCTCGCCGTGCGCCAGGACGAAGCGCAGCCCCGCCGCCTCCGCCGCCCCGACCACGTCCAGGTTGGGACCACCTCCTGGCACGCCGAACACCAGCCGGGTACCCGCCCGGGCCAGCGCCGCCACGATCGCCCCGGCTGCCCCGGCCGCCGGGGAGGCAGTGCTGGCTTCCAAGGAGGCTCCTTCTCTGACGGTCGTCATTCTGTGGTGCGCGTGAGACGTCGTCAAGGCACATACCCGCCCGTTCGGCCCATATCCGGCGCCGTGAGCGCCCGCGCCCTCACGCCTTCCGCGCCCGCTCCCGGCTGGGTCACGCCAACATCATCCGGCGCTCTATCACCACAGACCCCGCATCGTCGGTGCCGCGCATCCGGCCGACCATGATCATGAAGGATTTAGTACCGCATACAGTACTAAATCCTTCTGGATCATCGAAATCTGTTCCGAAACAGCGTGTCTGCCATGATCGCGAAGGGTCTTTAGTCTGCGCGGACCAAGAATCCTTCGCGATCATGAAAATTCGCTGGGCCGGGGCCTACACCCGGATGCCCGGGTGAACGCATGGCGGCGAGATGATGAACATGGCGTGGACGGCGGAGGTGAGGCGATGCGGCTACCTGTGCTGCAGGGGTTGCTGCCGGTAGAGCGATCCCGGGTGCGCCCCGACGTGCTGGCGGGCCTCACCCTGGCCGCGCTCGGCGTGCCCGAGGTTCTCGGCTACGCCAAGATCGCCGGGATGCCGCTGGTCACCGGGCTGTACACGCTGCTGCTCCCGATGGCGGTCTTCGCCGTCCTCGGCTCGTCTCGGCACCTCGTCGTCGCCGCGGACTCGGCGACCGCGGCCATCCTCGCCGCCGCGCTGGCCGGGCTAGCAGTGGCGGGCTCGCCCGCCTACGTGAAGCTGGCCGGGCTGGCGGCGCTGCTGACGGCCGGGATGCTGCTGGCCGCCCGGCTGGCCCGGCTCGCCTTCCTGGCCAACTTCCTGTCTCGCACCGTGCTGGTCGGATTTTTGACGGGGGTCGGCATCCAGGTCGCGGCCGGGCAGCTTCCGGACATGCTCGGCGTCAGCGCCACGGGCCAGTCCACCGTGCCCCGGCTGCTGCGCACGCTGCGCGCCCTGCCCCAGGCACACTGGGCCGACGTGGCCATCGCGGCCGCGGTCATCGTGATCGTGCTCGGCCTCCGCCGGATCGCCCGCCAGCTCCCGGGGCCGCTCATCGCGGTGGTCGCCGCGATCGCCGTGAGCAAGGCCGCGGACCTGGCCGCGCACGGCGTGGCCGTGATCGGGGCGGTGCCGCGCGGGCTGCCGGACCTGACGTGGCCCGCATTCGGCTGGCATAACTCCGCCGTGCTGACCGGCGCGGCGGCGTCCATGTTCGTTGTCATCCTGGCCCAGAGCGCGGCCACCTCCCGCGCCTACGCCGCGAAGTACGAGGAGGAGGTCAGCGAGGCCACCGACCTGGTCGGCCTGGGCGGCGCCAACGCCGCCGCCGCGTTCACCGGCACGTTCGTGGTCAACGGCAGCCCGACCAAGGCGCAGATCGTCGACAGCGCCGGCGGCCGGAGCCAGCTCGCCCCGCTCACCGCGGCCGCGGTCGTCCTGGTCGTGCTGGTCCTGCTCACCGGGCCGCTGGCCGCCCTGCCGGTAGCCGCGCTGGCCGCGGTGGTCTTTCTCATCGCCGTCGAGCTCATCGACGTCGCCGGGATGCGGCGCATCCTGGCCACCAGGCGGCACGAGTACGTGGTGGCGCTGCTCACCACGGTCGCGGTCGTGGGCCTGGGGGTCGAGTACGGCATCGTGGTCGCCGTCCTCGCCTCGATCGTCGATCACCTGCGGCACAGCTACAACCCGCTCAACAGCGTCCTGGTGAAATCGCCGGAAGGGCACTGGCACGCCGTCCCGGTCGGGCCGGGCGCGCGGACCATGCCGGGGCTGGTGGTGTACCGGTTCGGCACCAGCCTGTACTACGCCAACGCGGCCCGGCTCGCCGAGGACATCGCGATGCTGGTCGGCCACGGCGCCCCGCTGCGCTGGCTGGTCCTCGACTTCGCCGCCATCGACGACGTCGACTACACCGCGTCCACCGTCCTGAGCAAGGCGGCCGAGCACCTGCACCAGCGGCAGATACGCCTGGTGATCAGCTCCATCCTCGCACCCGTGCAGCACCAGCTCGACCGCTACGGCATCAGCGCCGACGCCAGCTACGACACCCCCGGTGAAGCCCTCGAGGCCTTCGAGAACAGCCAAGCCCGGTTAGTAGGTCGCGCGGCCGCCGCTGATGTCGTAAACGGCGCCGGTGGAGAAGCTCACCCGGTCCGAAACAAGGAAGGCGACGAGCTCGGCGACCTCCTCCGGGCGGCCGACTCGCTTCATCGGGATCAGGCTGGTCATGTACGCGAGCACGTCCGGGGCGGTGCCGTCGTTCATCGGCGTGGCGATGACGGCCGGGGCGATGGCGTTGACCAGCACGCCGGTGGTGGCCAGTTCCTTGCCCGCCGACTTGGTCAGGCCGATGACTGCGGCCTTGGACGCCGAATAGATGGACAGGTTCGGGTTGCCGTCCTTCCCGGCCATGCTGGCCAGGTTCACCACCCGGCCCCAGCCCCGGTCGCGCATGCCGGGCACGAAGATCCGCATCGTGTTCACTGTGCCTAGCACGTTGATGTCCAGGACGCGCCGCCACTCCAGCGCCGTGGTCTCCAGCAGCGGCTTATTCGCGCCGACGATGCCGGCCGAGTTGACCAGCACGTCGACCGGGCCGATCTGCCCGGCCACTTGGCGCAGCGCCGCCTCGTCGGTCACGTCGGCGGCGACGTCGGCCGGGCCGCTGACGTCCAGCGTGATCACGGTGAGGCCCTCGGCGCGCAGCCGCGCGGCGCTCGCCGCGCCGAGCCCGCTCGCGCCGCCGGTCACCAAGGCGGTACGGGGCATGACAGCGACCTTACCGGGCCAGTTCGGCCACGGCCCGGGCGAGCATGTCCTCGACACCAAACCGCTCGGAGCCCCAGTCGCCGTGCAGGTCGTCGAGGAAGCCGACGACGGTGACCACGTCGCCCCACGGGTGGTACGTCGTGCCGGCCACCCGTTCCCAGCGGACCGTGAAGCGCGACACGACCTCGGCCCCCATCGTCAGCAGGTTCAGCCGGCAGTGCGCCACGTCGGCGGGCGCGGGCCCGGAGCAGGCACCGAGCCAGTCCACCACCCCGGACACCCGGCCGTAGCGCCACAGCACGTTGCCCGGGTGGAAGTCCCGGTGCAGCAGCACGGCGGGCAGGTCCGGGGCGGGGGCCCGGCTGATCTCGACGGCCCGCTCCCAGACCCGCGGGTACCGCGCCCAGCCGGGCGGCCGGTAGTTCTCCTGCCGGTAGGGGGCGAAGCGGGGGACCGCCTCGCCCGGCGGCAGCGCCGTGCCGTGGATACGCGGCAGCAGCGCCGCCAGCCGCTCCAGCCAGCGGTCCAGGTCCGAGGGCCACCAGTCGACCCGGCCAGGCAGCCGGCTCATGAGCAGGGCGGGCACCCCGGCCTGGGTCCCGTCCGGGTCGACGGCCAGCAGCGCCGGGGTCGGCACGGCGGCCGCCCCGGCCAGCCGGAGTGCCCGTGCCTCGCGGGCGGCGGGGTCGGGTTCGTCCGGATCGGGCCGCACGTAGCGGCGCAGCACCGCCTGGGCACGCCGGCCATCGGGCCGTCGTGCGGTGACCAGGTGCACCGCCGAGGACATCCCGCCGCGCAGCGCCCTGGCCGAGGTCACCGGACCGCCCAGGCAAGCCCCGGCCCAGGCCAGCGCCTGCCGCGGCGGCCGGGACCGGAGCAGCCGCCTGGTCTGCTCGTCGTCGCAGAAGCCGTGCGCGGGTGATCGGCCGGCCACGAGCGGAGTGTCCGTGCGGTTTACGCTATCGGGTCAATGACTATCTCGCCTGCTCCCGCCGCCCGGATCGCGGTGTTCGCCCTCGGCGGCACCATCTCCATGGCGCCCGGCGCGGTGCTGACCGGGCGGCAGTTGCTCGACGCGGTGCCCGGGCTTGACCGCGCCGGCGCCCGGATCGAGGTGCGCGAGTTCCGCCAGCTGCCCAGCGCCTCGCTGTCCGTCGACGACATCGTCGAGCTGTCCGCCGCGATCGGCGGGCAGCTCGCGGCGGGGGCGACCGGGGCCGTGGTGATCCAGGGCACGGACACCATCGAGGAGACCGCGTTCCTGCTCGACCTGCTGCACGCCGGCCCGGAGCCGGTCGTGGTGACCGGCGCGATGCGCACCCCCGCCATGGCCGGGGCCGACGGCCCGGCCAACATCCTCGCCGCCGTGCGGGCGGCGGCCAGCCCGGAGCTGCGTGACCTCGGCTGCGTGGTGGTGTTCGCCGACGAGATCCACGCCGCCCGCTTCGTCCGCAAGGCCGACGCCACCAGCGTCACCGCGTTCACCTCACCGTCGGCCGGGCCGCTCGGCCGGCTGGTCGAGGGCGAGCCGCGGCTGCTCACCCGCCCGGCCGGGCGGTTCACCGTGCCCATGGCGAGGCCACCCCGGGCCGTGCGCATCGGCCTGATAACGCTGGCCCTGGGCGACGACGGCGAGCTGCTGCGGGCGGCGGCGGGCCGGTTCGACGGGCTGGTCGTGGGGACGTTCGGCGCCGGGCACGTGCCCGCCGCCACCGTCCCGGCCCTGGCCGCCCTGGCCGGGCAGATCCCGGTGGTGTTCGCCTCCCGGACCGGCCGGGGCTCGGTGCTGGCCGGCGTCTACGACTTCCCCGGCTCCGAGCGGGACCTGCTGGCCCGCGGCCTGATCAGCGCGGGTTTCCTCGATCCGGTCAAGGCCCGCATCCTGCTGCACGTCCTGCTCGCCGAAGGGGCCGAACGGGCCGGGATCATCGCCGCGTTCCGCACCGCTGGCGGCCTCGGCGGGTAAGCCTCCGGCCCGCGGTGTCAGCGGCCGATGTGCGTGCTGGTGATTGAGGTGAACTGGCAGATCAGCGCGGCGGTGAGGAGGACGAGGCCGAGCGCGATCTCGTTGAAGCGGCGCAGTTCGCGGCCGCTGGCCGCGAACACGAACATGATCATGGCCGCGGCGGACAGGACAAGGGCGAGGGCATCCATGTTGCTCCCAGCGGTCAGCCCCAGAGGTCGGGGCGGTAGCGTGCGGTGGTCTCCAGCTCGTCGAGGTAGGCCTCGGCGCGGTCGCGCGGCAGCCTTCCGTGTTCCGCGATGACGTCGGCGAAGGCGGTGCGGACCGCGTCGCGCATCGGCTGCGCCCCGCAGACGTAGACGTACCCCCCGGCCCCGAGCAGCCGCCAGACCAGCGCGCCCTGCGCGCGGATCCGGTCCTGGACGTATTCGCGGTGGCCTGGCTGCTCCCGCGACATCGCGACGTGCACGTGGTTGAGCACGCCCTCGGCCGCGAACCGCGCGATCTCGTCCCGGTAGATGTAGTCCTGGCTGGCCGAACGGATGCCGTTGAACAGCGCCGCCTCCCCGAGCATGACGCCCGACCGCTGCATCGCCAGCCGCTCCCAGCAGAACCCCCGCATCGGGGCCAGCCCGGTGCCCGCCGAGACGAAGATCATCGGCCTGGTGACGTCCTGCTGCAGGCGGAACCCGTCCGCGCTGTCCAGGAAGACGTTCAGCCGGTCGCCGGGGCGTAGCGCGTGCAGGTAGGTCGAGCCCAGGCCGCGGAACGGGTGGCCGCCCGGCACCGGCGTGGGCTCGAGCCCGGCGGTGACCTGGACCACGCCCTCGCCGTGCACCCGCGGGCTCGAGCTCGCCGAGTAGTAGCGCGGCCGCAGCGGCTGCGCCACCTGGAGGAACTCGAAGATGTTCAGCGAGCAGGACGGGAACTCGTCCAGCAGCCGGAGCACGTCGTAGCCGCCTGCCTCGATCGCCGCGCGCAGAGGCCCATCCGTCTTAGCCAGCCCGCCCGGATGCGCGAGGACGTTCCGGATCTCGGTCAACCTGGCCCGTTCGGCCGGACTGGCCGCCTTGGCCACCAGCAGGTCGAGCAGCGGGACGGACGGGCGGCCACTGATGTCCACCAGGCTGGTGAGCACGTTGCGGACCTGGAGCACGACGCCCTTCGGCACGGCCCGGACGGTCATCGTCTTCGGCGCCATCAACAGCCCGTCCAGGGCCGCGCCGAGGTAGCCGGCCAGCCGCTCGACCCGCTCTTCGTCGTTCTTCGGGCACACGCCGAGGTGGTCGCCGGCCCGGTAGGTGACACCGGGCGGCAGGCTGATGTCGAGCTGCCGGGTCCGCTTCGGCCCGTCGCCAGGCTGGAGTTCCTGGCTGGCCAGGACGCGTGCCTCGGCGGTGCGCACGCCGACCCCGTTGGTGAGGATGGCGGGCGCGAGCATCACCCGCGACGCCGTGCCGTCCGCAGCCAGCCGGCGCATGATCGAGGTGGCGCTGGCCGGCCGCGGCATCGGCTTGGTCGCGCCTGCCGCCTCGGCGGCCTCGGCCTCCGTGCCGCCGTAGAGCGATCTGCGCATCGCGGTGGTGGAGTCCGTGCCGGTCAGTGCGCCGGTGGCGGCGTGCTGACCGGCGACCCGTTCGGCCGCATCGGCGGTGGGCTGCGCCCCGGACAGCTCGAGCAGCACCGGCCAGACCGTGCTGTTCCAGTCGGCGTGCAGCCGCTCCCACACCGGTGAGCCCACGTCGCCGAAGCCGAGGTCGGCCAGCGGCGTGGCGCCGAGGTCGGCCAGCTTCTGCTGCACGTAGCGGGGGAACGCGAGGAACGCGTTCCACTGGCTGTTGCCCAGGCCCCAGACGAGGTAGCGGCAGTTTCGCCAGGTGCCGGTGCCCGGTGCGGTCCGCTCCAGCCAGGTCCTGAACGCGGTCGCGTTCGACGGCGGGTTCGAGGTATAGGTCGAGGTCATGATCACGAGCAGCCACGGCTCGGTGCGCGGCGCCGTGTCCGCGAGCTGGTTCAGGGTGAGCACCTCGCTGGTGTAGCCGTAGAAGTCGCTCCGCTCGGCGAACCGTTCGGCCAGTTCCTTGCTCGCACCGAAGTTGCTGCCGTACGCGATGACCAGGTGCCGGTAGGCGCTGGCCGGCGGGATCTCGGTCGGCTGGCCCCAGCCGGACGTCACAGGGCCCGAACGGTCCGGCTCGATCGCCACCCCGGCCGGCTCGATCGCCACCCCGGTCGGCTCGATCGTCCCGCTCGTCGGCCGGGCGCCCGGCCTGGGCCGGGTCACCTCGCGCGGCACCCGGATGACGGGGACCGCAGCCGGCTTGGTCGTCACCACCGCGTTCTTGACCACGGTCGCGCCCGGCGCGAGCCGGAGCCGGTACCGCCGGTACACCTCGAACAGCACGACGCGGAGCATCATGAACGTGACCTCCTGCGCCATGCACTGCCGCTTCCCGATCGAGAACGGGATGAAGGCGTGCCGCGGCCGGCCGGCGATCTTGTCCATGGTGAACTGCTCCGGGTCGAACCGGTCCGGTTCCGGGCCCCAGTAGCGCGGGTCGCGCTGCGCGGCGAGCGCGCCGACCAGGATGATGTCGCCCTTCCTGATCCGGTAGCGGCCGAGGGTCCCGTCCTTGAGGCTGCGCCGGATGGTGACCGGCATGGGCGGGTAGATCCGCATCGTCTCCTTGATCACCGCGGTGGTGTACGGCAGCGCCATCAGGTCGTCGTAGCGCAGGTCGTAGCCGGGGTCGCCGCCGGTGATCCCGTCGATCTCGGCGATCAGCTTCTCCTCGACGTCCGGGTTCGTGGCCAGCACGTAGGCCAGCCACGCGGCCGTGATCGAGGGGCCGTTGAAGCCGTTGGACAGGTGCATGAGGATCTGGTCGCGGATCGTCTCGGCGTCGAGGAACTCGCCGGTCTCCGGGTCCGGCGTGCTCACCAGCCGGCTGAGCAGGTCGGTCTGCGGCCCGAGCGGGCAGGTGTGCATCCGGGCGTGGACCAGCGCGTCGGCCGTCCGGAAGAGCTCTTTGTTGTGCCGGCGGTACTCCTTGCGCCGCGCCCGCCGGGTGCGCCCGGCGAACAGGGTGAAGTCGGGGCGGGGGTCGGCCACCCTCAGGATGCTCTCCTTGGTGCTCGCCGGGACGGCCGCCGCGAACGGATGCGGCCGCCCGTCGCCGGACCCGTCGCTGGCGAGGAGTCCGAAGTCGTAAGCGCAGGCGCCGCGCCCGGACACCTCGAGCGTGTAGCGCTCCATCCAGGCGCGCGCGTCCAGCGGCTCGTCGTCCGGCAGCGCGGCCCACGCGGCGACCAGCCTGCCGGCCTGGTCCTTCATCCGGTCCAGCTGGGTGCGCTGGTGGGCCGGGGAGTACCAGGGCAGCATGACCCTCCGGATCTGCTCGTAGTGCGGCCCGTCGCCGATCACCGACAGGCCGCCGCCCCGGGAGTTGGCGAGCTGGGTGAAGAAGTTGATCTCCTCCACCCGCTTGCCGAACTGCTCTTCGTCCGCCGCCACCTGGTCCAGGAGTTCGGGGTCCGAGACCACGACGAGCCGCCACTTCCTGGCCGGGATCCCGACCGCGTAAATGTGGCCGAACCGGCGGTAGTAGTCGAGCTGGGTGTCGTTGTCGTTCAGGATGTCGAAGTTCGCGAACCGCTCGCCCCGCGGCACCAGCCAGCGCACCGCGTACGGGATCTCGGCCGGCGCTGTGTTTGCCCCCGGGGGGGCGACCCCCCCGGGGACCCCCCCGCTCTCTTTGCCGGGGAGACCCATCCCCCCGGACCCCCCTTGGGAAAGGCTCCCCGCCCCCCCAAACCCCCCTGGGGCAGCCCCGATCCCGGATTCGGCTATGGGCTCGGGCGCGGGCTCGGGCGCGGGCGGCATCTGCGCCGGCGCCGGGTCGGCGATCTGGAACAGCTCGCCGCCGGACAGCCGGAACGTGGTGTCGCCGAAGCCGATGGTGTCGCCCTCGGCCAGCGTCGCGGCCGAGACCCGCTGTTCGTTGACGAAGGTGCCGTTGTGGCTGCCCAGGTCCACGATGCGGTATCCGTCCGGCGTCGTGTGCAGCTCGGCGTGGTGACGGGAGACGCTGGGGTGCGGGACCATGATGTCGTTGTCCGGCACCCGGCCGATGCGCCGTGCCTGGCCAGCCGTGCGGGTGAGGAGCGTGCAGTCGAGCAGCGGCCCGTCCTCGGGATCGCCCAGCCGGATCTGGCGGGTCCCGTCGATCTCGATCAGGTCCGCCCGGCGGCCGTCGGCGTAACTGCCGTTGCTGCTGGCGAGGTCGGCCAGTGCCCAGCGGCCCCTGGCCGGCCGGAGCTCGGCATGATGCCAGGACACCCGGAAGTCGGTGACCATGATGTCGGCTTGCGGGTCGCGGCCGACCAGGTACACGCGGCCCGCCGCCAGGCTGCGCTCGCTCTCCCCGGTCCGCACCACCAAGGATGGCGCGGATGCCTGCGTGCTCATGTGCTGCCTCCACCCCGCCGGCCGGCCGCTTCTGGCACGCGGCCGCCCGACACGGGACAGAGCAGGTGAGAACCGCCCTGATACATCCAGATCGAGGTCGGCGAATCGTGGCCGGCCGGGCAGGGCGGTCAGGCCACCTGTCGCGGTCGGCTAGGGGCAGGCCGGGAGTGGGCTGGGTCAGGCCACCTGCGGGTAGAGGCCGCGGACCCCGGCCGAGAGCCCGGCCAGGACCTGCTTGCTGATCTCGTCGGCGACGATCTCGGTCTCGCCCGCCTCGATCCCGTCCAGCGCGATCCGCGCGATGTCGGCCGGGTCGGACTTCGGCTCGGTAACGTGCCGGGCCAGGTCGGTGTCCATGTACCCGACGTGCAGCGACGACACCCGGGTCCCCTGCGGTGCGAGCTCGGCCCGCAGCGCGTTGGTCAGCGACCACTCCGCCGCCTTGGCCGCGCAGTAGGCGCTGATGTTCGGCAGGCTCACCCAGGAGAGTACGGACAGGACGTTCAGGATCGCGCTCTGCTCGTGCTCAGCGAGCTGCGGCGCGAAGGCCCGGGTCACCGCCAGCGTGCCGTGGAAGTGGGTGTCCATCTCCAGCCGGACGTCGGCCAGGTCCCCGGTGAGCAGCGAGGCCCCCGTGCCCGAGCCGGCGTTATTGATGAGGATCGCGACGTCCCGGGTGGCGGCGGCCGCGGCGGCCACCGACGCGGGGTCGGTCACGTCCAGCGCGATCGGCGTGACACCGGCCAGGTCCACGGCCGCCGGGTTCCGCGCGGCCGCGTACACGGTGGCGCCCCGGTCACGCAGCTGCGCGGCCAGCTGCCGCCCGAAGCCGCGGTTGGCCCCCGTTACCAGCGCAGTCTTTCCGGAAATCTCCATCGGGCTCGTCCTCTCTACTGGGCTCGTCTTCGTCGGGCTCGTCTTCGTTTGGCTCGTCTCTATCAGGCCCACCCTCACCTGGGTAGGTTTTCCCAACCTAGCATGGCTGGATCCAGAAAACCAACCCAGCGAGGTATGCTGGGTGGCATGGCGAAGAACCCGGAGGAGGCGTGCTCGATCGCGCGGACCCTGGGCGTGGTCGGGGAGCGCTGGACCTTCCTGATCCTGCGCGAGGCCTTCCTGGGCGCGACCAGGTTCGCCGAGTTCCGCGACCGGCTCGGCGTGGCCCCCGACATCCTGTCGGACCGGCTAGCCACCCTGGTCGAGTACGGCGTCATGGCCCGCGAGCCGTACCGCGAGCCCGGCGCCAGGTCCCGTTTCGCGTACAGGCTCACCCCGGCCGGCCGGGAGCTCCAGGTGGTCCTCAGCGCGCTGCAGCAGTGGGGTGACGAGCACCTGCCCCGCCCCGAGGGTCCCAGCATGCTCCGCCGGGTGCGCGGCACCGACGGCCCGGTCCACGTCGGCTACCTCGACGACGAAGGCCGCGAAGTCCCCCCCGCCGACGTCGCCATCATCCCGGCCAGCTAGCCCGCCCGAAACACTGCATAACCGCGAATTAGCGTGGAGGAAATGGTCTCTACGGAGGATTTGGTGCCCCAGGAGCTCCCTTTCCCTCCGCGTACTCCACGTTAAAGGCAGAAGATCAATCCGCTGCTGGTGTCGCACGCGACACATGATGTTACTGCGACGCAAATTGATGCCATATAACCCCAGGTACATGCTCTAAGCAGCCTACCATCTCCGCATTCCATGATCACGAAGGATTTAGTACGGCTACGAGTACTAGATCCTTCGTGATCATGAGAATTTCGCTCGAAACCGCCGCCTTTAGCATGATCCCGAAGGGTTTTTAGTCTGGGCAGACTAAAAATCGTTCGCGATCATGAACTGGCCCGTCTCGCTGGGCCCGAGGAAGTCCAGGATCAGGTCGACCTGGCCGGCCAGCATGGGCAGGCCCGGATGCGGGACGCAGCGCCGGGCGGCCGCCTCGTCCAGTAGCCGCGCCGCACGCGAACCCGCCGAGGTCACCGGGGGTCACGTCCGCGGAGACCGCTACCGCGTCGACGCCGCGCCGGGCGAACTCGGCGTTCATCACCTGCGGCGTCCGGGCGTGTGCGCTCGGATGCGCCAGGTGCAGGTACACCCGGGTAGCGCCGGTGATCCCGGCGGTCACAGGTGATGCGCGGCCAGGTGAGCGCCGAGTACGTCGTAGCCGAAGTCGGCCGCCGGGTCGCGCCATACCGAGTGCGCGTGGTTCGCGTGCCGCTGCGTGTTGTCGTACTCGATCAGCAGCCGCGGGCCCTGCAGCCGGTAGTAGTGAGGTTCGCCCAGGCCGGTGGGCCCGGCCCAGGCCAGGTGCACCGCGTCCAGCGCGGCGTCGTCCGGGGCCGGGGCCAGCCCGTCGGGCACCCGCCCCAGGTACGTGGCTAGCAGCGCCCGAAGCAGGTCCCGCTGCCCGGCGTCCAGCCCGGCCGCCGGCAGGCCCTGGGGAGAAAGGCTCAGCGCGATCCGCTGGTGGTCGGCGGCGTCGTATCCGGAGGCCTGCTCGGCGCCGTCGCCCATCCGGGTCACCATGTCCAGCAGCCCCGGATCGGCGAACTGGCCGCGCCAGATGTCGCGCAGGTGGATGACCTGGTCGCCGTCGGACAGCAGTGACCGGTTGCCTCCCACGATGTCGGACGGCGCCCGGTCCAGCAGCACCGCCTGGGCGGCCTGGTCCGGATCCAGCGAGCGGACTAGTTCGCGGGCTAGGTCCTCGGCCCCGGCCAGCGGGCGCAGCGGCGCGGGACCGAGCAGCGGAGAGGATGCCGGGTCGGCACCGAAGAAGCACGGGGTCGTGGCGCGGACCAGGCCGTCCGCGACGAGGTTGTTCAGCGACACGTGGTGGCCGCCGAACCGCCAGCCCCACGGTGCCGCGCCACCTGGCTCACCGAACACCCGCAGGTAGTACAGGCCCGGATCACGGCCCCGCTCCCGCCCCCAGTCGACCCGCCAGCCCTCCACCAGGTCGAGCACGTTGTCCAGACCGACGATGGTGGCCACGGTGTTGTACCCGGCGACGGACAGCCCCGACGCGACGAGCCGGAAGGCCAGCCGCTGCTGGGCCGGCCGCTGGGCGCCGAGGGTCAGGCCGCCGTGATCGGTCGGGGTGTAGAACCAGCGCCTGCGTTCGGCGTCGGACTCCGTGTCCGCGCTGGGCGCGCCGCCCGTGGCCACGGCCCGCTGGGCCGGGTCGAGCGCGTCCAGCCAGGCCGCCGCCGCGGCAGCCATCCGGCTCGCGGCCTCCCGCGCCGCGGCGTCCCTGTCCACGGTCGTCCCGGTCGTATCCACGCGCCCTCCTCATCTCCGTGTGCCCAGGCTAACCTTTCGGTCAGGGCCGGACGAGGGAGCAGCGATGACCGAGCAGCGTGTCACGGTGACGATCACGGACGGCGTCGCGGACGTCCGGCTGAACCGGCCGGACAAGCGCAACGCCCTCGACAACGCGATGTTCGCCGGCCTGATCACGACGGGCGAGCGGCTCAAGACCGAACCTGGCGTCCGCGCCGTCGTGCTGTCCGGTGAGGGGCCCGACTTCTGCGCTGGCCTGGACTTCGGCGCGTTCCAGGCGATGCGGGACGGCGAGCGGCTCAGCCTGCAGGTCGACCTGCCGCCCGCGGAAGGGCCGGCGCGGGCCACCGGGCAGCGCGCCGCTTACGTCTGGGCCGAGCTCCCCGTCCCGGTCATCGCGGCCGTGACCGGCAACTCGCTCGGCGGCGGCCTGCAGATCGCGCTCAGCGCCGACATCCGCATCGTCACACCGGACGCCCGGCTGTCGGTGCTGGAGATCAGGTGGGGCCTGATCCCCGACATGACCGGCAGCCAGCTGCTGCCCGAACTGGTCGGCCGGGACGTGGCCAAGGAGCTGACCTTCTCCGGCCGCGTGGTGAGCGGCACCGAGGCCGTCGCATTGGGCCTGGCCACCAGGACCAACCCCGACCCGCGCGCAGCAGCGCTGGAGCTGGCCCGGAGCATCGCCGCCCGCAGCCCGCACGCCATCCGGGCCGCCAAGCGGCTGCTCGACCAGGCCGGCCGGGTGGACCTGGCCGCGGGCTTCGCCGCCGAGCAGAAGGAGATCGGCGCGCTCATCGGCAGCCCGAACCAGGTCGAGGCGGTCGCGGCCGAGTTCGGCAAGCGCCCGCCCGAGTTCGCCGACCCGGCCTGACCTGCGCTCACCCCCACGGTCATGAGGTCGGCTCCTCGACCTCTGACGCGCTTCTGCCAGCATTTGCGGGTTCCCTGCCGGGCCGGTTGATTCAATTCGCCAATCACGCTACGAAGCCGTTCTACGTCCGGATCACGTCCAGGATCGCTTTGCCTTTGACCCGTCTGCCACGCAGTGCCCCGGCAGCGTCGGCGAACCGGTCCAGTGGCCCGCGCCAGCCGACTTCCACCGGTAGATCGCCCTTCTCGACCAGCCGCACGAGGGTGTCCAACTCCGAGGCGACGACGCTGTCGATGAGAAAGGAGGTCAGTGACTTGGGCGGGCCGATGGTGGAGTACGGCGGGAAGATAGCCGGTTCCCCCGAGGTCCAGCCGATGCTCTGCAGACTGCCGCCGGGTGCGAGCAGTTGCCAGGCCGCGACCAATTGGGAGCCGCCGACGCTTTCCAGCACCACATCGACCGGCCTGTCGATGCCGCCGAGGCCGACCACCACCTCGTCGGCGCCGGCCTTGTCCAGGCCCTCGCCTCTGACCGCCGAGCCCACCGCCGCGATCACGTGCGCCCCCGCGATTGAGGCCAGCCGCACGGCGAACCGGCCAACTCCGCCCGACGCGCCGGTGACCAGCACCCGGCGGCCGAGCAGCGGGCCGGCCGCGCGCAGCGCGCGCAACGCGGCCACACCCGCCACCGGCAGGGCCGCTGCTTGCGCGAGATCTACCGTGGGCGGGACCTCGGCCAGCGAGCTGGCGTCGACCGCGACCCGCTCGGCGAACGCCCCCGACGCCAACGCCACCACCCGGCTGCCCGGTACCGGCCCGCGGTCGCCTGCCCGCAGTACCACGCCGGCAGCGTCCGAGCCAAGCACCGCTCCGGGCGGCACGCGGCCGGAGCGGGCATCGTTGAGATCTCCGTAGTTCAATGAGGCATGGTGGACCTCAACCAGCACCTGGTGCGGGCCGGCGGCGGGTTCGGCCACCTCGGCGAGGCGTACCTCCCCTGGCACGGCTGGGTCTACTACAAGAGCTCGCATCGGTGATTGACCTCCATCTCGCCGCCTAAAGTAACCGTCGCTGTTCTCCGAGCATTTCGGGTCTGGCAGGAACACAGCAGACCTCCGCGGCATCCGCACCACGACCCCGACCCTGATCCGTTACCAGCCGCGACACCGTGCCGCCAAACCCGTACCACCGCTGAACGCGCCGCGCCGGCCCTGACAGAATCGATGCAATGCGGTACATCGTCATCGGAGCCGGCGCGATCGGCGGCACCATCGGCGGCAAGCTGGCCGCCAGCGGGCACGAGGTCGTCCTGGTCGCCCGCGGCGCCCACCTCGACGCCCTCCGTGCCAAGGGCCTGACCCTGGCCACCCCGGACGGCACGTCCACGCTGGACATCCCCGCCGTAGCCGGCCCGGCCGAGCTCGACCTCCGCGAGGACGACGTCCTGATCCTGGCCACCAAGACCCAGGACGCCGAGCCCCTGCTCACCGACTGGGCCTGGCAGCCAGTGCGGAAAACCACGGGGAGCGCGGCGGACGCGCTCCCCGTGGTGTGCGCGCAGAACGGCGTGGCCAGCGAGCGGATCGCGCTGCGCCGCTTCCGCCACGTGTACGGGATGTGCGTGTGGATGCCGGCCACGCACCTGGAGGCGGGCGCGGTCGAGGCCAGCGGCAGCCCGATGACCGGGCTGCTGCACCTCGGCCGGTACCCGTCCGGCACCGACGCGACCGCGGACCAGATCGGCGCCGACCTGGCGGGCAGCGGCTTCCTGGCCCCGGTCGTCCCGGACGTCATGCGGTGGAAGTACGGCAAGCTGCTGGCCAACCTGAGCAACGCGATCGAGGCGGTGTGCGGTCACGACGCCTGGCTGCACGCGTCCGATCTGCGCCACCGGGTCACCGCGGAGGGCCGCGCGGCACTCGACGCGGCCGGCGTCGCCTACGCCAGCAACAAGGAAAGCGCCGCGCTCCGCGCCGATCGCGTACAGATCCTCCCGGTCAACGGGACCAAACGGACCGGCGGCTCGTCCTGGCAGAGCCTGATCCGCGGTACCGGGTCGATCGAGGCCGACTTCCTCAACGGGGAGATCGTCCTGATGGCCCGGGAGCGCGGCATACCCGTCCCGGTCAACGAGGTGCTGCAGCGGCTGGCCAACCAGGCGGCCCGGGAGCGCCGCGCGCCCGGGAGCGCCACGCCGGACGAGGTCCTGGCCCTGGCGGCGCTCCCGGCCGACGCGGGGTAGCTCAGAACCCGGCCGGCTCCCTGACCAGCACGATGTGGATGCGGCCGGGCAGCTCCTGGTGGATTTCCATGATCTTGCCCACGTAGCTGTGCTGCCCGTAGGCGGCGACCGCCCGGGCGTCCTCGAGCACCAGGCTGTGCTGGTAGATCCGCTCCCGCGCCGCCTCCAGGGTGGGCACGAGCTTCTGCGCGCCGACCACGAAGATGACGTTGGCCGCGCCCCAGGCGTACGAGGCGAGCTGGCTGCCCGAGGCCGAGGCGATGACGAGCGTGCCGTCACGGGTGATCGCGTGCACGCTGCCCAGGGCGTAGTCGGGCTGGCCGCCGATCTCCTTCATCTCCCGCAGTTGGGTGGCGAAGTCCAGCTTGGCCATCTTGTTGCGGGCCGAATCGTAGGACCCGCCGTCGTTGATCGCATCGTCGATCCCGGCCTGCGTCAGCGTCATCGACGTGTTGGTCATCACCGACGCGCCGTGCGGGATGCGGGCCAGCACCGCCTGGCGCGCGGCGTCGAGGTCGTCGACGACTTCGACGCTGAACCCGTGCTCCTCGAGCGCGACGACGGTCGCGGCGAGCGTGTGCTCGTCGGGCAGCGCGGTGAAGCGGTCGGATGTTTCGGTCAGGCTCACGGCGGATCCTCCTCAGTAGTCTCTCCAACGCCTAAACGGACTTTACCCCGTTTAGTATTCCGGCCGTAGAGTGAATCCCGTGGACCAGCCCCTGCTGTCCCCGGAACAGGTGTCCTGGGGAACCGAACCCGCCGAACGCGCCGACGCCGCGCGCAACCGGCGGCTCCTGCTGGCCACCGCCCGCGAGATGCTGGCCGCCGACGGCGCGGACAAGCTGACCATGGACGGGCTGGCCGAGCGGGCCGGGCTGGGCAAGGGGACGGTCTTCCGCCGGTTCGGGACCCGGGCCGGCATCTTCCGGGCGCTCCTCGATGATGCCGAACGGTCGTTCCAGGAGCTCGTCCTCACCGGCCCGCCCCCGCTGGGCCCGGGCGCGCCCCCGCTGGACCGCCTCGTCGCCTACGGCCGGGCCCGGATCGGCTTCCTGATCGAGCACCGGGATATCGCCCGCGCCACCCTGGACGGCAGCGAGCCCATCCCGGCCGGATCCCGCACGCCAATGTCGCAGCTGCACATCAGGGTGCTGCTCGGCCAGATGGACATCGGCCCCGCCGACCTGGACATGCTCGCCGTCCAGCTCAGCGCCGCCCTGGACGGCCCGCTCCTGCTCTACCTGTCCGCCGACGACCTCGCCGAACCGGCCCCCCGGACCGCCGAACGCATCGCCCGCGCCTGGCACGACCTGATCCGCCGCGCCTGCCGCCCCTAACCCGCCCGCTTCCACTCCGGCATGCGGGAACGACCAGCAGCCGACGGTAGCATCCACCTCGTCAGCACGCTTCACGCGAAGGAGAACCCGATGGTGGTGGTGCTGGTCGGCTTCATGGGGGCCGGCAAGACCACGGTGGGGCACATCATGGCCGAACGGCTCGGCCAGCCCTTCGTGGACAGCGACGTGCTGATCGAACAGCGCCTCGGCCGCGACATCCGCGACATCTTCCGCACCGAGGGCGAGCCGTACTTCCGCCAGCTCGAGCACGACACCGTGGCCGGCCTGGTCCGCGGGCCGGACGCGGTGATCGCGCTGGGCGGCGGCGCCGTCGAGGACCCGCGGACCCGGGCGGTGCTGCGCAACGCCCGGGTGGTCTACCTGAGGGTCAGCTACGACGAGGCCCTGGCGCGGGTCAAGAGCGACGAGTTCCGCCCGATGCTGCACCGCCCGGACCTGGACGAGGTGTACAAACGGCGGCTGTCAGCGTACGAGGACATCTCGGTGCTCACCGTCGACACCGACGGCCGCCGTCCCGACGCGGTCGCGCTCGAGGTGCTCGCCCGGCTGGCCCGGCTGCCCGCGACACCGCCGGTGAACCGCGTCGCCGCCTCGCTGGCCCCGCCGGACACCGATAGCTGCCTGCGCGAGCTGGACCGCCTGGCCCCGCGGATCGGCCTGGCCGAAGTCCGCCTCGACCTGATGCGCAGCTTCGACGTCGCCAAGCTGGTGGCCGGCTCTCCGGTCCCGCTGGTCCTCACGTGCCGGCCGGAGCGCGAGCGTGGCGGTTTCACAGGTCATGATTCCGAACGGATGAGGATCCTGCGCACCGCCCACGACTCCGGCTGTGCCTACATCGACGTGGAAGCCGACTGCCTGCATCTGGTATCCGGCTGGGGCGGCGGCTCGCCGACGCAGGTCATCGCGTCCCAGCACTGGTTCGACGCGATGCCGTCCGACCTGCCCGGCACGTACCGCGACCTGCGCGACCGCTGCGCCGTGGTCAAGCTGGTGGGCACCGCGCGGTCGGCCGCCGACGTGCTCCCGGTGCTCGGGCTCCTGCAGAACGCCACCACGCCGGTCATCGGCCTGGCCATGGGCGCCCCGGGCACCTGCACCCGCATCCTGGCCCCCGCCTTCCCGCACACCCTGCTCACCTATTGCTCCGCCACCCCCGCCGCGGTCACCGCCCCCGGCCAGATCACCGTGGACGAGATGACGGACCGCTACGCCCTCCACCTCGTCACCGCGGCCACCAAGGTCTACGTTCACGTCACCCGGCCCGAGGATGCCCTAACCGCCCAGCGGCAGGCCGAACCCGGCGCCGAGCTGCACGTCCCCCTCCACGCCGAGGACCCCGCCGCCCTCTCCGCCCGCCTCAGAGAGACCCTCCCCTTCACGATCGTGTGACGCTGGGCACTCCTAGGGGTCCAGCGCCACATGATGATGCGGGTGTCAGATCCCGCCGTGGACGGCTTCGGCCCCGCCGTTGCCGGGGCGGATGAGCAGGCCGATCAGCGCGCCGGCCAGCGCGACGCCGGCCGCCACCAGGAAGGCGGTGTGCATCCCGCTGGCGAACGCGGCGTGGCTGATGTCGGTGATCACGCGGGCCACCTGCGGCGGGGTGCTGCCGGTCACCGGGGCCGCGCCGACCGAGACCGCGCTCTTCACCCCGGCCAGCTGGTCCGGGCTCAGCGCGGGCAGGTGGGCGGCGGCCCAGCTGACCGGCAGCAGGCTGCTG
>Ga0207674_10002104_pt1 | contig 25199 bp, 25 predicted proteins | sample KBSCornC72_FD_184303 | JGI IMG/M metagenome (GOLD analysis project Ga0207674, IMG submission 184303) | Corn rhizosphere microbial communities from Kellogg Biological Station, Michigan, USA - KBS Corn C7-2 (SPAdes) (version 2) | ecosystem: Host-associated > Plants > Roots > Rhizosphere > Soil ...
CGCGGATGCCCAGGAAGGTCTGGCTCGGGTCGATGCGGATGTTTTCGAACCAGGTGCGCCCGACGCCGTACCAGATGAGGTAGAGGCCCAGCACCTTGCCCCACTGCCACTGTGGGCGCGCCGTCGCACGGAACCTGACGCGACCGTCAGCCGAGTCGACGCGTGTGATCTGGTACTGGATGAGCAGGATGATCACGAAACCGGTGAGATTCCAGATGATCTCGTAGAGGAACGTCGGGTGGAAGTACACCCCGCTCGTCGGCAGCCCGGCGGGATACGCGGGGTTGTCCGACGAGATCTGCAGCCCCCACGGCAGATCGGTGGGCAGACCGTACAACTCGTTGTTGAAGTAGTTGCCGAGCCGGCCGAGCGACTGGGCGACCAGCAGCGACGGGGCGATCGCGTCGATCACGGAGGTGTAGCGCAGGCCGGTGATCCGACAGCCGACGTACACGCCGAGCGCCCCGAGCAGCAGGGTGCCCAGGATGGCGTCGCCGCCGTCCCAGATGTTCCAGATCGCGCCGGGTTTGAAGGGGTTCCAGGTGTTCTTACCGGGGCCGAAGTAGTCGCTCACGTGCGTGGCGACGTGCCAGGCGCGGGCACCGATCAGGCCGAAGATGATCGTCGGGATGATCACATCGATGATGATCCAGGGCTCGGCACCGCGCGCCGACAGCCGGTGGTTGGTGATGATCAGCGCCACGATGATCCCTGCCAGGATGCACAGCGCATAGGTGTGGATCTGGACCGTCGCGTCGGTCGCCACCGCCGGGAAGATCCCGTGCAGCCATCCGGTCGGAATCGAGATCGGAACCTGCCAGTCCGGAGGCGGGCTGGGAATGGTGAGCGGAAGCACGGAGCACCTTTCGGCGAGGGATGGAAACCGGATGGAAGTCTAGCGAGTGCGACCCTGAGCGAGCGCCGCAGCGGTGCGCGCGACGCCCGCCACCCCGTGCTCGGCCAGCGCGGTCACCAGGGCCGAGCCGACGATCGCGCCATCGGCGTACTGCAGCACCTCGGCGACCTGGTCGCCGGTCGAGATGCCGATTCCGACGCATACGTCGTGCGCGTCGACGGCACGAAGGCGGGCCACGAGGGAGCGGGCCGCGGCGTCGACGTCCTGGCGCGCGCCGGTGATCCCCATGGTCGAGACCGCGTAGACGAATCCCCTGCTGGCGGCGACCGTCTCGGCCAGGCGTTCGTCCGTCGAGCTGGGAGCGGCCAGGAAGACCCGGTCGAGCCCGGTCCGCTCGCTGATCGCGATCCAGGGGGCCGCCGAGTCGGGCGTGATGTCGGGGGTGATGAGACCGGCTCCCCCGGCGTCGACGAGCGCATTGGCGAAGCGATCCGGGCCGTACTGCAGGACGGGATTCCAATAGGTCATCACCAGCACCGGGGCCTCGACGCGCGACCGGATCGCCTCGACAGCAGTGAACACGTCGCGCACCCGGAAGCCGGCGGCCAACGCCGCCTGTGTCGCCTTCTGGATCGCCAGGCCGTCCATCACCGGGTCGGAGTACGGCACGCCCAGCTCGAGGGCGTCCACGCCGTTCTCGACCAGCGAGACGGCCGCGTCGACGCTGGTGGCGAGGTCCGGGAATCCGACCGGCAGGTAGCCGACCAGCGAACCCGTGCCCGCGCGCCGGTTCGCGTCGATCGTCGAGGCGACCGATGTCACACCGCTCACGACTGCACGGCTCCCTCGTCGAAGAGGCCGAACCACTCGCCCGCCGTCTGCACGTCTTTGTCGCCGCGTCCGCTGAGGTTGACCAGGATGATCGCATCCGGTCCGAGCTCACGGCCCAGCTTGAGGGCACCGGCCAGTGCGTGCGCCGACTCGATCGCCGGAATGATGCCCTCGGTGCGGCTCAGCAGCCGCAGGGCCTCCATCGCCTCGGCATCGCTCGCCGGCAGGTAGGTGGCCCGCCCGATGTCGGCCAGGTATGCGTGCTCGGGGCCCACGCCCGGGTAGTCGAGCCCGGCCGAGATCGAATGCGACTCGACGGTCTGCCCGTCCTCGTCCTGGAGCAGGTAACTGCGCGCGCCGTGCAGCACGCCGGGTCTGCCGCGTTCGATCGCCGCCGCGTGGCGGGACGTGTCGATCCCGTCACCTGCCGCCTCGTAGCCGTACAGCCTCACCGACTCGTCGTCGAGGAAGGCGTCGAAGATGCCGATCGCATTCGAACCGCCGCCGACGCAGGCGGCCACGGCATCCGGAAGCCGGCCGGTCAGGGCGAGCACCTGCTCGCGCGCCTCCTCACCGATGACCTTCTGGAAGTCGCGCACCATGGCCGGGAACGGATGCGGGCCGGCCGCCGTGCCGAAGATGTAGTTGGTGGTCTCCACGCTCGTGACCCACTCGCGATAGGCCTCGTTGATCGCGTCCTTCAGGGTGCGGGATCCCGTGGTCACCGAGACGACATCGGCGCCCAGCAGGCGCATGCGAGCCACGTTGAGCGCCTGCCGCTGGGTGTCGACCTCGCCCATGAAGATCGTGCACTCGAAGCCGAACAGGGCGGCAGCCGTTGCCGTGGCGACCCCGTGCTGGCCCGCGCCCGTTTCGGCGATGACACGCGTCTTGCCGATGCGCTTGGTCAGCAGGGCCTGACCGAGCACGTTGTTGATCTTGTGCGAGCCCGTGTGGTTGAGGTCTTCGCGCTTCAGGATGATGCGCGCTCCCCCGGCGTGCTGCGCGAACCGCGGGATCTCGGTGATGATCGAGGGCCGCCCGCTGTAGCTGCGCTCCAGTTCGCGCAGTTCGGCGTGGAACGCCGGATCCGCCTTGGCGAGCTCGTACGCCGCCGCCAATTCGTCGATCGCCGCGATCAGCGACTCGGGCATGAAGCGGCCGCCGTACTCGCCGTAGAACGGCCCGGGCAGCTCCCGCAGGCTGGTCACGCGCTGACCGCGTTTGCTCGCGGCGCGACGGGCCGGAGTGGGCCTGCACCGAGGAAGCTCTCGAGCGTGGCCACCGGGTCTCCGCCGGTGACGAGCGCTTCGCCGACCAGCACGACGTCGGCGCCCGCCGAGCGGTAGCGCGCGACATCCGCGGGCTCCGTCACGGCCGACTCGGCGATCCGGATGACACCCGACGGGATGCGGTCGGCGAGCGAGCCGAACAGCTCGCGATCGAGCTCGAAGGTGCTGAGGTCGCGGGCGTTGACCCCGACCACGGATGCTCCGACATCGAGTGCCCGCTGCACCTCATCGGCCGAGTGCGTCTCCACCAGCGCCGTCATTCCCAGTTGCCCGATGAGCTCGTGCAGTTCGGCGAGTACCGGCTGGTCGAGCGCGGCGACGATCAGCAGCACCAGGTCGGCCCCGGCAGCGCGCGCCTCGAACACCTGATACGGGTCGGCGATGAAATCCTTGCGCAGCACGGGGATGTCGACGGCGGCGCGCACCGCCTCGAGATCGGCGAGCGACCCGAGGAAGCGGCGACCCTCGGTGAGCACGCTGATGGCGCTCGCCCCGCCGGTCTGGTACGAGACCGCCAGGGACGCGGGATCGGGGATGTCGGCGAGGGGACCGCGCGACGGGCTCGCCCGCTTCACCTCGGCGATGATCTTCACGCGATCGGCGGGGGCCAGGGCGGACATCACGTCCAGCGCCGGCGGGCGTGCCGCAGCATCCGCCTCGACCACGGTCAGAGGACGGTTCGCGCGTCGCTCCGAGGCGTCTGCGACGGCCCCGGCGACGAGTTCGGAGAGCACTCTAGGAATGCGCCTTCGGCACGTAGCGAGGGCCCCTGACGCCGTACCCGAGCTTGGACAGGATCGCGCCGACCAGGGCGCCGACGACGACGAGCCCCGCGAAGCTCCACACCAGCCACGGCACATCGAACCAGAAGGCGAGCGTGCCGCCGGCGATCGCGATCAGCATGATGATCACGGCGATCCAGGCTGCGGGCGAGTTGCCCTCTCCGGGCTCGTTCTCGTCGGCCACTGCTGCTCCTTCTGCTCGAATCGTGGTCAGTCTAGCGGGGCGCGGCGGCCCGCCTTCGTGCAACGCGGGCATGACGGGTTCCGTTGCGCTCTCGAGCCGCCTCAGCGGCCGGTCGGGTCGCCGCCCTCGCTGAGCGCATCCCATTCCTGGATCGGATCCTGCGCATCGGGATCGGCCTCGATCAACCGGGCACGGCTGTACTTGCGGCCCGAATCCGGCCACGACCTCGACGTCGGGGCGATGGCGAGCCCCCACAGCGTCATCAGGACGCCGAGAACGAGGGCGACGATGGGCCAGGCCGTCATCGACGTCCCGGTCACCAGTCGCGCGACCGACTGAGTCCCGGCGACTCCCGTCGCCTTCGTGATGGCTGCCATGGCCACGACCGCCGGATTGCCGATGGCGAACGCCGTCACTGCGATCACGCCCACCCCGAGCAGGGCCAGAAGCACCCCGAGCACCGGGCGGAAGAATCGTCCGGCGATGGCCAGCGCGGCGATCAGTGCCAGCGACGCCAGGGCGAGCGCCGACAGTGCGCCCCCCGCGACCTGGCCGGGCACCGGGAACGGCTTGCCCTGCAGCGTGAGGGTGAACCAGGTCTGCGACCACGCCGCGAATAGCAGGGCCGCCAGGGCCGCGATGCCGACCAGCGAGATCAGCTTGAGCCGGCCTCCGGTCACGACAGCCTGCGCATCGCGTTGGCGATCGCCACCGCCCGCAGCGGGGCGGCCGCCTTGTTCTGCGCCTCCTGGTGCTCGGTGGCGGGATCCGAGTCGGCCACGAGGCCCGCTCCGGCCTGCACCCGGGCCAGGCCGTCGACGATCGTGGCGGTGCGGATCGCGATGGCCAGATCGGCATCCCCTGCCAGCCCGAAGTAGCCGACCACGCCGCCGTACACGCCGCGCTGGGCCACCTCGAGTTCGTCGATGATCTCCAGGGCGCGGGGCTTCGGTGCGCCCGAGAGCGTGCCTGCCGGGAAGGTGGCGGTGAACACGTCGATCGAGCTGGCATCCGCGCGCAGGTCGCCCTCGACGCTCGAGACCAGGTGCATGATGTGGCTGAACCGCTCCACCTGCATGAACTCGGTCACCTCGACCGAGCCGGCGACACAGACCTTCGACAGGTCGTTGCGCGCCAGGTCGACGAGCATCAGGTGCTCCGCCTGCTCCTTGGGGTCAGCGAGCAGCTCGTCGGCGAGCTCCAGGTCGCGCTCCGGGGTCTCGCCGCGGGGTCGCGAGCCGGCGATCGGATGCGTGAAGACCCGGCCGCCCTGCACCTTCACCAGGGCTTCCGGCGACGACCCGACGATCGAGTACGAGTCGCCGGCGGGGCCCTCGAGCGTGAGCAGGTACATGTACGGGCTGGGGTTGAGGGCGCGCAGCACGCGGTACACGTCGATCGGCTCGGCGGTGATCTCGTGGTCGAAGCGCTGCGAGATGACCACCTGGAACACGTCGCCGTCGCGGATGTACTCCTTGGAGCGCTCGACCGCCACCTCGTACTCGGTCGCGCTCACCCGCGGGATCGGCGTCGCCGCGGTGGCGAGATCGACATCCGCGATCCAGGCTTCCGAGGGCTGCGCAAGACCGGTCTGCAGGGCATCGAGCGCGGTCTGCGCCGTGCTCCACTGGGCCTCGGCGTCATCCGTGCCGTCATTGAGCACCGAGGCGATCAGGGTCGCCGTGCCCTGCCGGTGGTCGAGCACGACGAGCTCGCTCACGAAGCTGAGCGCCTGCCCGGGCACCGAGAAGTCGGCGGGTGGCACGTCGGGCAGCCGCTCGAGCTGCCGGACAGCCTCCCACCCGATGAAACCGACCAGGCCGCCGGTCAGGGGCGGGTGGCCGTCGACGTGCGGGGTGCTCCACCGCGCGTAGAGGTGGGCAAGTGCCTCGAGCGGGGCGGTAGGCGCGTCCGGCCCGAGGGCGCGCTCGGCAGAGACGCCGTAGTCGAGCCAGACCGCGCGATCCGTTCCGTCGTCGGCCCTTCCCTGGGTGAGCACGCCCAGCGAGCCGACGCCGACGAACGAGAAGCGCGACCAGATCCCGCCCTGCTCCGCCGACTCCAGCAGGAAGGTGCCGGGCTTGCCGATGGCGAGCTTGCGGTACACGCCGATCGGCGTCTCGCCGTCGGCGAAGAGCTCCCGCAGCACCGGAACCACTCGGTGACCCGCAGCCAGCGCGGCGTCGAAATCGGCCCGGCTCGTCGTCGTCATGGAGTGCTCTCGGATGTTGCGGCGTCCCCGGTCGACGGAGCGACGAACGGAGTCAGCGGATCGACGTCGAAGCAGGCGTGGGCGCCGGTGTGGCAGGCGGGCCCGTGCTGCTCGACCTGGACCAACAGCGTATCGCCGTCGCAATCCAGGGCCGCTCCCCGAACCAGCTGCACGTTGCCGCTGGTGTCGCCCTTGCGCCAGTACTCCTGCCGGCTGCGCGACCAGAACGTCACGCGACCCTCGGTCAGGGTGCGCCGCACCGCCTCGGCGTCCATGTAGCCGAGCATCAGGACCTCGCGCGAATCGTGCTGCTGGATGATCGCGGGCAGCAATCCGTCGGAGTTGAAACGCGCACGGTCGATCACAGCGCCCGCCGTCTCGGCCGTCAGGACCTCGCTCATGGCGTCTTCCTCCTCATCGGACCGCGATCCCGTCCGCGCTCAGCGCCGCCTTCACGTCGGCCACCGTCAACTCCCCGTTGTGGAACACGGATGCCGCCAGCACCGCATCCGCGCCGGCTGCGACCGCCGGGGCGAAGTCCGCCACCGCGCCCGCTCCCCCGCTGGCGATCACGGGGACGGAGCTGAGCTCGCGCACCGCCGCGACCAGCTCGAGGTCGTAGCCCTGCTTCGTCCCGTCGGCGTCGATCGAGTTCACGAGCAGTTCGCCCGCACCCCGCTCGATCGCCTCACGGGCCCAGTCGAGCGCATCGAGCTCGGTCTCGGTGCGCCCGCCGTGCGTCGTCACGACGAATCCGCTCGAGGTGCGGGGGCTGCGCTTCACGTCCAGCGAGAGCACGAGCACCTGGGCGCCGAACCGGTCGGCGATCTCGCCGAGCAGCTCGGGCCGGGCGATCGCCGCGCTGTTCACCCCCACCTTGTCGGCCCCGAAGCCGAGCAGTCGGGCGACGTCGTCGTTCGAGCGCACTCCGCCCCCGACCGTCAGCGGGATGAAGACCTGCTCAGCGGTCGCCGTCACCGTCTCGTACATGGTCGAGCGGTCCTCGACGGTCGCGGTCACGTCGAGGAAGGTGATCTCGTCGGCGCCCTGCTCGTAGTACAGGCGCGCCAGCTCCACTGGGTCGCCTGCGTCGCGCAGGTCGAGGAAGTTGACGCCCTTCACCACCCGTCCGGCAGCGACATCCAGGCACGGGATGACACGCGTGACGACGCTCATCGCTGAGCCACCTCAGATCCGCGCGGCGTGGATGGCGCTGACCAGGATCGCGCGCGCGCCCAGCTCGTAGAGGGCATCCATCACGTGATTGGTGTCGGCGCGCGGCACCATGACCCGCACCGCCACCCACTCGGAATCGCGCGTCTGCGAGACCGTCGGCGATTCGAGGCCCGGCGTGATCTTCGAGGCCGCGTCGAGCAGGGCGGCCGGCAGGTCGTAATCCATGAGCACGTACTGGTGCGCCACCATCACGCCCTGGAGTCGGCGGCGCAGCGTCTCGAGACCGCCGATCGAATCGCGGGCTGCGATGAGAACGGCGTGCGACTCTAGGATGACCGGCCCGAAGATCTCGAGGCCCTGCTTCTTGAGCGTCGATCCGGTCTCGACCACGTCGGCGACCGCATCCGCGACCCCGAGTCGGACGGCGGACTCGACGGCCCCGTCGAGGTGCACCACGTCGGCGGTCACGCCTTCGGCCTCGAGGAAGTCGCCGACCAGGGCCGCGTAGCTCGTCGCGACGCGCACCCCGTTCAGCTGGGCGAGGGAGTCGAAGCGCCCGATCGGTCCGGCGAAACGGAAGGTCGAGGCGCCGAAATCGAGCTCGTCGATCTCGCGCGCCGCGGAGTGCGAGTCGAGCAGCAGGTCCCGGCCCGTGATGCCGACGTCGAGGGCACCCGAGCCCACGTAGGTCGCGATGTCGCGAGGGCGCAGGTAGAAGAACTCGACATCGTTGCGGGGGTCGCTGACGATGAGTTCCTTGGGATCGCGACGGGTGGCGTAACCGGCCTCCTGCAGCATCTGCACGGCCGTTTCAGAGAGGGTGCCTTTGTTGGGCACCGCGATTCGCAGCATGGGGTGAGGTCTTTCGGTCGACGGGACGGCGGGCAGCGAGAACGTGGTTACAGATGTCGCTGCACGTCGTCGAGCGAGAGTCCCTTGGCGAGCATCAGCACCTGCAGGTGGTACAGCAACTGCGAGATCTCGGCCGCGGTCTCGTCGGTGCTCTGGAACTCCGCCGCCATCCAGACCTCGGCGGCCTCCTCGACGATCTTCTTGCCGATCGTGTGAACGCCGGCGTCGAGCTCGGCGACCGTGCGCGAGCCCTCGGGGCGCTCCGCGGCCTTGGCGCTGAGCTCCTCGAAGAGGGCGTCGAAGGTCTTCACGCGTCCAGGGTACCGGGCGCGGCCAACCGTTACTTGACGCCCAGGAGGTCGATCACGAAGACGAGCGTTCGGCCGGAGAGCCGGTGTCCGCCGCCTGCGGGGCCGTACGCCCACGCGGGCGGGCAGACCAGCTGGCGGCGCCCGCCGACCTTCATGCCCGGGATGCCCTCCTGCCACCCGCGCACGAGACCGTTCAGCGGGAACTGGATCGACTGGCCGCGTCCCCAACTGGAGTCGAACTCCTCGCCGGTCTCGAAGTCCACGCCGACGTAGTGCACGTCGACCGTGGCACCCGGGGCGGCCTCGGCACCAGCGCCCACCTCGAGGTCGGTGATGACGAGCTCGGTGGGCGCGTCACCCTCGATGAAGTCGATCTCGGGCTTGGTCTTGTCGGTCATCGGTTCTTCCTCACTCAACTGCTCAACTCAACTGCTCAACTCAACTGCTCTTGCGACGGAACTGCCGCTTGCTGCCGGCCTTGCCGTGCACTCCATGGATGGCCGACTCGCTTCCGGGAGCCGCCACCCGGCTCTCGCCGTTCGCCTTCTTGCGCTCGAGCGCCTCGCGGAACTTGCGCTTGGTCTCGTCGGAGACCGCGTCTGCCTTGCTCTCTTCGGTCATGAGTCCAGTCAAGCAGATGGATGCTGGTGGCCCGCAGCGGCCGCGCGAAGGGCCGCGATCGCGTCGGCCGCGTCCGTCGCGCCGTACACGCTGGAGCCCGCGACGAAGGTGTCGGCTCCAGCTTCGGCCGCGATCCCGATCGTGTCGACGGTGATGCCACCGTCCACCTGGAGCCAGATGTCCAATTCCGCGGCCGCGGCCGCAGCGCGCACGGCGGCCACCTTGGGCATCATGTCGGCCATGAAGCTCTGACCGCCGAATCCGGGTTCGACGGTCATGACCAGCAGCTGATCGAACTCGGGCAGCAGCTCGAGGTAGCGCGTCACCTCGGTGCCGGGCTTGACGGCGAGACCCGCGCGCGCACCGATCGCGCGCAGGCGACGGGCGAGCGCGACCGGCTCGTCGGTGGCCTCGGCGTGGAAGGTGACCGAGAACACGCCCAACTCGGCGTACCCGGGGGCCCAGCGGTCGACATCCGTGATCATCAGATGCACGTCGAGGGGAACCGGCGACACGGCCTGCACGCGGGTCACCATCTCGAGCCCGAACGTCAGATTGGGCACGAAATGGTTGTCCATCACGTCGACGTGCACGGCATCGGCGCTGGCGATCGCCTCGACATCGCGCTGCATGTTCACGAAGTCGGCGCTGAGGATGCTCGGCTGGATGCGGGGAGGCAGAGCGCGCACGGTCACGTCTCGACCCTACCGATCGACGACGGGCGCATCGCGCTTGACCATGAGCTGGATGAACATGGCGTCCGTCCCGTGGCGGTGCGGCCAGAGCTGGGCATGGCTGCCCGCCGCGAGGTCGAGCTCGCGGGTGGCGATGCGCGCGAGAACCGCCTGGGTGTCGACGGCGGTCAGCTCCGGATGCCGCGACAGCGCGTCGTCGACCACCGCCCGCGTCTCGTCGATGTGCGGCGAGCAGGTGACGTAGGCGAGCAGCCCGCCGGGGGCGAGAGCCCGGATCGCCGCCTCCAGCAGCTCGCTCTGCAGCCCGCTCAGCGCGGCCAGGTCGGCGGGTTGCTTGCGCCAGCGCGCCTCAGGCCGGCGACGGAGAGCACCGAGCCCCGTGCAGGGAGCGTCCAGCAAGATGCGATCGAAGCGCTCGTCCCCCGCGCCGAACCGGCGCCCATCGCCCTCCACGACCCGAGGCGGTTCGGAGAAGACCGACAGTGCGCTTCTGACCAGTACGGCCCTGGCTGGAATCAACTCGTTGGCGAGCAGCACGGCGCCCCCGAGCGCGGCCTCGGCGGCTAGCACGGCTGCCTTGCCGCCCGGTCCCGAGCAGAGGTCGAGCCAGCGTTCGCCCGCGATGATCGGCCGCGCCCTGCTGAGGGCCAGCGCCGCCAGTTGCGATCCCTCGTCCTGCACCCGTGCCCGTCCCGATGCGATCACCGGATTGTCTGCGGGGTCTCCGCCCAGAGACCGTGAGGCGATCGGGGACACGGCGCCGGGCTCCCCCACCTCGGCGACGGTCGCCAGACCGGGCAGTGCCACCAGGCTGACGCGCGGCGGGTCGTTGTCCGCCGAGAGGAGGGTCTCCAGCTCGTCACCGCGTCCCTCGGCGCTGAGCGCGGCCCGGAGCGCCTCGACGATCCAGAGCGGATGGGCGTGCGCCATCGCCAGCCGCGCATCGCCGGACAAGCCCTCCAGGGCGCGCTGTCCCCATTCGGCGGGCGAACTGCGCGAGATGGTGCGCAGTACCCCGTTGGCGAACCCGGTGGCCGAGCGCTTGCCCGCCGCCGCGACAAGCGCGACGGATTCGTCGACCGCCGCGTGGGCGGCCACCCGCATCCCCAGGAGTTGGTGAACGCCGAGACGAAGAGCGTCGAGCACTTCCGGATCGATCTTCGACAGGGGTCGACCACTCGCCAGCTCGACGACCCGGTCGTAGTAGCCCTGTCTGCGGAGCGTGCCGTAGGTCAGTTCGGTCGCGAGGCCGGCATCCGCATCGCTCAGGCCGGCCTCGGCGAGCCTGGCCGGCAGGAGCAGGTTGGCGTAAGCATCGCTGCTGTGCACGGCCCGCAGCACGTCGTAGGCCACTCGGCGCGCGGGCTGGATCCGGGAGCGCGGTGGACGGCGCGAGCCGCGGGAAGAGACCGTCACGAAGTCGCGCCCGCATCGCCGAGCGCGGCACGATCGGGAGCGCCCGCTGGCCGTCCGCGCCACCAGTCGGCGCCACTCATGGCCCGTCTGCCCGAGGGATGCACGGCGACCAGTTCGAGAGGATCCGTCGCCGTGCCGATCAGCACCCGCCCCGCCCTCAGCTCGATGCGGCCGGGCTCGAGTCGCGGAGAGTCGTGCGCGACGAGGGCGTCCAGCACCTTCACGCGATCCCCGCCGAGTTCGAGGAAGGCGCCCGGCTCGGGCCAGGTTCCCCGGATCCGCGCGTCGAGCCGCTGGGCGGTCTCCGACCAGTCGAGCCGGCCATCGGCGAGGGTCAGCTTCGGCGCGACCGTGACCTCGCCCTGCTGTGGCGCAGCGGTCGCGCTGCCGTCCGCCAGCGAATCGACGACCGTCGACAGCAGGTCGGCGCCCGATTCCGCGAGGGCGTCGAGCAGGTGCCCCGCCGTCTCGTGCGCCCCGATCGACCGGCGCAAGGTCGCGTAGACGTCCCCGGCATCCAATTCCGGCACCAGCCGGAACACCGCGGCACCGGTCTCGGAGTCGCCCGCGATGATCGCACGCTGAACGGGCGCCGCACCCCTCCAGCGCGGCAGCAGCGAGAAGTGCAGGTTGATCCAGCCGAGACGGGGCGCACTGAGCAACGGCTCCCGAATGAGGCCGCCGTATGCCACGACCACGCCCAGCTCCGGCTGGAGTGCCAGGAGCTCGCCGGTGACCGGGCCCAGTCGGTTCGCTTTGATCACCGGGATGCCTGCCCGCACGGCCTCCTCGGCGACGGGCGTCGGCGTCAGCACGCGCTTGCGGCCCAGCGGAGCGTCTTCTCGGGTCACGACGGCGACGACGTCATGGTCGCCGCTCACAAGGCGGCGCAGACTCGGGACCGCGGCCGCGGGACTTCCCGCGAAGACGATCCGGAGTGGGGGCACCTGTCGATTCTGCCGTGTCGAGCGCGGCTCGGCTCACTCGCTGAACGGCTCGGGATCGTCGAAGTGCGCCCTCAGCGGCAGTTGCTGCCGTCCCCGACGGGGCGGAGCGCCGGGAACGGTCTTGCGGCGTTTGGTCGCCTGCCGGATGATCTCCGATCGCACGGCCACGGCGACGTCCGGTCCATGGGCGTAGTCGAAGCGGACGATGGCACGCGCGCGCCCGTCGGCCTCCGTCGTTCCCAGGGGGTCTGCGCCCGGCGGCAGTGCGCTCAGAGCCGCGGCGACCGCATCGGGCTCGCCCTGCAGGGTGGCGATGCGCACGGCCGGCGGGAAATGCAAGGTCCGCCTGTCGACGAGCTCATGCCGTGCGTAGCCCGCCTGGGTTCCCGTGACGAGCGCGGATGCCAGCGCGCCGCCGACGCCGACCAGCACGACGGGTGCGTCGTCGGCGGCGAGGGCCGCGGCATCCGACCACCAGCGCAGGCAGTCCTCGCCGACGCGCAGGCTCTCGCGCGCCACCATGCGATCCCCGTCGAGCAGCAGGACCGCCCGATAGCCGCCGGCCGCGATCGGCTCGGCGCCCCGCGTCGCCACTACGATCGCCGGCCGGGCGTCGACGGTTTGGATGCTCCGCTCGCCGTCGGCGACGATGATCCGCACCCCGGGAAAGGCTTTGCCCAGCTCCTCGGCCGTGCGGCTGGCGCCGACCCCGGCGGGACGCAGCCGGGTCGACTGGCAGTTCGGGCAGCGCCAGGACGCCTCAGGCGCCCCGCACCACGAACAGGTCGGGATGCCGCCCGCCCGCTTCTGATGCAGCGGGCCGCCGCAGATCCGGCACCGGGCGGACTCCCCGCAGTCGGCGCAGCGCAGGCCCGGTGAATAACCGGGACGCGCCACCTGCACGAGCACCGGCCCCTCCTTGCTGCCCGCGGTGGCCTCGCGCCACGCGATCGACGGGATGCGCGCCTGCGCGGCCAGTCGATCCTGCGCCGCGATGTTGGCGGTCGGAATCACTCGCGGATGCCGGGGTCGGGAGAGCCCGATCTCGTGCAAGTAGCCGACCTCGACCAATCGCTCCACCTCGGTGCTGCGGGTGTGACCCGCGAAAACCAGAGCGCCACCCTGCTGCTCCTGCCGGACCAGAGCCGCGTCGCGTGCGTGCACATACGGGCTCAGCGGTTCGCTCAGAAGCGGATCGCCGTCGTTCCACACCGCGATGAGGCCCAGCCGTGCGGCCGGCGCGTAGACGACCGAGCGTGTGCCGAGCAGGACCACCGGTGCCGGGCCCAAGGCGCGCAGCAGGCCGCGGTAGCGATCCGGATTCGACTGTCGGGCGTCCAGGCGGACGACCGCCTCGCCTGGGAGCAGCGTGCCGAGCGCTGCCGCCAGCTGCTCCTGGTCCCGGTAGTCGGGCACCACCAGGATCGCCGACGCGCCCGCCGCCAGGGTGCGGGCCGCCGCGCGAGCGAGCGTGAGGGCCCAGCGGCCCACCCACGGCCCCTCGGATCCCTCTGACCCCTCGGACTGGAGCTGGGTCACCCCGGGTTCGACGCCGAGCACGACCCTCTCGCCGTCGGCCAGAGCCGCTTCGACGGCGCCGAGCGGGTATCCCTCCATCGCCGGCGGCTCGAACGGTTCGCGCGCCTGCTGCTCTCCGCGCGCCAGCCATGACTTCTCGACCCGCACCTGCCGCGGCGGGATCGCGAGCCGCAGCACATCGCTCGCCGAGCCCGCTGCGCGGTCGGCCACCGCCCTGGCAAGGGTCCAGACCTCGGGCTGGAGCACCGGAACGGGCGAGACCAGCGCGACGATGTCGCTCAGCGGGCCGGGAAAGTCCTGCTGAGAACTGAGTTCGACGACGAATCCCTCTGCGATGCGGCTGGCCGCCCTCAGCGGAACGGAGACCCGGACGCCGGGGACGACCCCCAGCATCCCCTCGGGGATGCGGTAGTCGAGCAGCCGGTCCAGCTGCGGCAGCGGCGAGTCGACGAGCACCCGCGCGATGCTGCTCACGGCGACGACCGCTTCTGGTCGTCGCGCCGTCGTGCGCCGGGCGCCGTCCCGGCGGCCGGGACCCGCCCAGCCGGCGGCACCTCAGAGACCCGCGGCACCGCGCAACGCGTCGACCCGGTCGGTCTTCTCCCAGGCGAAATCGGGGAGCTCGCGACCGAAGTGCCCGTAGCTCGCCGTCTGCGCGTAGATCGGGCGCAGCAGGTCGAGGTCGCGGATGATCGCCGCCGGCCGCAGGTCGAAGACCTCCCGAATGGCCGCGATGATCGATTCCTCGGGAACGTGCGCGGTCCCGAAGCTCTCGACGTAGAGCCCGACCGGCGATGCCGTGCCGATGGCGTACGCGACCTGCACCTCCAGCCGATCGGCGAGCCCGGCGGCGACCGCGTTCTTGGCCACCCAGCGCAGCGCATAGGCCGCAGAGCGGTCGACCTTGGAGGGGTCCTTGCCGCTGAACGCCCCGCCGCCGTGGCGCGCTGAACCACCGTAGGTGTCGACGATGATCTTGCGGCCGGTCAGACCGGCATCGCCCTGCGGTCCCCCGATCTCGAAGCGGCCCGTCGGGTTGATGAGCACCTTGACGTTCTGGGACGGCAGATCGATCCGCGCGAGCGTCGGATCGATCACCAGCTCGCGGACCGCCTCGCGCAGATCGTCGGTGGCGATCTTCGGAGAGTGCTGGGTCGACACCACGACGGTCTCGACGGTTGCCGGCTTCGTCCCGTCGTAGCCGATCGTCACCTGGGTCTTGCCATCGGGGCGGAGCCAGTCGACGATCCCCTGGTGCCGCACCTCGGCGAGACGCTCGGACATCCGGTGAGCCAGCCAGATCGGGAGCGGCATCAATTGCGGGGTCTCATTGGTCGCGTAGCCGAACATGATGCCCTGGTCGCCTGCGCCCTGCTTGTCGAGGTCGTCGGAGCTCGAGCCCTCACGCGTTTCGAACGCGTCGTCGACGCCCTGGGCGATGTCGGGCGACTGACCGCCGATCGAGATCGAGACGCCGCACGAACGGCCGTCGAACCACACGTCCGAGGAGTCGTAGCCGATCTCGGTGATCCGCTTGCGGACGATTCCGGGGATGTCGGCGTACGCCGACGTCGTCACCTCGCCGGCGACGTGCACCAGTCCGGTCGTCACCAGAGTCTCGACCGCGACCCGGGAGGTCGGGTCCTGGGCGATGAGCGCATCCAGGATCGAGTCGCTGATCTGATCGCAGATCTTGTCAGGATGACCCTCGGTGACTGATTCAGAGGTGAAGAGACGCAGCGCAGAGGTCACGAACGGCCTATCTGATCGAGAGCGGAGGGGGCGAGTGGCTCAGGCCACCACATCGAGGATACGGTCGGCGACCGACTGCTTGTCGCCATGGGCTTCAGCCACGTTACGTCCGGTTGCGTCGAGCACGATGACGGAGTTGTCGTCGCTGGCGAAGGTCTCAGTCCAGCCGACCCGGTTGACGACGAGGAAGTCGACGCCTTTGCGCTCGCGCTTGGCAACGGCCATGGCGAGGAGCGCATCGCCATCGGGCTCCGTCTCTGCGGCGAAACCGACGATTACCTGCCCGTCGTGGCGCCCGACGACGAGCTCGCGCAGGATGTCCGGATTCTTCACCAGACGCAGGTCGAGGGTGTCGCCCTGCGTCTCCTTCTTGATCTTCCTGTCCGCCACCGCCTCGGGGCGGTAGTCGGCGACCGCGGCGGCCATGATGATCAGCTCAGCCGTCCCCGCTGCGAGCAACGTCGCCTCTTGCAGCTCCAGGGTCGTCGACACGTGCTCGACGTGGACAGATGCCGGCAGCCGGTCGAGCACCCCACCGTCGGAGTTCGCCACGATCAGGGTGACGTCCGCTCCGCGGGCGGCGGCGGCGCGGGCCAGCGCGACGCCCTGCTTGCCGCTGGAGCGATTGCCGATGAAGCGCACCGGGTCCAGCGGTTCCCGCGTGCCCCCTGCGGTGATCAGGATGCGGCGCCCGGCCAGCTCCCCGCGTCCCGTCGCTGCGTCGACCTCGCCGCGCGCGCGAGCCGAGGCCAGCTCGAGGGCCGCCGAGATGATGTCCTCCGGCTCCGCCATGCGCCCGGGGCCCGAGTCGGAACCCGTCAGCTGACCGCTTGCCGGGCCGACGACATGCACGCCACGCCCCCGCAGCACCTCGACGTTGGCCTGTGTCGCCGGGTTCTGCCACATCTCGGTGTGCATCGCCGGCGCGATGAGCAGCGGCGCGCTCGAGGCGAGGATGGTGTTGCCCAGCAGGTCGTCGGCCAACCCCGCAGCGATCTTGGCGATCGAGTTCGCGGTCGCGGGAGCGACCACGATCAGATCGGCGGCCTGCCCGATGGCGACGTGCCGCACCTCGGCGACGCCCTCGTAGAGCTCGCTGTGCACCGGATTGCGGCTGATCGCCTCGAGCGTCGGCCTGCCGACGAAGCGGAGGGCTCCGTCCGTCGCGACCACGTGGACGTCGTGGCCCGCCAGGACGAGTCCGCGTACCACGTTGACGGCCTTGTACGCCGCGATGCCGCCGGTGATGCCGACGACGATGTTCATCGAGCTGCGCTGGCGGTCGACTACTCGGGCGCGTCGAACGGGGTCAGCGTCAGCTTGTCCTCGTTGATCTCGCGCAGGGCGACCGAGAGGGGCTTGTCGTCGATGGTCGAGTCGACGAGCGGACCGACGTTGTCGAACAGCGAACCCTCGTGCAGGTCGGCGTAGTAGTCGTTGATCTGACGCGCGCGCTTGCTCGCGAAGATCACGAGCTGGTACTTCGAGTCGACGCGCGAGAGCAGGTCGTCGATCGGCGGATCGATGATCCCGGAGTTCTTGTCGGCCATGAGGTCCTTCCTAAGTGTGCGCGCCCGAATCAGGGCACTGCGAGCAATTCTACGACCTCGGCGGCGGCTTGGCCGACCTCGCGGTTGACGACCTTGACATCGAACTCGTCCTGGGCCTGCATCTCGACCTTGGCGGTGTCCAGTCTGCGCGCCTGTTCCGCCGCATCCTCGGTGCCGCGGCCGACCAGCCGGCGCACCAGTTCCTCCCAGCTGGGCGGCAGCAGGAAGACCAGCAGAGCCTCCGGCATCTCCCGCCGAACAGCGCGCGCGCCCTGCAGGTCGATCTCGAGGAGCACGCTCTTGCCGTCGGCCAGCGCCGCGTCGATCGGCGGCCGCGGCGTGCCGTACCGCCAGGCGTTGTGGACGGTCGCCCACTCCAGGAACTCGCCGCGCGCGATCATGTCGTCGAACTGCTCGTCGCTGACGAAGTAGTAGTGCTCGCCATCGACCTCGCCGGGTCTCGGCGGGCGAGTCGTGGCCGAGATGCTCAGCAGCACGTTCGGGTAGTGCTCCCGGATGAAGCGCGACACCGTGCCCTTGCCGACGGCAGTCGGCCCGGCCAGCACCACGAGACGGCTGGTCGGCAGGTCCGCGCGCCCCTCACGAAGCGTCAGGTACTCCCGCAATTTCGCCCGCTGCCGCACTCCCAGCCCGCCGACGCGCTTCGACGCGGCGATGCCCAGCTGGTCCATCGCCTTGTCGGCGCGCGTGGGTCCGAGGCTGGGGATGCTCATCAGCAGTTCGCGCACCCGCAGCGTGGCCTCAGGGTTCGTCGGGTCTCCCGCCCAGGCCGACTCGGCCACATCCAGCGCCTTGCGGTCGCGGTTGGCGACGGCCTGCTTCACGAGCGCGCGGGCGCGGCGGGCGGCCACCGCGGCTCGCGCCGCGGCCACACGGTCGACGTCGGGAGGGGCTATTCGGGGCATGCCGCCGTCACCTGGGCCACGGCATCGTCGATCGCCGCCTCGAGGCCCGAGGGGCCCGCCGACAGGATGCTGCGCGATGCACTCACCACAACATTCTGCGCCGCCGAGCCGAAGAGTTCTGACAGTTGTTCGATTCGAGCGCCCTGATGGCCGAATCCCGGAGCCAGGACGGGCATCCCGGTGAGGTCGGATTCGCGGAGGCCGACGTCGGCGAGTCCGATGGTCGCACCGACGACGACGCCCGCCGATCCGAGAGCGGCTCGACCGGATGCCGCGTTCCAGGCTGCGACGTCGGCCACGACGCCCGCCGCGACGGACAGCCCGTCTTCGCGGGTCGCCGTCTGGGTCGCGAATGCCTCCGGATTCGAGGTGGCGGCCAGCACGAAGACGCCCTTGCCGTTCGCCTGCGCGCGGTTCAGAACACCGGTGAGCGAGCCCAGTCCTTGATAGGCCACGACCGTCATCGCGTCGGCTTCGAGCGACGATCCCGGCGTCAGCCAGGCCTCGCCGTAGGCGTCGACGCTCGTGCCGAGATCGCCCCGCTTCACGTCGGCGATCACCAGCAGGCCGGCCGCGCGTGCGGCCGAGAGCACCTCCTCGAGGGCCGCGTAGCCCGCCGCACCGTGCCGCTCGAAGAACGCCACCTGCGGCTTGACGATCCCGGCGCGCCCGGCGACCGCCTCGACGACGCGCATCCCGAAGTCGCGCACACCCTCGGCCGAATCCGGAAGACCCCATGCGTCGAGCAGTCCCGAGTGGGGATCGATGCCGACGCAGAGCCGACCCGAGGCGGTGAACACCTCGCTCAGGCGTGAACCGAAGGCGCCGGTCATACCGCCCTCAGCCTCGCCGCTCTGTCGGCCGCGTAGTTCTGAAGGCTGCGCACGCGCATCCCGCCGCGCGGCACTTCGAAGGCCGCGACCGCGGCACCGACCTGCGCGATCGTCGTGAACAGCGGCTTGTCCGCCGCCACCGTCGCCGTGCGGATCTCGAACCCGTCGGCGCGCGCGCTGCGTCCGCTCGGGGTGTTGATGACGATGTCGATCTTGCCGTCATTGATCAGGTCGACGATCGACGGCTCCCCCTCGACCACGGTCTGGCCCATGAAGTACTTGCGAACGGTCCTCGCCGGGATGCCGTTCCGCGCGAGCACCTCCGCGGTCCCCTCGGTGGCGACGATGTCGAAGCCGAGCTGCGACATCCGCAGCATCGGGAGCACGATCGCGCGCTTGTCGCGGTCGGCGACCGAGACGAACACGGTACCGGTGCTGGGCAGACCGCCGTATGCGGCATCCTGGCTCTTCGAGAACGCCCGCGGGAAGTCCGCGTCGATGCCCATGACCTCGCCGGTCGACCGCATCTCGGGGCCGAGCACGGAGTCGACCACATTGCCCTCCTTGGTGCGGAACCGGTTGAACGGCAGGACGGCCTCCTTGACGGAGACGGGAGAGTCGAGCGGCACGTGCGCGCCGTCCACGAGGGGCAGCATGCCCGAACCGACGAGGTCGCGGATGCTGCGGCCCACCATGATCAGCGAGGCCGCCTTGGCGAGCGGGATGCCCAGCGCCTTCGAGACGAAAGGCACCGTGCGTGAGGCCCGCGGATTCGCCTCGAGCACGTAGAGCACCCCCGCGCCGATCGCGAACTGCACGTTGAGCAGCCCGCGCACCCCGATGCCCTCGGCGATCTTGCGGGTGGCGACGACCACCTGGTCGATGACGTCGCGGCCGAGCGTCACCGGGGGCAGGGTGCACGCCGAGTCTCCCGAGTGGACGCCGGCCTCCTCGATGTGCTCCATGATCCCGCCGACGTACAACTCGTTGCCGTCGTAGAGGGCGTCGACATCGATCTCGAGCGCGTCGTCGAGGAAGCGGTCGACCAGCAGCGGCGAGCCGGGGCCGATGATGGCCTGCTCCCGCACCCGGTCGAAGTAGTCCTCGAGGCTCGGGGTGTCGTACACGATCTCCATCCCACGTCCGCCGAGCACGTAGCTCGGTCGCACGAGCACGGGATAGCCGATCGCCTCGGCCGCGGCAACCGCCGACGGGGCGTCGGTCGCCGTGCCGTTCTTGGGCGCCAGCAGCTTCGCCTCGGTGAGGATCTTCGCGAACAACCCGCGCTCCTCGGCCAGATCGATGGCGCTCGGCGAGGTGCCCAGGATCGGGACTTCCGCCGCCTCGAGGCCCTTGGCCAGCCCGAGCGCGGTCTGGCCGCCGAGCTGGACGATCACGCCCACGAGCTCACCGCTCTGCGACTCGGCGTGGATGACCTCCAGCACGTCTTCGAGCGTGAGCGGTTCGAAGTACAGCCGGTCGCTGGTGTCGTAGTCGGTCGATACCGTCTCGGGATTGCAGTTGATCATGATGGTCTCGAAGCCCGCGTCGTGCAGCGCGAAACTGGCGTGAACGCAGCTGTAGTCGAACTCCACGCCCTGCCCGATGCGGTTGGGCCCGGAGCCCAGGATCACGACCTTGCGAGCGGCGGACGGCGCCACCTCGGTCTCGAGGTCGTAGCTCGAGTAGTGGTACGGCGTGAGCGCCGGGAATTCACCGGCGCAGGTGTCCACGGTCTTGTAGACCGGACGAACCCCCAGCTGCCAACGGGCATTGCGCACCGCCTGCTCGGTGAGACCGCGCAACTCGGCGATCTGGGCATCCGAGAAGCCGTGATCCTTGGCCAGCTCGAACAGCGCGCGGTCGAAGGGGCGCAGGCCGGAGACCTCGGCGGCCACCTCGTTGATCAGGACGATCTGGTCGAGGAACCACGGATCGATCTTGGTGGCTTCGAACAGTTCCTCGACGGTCGCCCCGGCGCGCAGCGCCTGCTGGACGGTCACGATGCGCCCGTCGGTCGGCACCCGCGACGCCTCGATCAGCTGCGCCTTCGTGCGGTGCTCGGCGCCCCAGTGGAAGCTGCTCCCCCGCTTCTCGAGCGAGCGCAGCGCCTTCTGCAGGGCCGTCGTGTAGTTGCGACCGATGGCCATCGCCTCGCCGACGGACTTCATCGTGGTGGTGAGGGTCGCATCCGCCGAGGGGAACTTCTCGAACGCGAAACGCGGCACCTTGACGACGACGTAGTCGAGCGTGGGCTCGAAGCTCGCGGGGGTCACCTTCGTGATGTCGTTGGGAATCTCGTCGAGCCGGTAGCCGATCGCCAGCTTCGCCGCGATCTTGGCGATCGGGAAGCCGGTTGCCTTCGACGCCAGGGCGCTCGACCGCGACACGCGCGGATTCATCTCGATGACGATCACCCGCCCGTTCTTCGGGTCGACGGCGAACTGGATGTTGCAGCCGCCGGTGTCGACTCCGACCGCGCGGATGATGTCGATCCCGATGTCGCGCAGCCGCTGGTACTCGCGGTCGGTCAGCGTGAGCGCCGGGGCGACGGTGATCGAGTCGCCCGTGTGAACGCCCACCGGATCCACGTTCTCGATCGAGCACACCACGACCGTGTTGTCGGCCGTGTCGCGCATCAGCTCGAGCTCGTACTCCTTCCAGCCCAGGATCGACTCCTCGAGCAGGACCTCGTGCACCGGGCTCTGGTGCAGGCCGTCCGTGATCATGCGCACCAGCTGCTCGCGGTCGTATGCGAATCCCGACCCGAGCCCGCCCATGGTGAACGAGGGTCGGAGCACCATCGGGTAGCCCAGCTCGTCCGCCGCCGCGAGGGCCTCGTCGACGGTGTGCACGATGCGGCTGCGCGCCACCTCGGCGCCGCACGCGATGACCAGCTCCTTGAAGATCTGGCGATCCTCGCCCTTCTTGATGGCCTCGACCTTGGCGCCGATCAGCTCCACGCCGTACTTGGCCAGGATGCCGGCCTCATCGAGCCGGATGGCCGCGTTGAGCGCGGTCTGGCCGCCCAGGGTCGGGAGGACGGCATCCGGCCGCTCGAGCGCGATGATCGCCTCGAGCGACTCGTTGGTGATCGGCTCGATGTAGGTGGCATCCGCGAAGTCGGGATCGGTCATGATCGTCGCCGGGTTCGGGTTCACCAGGATGACGCGCACGCCCTCCTCGCGGAGCACTCGACAGGCCTGCGTGCCGGAGTAGTCGAACTCGGCGGCCTGCCCGATGACGATCGGGCCGGAGCCGATGACGAGAACGCTCTGGATGTCTGAACGCTTGGGCACTAGTTGCTTTCCTTGGCTTCGGGGGTGTTCTTCACGAGCTCGGCGAACCGGTCGAACAGGTAGTTGGCGTCGTGCGGTCCGGCCGCAGCCTCGGGGTGGTACTGCACCGAGAACGCCGGGATGTCGAGCGCGTTGAGACCTTCGACGACGCCGTCGTTGAGCCCGACATGGCTGACCTCGACGCGGCCGTACCCGTTCGGGCTGTCGAAGTGACCCTCGACCGGGGCGTCGACCGCGAATCCGTGGTTGTGCGCCGTGATCTCGACGCGGCCGGTCGCCTTGTCGAGCACCGGCTGGTTGATGCCGCGGTGGCCGAAGGGGAGCTTGTACGTTCCCAGGCCGAGGGCGCGACCCAGCAGCTGATTGCCGAAGCAGATGCCGAAGAACGGCAGACCGGCATCGAGGATGCCGCGCAGCACCGCCACGTGGGAGTCCGAGGCCTCCGGGTCGCCGGGTCCGTTCGAGTAGAACGCCGCCACCGGCCGGATGGCGAGCACCTGCTCGAGCGTGGAGCCCTGCGGCAGCACGTGGACCTCGAAACCGCGCCGGGCCAGGTTGTCGATGGTGGACTGCTTGATGCCGAGGTCGAGCACGGCGAGAGCGCCCAGGTGCTCGCCCGTCGGCGAGGCCGCCGGCGTGACCTGCTCGGCGTCGACCGAGACCTCCGCCGAGAGGTTGAGCCCGGCCATCTCGGGGCCGCTGCACACGATGGCGAGCTGCTCCTCGGGGCTGAGGGCGGCATCCGGGCCCGAGAAGACGCCCGCGCGCATGGCGCCGACGTCGCGCAGCCGGCGCGTCACCGCGCGGGTGTCGATGCCGCTCAGTCCGACGATGCCGTTCGCGGCCAACTCGTCGTCGAGGCTCCGCTTCGCTCGGAAGTTGCTGACGACGCGGGAGGGATCGCGCACCACGTACCCGGACACCCAGATCCGGCGCGACTCCGGGTCCTCGTCGTTCACCCCGGTGTTGCCAATGTGCGGGGCGGTCATGATGACGATCTGGCCGGCGTAGCTCGGGTCGGTCAGGGTCTCCTGGTAGCCGGTCATGCCGGTAGTGAAGACGGCCTCGCCGAGCGTGCGGCCTCGGGCGCCGTAGGCGCGTCCCGGATAACGGGTGCCGTCTTCGAGAACGAGAACGGCAGGGTCGGTGGAGATCACGCGGCAGCCTCACGGGGGGTGTTGATGAGCGGTTCGATGGCGGCGACGAGCGCTGCGGGGTCGGCCGAGCGCAGGTAGCTGTCGAGGGTCGTGGCGCCGTCATTCCAGCGCACGAAGACCAGGCCGTCGTTCGAGACGACGCGGTCGATGGTCCAGGTGGCGCGTCCGACGCCCCGGATCGCGGCCGCCGGGATGAATCCGGGCTCGGCGCCCGCCAGGTCGAGCCGGATGCCGGCGGGCGTGACGCTGAGCACAGCCCGGGCACGGAACCCCAGCCCCTTCACCGCGATGCGCTGGAGCGGCTGCTCGGCCCGCGTCGTGGCGACGTACAGCAGGTCCTCGGTGAGCGCGGGAGTTCCTGCCTCGCTCGGCACCGGCGCGAGCCCGACGATGTCGGCTTGGCGGCGGCGCAGGGCGCGCCATCCGAGGATCATGCCCACGGCGATCAGCGCGAGCGGGATCACGACCGACAGCACGATCAACCACTGGTCACGAGACACGAGCCGCCACCTCCTCATGAGGCCGGAGTTCCCCGTCGAGCACCGTCGCCACGCCGCCGTGCACGGTCGCCACCACGCGTCCTGGCAGCTCGCGTCCGAGGTAGGGCGAGTTGACGCTCTTGCCGTGCAGGTGCTCCACACCGAATGTGCGGCGGGCCGCGGGATCGATGAGCGTGAGGTGCGCGGCCGCGCCTGTCGTGAACGGCGCGTCGTAGCCGCCGAGCCGTCCGATTTCGGCCGGCTTCCTCGACAGCACCCGTGCGACGTCGCCCCAGCTCAGCTGGCCGCTGTCGACCACGGCCGCCTGCACAACGCTCAGCGCGCTCTCGAGCCCGACCATGCCGAAGGCGGCCTCCTGCCATGCGCACTCCTTGGCCTCGGCGGGGTGCGGGGCGTGGTCGGTCGCCACGATGTCGATCACTCCCTCGGCCAGGGCCTTGCGCAGCGCGAGCACGTCCTCCTCGCGCCGGAGCGGCGGGTTCACCTTGAATCGCGCGTCGTACCCGGCGGCCAGTTGCTCGTCGAGCAGCAGGTGGTGGGGTGTGACCTCGGCCGTGACCCGGATGCCACGCGCCTTCGCCCAGCGGATCACCTCGACGCTCCCCGCTGTCGACAGGTGGCACACGTGCAGGTGCGCCCCGACGTGCTGGGCGAGGAGCACGTCGCGCGCGATGATCGCCTCCTCGGCGACCGCGGGCCAGCCCGCCAATCCCAGCTCAGAGCTCAGAGCGCCCTCGTTCAGCTGAGCGCCCTCGGTCAGCCGCGGCTCCTGCGCGTGCTGCGCGATCACCCCGCCGAAGGTCTTCACATACTCGAGTGCGCGACGCATCAGCAGGGCGTCGGCGACGCACTTGCCGTCGTCGCTGAACACGCGCACCGCGGCGCGCGACTGCGCCATGGCGCCGATCTCGCTGAGCCGCTCCCCCGCCAGGCCCATCGAGACGGCGCCGACGGGGCGCACGGTCACGTAGCTGTACTGCTCGCCGAGCGAGGCGACCTGTTCGACGACCCCTGCCGTGTCGGCGACCGGCGAGGTGTTGGCCATGGCGTGCACCGCCGTGAATCCGCCGGCGGCCGCGGCACGCGACCCGCTCAGCACGGTCTCGCTCTGCTCGAATCCCGGCTCGCGCAGGTGGGTGTGCAGGTCGACCAGGCCCGGAAGGGCTTGCAGGCCGGCGGCGTCGATCACGGTCGCGCCCTTGCGAGACAGTCCAGATCCGCGCTCGGCGATCACGCCGTGGTCGATGAGCAGGTCGGTGCTCGTTCCGTCGGGGAGCGTCGCCCCCGTGATCAGCAGGCTCACGCGCCCACCCCGGCTCCCGCGAGCATCAAGTACAAGACCGCCATCCGTATCGACACCCCGTTGGTGACCTGATCGAGCACGAGCGAGCGCGCGGAGTCGGCGGCGGCCGACGAGATCTCGAGCCCGCGATTCATCGGGCCGGGGTGCATCACCATCGTATCCGGG
>Ga0207674_10002107_pt1 | contig 25190 bp, 19 predicted proteins | sample KBSCornC72_FD_184303 | JGI IMG/M metagenome (GOLD analysis project Ga0207674, IMG submission 184303) | Corn rhizosphere microbial communities from Kellogg Biological Station, Michigan, USA - KBS Corn C7-2 (SPAdes) (version 2) | ecosystem: Host-associated > Plants > Roots > Rhizosphere > Soil ...
CGGGATCCGCCGCGATGCGCGGCGACGACGTCGCGCTCGACCTGTCGTTCAACACGCCGCGCACCGACTTCCGGCACATCCTGTCGCTGGTGCCGGCGATCTACATGCGCGACTTTCAGAAGCTCAAGACCGCTGGCGTGCTGACACTCTCGGGGCAGGTCAAGGGAGACTACGGCGACAAGGCGTTCCCATCGTTCTCGGTGAACGCAAACGTGGCGAACGGCGCGTTTCAGTACCCTGACCTGCCGCTGCCCGCCCGGGACATCGCGCTCGACCTCAAGCTGCGGAATCCGGGCGGCGACGTGGACAGCACAATGGTTCGCCTCGACCGCTTTCACGCCGCGATCGGAGGCCAGCCAATCGATGGCACTCTCGTCCTGCGGACGCCGATCTCCGACCCCGACGTCGACCTCCGCCTAACGGGCAAGCTCGATCTCGCCAATCTGCGCAAGACCGTGAAGCTCGCCAGCGTGAAAGAGCTGACGGGCAAGATCGACGCGGATTTCGCGGTGCGCACCCGCATGTCGTACGTAGACCGCAAGCAGTACGACCGCATTGCGGCACGCGGCAATCTCGGCGTGCGCGATCTCACGCTCAAGAGCGCCGACCTGCCGCGAGATGTGGCGGTAACGGAAGCCTCGCTACAGATCTCGCCGCAGCGCGCAGACCTTCGCTCGTTCTCGGCGCAGATCGGCAGCAGCGATGTGCAGCTCTCGGGCTACGTCGAGAACCTCCTGCCGTTCGCGCTGCGCGGCGATCCGTTGCGCGGGAACGCAACGTTCGTGAGCCAGCGCTTCAACCTCGATGAATGGAAGTCGGACGACAGCCTCACGATCATCCAGGTTCCGGGGAACATCGACTTCGGCCTCCAGGCGACCGTCGGCGAGCTGATTTACGGAAAGCTCAAAATGACGAACGCGCGCGGCGCCCTGCGCGTGAAAGACAAGCGTGCCACGCTCGACAATTTCACCATGAATACGCTGGGCGGCTCGATCGGCGTGAGCGGGTTTTACGAGACGGTCGATTCCGTGCGACCGACGTTCGACACGCAAGTACAACTCAAGAGCGTCGACATTCCGAGCGCGTTCTCCGCCCTCACGACGGTACAGATGCTGGCGCCGGTTGCGAAATTCGCACGCGGCAACGTGTCGACCGACCTGCATCTCGCCGGCGCGCTCGGGAAGGACATGCTGCCGCTGTTCAACGTGCTCGACGGAAAGGGTGCGCTGAAGACGTCCGATCTCGTGATCCAGGGCCTGCCGCTGTTAGGCAAGATCGCGGACGCGATAAAGCTCGAGCAATTGAGGAACCCAACGCTGGACAGCCTTCGCGCCTCGGTTCAGATCAAGGCCGGACGGGTACAGGTCAATCCGTTCACCGTGCGCGCCGGCCGATCCGCGCTACAGGTCGCGGGCTCTCACGGATTCGATCAGTCCCTGCAGTACACGTTAGGTCTGCGCGTTGCGCGCGCCGACCTCGGTGCCGCGGCCAACCAGGCGATCGCCAGTCTGATCTCCCGCGCTGGGCGCACGGGTCTCAACCTACAGGCGGCTGACACGGTCGCGCTCGGCATCAAGGTGGGTGGAACCATAACGAGTCCAACCGTTCAGACCAACCTTGCGGACCTCGTAGCGTCAACGGGCCAAAGCGTCAAGCAGGCGGCGCAGCAAGCAGTCGCCCAGCAGGTCGACTCGCTGAAGGAGAAGGCCGATTCCGCCGCCGATGAGGCGCGAAAGAAAGCGCAGGCGCAGGCCGAGCAGATGATCGCTCAGGCCGAGCAGCAGGCAGCGGCGATTCGCGCGGAAGCACAGAAGCTCGCGGACACCGTTAGGTTCGAGGCGAACACGCGGGCGGATTCGTTGGTCGCGCGTACCACGAACCCGATCGCGAAAGCCGCCGCCCAGGCCGCGGCGAATCGAATGAAGAAGGAAGCCAGCGATCGAGCGGATGCTATGATCCGGGAGGCGGACAAGCGCGCCAACGATGTCGTCGCGGAGGCACGAAAGAAGGCAGCGCAGATCAGCCCGAGCTGAGGTCCCGTGCAGCTCATGGTGGTCCTCGTGCCGTTCGTATCATAACGCGGATCAGGTTAGGGGTATTCGACCGCTCAGGGGTTATCACTCAGACCGCACAACGACCCCGGAGACCAGAATGCTTTTCCTGAACTTTCGCCGCGATGATCACCACGACGACGACCATGACGACAAGGGTGGTCTGCATCGCGACTTGCTCGAAACGGGCGTGGCCATGGGCCGGCGCAGGATGTTGCGCACCACGGCCCGGTTAGGCGTTGCGCTCGGCGCCATCCCGCTGCTCGGCTGTGCCGGCGACGCCAACTCGATCACCGGATCGGACACGAATGGCACCACCGGCACCGACACGACGGGCGGCTCGGCGAATTGCGTGGCCAAGATTCCCGAGGAGACGGCCGGCCCTTTCCCTGGTGACGGCTCGAATGGACCGAACGCCCTGAGGACGACGGGCGTCGTGCGCAACGACATCCGCTCGAGCTTCGGCGGCTTGAGTGGAAGCGTCAGCGGGGTGCTGCTCAACCTCGAGCTCACGATCGTGTCGGCCGCGAGCTGTTCGCCGCTCTCGGACTACGCCGTGTACCTCTGGCACTGCGACGCCGCCGGAAATTATTCACTCTACTCGAGCGGCTTCACGAACCAGAACTTCCTACGCGGCGTGCAGGCGGCTGACGCGAACGGCAAGGTGAAGTTCACGTCGATCTTCCCGGGCTGCTACTCGGGACGCTGGCCGCACATCCACTTCGAAGTGTACCAGAACCTCACCGCGGCGCAATCGGTGTCGAACAAGATCGCAACGTCGCAGATCGCGTTGCCGAAGGCGTCATGCGATGTGGTGTACGCGACGTCGGGCTACGCGTCGAGCGTGCGCAATCTCTCTCGGATCTCGCTGGCGACCGACAACGTGTTCAGCGACGGGGCATCGCTCGAGCTGGCGACGGTGACGGGCGATGTCACGAATGGCATGACGGCCGCGCTTACCGTCGCGGTGTAGGCTTGGCCTGCATCCAAACCAACGGGGAAACGGAAACGGCCGGAAACTACTGATCGGGCGGATCGCTCCGAGGACGGGACGACTCCATTCGCAACGAGCTTACTGATAAGGAACAGCCTCGGGACGCTGGTATCACGCTTCCCGAGGCTGTTCCCAAAAATCACGGCTCGTTGCGGTCGGAGTTTCCTCCACCAAGAGCGATCCGCAGAATCCGTTGTTTCCGGCCGTTTCCGTTTCCCCTTTTCTTAGTATTGCGTGGCATCGTAGTCGGCCCCAACGGCAAGCATCGTGAACAAACCGATTCAGGGCTCGTCGCCACTCGGGCCGTAGATCTGCGGTACCGTCGATCCCATCGGGCGCAGGTAGGTCGTGATCTGGCCGCGGTGGTGAACGATGTCGAAGAGAAAGCTCCACGCCATCGGCGCCGACGGGCGCTTGCTGCCGAAGAACTCCATCTCGCCCTGCCAGTTTGCCGCCGTCAACGCGTTCCAACGGGCCGGCATGGTCGCGCTCTGCGTTTCGTACGCGCTGAGCACCTCTTTCATCGTTGCCGGCAACGGCGGCGGCGCCCACTCGGCTTTGCCCTGCTCCAGCGCGTCAATGATCATCTTTTCTTCACACACGATCTGCCACGCGATCTCCTTCGCGGTTCGCGATCGAGGATCCGGTTTGTAGTCGGAGCCCTCGGGAATTCGCGCGAGCACCTTGCGCGTGGTCTCGGATTCGTTGATCCAGAAGTTCGTAAAGAGCGATTTCTCGTCCACGGTGTCTCCTGCCAGGCGGATGCGACCGATGGTGTCGAAGCCTATGCTTGACTCGAACAGTTGAACATCCAGCGAATCCCGTACTTGTCAACGAGGATCCCGAAGTAGCCACCCCAGAACATCGCCTGCAACGGCATGTCGATCTGCCCGCCTGCGCCAAGCGCCGCGAACAGCTTGTCGGTCTCGGCGCGCGTGTCGGGCTCCAGGTTGATCGTGACGGTGTTCCCGGACGTCAGGGTAAAGCCCATCGACTTCGGCGCGTCCGTGCCCATCAGCACATGGCCGGCGAGGATCGGCAGCTCGATGTGCATAACGAGCTTTCTGTCCGCCTCGAGCGTCGCGGGCTGACCCGGCTGCGACGGGATGTCGCCGAAGCGCATGATCGGCCCGCTGAACTGGGTGCCGAAGACCGACCGGTAAAAGTTGAACGCGTCCTCCGTGGAGCGCTCGAAGTTGAGATACGTGCTGACGCGGGCCATGGCTGCCTCAGTGTGGGATTTTTCAGACGTGCGGGGTGATTCCCGCGCCTTCACACTGACGTCGAACGAGCTGGCGCCGGATCGACAGTGCGTTACCGCATCCCCATATCGCGCTGGATACGAGCGGCGAGCTGCGGGAAGCGCGGATCAGCTCGCACCGGGTCGAGCGCGGGATCGTCGAGTGACGCGCGATGCGGCCACTCCCAGCTCGTGCGCTCGAACCAGGCGAAGGCGCTGTCCGGCTCATTCAAACCGACGTGGGCGCGGCCGATGTTGAAGCCCTCCTCGACGTCCGTCTTCGCGCGCGCGAGTGACTCGCGGGCCTCCTCGGTCCTGCCGGCCACCGCCAGCACATAGGCGAGATCTGCGAGGAACTCGGACCGCTGCGGCGACATGGAAATCGCCTCTCGCATCGCCGCAATCGCTTCATCGTTGCGGCCTCGCTGGGCCTGCGCGAGAGCGATCCCCCGCTGCGCGTTGGCATAGGCACCAATCGCCGCGGTTCGGCGGAACTGCTCGACCGCACACTCATAATCGCGGACCGAGTAGCAATGCCATCCGACGTTGCCGCTGATGACGACGGCGAACGGATCGAGCTCATACGCTCGCCGCGTCTCCTGGATCGCCTCGTCGGAGCGACCCATGCCGCGCAGGAGCAGTGCCAACCAGGCGCGGCTCATGGCCTGCCCGGGATTGAGCTCGAGGGAAAGACGAATCTCGCGCATGGCACCCGGCCAGTCCCGCTGCCACCACAAGGCGGTGGCGAACGAAGTGTGGGCTGCCGCTGACTCGGGGTCGAGTGCCATCGCTCGCTCCGCCGCCAACTTCACGCGCGCATACGACTCCGCTTCCGACAGGCCCAATACGTCGAGCTGATACGCCGTGAGGTAGGCGTCCGAGAGTCCGGCGTACGCATCCGCATAGGTCGAGTCGAGCTCGATGGCGCGCTGATAGAATCGGATCGCCTGCTCGTGACCGTCGCGTGTCCGCGTTTGCCAGAACACGCGGCCCCGCTGATAGAGCTCATAGGCATCGGGGTTGCTGGTGCCGCGCCTAACGAGTTGGCGACGCGCCCGCTCGGGGACCTCCACCTCGAGCGCGCGCGCGACCGCCCGGGCAATCTCTTCCTGCACCCGGAAGCTCGTCTGCACGCTGGACTCGTAGGTTTCCGCCCACCGATGCGCGTCGGTCGTCGCGTCGATGAGCTGCGCCGTGACGCGTACGCTGCCGTCACTCCGCCGCACACTGCCCTCGAGGACTTGCGCCACCCTCAACTCGGCCGCGATCTCCCGGAGTGGCTTCTCACTACCCTTGTAATGCATCGCGGACGTTCGCGAGATCACCTTGAGCCCGGGAACCGCCGCGAGTCGAGTGATGACCTCCTCGGTCAGACCGTCAGCGAAGTACTCGTTGTCCTCGTTAGGGCTCAGGTTGACGAACGGAAGCACGACGATCGATCTGGCAGGCTCCGGATCGTTCGGCCGCGCAGCCCACACGATGCCCGCGACGGCAACCAAAGCAAGCGGCGCGAGACGGCGCAGCCACCCTCGCGTGGCCGCGAGACGCGAACGTGTGGTGGGAGTGTCCGATCCCTGGAGCGGCGCGGAGCCCTGCACCGACTGGTGCCGGGCAACACCGTCGCTGATCTCAATCGCCTCCGGGCGACCCGTCGGCTGCGCCGAAGACGCAGTGACACGATCCCGCCGCAGCCGGTCGACTAGCTCGCCGATCGCGGCCGGCATCGAGGCGACGCCCCACTCCTGCTCCAACAGTCGGTGGTGCGTGAGCGCATGGTGAAGCGCGCCGGCTCTGTTGCCGCTCGCGTCCAGCGCCTGCATGAGCCGCAAAGCGACCCGTGAGTCGTACGGGTCCTTGGCAGCCCGCGCTTTCCACCATTCGACCGCGCGTGAGAAGTCGCGCTCTCGCTCCGCGCCTTCGGCGATCGCCTCGAGCACCCTGTCATGCTCGCCCGCCAACCGCTTGCGTTCCTGCTCGGCCCACCGCTCGAACTCTGGCGCGTCGCTCAGAAAGAAGCCGTCGAGCAATGGTCCTCTGTAAAGCGCCACGGCGCGAGCGTGATCACCCCGCTCCGCCGCGACCATGAACTCCAGCGCGTCCGTCGAGACGACATCGGGATTCAGCCGAAGATCGTCCACGGCGGTCAACAGCGCCGTTTCGCCCAGCACCTTGCGGATCGTGTAGGTCGAGACGTTGAGGAGGTTGCGTCCGCGTTCCGGCTCGCTCTCGGGCCAGAGTAACGCGATCAGCTTGTCGCGACTCAGCCGCTGACCGGGCGCGAGGGCCAGGAGCGCAAGCATGGCGAGCCGGTGTCGCTGTGCGGCCCGACCCGCGAGCGGACTGCCGTCGCGGGGCTGGAGCAACGGCGTCCCGAACAGCGTCAGATGGTAGTTAGGTGACGCGGTCATCCACGGTTCATTGCGCTCACACGATCGGTTCACTGGGGTCGGCAAATATACCGGCCGGCAAACTGGCGGGCACAAGGCCGCCTGGGACTCGCAAGTGAGCTTACCAGAACCAGGAGAACACTCGATGTCGACGCGCAACCTGAAGCTGATGTCGCTGGCGGCCACCCTTGCACTCGTGGCGTGTGAGCCACAGCCGGCCCTTCCGACCGGACCCACCACGGTTCGTCTAGCCGTCATGGCAGGCGCGGATCACGGCGGGCGACCGCACTCGACGCCAATGACGCAGGAAGTGACCTCCCAGCCGCCGTATCAGGGAGACTCGGACGGGATCGGAGAGGCAACGCTTACCGTGAACCTCGGGCAGCGCGAGGTGTGCTGGCAGACTTCGGTATCGAACCTGGACCCCGCGACGGCCTCGCACATCCACGAAGCGGCCGAGGGTATTCGGGGTGGGATCGTGGTCGTCTTGTCAGCACCGGACGGGACGGGCCACGCCTCGGGGTGCAGGTCGGAGGTGGACCCCGAGGTGCTCAAGCGAATCCTCACGAATCCGGCAGGATTCTACGTGAACGTGCATACGACGGTATATCCGGCGGGCGCCATTCGCGGCCAGCTGGGCCGCTAGCGGCGATCGCGTTGCGCTGCCCGGGGCGCGGATGGCATGTCCGCGCCCGGGGCGTTCGGTCACCGCCTAACGGCTACGACCTCGAGGTACTCCGAGTCGACCTCGGTCGCGTTCTCAGCACGCTGGTGCCACGACCAATGCGCCGCGAGATCCGCGGCGAACGTGGCACGTCGGTCCTCATCCAGCACCGCAAACGCGCGCACCGTCGGCCCGTAGGCCGTGCGGAACAGCTCCGCCGTGCCCGCCGGCGTGGACGGGTAATGGAACGTCAAGATGCGTGGGGTCGTCGTGATCTCCCACGTGCGCTGGTCGAATCGCTCGCGGAGGACCGTCTCGTCAGCCCAAAGCAATGGGCTCGGAACTCCCGCCGGCGGGGGCGCAACCGCCGCGTGCTTCGCGAGCATTTTCCCGATGAACCCACCCCGCGTCCAGTTCGCGAGCACCACTCTGCCGCCGGGTCGCGTAACGCGCGCCAACTCAGCGATCACCCGGTCGGGTCGCGCTGCGAACATGACGCCGAACATCGATAGCACCACATCGAAGCGACCGTCGTCGTACGGGAGATCCTCGACATTTCCCACGTCGAGGTTGACGGTCAGCCCTTCGCTCGCTGCCCACCGCGACGCAGCCGACAGGAGTGAAGGAACGAGATCGATACCGGTCACGGTCGCGCCGGTGCGGGCGGCCGGAATCGTCAGATTGCCTGAGCCGGCGGCGGCGTCGAGAACGAGCTGGCCTGGCCGCAGCGAGAGTCGGTCGACGAACGCCCGCGCTTCATCGCGGAATCCCGCCGCAATGCGGTCGTAGTCTCCATCGCCCCAGATGCGGCGCGAGCGCTCGGTCAGCTCGTCGCGCGCAGGCGCGACCTGCGGCGTCCGGGCGGCGTCGATGGCCCGCTCGGTCGTCTGAGTGCCACCACCGTATCGTGTGTGAGTCCTGGTTGCGTTTTCCATGGTATCCTACCGTGGGAGAGAGCAGTGTGTTTTTGCGTAGAGCGTCTGAACGCCTGTTTGGCGGTCGGCGCCCGGAGTCCGAACGCGCGGCGGGCTCCTGTGAGTGAACTGCGGCCAGAGAGCCCGCGCGCGGACATCGCCGATGGTGGATTGGTTCGTAAGCCGTCGTTGGCGCGAAGCCGCGACGGCTGCCTAACGCAGCACGAATGCGCCCCGCACCTTCGCGCTGGCGTGAAGCGCCTGTTCCGCAACGAGAGCGCCGAGGTCCAGCCCGGCCACGCCATCGAAGCGGTAGTGGATGCCGCCATACACGCGGGAGATCGCCGCTTCCACCGCAAGCGCCCGCAGACGCGTGCGTTCACCGGGAACGTAGCCGCCGATCACTTCGGCCGCCGCCGAGGAGATGCACGCGTGGTTCGATGGATACGACGGGAAGTTCGGCAGGCCGATCGCAAGCTTGATCCCCGGATCCGCCTGCGTCGGACGAAGGAGCCAATACGCGTACTTGCCATCGTTGCACGCGATGAGCGCATCGAACGCCGTCATGCTCGCGACGGCGAGAAGCCGCGCCGTGCGACGCTCGTTGAAGCCATGGTTCGCCGCCACCGCGGCCGCTTCCTGGTTCCAGTAGCCTCCCGGCGTGATCGTGCCTACGGGCAGACCCCAGAACCTGGCGATCGAGTCCTGCTCCGTTGTTCGCGTATCGGAGATCTGGCGGACCTCGCCTAACGCAGCCAGGAATTCGGGCGAGCCGAACGCCGGGGGTGGCCCGGGGCGAAATTGTGAGGTCGATGTGAGGAAGAACGGACGCGCCGCGCTAAACCCGGCGCCTCCGGGCGCGGACGGTGGTATCGCGCTGCTGAACCAGATGCCCGGTCCCGTCGGCACCGTGCCCGTCCACGGGTCGAACAGCCGATCGGTCTTCGCGTGCGCAACGACCTGCTCGCCCACCGCCCGACCGATCGCGAGGGCATGGTCGGTATCGTGCGAGCCTTCCTCGAGCCAATGCGGCGTCACGAGTTGCTGATGGAGCTTCTCCTCGAGCGCCTCCTGCGCCAGTGGATACGCGTATGACAGCGCCACCACCGACGCCGCCGCCACGGCGGCGCGCCGTGAGAGCGGACGCCCGCCCTGCGACTCGTCTTCAGCGGCGATGACCGCGTTGTACTGCGCGAGGTTCAATGTGGCGAGGTTGCGGATCGCCTGGAACGCATTCGACTGCCGTGCTTTCACCAAGTCGCGCGCCACGGCGCTCCATTCCGCGCTGGCGGTGACCTCCGCCGGCGAAGCGGCGCGCGCGGCGAGCAGCGGAGGACGGACGGCGTCGCTCGGTGTGCTGTCCTCGCACGCGGCAGCGAATAAGGCAATGGCCACGCTCGCAACCGAGCGGATCGTATAGGAAGACATGGTAGCGCTCTCGAGATAGGGTGTCGGTGGCAGCGTCGCGTTAGGTCGGCATGCCCGGGCCGGGCGTGTTGCCTCGGCCCTCCTATCTCCTCACTGCGGCGCGAGCCCCTCCGCGCGGACACTCCTAGTGAGGCGAGTCAGTTAGCAGCGCAGTCCATTGCGTGGAGTCGAACCTGATGCGGGCGCACAGCATCCTCGAACTCGACGAAGAAACGCGGGTCGAGCTCAACCCGGCCGCTCACGCCGGTATCCACCTTCGCCATCCAACCTCTGATCGCGTCCGGGTAGAACTGGCGGTCCCAGTCCGTGTGCAGCGCATTCGTCATGTACACACGACGCCCGTCGTGGCTCACATCGATCATCTGCGGGCCGCCGTTGCGCGGTATGTCCGGCGACGCGGGATGTGCCGAGCGCCTAACGATGCCCCCGAGGCGAACCACGCCGATGAGCGCAGGATTGAAGGGATCGGCAACGTCATAGCGTCGCAGCTCCCCCGTGCCCCAACACGACACCCACAGCGACTGGTCGTCCGCGGACAGGCTGATATCGGTGACGAGTGGCGGCACGACACGAAGCTCGCGGAGTAGCGGTGGAAGGCACGCCGGGTCCGCCGGCCGCGCACGGATCGTGATGACTCGTTGCGCTTTCCATTCGCCGCTTCCACCAGTCGCGTCGCGGCCGAGGTACCAGAGAAACACGGAGGCCGAGAGGTCGGCGAGCGAGAACATGACGCTGGCAAAACCGTACGCTCGCGTCGGATTGTGGGCCGCCTGCAGCCGAAGAACCATGCGCTGCTCGCGACCGAGGTCGATGGCCTGCCTATGCGTGCGCGTCCGCGTGTCCCACACGTGCAACCAACGGCCATGCTCGCCGTCGACCAGCACGTTGGAGCTCACCCCGCGCTCCAGCATATCAGGTCTGCCCGATTCACTCGTGATCATCGTGTGGTGTCCAAGGTGCCACGCAATGTCAGGAGCGAAGTGCTGCGGGGCGCAGTAGCGTATCCGGCGCATCTCGTCCGCACCATCGATCACGGTCACGAGCCGGGGCATTCTGGGATCGGGTTGCGTATCGATCAGCTGGATGCGCGACGAAGCCGTGCCAGGCACCACGAGATATCGGCGCTCCTCGGCGGAACATGGCGCGTGGCGACAGCCGCGAGTCCCGCAGGCGTTCCAGCCAAAGCGGAGAAGCCGGTTCGGGTCGCGCGGAAGCTCGAGACGCCCGACAACTTGCCCAAACGCCGCCGAGTCGGGCGTCGTGTCGACGACGGCTATGCTATCGCTGCCATGCGCGTCCTCCGCGGCGAGACCAACGTACGCGAGCCGTTCGATGGAACAGGCGGTACCGAATCGAAAAGATTCCATGATTCGATACTGCGGCCCACCGCACGCGTCACGGACATCGGGCCCGGCCGGTACGTACTGGCCTTGCTCTCGCCCTACGGCGAGGTGTTGCTATCGCGCCTACCGGGCGGCAAGTCGGCGGTACACCGCCGCCGAATCGGGCTTACCCCAGGCGTCGTACATCGATGCGAGGCCCGAGTATATGACCCGGACGTCGACGTGCGTGTCGGTCGTATGACGCCGGATCACCTCGAGCGCCGCGCGATAGAGGGAGTCGGCCTCGGCAAACTTCCGCCGACGTGCCAGCACGTCGGCCAGGCCGCCCCACGTTAAAGCGGTGATCGTCTGATCGGGACCGTTCGACTCCATCCGGATGTCGACGGCTCTGCGGTATATCGTTTCGGCGGAGTCGAGCGCGCCTCGCAGTGCGATCGCATAGGCGAGGTGGCCGAGCGTGCCGGCGTAGGCCGAGTGTTTGGTGCCTAACGCCGTCGCCAGGATCGCAACGGAGCTGGTCAGGAGCCGTTCCGCCTCGCTCGAGTAGCCGTCGCGCAGGAGCACTTGCGCGAGCTCGTCCATGGTCGTCGCGGAGACGTTGTGTGACGGTCCCCAAATCCGCTCCTCGAGCGCGAGCGCCTGGCGGAGCAGGCGCGCGCCGTCCGCTGTCCGCCCGTGCTCCCCGAGGAGTCCGCCGAGCTGCTTCATTGCTCCCGCGGTTTGCGGGTGCGAGTCGCCGAACGCCGCCCGAGTATCTCTGAGCGCGGACTCACCGAGCGACTCCGCCTCGGCGTAGCCGGCCGGTCGCTCGTCCAAAATATCGGCGAGCCGGAACATCACGCCGGCGCGCATGGGGTGCCGATCGGGGAATGCCCGTCTCGAGACTGTCAGGGCTTCCCGCAGCGCACGCTCCGCGCCGGCGTTGTCACCGCGCCGCCACAGGATGGAGCTGAGCCGCTCGAGCGCGCCTACGGTCGCCGAATCGCCCCCGATCTGCCGTGTGACGGCAACCGCCTCCAGTTGGAAGGCCTCGGCCTCCGGGAAATTGCCTAAGTAGATGGCGATGCCGGAAACCTGCTGGAGACTGGCGGCGACGTCCGGATGCACGGCACCGAACACCGCACGCCTAACGCGTAACGCCTCACGCGCGAGTGTGTCCGCCGCACTGTACTTGCCTTGCCCGCGGCGGACATCCGCGAGCATCACTGCCGTGGCAGCCGCCCGAGGGTCGTCGACGCCCGCCGCCTTATGCCGGACGACCAGCGCACGTTGGAGCAGATCCGCTCCCAGCGCGAGGTCGCCAAGACTCGCGTAGACTCGGCCGAGCGCCTCGAGCATCCGCGCCTGCGCCGCCGGCTCAGCATCCAGTCGCTCGGCACGCGTGACGCCGCGACGGAGCAGGTCCGTCGCGGTCAGGCTGTCCTGGGTACCTTCAGTCGGGTTGCTCGCCTCGAACAGCCCGACGAGAAATTCCGTGATGGCCTCCGACTCCTGGAGCGCGCGGGTGGTCTGCGTGAGCGCCGCGGACGCGCGGTCACGCTCGCGAGTCGCCACGGCCGCGAGCCGCAGCCCCACGCCGGCGGCCACGATAAGCAGCACTGCGGTTGTGGCGGCAAACGCTACCGCAGCCCGATGCCGCCTAACGAACTTCTCGAGTCGATACCATCCACTCCCGCGGTGCGCGAGCACTGGGAGGCCGTCGAGGTACCGTCCGACGTCGCCGGCGAGCAGCTCCGGCGTGGCGTGCCGGCGGCCCGGTTCCTTGCGCAGGGCCATTGCGACGATCGCATCCAGATCGCCGCGAAGCTGCCGCCGCAGCCGCTCCGGCGTGGTGCCGCGCGCGGCCGCGAGGTCAGAGGCGCGAGGCGCATCAGCATCGTGCGCGTCGTTGGTAACGGCATCGCTCGGCCGCTGCGGATCGCGCTCGCACACGACTTCGAAGACTTCGCGCGGCGAATCCGTCGTTATGCGATGCGCGGGTCGTCCGGCGAGCAGCTCGTACAGCAGGAGGCCGAGCGCGTATACATCGCTCCTCGTCGTGAGCGTGTCGCCCCGCACCTGCTCCGGACTCGCGTACGCCGGTGTCATGAGGCGAAACGCCGTGCGAGTCACCGGCTGTTCCACTCCCGACAGGCTCGGATTCAGGATCTTCGCGATACCGAAGTCGAGAAGCTTCACATGGCCGTCGCCGGTGACGAGCACGTTTCCGGGCTTGAGGTCGCGATGCAGGATGAGGTTCTGGTGCGCGTGGCAGACGGCCGCGCACACCTCGCGGAACAGCCTCAGACGCGCCGGGATGTCGAGTTGATGGCGGTCGCAGTACTCGGTGATCGGTAGCCCATCGACATACTCGATCACGAGGTAGGGGAGTCCACCATCCGCGACACCGCCGTCGAGCAGTTGAGCGATGTGCGGGTGGTTGAGCGACGCGAGAATCTGGCGTTCGGCAACGAAGCGCTGGTGCAGCTCGTCGGCGTCCTGGCTCGCGCGCAGGACCTTCACCGCAACGCGACGACGGAACTGTCCATCGTCACGCTCGGCGAGGTACACGACGCCCATGCCGCCGCGCCCGAGCTCCCGCAGCACGCGGTACGGCCCGATGTGGCGGCCGCGCATTGGGTCCGGAACGAGACTGGCGAGATGTGCGGCGGCGGGACCGTCGAGCGGACTTTCCGTTTCGTGCGCGGCCAGCAGCAACTCCACTTCGCGGCGCAGACTCGCATCGCCGCGACACCGCGACTCGAGCCACATCGCACGCCGCTCGGCCGGGATTTCCAGCGCCTCGTCGAAGATGTCTTCGATCAAGGCGCGGAGGTCCGGCGGCACGTTCGACGCGTCGGCGTCAGCGCCCGATGGTGGCCGCCTCGATGCGGTCATGTGTCCGCCTTCTCGCCTAACCAGCGGTTCAACCAGGCCCGCGCTTTCACCCAGTCGCGTCGCACCGTACGCGTCGTCACGCCGAGCGCCTCGGCGATTTCTGTGTCGTCGAGTCCCGCGAAGAAGCGGCACTCGACCACCTTGCGTTGACGCTCGTCCAGGCGTTCGAGTGCGTCATTCAATGCGAGGAGTCCCTCGGCATCGAGGTCCGTCGTGTGAACCGCATCGGAGATCGTCGTGCGGACCCAATCCGGTCCGCGCTTCGCCGCGTGACGTTCCCGCGCATGGTCCACCAGCACCTGGCGCATTGCGTGCGCGGCGATCGCCAGGAGATGTGCGCGGTCGCGCGCGCGCGGCGCGTTGCCGGCAAGCTTGAGGTACGCCTCGTGAACGAGCGTGGTCGGCTGGATGGTCCGCGCCCCGTGCTCGCGCGCAAGCTGACGTCGCGCGACACGCCGGAGGTCGTCGTAGAGCAGCGTAAGGACGCGGTCCAGCGCGTCCCGATCGCCGGCGCTCGCGGACTCCAGGAGACGCGTGACGTCACCCGGCGTGGTCGCCTCAGCAGGTGCGTCCTCCAGCGGGTCCATCGCGGCAATCTGCATGTCGGCATCGGGCGGCCGCTAGCCGCGCTGGGCCTTGTCGAGGAGTCGACGGGCTCAACATCAGCGAGCTGGCCTGCAGGCCGTCACGAAACGTGACGCCGGACCACTCGTCGAGATGGGGAACGCTTGAACCAGCTCCGCGCTAACCAAGACTCTCCCCAGCACTCGGTCGACTTGACTGATCCGCTGGCGTGGAATCGCGATCGGCGCCTTGTGGACGTCCGTCCCCGCGCAGATGATTGGACGCGTGCCGGCACGGACCACTCGGTCTGGACGGTGAGGACCGCGATATTCCCGACATGATCGGTTCAACAATTTCCCACTACCGCATTCTCGACAAGCTCGGCGAAGGCGGGATGGGAGTAGTCTATAAGGCTCAGGACACGCGCCTCGAGCGCTTCGTCGCCCTCAAGTTCCTCCCCCAACGCCTGGCTGAGGAGCCTGGGGCGAAGCAGCGCTTCGTCAACGAGGCAAAGGCGGCGTGCGCCGTCAACCACCCGAACGTCGCCGTCGTCTACGACGTCGGTGAGACCGATGTCCACTCCTTCATCGCCATGGAGCTGGTTGAAGGAGAAACCCTCAAGTCGAGGCTGCGGGCCGGTCCGCTGTCCATAGGTCAGGTGCAGACGCTCGGCGTCCAGATCGCCCAGGGTCTTCATGCTGCGCATGCCCGAGGCATTGTCCACCGCGACATCAAGCCGGACAACATCCTGCTGACGCCGGATGGCAGCATCAAGATCATGGACTTCGGCATCGCGAAGCTCGGCAACAACTCGAGCCTCACCCAGACCGGCGCGACGCTCGGCACACTCGCCTATATGTCCCCGGAACAGGTCCTCGGCGAGGACGTCGACTATCGCAGCGACCTCTGGTCGCTCGGCGTGGTGCTGTACGAGATGATCGCTCGCGAACTGCCGTTCCGCCGCGACCGTGACGCGGCTGTCCTCTACGAGATTCTCAACGCGGAGCCGGCGCCGGTCGAATCGCAGCGGCCGGAAACGCCGCCGGCGCTTCGCTCCGCGATCCAACAGCTGCTGCAGAAGGATCCGGCCAAGCGACCCGCCTCGGCCGGCGAGGTCGTCACGCTACTCCAGAAAACCAGCGCGCAGGCAGCTGCCGAGGTCCCAGCGAAGTCAATCGCGGTGCTCTACTTCGAGAACATGAGCTCGGAGCGCGAGGGCGATTATTTCTGCGCCGGGATCACCGAGGACATCATCACGGATCTCTCCAAGGTGAGCGGGCTTCGGGTCGTGTCTCGCACCGACATGCTGCCGTTCCGAAACAAGGAGATCAACATCAGGCAGGTCGCCGAGGCGCTGCGCGTCAACTACGTGCTGGAAGGGAGCGTCCGGAAAGCTGGCAATCGCATCCGAATCACCGCGCAGCTGATCAGTGCCCGCGACGGCTACCATCTCTGGGCCGACCGATTCGACGGCCTGACCGAGGACATCTTCGACTTTCAGAACGAGGTTTCGCGCAAGATCGCCGACGCCCTCAAGATCTCGCTGACCGATTCGGAAAAGGAGACGCTGGCGAAAAAGCCCACCGACGATCTTCGCGCGTACGACTTCTACCTCCGCGGGCGAGATTACCTCAGTCGGCGCGGGAAAAAGAACACCGAAGCTGCCATTCGGATGTTCGAGAACGCGATCAAGATCGACAAGGAGTTCGCTTCGGCGTACGCGGGGCTCGGCGAGGCCTGCGCCTACATGTACGAGTGGTACGACGGCGCGATCACGTGGCTGGGCCGCGCGATCGAGATGAACCGTGAGGCGCTGGACCGCGATCCGAACTCGATCGAGGCGCGGTTTGGCATCGCCATGGTGTATTACCACCAGGGCCGCCTCGCCGAAGCCAAGCGTACCTTCCTCTCCGTGCTCGACGCGGACCCGCAGCACGTGCTGGCCCGCCTCCGGCTCGGCATGCTCGTCGAACGCACTCCTGGCGCGGACCTGAAGGATGCGTTGACGCAGTACCGGCGCGCTGCGGAGCTGCGACCGCACGACGATGACCCGTGGCGGTTCCTCGCCGGCCTGCACCGGAAGCTTGGTGACAATCGTGCCGCACAGGACGCGGCCATCAAGGTCATCGAGATCACGGCGCAGAAGCTCGAGGCCAGCCTCGAGGATGTCGTTCTACTCAGCCGGCTGGCGGAGGGCTATGCGCGGTTCGGAGGAAAGGAGGAGACGCACGCCACGATCCGGCGCGTGGTCGAGCTGGCGCCTGCGGACGGCCTGGTCCTGTACAACTGCGCCTGCGCTCACGGATTGCTCGGCGAGACCAACGCGGCGGTCCTGTTCCTGCGCCGTGCATTTGACAGCGGGTTCCGGGGAGTCGTCCACTCTGCGCGGGTCGATAGCGCTCTCGAATCCGTTCGCGAACACCCCGAGTACCTACGATTGGTTGCTGAGCTAGAGTGAACCCATTATTGTCGGTCCGACGATCCCACCCCTGCGACTGGAGCCACTAGACCATGCCAAAGTACGTCATCGAGCGCCTCATTCCGGGTGCCGGTAAGCTCACCGCCGACGAGCTGAAGGCAATCTCGATGCGCTCCTGCGACGTCCTGAATCAGCTCGGACCGAAGATCCAGTGGATTCAGAGCTACGTTACCGACAACAAGATCTACTGCGTCTACATCGCGCCGAATGAGGAGATGGTGCGCGAGCATGCGCGGATGGGTGGGTTCCCAGCCAATCAGGTCGCGTCGGTGAAAACGTTGATCGATCCGACGACGGCGGAGTTCGGCATCCCGCAGGCGTAAACGCTTGCAAGCCGTCGGCGCGCGCGTCACGGCGTCGCGAAACCGGCAGCATGATGACGTGGTCCCGCTCATGCTGCATGGGATTCGTGACTCGAGGGGAGGAGCCCGGCCATGCATCTGGGTATCCATCGCGGTATCGCGACCGCGACGCTCGCGGTCCTGTTCACCACTTCGTCCGTTCGACCGCAGCGAAGTACATTCACCTACCAGCCCGGCACGTACCGGTACGCGGTGACCACGACCGTGGAACGGTCGCAGGATCAGCCTGCCGACCGGCCGCCGTTCACCTTCCAGGTCGTCACCAAGCAGCAGGTCACGCTCGCGCTGGCGGCCGCGGCCGGGGACACGCTCGACCTAACGATTACGGTGGACTCGGTCAGCGTCAGCTCGTCGCTGGCCGCGCCCGCTCCGAACCTGGATAGAATCCGCGGAGCGAAGCTCAAAGGAAAGGTTTCCCCGTCGGGCCGGGTGTATGCGTTCCAGGCGCCCGCCAATGCCGATCCGGAAACGACTGCGCTGTATAGCGCGTTCCGCAGGTTCCTGGTACCGCTGCCGAGTGCTCCGAGCGTTGGAAGTCGATGGGTGGACACGACCACTGATCGCGTGAAGAAGGAAGGGCTGGACGTCACGACGAGAACAATCACCACATCGCGGGTGGCGGGTGACACGACAATCGGGGGTCAGCCGAGCTGGCGCATCGAGCGCAATTCGGTGATCGAGGCTCATGGCACCGGTACCGAAGGCGGCCGCGAGCTACGGGTCAGAAACGACGGCACGATCGCGGGCACCCATTACGTCAGCCCGCGAGGCGTCTACCTGGGCTCCTCGTCCACGCAGCGAGTCGAGATGCTCCTCTCGGCCGGCCAGGCAGACGTCAGCATGCCCATCGTCCAGACGATCAAGTCCAGGGTGCAGCCGCTGCCTACGCGTTAGGCGGCGACGCCGCCTAACGCCCGATCGCCACCCCCCACGGCGATCGGCCCGCCGGGATGTGCCGCAGCACCGTTCGCGAGCTCGCGTCCACGACGGAGACGTCGTTGGATGGGCCGTTCGCGGTATAGATCTTCTTGCCATCGGGCGTGACGGCGACGCCCCACGGCCGAGTGCCCACGCGCAACGACGCGACGATCGAGTCGCGGGCGGTGTCGATGATGGACAGGGTTCCGCCGCGACCATTCGTGAGGTACACCCATCTCCCGTCGGGCGAGATAGCAGTGCCCATCGGTTTGGCGCCGCTGTCAGTGACCGCGATGGTCTTGATCGGCGTGTTGGTCTTCGTATCGACGACCGTCACCGTGCCGCCGACCTCCGCCGTCACATACGCTTTCGTTCCGTCGAGCGTGAACACCGTGGATCGTGGCCGCTTCCCGGTGTGAATGGTGGCCACGACACGGTTTCGAGCGACGTCGATCACCGCGACCGAGCCCGTCGCCTCGCTCGTGACGTAGACCGCCTTGCCATCGGGGCGCATGGTAACGCCCTCGGGCTCTTCACCCACCTTCACCGTGTCGATCACCTTGCCCGTCTCGACATCGAGCACGGACACCGTTCCCGCATCCTCGTTCGAGACGTAGACGGTCTTGCCGTCGGTGCTGACCGCAAACGCTTCCGGATCGTTGCCGCCCGGCAGCGTCCTCACCGGCTTGAGTGTGGCCACATCGATCATCGCTACGCCATCCGCTCGGCGATCGGGCGGCGGAAGCTTCGACTCGTCCACGCCGGGTCCACCTTTGGGGCTCCCGCTTACCGCGACGAAGAGCGTCTGGCCATCGGGGCTCAATCGGACGCCGCGCGGGCGCTTGCCCGCCGGGACAGTCGCGATGACGCTGTCGGTTCCAGAGTCGATGATCGTAACGTTGTCCGAGTCCTCATTGGTAATGAACACGAGCGGCGCGCCGCTCCTTCTCTCGGCGGGTCCCGACGCCGCGAGGCCAGTCTCCGGGTTCGGCGTCGCTCGAGCGCTCTCTGAGCGCTGACGCGTATCGGTGGTCCCGCACGCTGTGGCCGCGACGACGAGCGCGGCGAAGATCACGCGCACTTGTCCTTCGAGTCGAACGCATTTCATCAGGTGGTTCTCCGGTTCGTGCAGCCGGTTTGGTCTGGCCGTGATGTCTACTGGAAGATGGCCTTGTCGACGTTCCGGGCTTTATCGAGCCCTCGAATCTTCTCGCGGCCTCGGATGGAGCGGAACACGGTCGCGCTCACGTCAGCGTCCGTAACGTCGGCCCCCGAGAGATCGGCGTCGCTCAGGTCGGCTGCCGTTAGGTTGGCGCGCACGAGGCTGACCTTGCGCATGTCGGCGCCCTGGAAGTTCGCCCCGGTGAGATCCGCTCCGGTCAGGTCGGTGCGCATGAGGCCCATCGGCTGATTCGCCGGGTCGGCACCGAGGTGAGTCCGTACGAGCTTCGTCCGAACCAGCGTGGCGTCCGCGAGTGCCCCAATGAGGCGCGCTCCGCTGAGATCCGCGTCGGTCAGGTTCGCGCCGAGCGCGACGACGGCGTAGAGGCTCGCATCGCGAAGGTTTGCCCCGGTGAGATCGGTCCCACGAAGGACGGCGATGTCGAGCACAGCCCCTGAAAAGTCCGCTTCGCGCGCGATGGCACGGTTGAGTGTCACGCCGAACATCTGCGCGCCGGAGAGATTCGTGCGCACAAGCCGCGCGTCGGAGAGGTTCGCGCGCTTGAAATCCACCCGGGAGAGATCGAGCCCGGAGAGATCGAGACCGGCAAGCTCGGCGGGCTGCTGCTCGCTCGCCGCCGCGAGGAGCGCAACGACCGCGGCTCGCGTGACCTTCCCGGCGGTGTCCGACGCGCTTGCCGGGGTCACGGCGCGCTCGGGCGGCGGGCGTGACTGAGCCCCAGCGGACCTAACGACGCACCCGAGCGCCAGCGCTGCAATCGGCGCGCGCACGATCCAGTCGCGCACCGATCTCATCCCTCCGGCTTCGCGTGAGGACGCCCGGGTGCGAGCCGGCCTTCGCTTCGTGCCTTGAGGTACGCGTACAGGTCGTCGACTTGCTTGTCGGTCAAGAGCGGCCCCCACGTCGGCATCCCCTTGTCGGGGCGGCCGTTCTTCACGGTTTGGACGAAGAGGTCGTGGTCGACGTGGTCGCGCAGCGACTTCATCAGATTTGGCGCGATCGTCGAGCCGACGGCATCTTCCCCATGGCATCGCGTACAGTTCACGGCGAAGGTCTTCCAACCGTTGTATTCCGACTGGTTCACCGCAAGCTTGTCGGCCGCCGGCTGCTGGGCGGAGTCCGTACGGGCCGTCTCCGGCGGTGTAGTCGGCCGACTCGAAGGCGTGGTGTCGGGCGCCGGGAGCGGAGTCGGCGCCGGGCGTCGCGGGCGTTTCCCCCCAGCGGGAAGCGGACGCACCGCGGTCGTTTCTCGTTGCGCTGCGGCCACGCCACTCGTTCGCGTGCGGCTCGTCGTGTCAGAGGGATGTGACGCGCTGGGCTTGGGTGCGTTCGCGGGTGGTGGCACCGTAGCCGTGTCGCGCCTAACGTTGGTCGTGTCGCCCGATGTCACCGTGGACGCCACCATGCCTGCACTCGAGTCGCGGATGGGGGCCGCGGCAGGAACCCTCGCGCTCGCGGATTCCAGTGCGCGCGCCGTGTCGAAACGACTCCCGCCATCCTTCGTCCGGCACGCCAGCGCTCCGAGCAACACGGTGCCGATGTACATCCTATAGGCCATAGCTGGTCCAACCTCTCCTTCATCTGCCATCTGCAAAAAAGCGGCTCGCGACAACCCGCCGGTCGCATCAGCGCTTATCGCCCGCTGTGGTGGTGGCCGCGGGCCACGTCACGGTAGGCACGTGGTATTCCTCGAGGATTCCCGCGATGGCCGGCCGCAGCCGGTCGACGATCTCGTCGAGTCGCGCTTTGAGGTCGCGGTCCGATCGCCGGACGCCGATGCCGATGTCGAACACGAATGGCATGGCCGAGACCTTGTCATCGCGCAGCGGCACCAGCGTCAGCGGGACCTTCGCCCGCTTCGCGAAGTATCCGGCCATCGGCCCCCACGCGATCGCGACATCGATGTCACCGCGTTCGACTGCGGCGATGATCTCGCCAGGGTGATGGTCTTCGCCGTAGAACGAGCTGTACCCCACGACGTTGGCGGAAATCCCTCGGGCGAGCAGGGCGTGGACCGGCGGCGTGTGTGCGTAGTCGTCACCGATGAGGTTCACCCCGATCCGAAGCCGCTTCAGTGCCGAGTCGTCCAGCGACGTTAGGCTCGGCTGGCGCGACGTCGCGTACACGAGATAGTACGTCGACCGATAGTACGGCTTCGTCGAGAGCACCGGGTCGTAGCCGATGGGAAGCCCGAGGACGAGGTCACACTCGCGCGAGCGCAGCGTGTTGCGGATGAATCCGCGCCGCTGCGGCCACCACACGTACGCGAGCGAGTCGCCCAGCTCCTTCGCCAGCAGCGCGGCGATCTTGTTGTCGAACCCCTCGCCGTTCCGGTTCGTCGACGGCAGGTTATCCGGGTCGGCGCAGACGCGAAGGACGTTCTCCCCCGCTGGAACGGACGGCGACATCTTCGCACCAGACTGCTGCTGCGCCGAGCCCGGGCGTGGAGCGAGCACGGCCAGGATGAGCGTCAGCGCAGCCCACGAGGATGGAAGCACTCGTACGCGGTCGTGCGCCAGATTCCGCCGCGTTTCCCGACCCATGTCGCAACCCCCTCGAGGACGCCGCTTCGCCGCGTGGCGCGACTTCGTTCCGTGACGGCAAGTCCGGTACCGGGATAATTCTCCCCGATACCGGATTCTGGCGCACGACGCGCGCGCGTCAGGTTGCGACGCCGCACGTATAGATCAATGACTACCGGTTCGCGGTGCCGTGCTGGCCGCCGATCGCGAACACCGTCAGGACACCTCCCTGCGTGGTGTACTTGCCGGCATCACCGAATGCGCCGAGGGCTCCGAGCCCGGCGGTGGGGTCCTCAGCGCCGATGCCGGCCGCGATGCCGATGCCGGCCCAGCCGCCGATTCCGGAAAGGACGGCAACGTACTGTCGCCCGTCGGGGCCGACGTATGTCATCGGGTTTCCGATGATTCCCGAAGGCGTTTTGAACTTCCACAGCACTTTGCCGGTCTTGGCGTCGACCGCCTTGAGCCACCCTTCCATGGTGCCGTAAAAGACTACCCCACCGGCCGTGGCGAGAGCGCCGCCATAGGCCGCGAGGGGCTCCTTGATCTCCCACACCTGCTGGCCTTTCATGGGATCCCAGGCAATGAAGCGCCCGCGGTTGCCACCCGGCCCGGCGAACATGCGCACGATCGCACCGACGTAGGGCTGGCCGGCTGCGTATTTCACTTCAACGCCCTCGTAATCCATGCAGATGTGGTTGGCAGGCACGTAGAAGAGACCGGTCTGCGGCGAATAGGCTGCGGGCTGTTGATCCTTGAAGCCGATCGCCGCCGGGCAAATGCCCTCCGTGTTCTTCTTCGACGTCGTGCCGAACTTCGCATCGCGCACGGGGACTCCCGTCGCGAGGTCGATCTTCGACGCCCAGTTCACTGGCCCGTACTTCTCGGCCACGACGAGCTTGCCGTTCGTGCGATCGATGGTGTACGCGAAGCCGTTGCGATCGAAGTGCGCGAGCAGCTTCTGCCCGCCCCGGTCGAAGAGAACGTTCTCGTTGACGCCGTCGTAGTCCCACTCATCGTGGGGCGTCATCTGGTAGGCCCACTTCGCCTCTCCGGTCTCCGGATTTCGCGCGAAGATGGTCATCGACCACTTGTTGTCGCCCGGACGCTGGTCGGGATTCCACGTGCCCGGGTTGCCGGTGCCGTAGTAGAACAGGTTCAGCTCTGGGTCGTACGAATACCAACCCCATGTGGTGCCGCCGCCGCGCTTCCACTCGTCGCCCTGCCAGGTCGAGACGCCGAGGTCCTTGCCCTTGTGCGACTCGTAATTCGCGTTAGGTGTGCCGGCGAACTTGACGTCACTGTCCGGGCCCGTGCTGTACGCGCGCCAGAGCTCCTTTCCGGTGTTCGCGTCGTAGGCGGTCACGTGCCCGCGAACTCCGAACTCGCCACCGGACACGCCGGCAATGACGACGTCCTTCACGACGAGCGGGGCGTTGGTCATCGTCTCGCCCTTCTTGTAGTCGGCGTTCTTCACGCGGAAGAGCTGCTTCCCCGTCTTTGCATCGAGCGCGAGCAGGTCGCCCTGCAGCAGCTGGATGTAGAGCTTGCCACTCGGGTGGTAGGCGAGGCCGCGGTTCACGACGTCGCAGCACGCGACGGGAATGACGTCCGCTGGCTGGTCAGGGGTGAACGACCAGATCTGGGGCACGCCCTCTTTGCTGAGGTCGAGGGCGTACACCTTGTTCGGGAACGAGGTGTGGAAGTACATGACGTTGCCGACCACGAGCGGGTTGCCTTCGTGGCCACGCAACGTGCCGGTCGACATGGTCCAGGCGACCCCGAGCTGGCCAACGTTCGCCGTCGTGATCTGGTTGAGTGGGCTGTACCGCTGCAGGTCGAATGTGCGGCCGGTCATGACCCACTGTTTCGAATCCTTCGACATCGCTGCCAGATCTTGCCCACCCTGGGCCGCCTGCGCGGCGGCGAGCGTTGGCATCACGGCGAGCGCGACGAACACCGATGCTGTGGCCGTGCAGGAGCGAATGAATGCAATCATGTGTCGACTCCGATGCAGAAGGGAGCGTGACGCGAGCATTCCTCGGCGTCGGGATTCACGTCGGCGCCAGGGCTCACCGTTGGGGGGCTGCGCTCTCGATCGGCCATCGCTACCTCATCACGAGTCACGGCCACGGCGCGATCTGGAAGAACGCGCCCCAGACCAGCGCCGGGTTCCAGTAGTCCTTGTCGCCGTTCGCATCTCTCGGCACGCGCGAGAGTTGCTGGTCGACGAGGAAGTACGCGCCGAATCCGCCGAGGAACGGCACCGTCTTCATCATCTTCGCGCCGAGGTTCACCGTCGCGGCGCCTTCGAGCACGAAGTTGGTCCCCTTGCCGCCAGGTCCGGTAGTCACGCCTAACGGGTCGATCGAGACCGAGACCCATCCATCCATCAGGTCGTTCAGCGGAACGATCGGGACGATTCCGCCGAAAAAGCCGATGGGGCCGTGCGCACTCGTGTCCGCCCATCCCCATTGCAATCCGGCGACGAACGCCAGCCATGGCGTGGCCGTCGGAATGACGGTTTGGAAGCGCGCGTTGAAGTCGGTTTTCGAGTCTCCGCTATCACAGGAGACCGCGCACGTGGTGAGACCTCCGGGCAAGAGCGAAAAGGTCGGTGCACCGATCAGGGGCTTCTTGGACGTCGTGTCCTGTGCCGCGCTGGTGGTCAGCGGGGTGAGCGAGAGCACGCAAGCGACCAACGTGGCAACGAACGCGTGGCGTTTCATGGGCACCTCGCGGTGCGACGGTTGCTTCTCCCGACGCTTCGCCCGTGCGGCCTTCGGCGCGCGCGGAACGCAACGCGGAACGCTTCGTTCAGTGCGTCGTTCCATGACCATCCCCGTCGGCCCGCCTAACGGGAACGATGCCTTGCCCTTTCGACTCGCGAATCACACGTGCCGTGCGAGCGTCGCATAGTTGCAGCGTGTGCTATGAATCTCGCAAGGTCTACTCTGAAGGAGCGGCTGAGTTTGCCCGGCTGACTCAACCGTCTTTCCCGCAGCCCTCCTGTGCAGCGATGTTCATGCCTAACCGCGACTTCGACTGCTTGACACGTCCCGGTGTGGCTTTCATCGTGGCGGTCCCGTACCACAGTGTGCCGGTACCAATTCGGAGGTGAGCATGGCAGCGGATTTCTTTCTCGGCGAGTCGCTCGTCGGCGATGGCAACGAGGTCGCCCACATCGACCTGATCATCGGCTCGAAGTCCGGGCCCGCCGGCACCGCGTTCTGCAACGCGCTCTCCAACAACAAGGATGGCTTC
>Ga0207674_10002108_pt1 | contig 25182 bp, 13 predicted proteins | sample KBSCornC72_FD_184303 | JGI IMG/M metagenome (GOLD analysis project Ga0207674, IMG submission 184303) | Corn rhizosphere microbial communities from Kellogg Biological Station, Michigan, USA - KBS Corn C7-2 (SPAdes) (version 2) | ecosystem: Host-associated > Plants > Roots > Rhizosphere > Soil ...
GGGCACGCGCTCACCCGGCAGCGTGAACGACAAGCGTGGCTTCGGCCAATCGCTGGACGGCTGGCTCAAGGCGACCAGAGGCAAGGCTCGCGTCGGCACGTTCGCGGACGCAGCCGCGCACGGCGAGATCGTGATCAACGCGACGTCGGGCACGGTTTCGCTCGATGCGCTGCGTTTGGCTGGCGAGCAGAATCTCCGCGGCAAGATCCTCATCGACGTCTCGAACCCACTCGATTTCTCGAAGGGCATGCCGCCCACGATGACGGTGTGCAACACTGACTCCACGGGTGAGCAGATCCAGCGTGCGTTTCCCGAGGCGAAGGTGGTGAAGACGCTGAACACGACCAACGTGAACGTCATGGTGGACCCTGCGGCGGTGGCTGGCGGCGATCATGACCTCTTCGTGAGCGGGAACGACGCTGCCGCAAAGGCGCGCGTGACGGAGCTGCTCCGCCAATGGTTCGGCTGGCGGACCGTGATCGACCTGGGCGACATCACGACTGCGCGCGGCGCCGAGATGATCTTGCCGATCTGGCTGCGGCTGTGGGGTGCGTTAGGCAGCCCGGCGTTCAACTTCAAGATCGCACGGTAGCACGGGAGAACCCGGTAGGCGAGTCTGGGTTGGAGCGAGGTCGAACCACCCGACTCGCAGTCGCTTGATCGGTGCAGGAAACGCCTCTGGCCGCTTCATCGGTCGATCCGGCGTTTCCGTTGGCGAGGCTGCGTCGTGCAGCTTCGGCCGATCAAGTGACTCTGACCCCTTTGATCCCATGCGCAGCTCGCTGTGGCTGGTCGCCCTGACGGCGGTCACGACGGAAACCGCCTGCGTCCGACCGGTCAACACTGTTCCGGCGCCGGTGACCCCAACTGCCGAGGTGCAGTACTACGATCTCGAGCTGCCGGCGGACCTGGAGATCAAGTCGGTGGATTTCTCCGCCACCACGTTCTCCGACGTGTCGGGAACACCTCATGGGCCCGTCGGGACCACTGTCACGGGACGCGCGTTCGTGAGGGTCTATGCCGTGGACAAGGCCAGCGGAGAGCAGTTCCTGCTGTTGTATGAGGACATCACACGGCGAAAGCGGCCGGTGGAGATCATTCGATTTATCCCTGGCAGCGACCCGGCGAGACCATAACGGCGCCGCAGTCAATGGGCCTGGCTGAATTTGCGTTAGGCTCGAAGCCTTGTCAGGAGGTCGTGATGGCGCGATCCGGCGAGGACGGCCTCACACTGGCATCACGACCGGGACAGTGCGGCTAAAGGCAAGACCTAACGCGGATTTCGACCATCGATTGCGCCTATGGTCGCAGATTTGCCCCATGCGCAGCGACGGATCCGACGGCACGGCCGGGCCCTCATCTTTTTTTGTTCAAATGCCTCGGGAAGCTCATGCGTCCCGAGGTCGTCATTCTCAAATCCCGGCTCGTGGCGAGCGGAGATGTCACGGCCGACGAGGGATCCTGAAGGATCCGCCTGATCCGCTGCATCCGAACACCCCGTCGTCTGTGGGGCTGGCCCTCTCAGGTCCGGCATGAGCAACCGTAAGCCGCCACGATTCCCTCACCCTGAATTCGGCGAAGCTCAGTGTTAGCAACGGCCGGTTGACAAGTCGGGCTTGTTTTGGCACCTTCTCCCCTAACCTCGTGCAGGGAGACATGAGTGCCACGCGACACCAGCGACCTGCTCCACGGAACGCTCGACCTCCTCGTTCTCAAAGCCCTCACCGCGCAGCCGCTCCACGGCTTCGGGCTGAGCAAGTGGATCGAGGAGCGAACGCGCAACGAGCTCGAGATCGTCGACTCGGCGCTGTACAAGGCACTCCACCGTCTCGAAGACAACGGCGCCATCGTTGCCGAGTGGGGCGTCTCCGAGAACAATCGGAAGGCGAAGTACTACTCGCTCACGTCCAGGGGTCGTCAACAACTCCGCGCCGAGACGGCGACGTGGAAGCGCTACGTCGCCGCGATCTCGGGCGTCCTCGAGACCGCCTGAGCCATGTTCAACGTACCCAGGCTCCCGAACGGAGCGCGTCGGCTGCTCAGGCTCCCGCCCAGCCGGACCCGCATGCAGCGCGAGATGGATGAGGAGATGCGCACGCACCTCGCGATGCACGTCGACTTTCTCGAGGCACGCGGCATGAGCGAGGCCGATGCCCACGCGGAGGCGATGCGCCGCTTCGGTGACGCCGAGGAATACAGCGCCTACACCGAGCATCGCGCCACGCGTCAGGCACACTGGCGTGGCGTGACCCAATGGCTCGACGAGTGGACGCAGGACCTCCGGTTCGCCAACCGCCAGTTCCGGCGCCACGTCGGCTTCACGGCGCTCGCCGTGGTGACGTTGGCGTTAGGCATCGGCGCCAACACCGCCATCTTCACGGTGGTACACCGGCTGCTCATCGCGCCGCTCCCGTACCCGGACGGCAACCGGATCGTGAAGCTCGTGGTCGCGGACGGCGAGCGCTTTCAGTCACCGAGCCGCGTCGTGCTGCAGGCCTGGCGCGATCGCGCGCGCTCGCTCGAGCTGGTCGCCGGCATCAGCGTCGACGCGCTCTACCTGCAGGACTTCGGTGACACGCAGGACTCGATTCCCGCGTACGTGAGCTACAACTACCTAACGCTGCTCGGGCTCACGCCCGCACTCGGCCGGACGTTCCGGTCGGACGAAGCGGAACCGGGAGCCCCGGCCGTGGCCATGATCAGCTACGGCAAGTGGCAGCGCGAATTCGGCGGACGCAGCAACGTGATCGGCTCGACGATCCGGGTGCCCGATACGGACAACCGCCCGTTCACCGTCATTGGCGTGATGCCGCCCGAGATCTCGATCCCGATGGCCGAGCCTGGAGGCGTGAGCGGGAAGCTGCGGCAGGCGGAGCCGGCGATCTGGATTCCGGCCAGCCTGGACTCGATCGGTGGGCCCAACCTGTTCGCGAAGCTGCGTCGCGGCGTGAGCGCCGATCAGGCGTCCAGGGAGCTTCAATCGATACTCGAGACGTTGCCGGCCACCAATCGCGTTGGTCCGTTCGCTCCGAGCGTGGGCGGTCGCCCGACCCGCGCACGGGCGATGCGAGCGCAGGATTTTCTCGACCCACGTGAGACGCAGACGGTGCAGGTCCTGTTCGTTGCGGTGGGCGTCCTGCTCCTCGTAGCGTGCGCAAACGTGGCCAATCTGCTCATGTCACGCGCGTGGACGCGGCGCCGAGAGTTCGCCGTCCGCACGGCGTTAGGCGCCGGCCCGGGCCGGCTCGCGCGCCAGGTGCTGACGGAAAGCGTTCTGCTGGCGGTCGGCGGCGGCGTGCTTGGCATCGCGGTCGCGTGGGCCACGCTCGAGGTCATCCTCGCGCTTCGCCCGCCATCACTCGCGCATCTCGACGGGGTGGCACTCGATTCGTCGATTCTCCTCTGGAGCGCCGCGATCTCCGTCGTCACCGGCATCCTGTTCGGTTCGGCCCCCGCCATCTTCGCCGGTGCCCGCCCGCTCGGGGAGGTGCTCCGCAGTGAATCCCGGACCGCGTCAGGCGGCGGCTCGACGAAACGGCTGCGCTCCGGTCTCATCGTGCTCGAGATCGCGCTGTCGCTCGTGCTGCTGATCGGCGCTGGCCTGCTCGTCAGATCGTTCCTGGCTCTGCAGCGAATGCCGCTTGGTTTCCAGCCGCACGGCCTCGTGGCTGCCGACGTGATGTTCTCGTTTCGCCGGGAGTGGACCCCGGCACAGCGCGAAGCGCGGCGGGACGAGCTCATTGAACGTCTGCGTGCGATGCCGGGAGTCATCGATGCAGGGATCGGGATGATGCCCGGTCAGGGATGGCGAGCGTTGTCGACGCTGGAGAGCGATCCCGATGCGAACGGAAACACGAAGAGCATCTCGGAGTTCGCGTCGATCTTCATCACGCCGAACTATTTCCGCATTGCCGGCATGTCGCTCGTCGCTGGACGACTGCCGGATTCGCTAGCGTGGCCACGCGCCTCGCTCGGCGATGACGCCCCTGCGTCCGCGGAGATCGTAGTGAGCCGAGCGTTGGCGCAACGGTTCTGGCCTAACGGCAGTGCCGTCGGCGCCCGTCTCAATGAGAAACAGGTCGGACCGTTCGTACGTGCCGGGCGCAGCAGCGCTTATACGGTTGTCGGCGTCGTGGACGATGCCCGGCTGCCGGGCGGCCGCGACGCCCGGTGGACTTTGGAGACGTACACGCCAATGCCAATGCGGCTTCCCGAAGCGCCGATTCTCCTTCGCACGAAGCTGCCCGAGCGGCAACTGATTCCGGCAATTCGGCGCGTCGTCGCGGAGTTCGATCAACGCTCGAGTCGCGAGACCAAGGGGCCGTTCGGGACGATCCTTCGCGAGGTGACAATCGGCGACACGTACCTGAGCGAGAGTCTCGCGCCGACGCGGTTCGCGATGGCACTGCTCGCGGCATTCTCGGCCATCGCGCTGATTCTGTCGGCGGTGGGTCTGTACGGCGTGATCGCGTATTCGGTCACGCAGCGCACGCGCGAGATCGGCGTCCGAGTGGCGCTTGGCGCGGACGGGGCCTCGGTGAAGCGTCTGGTCGTTGGCGGTGGCATCAGGCTTACGGCGTTAGGCATCGGGCTGGGCGTAGCGGGTGCGATCGCGAGCACTCGCGTGCTGGCCCATCTGTTGTACGGCGTGACGCCAGCCGATCCGGTCACGTTCGTTGCGATCGCGGTGCTGGTGGTCGTGATCGCTCTCGCCGCGTCGTACATCCCTGCCGGCCGTGCGACGCGGATCGATCCGATGGAGGCGCTGCGGGCAGATTGAACTCTGCGGTGTCCGGCTGGCGGACTCGAACAGCTGGCTGCTTGGTCTGGCGCTCAAACGCCGGACATCGAGCTCTGGTCAGTGGGAAAGGGCAAAACCTAACGCGGATTTCATACTGAGATTACGCCGATGTTCGCAGATTTGTCCCGAAGGCAGTGACCCTCCGGTGGCGGCTTACGGTCTCTGGTATTGTTTCTGTTAACGGCCTCGGGAAGGCAATGCGTCCCGAGGCCGTTCACCAGCGATCTGGCTCGTTGCGATTCCACGTTATGCGATCCGACAATTGATCCGGTTGATCCGCTCGATCCCGAAGCATCCGAACACCCCTTCGTCGTAGTTGCCGGACTGGTCGATGCCGGACCGACCGGGCTGACCCCACAGACGAAAGGTGAACGGATGCTTCAGGATCAGTCGGATCCTTCAGGACTGCTCCTCGCGGTACTCAGTCTCCTCTCGCCACGAGCCAGGATTGGAGAATGACGACCTCGGGAGGCTCATGGGTCCCGAGGTCGTTGAACAACGAAAAGGATGAGGGACCGGCCGTGCCGTCGGAGCCGTCGCTACGCACGGAGCCAATCTGCGAACATCGACTTGGGAACTGACGACGACAACCAATGACCGACGACCAAAGTGAAAACTCGCCATGACATCACGTGATGTCATGGCGAGTTTTCAGTCATGAGTGATGGGTCATTCGGTCTCGGTCATCGGTCAACTGATTAGCTGCCCGAGATCGAGCAGGGCACCGCCAATCCGCGGGCATCGCACTCGGCGCTCGGGATCAGCATGTGCGGGTGCACCACGTCACCCGCTCGGTCGATCGGCAAGGTGTTGAGGCGGTTGTAGCGCCGCGCGTCCACCCACCGCGTTCCCTGCGTCCACATCAGCGAGTACGTGCGGTTGTAGAGCAGCTCCGTGATGAACGCGTCGTCCGTGCTGCCGCTGGTGAGGATTGTCGGTGCAAGGCCGCCCGCATTCACGCGCACCAGGTTGATGTCGCCGATGGCGCCTGGCTTGTCACCGTTGTTCCAGCGGATCTCCGCGCGGAGCAGCAGCAGCTCCTCGTTGGTGATCCACGGAATGTTGGCATCGAGGTCGGGCACGCTCGGATCGGACGGGTCGTTGTACATCACCGGCTTGTACGTTCCCGTGAGGTCGTTCAGCGTCCGCGGCGCCGGCGCGAGAGCGGCCTTGGTCGTGAGCCTGAGATCCGGCTGGCCGTTCGGGCGGAGCTGGGCCCCCGTGATGATCGACGGGTGCATCCAGTAGCGGTTGTTCGTGAGCGTCTCGGTAATCGGGTTGGGCGTCTCGTTCGCCGTGCTCGTGAAGCCGTAGTACACGCCGAGCTTGAGCGAGACGGGAAGGCCGGCCTCCGTGATGAACGAGGCGGACATCGCCGTCGCCGCCTGTGCCCAGCACGCCGTGCACCCGTAGAACGTCGCGCGGTGCACCAGCATCTTCGCGGCGAGCGCGCGGTTGAACATCGCGAACGTGGCGGGCGTGTCGAAGCCCTGGAACCCTTCGACGAAGTTGAACGGGAAGCTACCACCGCCCGCATTGAGCTCGGTGAGTGCCTGGTCCATCAGCGTCGCGGCCGCCTCCATGGCTTCCTGCGAGCTGACGAGCGGCGCGGGCTCGGCGTCGATCGGCCGATCGACGTCGATCGGCATGCCGGTTGGGCCGCTGCGGACCGCGAGCATGTGCAGGTACCAGGCCTTGAACGTGTCGGCGAAACCCTTTGACGCCGACACCTCGGCTTCCGTCAAACCGCCCTTCGGCAACGCGGCGAGATAGGTGTTGATCGTGCGGATCGCCGCGTACTTGTTCCCCCACTCGCCACCCGCGCGGCCTCCCGGGTCCTGCGGTCCGCTGACCTCTTCGCCGGTCTCGCGCGGATCGTTCCCCAGAAGGTTGTACAGCTCGCGCCCGTAGATCCCCCACTGCTGGATCTGCGCCGGGATGTCGAGGGATGTCTGGGTCTGAATGCCCACGGCGGTCCGCGCCAGCGTTTGTTTGGTCGGCGTCTCCGTGAGAGCATCCTGTGTAGGAGCATTCGTATCCGGAACGTCCAGGTTCGCGCACGACGAGAGCAGCAGCGCCCCCGAAAGTGCCGTCAGCACCACGACCGCGCGTGGGCGGTGCCGTGCAACGAACCGGGTTCCGGTGATTCCAGTGATAGTCATCATCAGAACCCCAGCGAAAAGTCGAGGAAGAAGCTGCGGCTTGGCGGATAGGCGGCCACGTCGAGGTTGTTGCGGATGGCCGCGGAACCCAGGTTCGCGACCTCGGGGTCGAGGCCCGAGTACTTCTGCCACGACACCAGGTTGCGTCCCGTTAGGCTCACACGCGCCGACTTGATCACGGTGCTGCTTGGCCCCAGGAATCGGTGCGGGACCGTCACCCCCAGGCTCACTTCACGCAGCTTGAGGAACGACGCGTCCTCGATGTACGGCCTGATCACGCCACCGTTGTAGCCCTTCATGCGATACTCCCATTCCTTCGAGCCGTAGTCGGCGGAGGTGCCGGCATCGTCGTAGAGGAACTGGGTGAGGTTGATGATGTCACCGCCGTTTTGATAATCGAGCACGACGTTGAGATGCATCGCCTTGAACGTGAGCTCGTTGACGAAGCCCATGCGATAGTTCGGCGCCGAGTTCCCGAGCTTGACGTCGGTCGCGGTGCGGTTGCCCTGTGCGTCGAAGTCGCGGCCGATGATCTGCGTCAGCGGCTGGCCCACCTCGATGAACGTCACGCCCAATCCGCCGAAACCCGAAAGCGGTGGGCGGAACGGCGGCAGTCCGGCGAGATCCTTCACCTCGCTCGTGTACTGCGTGAACGTCGCGCGCGATATCCAGACGAGGTTGTTGCCGCGCTGGATCGGCGTGACGCCGAGAACCGCTTCGAACCCGCTGTTCTCGATCTTGCCGCCGTTGAACACTTGCGCGGCGTAGCCCGTGGACGGTGCCGGCACGCGCTGCAGCAGGAGGTTCGTGGTGTTCCGCTGGAAACCGGTGAGCTCCCACGTTAGGCGACCGTTCATCGCCAGCCCGTCCACGCCGACCTCGAGCTCCTTCACGCGTTCCGGTTCGACTTTCGCATTGCCGGCGGCGCCGGCGACCGTGACCGTGAAGCCGGTGAGGTTGCTCAGCTGCGGCGTGTCCAGGAGGGTGAATTTCTGCCCGAAGATCGGCAGGTTGCCAGTCTCGCCGTAGGCGATACGCGGTTTGATCTCGCTGCCCGCGCCGATCAGGTTGAGGATACGATACGAGCTCGACACCTTCGGGAAGAGATAGTACTTCTGCACGTCGCCGTTGTTGCTCGTGCGCTCCGCGCGCACGCCGGCCTGGACGAGCAGCTTGTCGGAGAGCAGCCGCACCTCTTCCTGTCCGTAGAAGGCGAGCGTCCGGCTCAATTTCAGCGTGTCCGTGCCTGTGGTGCTCGTGCCCTGTCCGACGTTCTGCTGGCCCGGAATGAGGTCGAGTGTCGTGATGCGGCTGAAGTCGAGGTACTCCTCGACGTACTGTGCGCCGACCGACGTGTTGGCCGACCAGCCGCCGCTCGACGGCACGAAGTTGTGGATGGCGTTCAGATTCCAGTTCCAGATCCGGCTGGCCGCGTTGCCCTCGACCGCCGCACCGGGCTGCGTCTGGTTCGCCTCGAAGAAAAGCTCGTTAGGCGCCCACAGGTTGTTGTTCTGCCCGAAGGCGTCGAGACCGGCGGCGCCGACGAACTTGAGCGAGTTCCGGCCGGAGTTGATCGCATCGTAGTTCAGCGTCAGCCCGCCGGTGAAACGGTTCGTCTCCTCGTGGTTCCGCGCCAGCTCGGAGGTCTGTAGCGGGTTGGCCTGAATCCCCCAGTCGGGCTGGAGGAAATTTCCGTTCTGGTCGCGCGCCTTCAGGTTCACGAAGCTCGGCGTGTACGCGAACGCGTAGCCCTGACACGCGAAGTTGTTACAGTTGTTGTTCCAGCCGCGGTCATGCTCGGCGCGGTTGAACTCCGTGGAGACCTGCACGTCCATCTTGCTGTTCACCGCCTGATCGACGTTGACGCGCAGGTTCTGCCGACCGAACCCGGTGTTCGGCTCGATCCCGCCGTCATGCTTCCACGTGCCGCCCACGAAGTAGCGGGTGGTGCCGGATCCGCCGCTGACATCCATCGCCGTCTCGTACGACAGCGTATGGTTGTCGTACATCTGGTCGAAGTGGTTGAAGTAGGGGTTGGCGTTGTTGTCGAACCAGTGACCGACGCCGTCGCCGTACTTGGCAATCGCATCGTCCTTCGTGAAGCGCCGGCTGCCCAGTGTCTTCGAAATGTCGAACTGGCCGAAGACCTGTCGCACGTTCACGCGTGGCGCACCGATCTGCCCGCGCTTGGTCTTGATGATCACGACACCGTTCGCCGCACGCGACCCGTAGATCGACGACGCCGCGGCGCCCTTCATGATCTCGATCGACTCGATGTTCTCGGGATTGATGTCGGCCACGCGGTCCACTGCATCGTCCTCGGCCGTGGCGAACGCGGCGTCCGAGATCGAGCCGCGTCCACTGGAAATCCGGCTGTTCGAATAGAGGATGCCGTCGACGACATACAGCGGGTCGAACGAGCCCAGGATGGTGTTGTTGCCGCGCACCTGCATCTGGATGCCGCCGCCCGGGGCGCCGGAATTCGACTGCAGGTTCACGCCGCTCACACGTCCGACGAGCGCGTTCTGGATCGTCGGCGCCGGCACGTCGGTGATCGCATCTCCTGACACCTGCGCTACGGCTGTGGTTGCACTGCGGCGATCGATCGTCGTCGCTGTGCCTGTCACGACGACGCCTTCGATCTGCAGGACGTCGCGCTCGAGCGCGAAGTTCGCCGTGGTCTGCGTCGCGCTGATGACCTGCAGTCCACGTTTGTACCCGATGGCGCGCGCGATGAGCGTCACCTGGCCAGCTGGCACGGTGAGCCGGAAATGGCCCTCGTTACTCGACCTCGTTTCTGCGGTGGTGCCTTCCGCGGAGATGGTGGAACCAGCGATGGGCACCGTGCCGCCGGCGACGGTTACGGTACCAGTGATCTCGCGTGTCTGTGCGCGCGCGAGTTGGGGGAATGCCAACGCGACTGCGAAGGCGAGAATCGTACGAGCTTTGCGCACGATGCCTCCAGGAAAGGGACGTGCTGCCGCCGGATGGTCGGCAGCCCTGCTAATAGCAGCGCGCGCTCGACAGGCGTCAAGCGTGTTTGGTCCCTACTGGTCACGCAAAACGCGCGACTCGGCCCAGACCACCTGCTATTAGTCATGGTCTATTCCCATCATCACGCCGTGGACCAGGAAAAGCGGTCACGTTAGGCAGTTGGCGACTGGCGACTGGCGACTGGCGACTGGCGACGGGAACGGGCGACGGGCGACGGGCGACGGGCGACTGACGACGGCAAGACAACATTCGGGGTCCGAATTCGGCGAGCGGTGAGGCCGCGCGGGACCTACGTTTCAAGTCAGTCTGCACGGGAGCGATATGCTCGATGCCGGGGTGTGCGCGCGAGCGTTAGGCGCACGCGATGCGCGATTCGATGGACTTTTCTTCGTTGGCATCACGTCGACGCGGATCTACTGCCGTCCCGTGTGTCCGGCGCGCGTATCGTATCCCGACCGCCGCCGCTTCTTCGAGTCGGCAGCCGCGGCCGAAGGCGCCGGCTTCAGGCCATGTCTCCGATGTCGACCCGAGCTCGCTCCGGGTCGCGCGCTAGTGGACGCGGTGCCGCGGCTTGCGCACGTCGCCGCGCACCGCATCGCCGCCGGCGCGCTCAACGAGTGCAGCGTCGCCGATCTCGCCAACGACCTTGGCGTCAGCGAACGCCACCTGCGACGTGCGCTGGAGCGCGAGGTCGGGGTGTCGCCGCTGGAGCTCGCGCAAACGCATCGACTCCTGCTCGCCAAGCGATTGCTCGTCGACACCGTGCTGCCGATCACGCGCATTGCGTACGCCAGCGGGTTTCAGAGCCTCCGTCGATTCAATGCGGCGTTCAATGAACGCTACCGAATGAGTCCGAGCGCGCTGCGCCGTGGGCAGGCGGGCGAACTGCTCGGGCCAACTCGGCGCGCCGGCTCGGATCACGCACAGGCCCCGCTTCGGCTGACGCTCGCGTATCGCGAGCCGCTGGCGTGGGACGCACTGCTCGCCGTCCTTCGCCGCGACGCATTACCCGGGGCAGAAGTCGTAGACGCCGAGTCGTACGGACGCACCGTGCGGTTCGGTGAGCGGGTCGGTACGGTATTCGTCCATCGGGATCGTCCGAAGTCGGGACGAACGGCGCCGCCGTCCCTGACAGTGGATCTGTCACCTGCCTTGCTTCCGGCCCTCATGCCGCTGCTCGCGCGGCTCCGTCATCTGTTCGACCTGGATGCCGAGCCGACCGTGATCGACGCGCACCTCGAGCAGGGCGGACTGGCAGCGCTCGTCGCCGACCGCCCCGGCCTGCGAATCCCCGGCGCGTTCGACGGCTTCGAGGTCGCCCTCGCCCAGCTCGTGCGGAGTGGCTCGCGGTCCAACACCTCCGCGCGAGAGACAATGCGGCGCGTGGTCCAAGTGTCAGGCGTGCGCATCGAGACCGGCGACCCGACACTCACGCACCTGGCCCCCGACGCGACGCGTGTCGCGGAGGCGGGGATCTCGACGCTCGCGATGGCTGGTGTGGCCGAGCAGACCGCCAATGCGATCGTCCGTGTCGCGACCATGATCGTCGAGGGCTCGCTCCACCTCGAGCCAGGGAGTGACGTCAACGCCACGCATCGCGCACTGTTGAACGTCGACGGCGTCACCGGGGTGACCGCCGCGGCCATCATCGCGAGGGCACTCCAGTGGCCGGATGCGTTCGCGGCGTCCGACGGCCGTTTGCGCCGCGCGGCGGGAGCACGGAGTATCAGTGAGCTCGTGGCGCGGGCCGAAGCGTGGCGTCCCTGGCGGGCATACGCGGCGATGCACCTGCTGCTCGCGCCTCGCCACGGCGAATACCGTCGCGATCAACTACGGTGGTAGGCGAGCGGCTCTCCACGGTTCGGAGGTAGATCACAGGCAAAGGGGGTCCAGCGACCATATAGTGTCTCGGTCGTCCTTCTGGAAAAACATGCCTGCCGCCGCCGCCCGACTCGCGCTCGCTCTCGCCGTCCTAACGACGTGCGTTGCTGCCGACACGCACGCGCAGAGCCCGTCACCCCTCCGCGTCATCCGGTCTACGCCAACCGGCGACGCCATCCCGACTGCCGAGATCACCGTCACGTTCGACCGACCGGTCGCGGGGTCGCTCGATCGTACCGTCGATCCTGGGCCGATCTTCCGGATCGATCCGCAAGTGAAAGGACGGCTCGAGTGGCGCGATCCGGTGACGATCCGCCTCCGGCCTGCCGACGCCCTCGTTGCCGGCACCCGCTACACGGTCACCATCGCGAACAGCTTCCGAGCGATGGACGGCAGCGCGCTGGCCGAGCCTTACCGGTTCACCTTCCGAGCCCAGGGGCCATTACTGCTCGGCGGCACGCCCGTGGGAGCCGAGGAGCGTGCACGCCACGTTACGCCCAACCAGCGGTTCGAGCTGGTGTACTCGCGTCCGGTGGACCTCGCGAAGCTCTCTTCCGCGGCGTACCTCGAGCTCAGCGCCGCGTGCGGGGGGCAGCGCATCGTTAGGCTCCGCGCCACGGACCAGCGGCCGATCAAGGGCGACGACCGATGGACCGTGCGGGAGGCAGGGGGCTGGCAGCGCGACCGCTCGCTCGACTCCCTCCGACGCGTGGTGCAGCTCACTCCCGACGGCACGCTGCCGCGCGGATGCACGGGCGAGCTCGTCACGCCGAACGAGGTTCAGGACGAGGCGCTGCGTTCGACTGTGCGCTGGCCGTTCGACACGTACGGCGACCTCCGCGTCGAGAGCCTCCGGTGCGGCACCGACAAGTTCTGCCCGTCGGGCCCGATGAGCGTGACGTTCACGAATCCGGTTCGCGGCGCCGAAGTCCTGCGGCGCGTCACGCTCGTCCCGGATGTGAAGTTCACCATACGCGACACGGTGTCCGAGTCCACGACCTGGATCCTCGAGGCGCGACTCAAGCCTCACGTGACCTACGCAGTCGTTGCCGACACGGCGATTCGCGACGTCTTTGGCCAGGCACTGCGCGGTAATCCGGCGGTGGCGTTCACGACCTCCGGGTACGAGCCAGCGATCGTCCATCCGTTCGGGCGCCTGCTCGTCGAGCGGACGGGCTTCGGTACGCTCTCGGTGCAGCATGTCAACGTGGACACGCTGCTCGCGGCCATCGCGCCGGTGCCCGACAGCATGGAGGCGGCCGTCCTCACGCGATTCGGTTGGGGCGAAGACACGGTGTCGGCGTCGCTCGCGCGTCGAGCGGTGACTCAACGTATCCCGGTGCAGGCCCCGCCTGATCGCGCGATGCGCACGGGGATTCGCCTTCCCGTGCCTGACGCGACGCGTCCCGGCCCGACACTCTACGCCGTGCGGCTCTCGGGGCGTGTCGGAAAGGACTCCGTCGCGTCCGGACCGCTCTCCCTGGTTCAGGTGACCGACCTCGGCGTCCACGCGCGCATCGGAACGACCGAGGGGATGGTCTGGGTGACGAGTGTCGTCGATGGCTCGCCGAAGTCCGGAGCGGCGGTTACGCTGTACGACGCGAGCGGACGGCGTCTCGTCACCGCGACGACCGACGCGCGGGGGCTCGCGCGCCTCACGGGCTGGGCAAATGCGCCCGTACGCGACGACGACGATGAGGAAGGGAACACCGGCTTCGAGGGGTATGTCCGCGTCACGTTAGGCAGTGACCGGGCGGTCACCGCCATCAACCGGTGGGACCCGGACCTGTCGCCCTGGCGCTTCAACGTCCACAGCGCGTGGGGCGACCGACGCCTGCCGCTCGCCGGCGCGGTCTTTACCGAGCGCGGCATCTACCGGCCGGGCGAGCTTGTATACGCCAAGGCCATCGTCCGCGACGGCGCGCTCGGCGCTCTGCGCGTGCCCGTGGCTGGCGACTCCATCAAGTGGATCTTCCATGATCGCGATGACGGTGTCCTTCGCGAGCGCACCGCCCCGGTGTCCGCGTTCGGCACCGCGGACCAGTCGGTGCCACTTCCTTCGACCGCGGCGGTCGGGGTCTACGGCATAGACGTTCAGGCAAAGCGGCAGGGCAAGTGGCGACAGGTCGCCCAGACCACTTACCGCGTGGCCGAGTATCGGCCGCCGGAGTTTTTGGTTGAGATGACCGCAGGGAGCGCGCCGACTCTTCCGATCGTCGCCGGCACGGCTCAGGGTATGCCCGGCGACCGCTTCGGCGCCACGGTCCAGGCGCGCTATCTCTTCGGTGCGCCCATGGCCCGAGCGGACGTGCGATGGATGGAGCGACTCACATCCCTGTCGCCGTGGGAGCTCGAGATCCCGGGCGTCGAAGATTGGAATGTGGGTGAGACCGGCAACTGGTGGGAGGACAGCCAGGAGGAGCCGGCGCAGGTCATCGAGAGCGGAATCGACACGCTCGATGCGCGCGGTGAGCTCGCGCTGTCAGTACCGCTTCCCGAGACGCCGAAGGGTAGGCCGGCACGTGTGACGCTCGAGGTGGGCGTGACGGATATCAATCGTCAGGTCGTTGGAGCAACGCGATCGGCGATCGTGCATCCCGCGGACGTCTATGTTGCCGCGAAACCGTTAGGCGCGAGCTACTTCTGGCAGGCGGGCACGGCGCAATCAGTCAACGTGTTGGCCGTGCGTCCGGACGGAAAGAAGGTTCCGGGCGTGCGAGTGCGCGGGACGGTGGTCCGCCGCGAGTGGCATCGCGTCAGACGCGAGCGCGACGGCGTGTCCGAGGTCGTTGGCGATTGGGTGTCGGACACGGTCGCCCACTGCAACCTCACCACGGCGGACGCCGCGGTGCCCTGCACGTTCACGCCGAACGCGGGTGGAACGTACACCGTCTTCTTCACGGCCGACCGCAACGGCCGAACCGCGGCCACGAGCTTCACACGCTGGGCATCGGGCAGCGACTGGGTACCGTGGAACGACGAGTCGCAGTTCAAGATGGACGTGATCCCCGACCGGACACGGTACTCGGTTGGTGACACGGCCACGGTGCTGTTTGCCTCGCCGTTCACGAATGCCGAGGCGTGGATCACGGTCGAGCGAGAGGGGATCATCGAGCAGCGACGTCTCCGGCTCACCTCGGGCTCGACGACGGTCAGGTTCCCGATTACCGAGGCCTACGCACCTAACGCCTTCGTCTCGATCATCGTCGCTCGTGGGCGGAGTGCGCCGCCAGGCCCGCAGGACGACCCGGGCCGCCCTACTATTAGAGTGGGGTACGCCGAGCTGCGCGTGACCCCGGAGGTGAAGCGTCTTGCCGTGACGGTACAACCGGAGCGCAACGAGTACCGCCCCGGCGACTCGGCGCGCGTGAGCATGAAGGTACGCGACGCGCGCGGCAGCGGTGCCAGAAGTGAAGTAACGCTGTGGGCGGTGGACGAAGGCGTGCTCTCGCTCACCGGCTACACGACGCCCGATCCGATCGACCTGATCTACCAGGAGCGCGGGCTCGGGATGCGCCTCGCGAGCAACATGACCACGGTGGCGCCCCAGGTCCCAGAGGGCCTCAAGGGAACGCGCGAACCGGGGGGCGGCGGCGGAGCTGCCGGCGCCGACATTCTGCGGTCACGGTTCCAGACGACTGCCTTCTTCCTGGGCTCCGTCGTCACCGATGCCCAAGGCAACGCGGTGACGACGGCCAAGCTGCCAGACAACCTGACGACGTTCCGCCTCATGGCGGTCGCGGTGACTGCCGGCGATCGCTACGGCAAGGGACAGGCGTCGCTGCTGGTCACGCGGCCGCTGCTCGCGCGCCAGGCGCTGCCGAGATTCGTTAGGCCTGGCGACGACTTCACCGCCGGCGCGGTGATCAACCGGCGTGATGGCGCGGCGGCAAACGTCAACGTCACGGCGATGGCGACCGGGGCCACGCTCCGCGGAGGCACTGCACGTAACGCGACACTCGCGGCGGGGCGGGGAAGCGAGGTTCGCTTTCCGTTCAAGGCATCTCGTGGCGACAGCGCCACGTTCCGCTTCGATGTCACGGGTGGTGGCGATGCCGATGCGGTGCGCGTATCGCTCCCCGTGCGTCCGGACTATCACCCGCGTGCACACACGATTGCTGGTGTCCTGCGCGACACGGCAACCATCGAGCTCGCGCTCCCTGCCGGCATCGACCCCGAGCGCTCGCGACTCTCCCTCAACCTCGGCACCTCGCCGCTCGCGACGATCCGCGGGATGCAGCAATTGTTGCACGTCTATCCGTACTACTGCACAGAGCAGGTGGTCAGCACGGCTACACCGATCATCGCGATCTACCGCGCGCAACGACAAAGCGGTGTGACAACGCTCGACGCGCCGCGACGCGAGATCGCACGGGCCGTCGACATGCTGACGCGCCGCCAGCGCGAGGATGGTGCCATCGGTTACTGGTCACCTAACGACTGGTCGAGCATGTGGCTCAGCTCCTACGCCGGTATAGTGCTGCTCGACGCTCGCGAGGTGGGAGTCGCCGTCGACACGATGGTGCTGAGCCGCATCGCGGGCTACGTGTCGTCTGAGCTGCGTGGTGAGTCGAAGCCCACGTTTTCTCCGGTGGCGAGCTACTACGATCGTCCGGAGTTTCGCCTGCGCGAGCGGGTGGCAGCCGTGGACTTCCTGAGTCGACTCCGCCGCCAGGAAGTCGCTTCGGAGAACGAGCTGCTGCGGTCGGCGGCGCTGCTGACACTCGAGGACCGCGCGCGGCTGGCCGAGGTGGTGGCGCGACGCGGACAGATGGCCCCTGCACGCCGGCTGATGGCGGCGACGTGGTCTCAGGTGCGCGTCGAGGGGACCCGCGCCACGGTGCCGGATTCGATGATCGCCCCGTTCTACTTCGAGTCGGCGATTCGCCCGATCGCCCGTATCCTGCTCGCCACACTGGCCGTGGAGCCCGAGCACGCTCTTGTCGGTCCGCTCGCCGAGACGCTCGCTCAGCAGAGCCGAGGTGGGACGTCGTGGATGTGGAACACGCAGGACTACGCGTCTGCCGCAACGGCTCTCGCGGCACTGGAGCAGCGACGTCGCCAGCAGGGAGAACGGGTCGTTCGCGTGCGAAGCGGGAACGGCGTGATCCTGCAGGCCAGCACCGGGGCGGCTGGACGTGACTCGACGGTGTCGCTCGCCGGGCTCGTGCCTAACGGCAAGAACGCGCCGACGCTTCGTCTCTCGCTCGACGCTGGCGCGGGCGCTGGGCCCGTGTACTACTACTTCACGGTATCAGAGGTGCCGCTGGCCCCGCCCGTCACGCCGGAGGACGCGGGCATTCGCGTGGAGCGGTGGTACGAGCGGTACCAGGGCGGTGCACCGATTACCCGTGTGGCCGAGGGTGATCTCGTGCGCGTGCGACTGCGGATAACGGTGCCGACGACGCGCCAGTTCGTCGTCGTGGACGATGCGCTGCCGGCGGGCCTCGAGGCGGTCGATCTCAGCCTTCGTACGGCGTCGGCGATGCCAGGCCCGGGCGCGTCGATGACGCCCGAACCGGCCGATCAAGAGCGCCAGGAAGCCGCGCCACAATGGGGTTTCGGCCGGTGGGACTCCGGATGGTGGTCTCCGTTCGACTACCGCGAGATCCGCGACGACCGCGTGGTGTATTCCGCCAATGTGCTGTGGCCGGGCACGTATACGGCAACGTACGTCGCGCGTGCGACGACGCCGGGAACATTCGTGCGACCGCCGGCGCATGCGGAGGAGATGTACAACCCTGCCGTGAATGGTCGCAGTGACGGAGGGACGTTTGTGGTGACGCCACGATGAGGCGACCGGCGGCAGGCGGCAGGCGGCAGGATGAAAAGGCCTGTCATCCCAAGCCCTATCGTCATTCCTCCCGCTCGGAATGACAGCGTTCGCCTCGAGGCTCGGGATGACGCGCTTCTTCGCCGGCCGCCGGCCGCCGGGCGCCGGGCGCCGGCTGATGCTGACGGGCGCGATGGCGTTAGGCGTTACGTTCCTGTTTGCCGGAATCTGGATCTCTCGACCCATCTCTGCTTCCACCCTGGCCCCGAGTGGCGCACTAGGATTGACGATCGAAGACCGCCACGGCCTCCCGCTGCGCTCCACTCGCGCGGCCGACGGGAGCGACGCGCGGTGGGTTGTCTACGACCGGATCGACCCAGACGTCATCAACGCGTTCGTCGCCGTCGAGGACAAACGATTCTGGGAGCACCACGGTGTCGACTGGCTGGCCGTCGCGCGCGCGGCGAAGGCCAACCTCCGCGCGGGACAGACTGTCTCGGGCGCATCCACGATCACCATGCAGCTCGCGCGGCTCTTGCAACCCGCGGAGCGCAGCTGGACCGGCAAGATCGCGCAGGCTCTCTGGGCAGCGCGGCTCGAGGCACACCTCGGGAAGCAGCAGATCATGGAGCAGTACCTGAACCGCGTGCAGCTCGGGCAAGGGACCGTCGGCGTCGCGGCGGCGAGTGCGCTGTACTTCGGCGCGTCGGCGTCCGAGCTCAGCATCGGTCAGGCTGCCACGCTCGCCGGCCTCGCGCATGCGCCGTCGCGGGACAACCCCCACGTTTCGCCAGCGAGAGCGCGACGTCGTCAGGCAGTCGCGCTCGCGCGCATGGGGCGACTCGGCTTCGCGACACGCGACGACATCACGCGTGTGCGCACGGAGTCGCTCGCGTCCGGCGGCCGCGTGACGCCATTCAGCGCGCCGCACTTCACGACGCGGGTACTCTCGTGGATCGCCGACTCCGAAGCGTTAGGTGCGAGCGAGCGGATCCGGACGTCGCTCGACATCACCTTGCAGCGCGAGCTCGAGGCCGAAGTCCGGCACACCGTGGACGTGCTGCGCGACCGCAACGTGGAGCAGGCTGCGGCCGTCGTGCTGGACAACGCGAGCGGTGAAGTGCTGGCATGGGTTGGCTCGCCGGACTTCTGGGCCGCGAAGGATGGGCAGACAGACATGGTCGTGTCCGCGCGGCAGCCCGGGTCGGCGCTCAAGCCGTTCCTCTATGGCGTCGCGTTCGACCGCGGCTACACGGCCGCGAGCATCCTGCCCGACATCCCGAAGACCTATTCGACGGCGACCGGGCCTTATCAACCGCGCAACTACGATCGGCGGTTCCGTGGCCCCACTCGCATCCGGGAGGCGCTGGCCAGCTCGTATAACGTGCCGGCCGTGGACGTTGCGTCATCGTTAGGTGCCGGCGCCCTGCTGCAGACCCTTCGTCTGGCGGGATTTCAGTCGCTGCAGCGTGACGCCGAGTATTACGGGCTTGGGCTGGCGCTCGGTAATGGCGACGTCACGCTGATCGAGCTCGCAAACGGCTATCGCGCGCTCGCGAACGGTGGCGAATGGCGCCCGTGGACCTGGCGCCTGATGAGCAGCCCATCCGGCGCGCCGGCGGCGACGCGCGGGGTGCGACGCGTCATCTCACCCGCCGCGAGCGCGATCGTGCTGGATATCCTGAGCGATCCTGCCGCGCGGATCCCCGGCTTCGGGACGAGCACGCCGTTCGATTTCCCGTTCCCCGTCGCCGTGAAGACCGGAACGAGCCGTCACTTCACCGATAACTGGGCAGTGGGGACGACGCGCGCATTCACGGTTGCCGTCTGGGCAGGAAACTTCAGTGGCCACGCGATGGAGGGCGTGAGCGGTGTGACCGGCGCCGGTCCGCTCCTGCATCGCGTGGTCATGGCGGTGTCACGCCACGTGCCGCCTGGTGTGCTCACGACACCGGCCGAGGTGGGCGCGGTGAGCCTGCCCGTATGTCGGCTCTCGGGCCTCCGCGCGACATCCGAGTGCGCCTCCCTCATCGAGTGGTTCAAGCCCGGCACCCAGCCCGCTCGCGAGGACGACTGGGAGCGTGGCGGACGCGTGCACCTGCCTGACGAGTATGCCGAGTGGGCGCAGCATGGCCAGCGATCGTCGGCCGACGAGGTCACGCGCGCGCTCGCGGCAGCGAGAGGAAGCATCGGGGCCACCGAGCGCCTAACGCCGTCGCCAGACTCGGTACGCCTGGTGCCGCGCGCCAGCGGACCGGCGCCGTTCCGGATCACGTCGCCACTCGATGGCGATCGGTACTCGATTCCTGCGGGCGTCGAGTCGCGGTACGCGAGCGTCGCCTTGCGCGCGGGCGGTGCTGGCGCGTCGCGCGTGCGCTGGTCGGTCGATGGCAAACTCTGGGAGCGCGAGCGCTGGACACTGACCGCCGGCACGCACGAGATTCGCGCGGTCTCCGCTCGCGGTGACACGGCGCAGGTGACGGTGTCGGTGGATCGCTGACGCTGGCGCGCTGCGGGCTCCCCGATCGCCAGATCGACGCTCACCCGATTCGACCCGCCTTGGCGACGCACGTCGTCCTCGTACACCCCGAGATCCACTGGAATACCGGCAACGCGGGACGCACGTGCCTCGCTGCCGGTGCGACGTTGCACCTCATCGAGCCGCTCGGGTTCTCGCTCCGGGAGCGGGAGGTGAAGCGCGCCGGACTGGACTACTGGGAGCACGTCGACCTCCACACGTGGCCCAACTGGGAGGCGTTCGAGCGCGAGCTGCCCACCCTCGGCGACCCGTACTTCTTCTCGACCAAGGCCACCCGACTGTTTTGGGATGCGCCGCTCGGGGCGTCGACCAGTGTGGTGCTCGTGTTCGGGCGTGAGACGGGCGGCTTGCCGCGCGAGCTGCACGAGCGCTACCGCGATCGGTTCGTGAGGATGCCGATCCTGTCGCCGCGTGTGCGGTCACTCAACCTGTCGACGAGCGTGGCGATCGCGGTGTACGAGGTGCTCCGTCAACGTCGGGGGTAAATTGGGGTCAGAGTCGAATCTCATCATTCGAACGCATCGGCGTTCGAATGATGAGATTCGACTCTGACCTCTGACCCCAATTAATGGTCGCGGCCGCGGCCCGTGCGCTCCTGAAGCTCGTCGATCTTCTTCGACGCCTCGGCTTTCGTCAGGGTCTCGTCGACCTCCTCGCCGGCCTCCCGGCCGAGGGTCTCGAGGTACGATGCCTGTGCGCCGGTCATGGTCTCATCGCCGGTGACCCACTCTTCGGGGTCCTTCCGCGTGCTGTCTGGCGTGCGTTGATCGCGGTTCTGCTTCGCCATACCTCACCCCGCTGCTGGTTTGCTATGAAGCGCCGGTGGACAAACCCGGCGCGAATTTGTTGCGTGTGGACTGACCAGGGTGCAGGACTCGTGCCGATGAAAGGCCGAACCAGGGCGTGGCGGACCGGACTGTCCTTGATGTCAAGTCGTTGCCTAACAAGAGATTGATGCGGTGAGATGTGGGTGAAGGCTGAGTGCTAGCCTGTTCGCGCGACTGGCGAGAGTGAACAAACACGTCAGCGCGCGCTACAGACCCAGCGCTTCACTCATCCATTCAGCTCACGCCTCGAGGCACCACCATGACGCGCATCTTTCCCGCCGCGCCCCAGCGTGCGCGGCGTACCATTCGCAGCAGAATTGCCGGGATGCTTGCAACCGCCGCCCTCCTCGGCACCGTCGCCTGCTCGGGCAGCGACAAGAGTACCGGACCACGTGACCCCGCGAATCCCGTCGGAACCTTCGCGCTGTTCCAGGTCGGCCAGAAGAAAATTCCCAGAGAGATCTTCCGTGGGCCGGTCACGTTTCCGAACGGCGCGTCGTACGACGAGTTCGTCGTCACCATCACGGGCGGCGAGATGATTCTCCAGAAAAACGGGGAAATTCATGTCGCGATCGACTACAGGGCGGCCGCCGACGGCAACGAGGTAACCGGCACCAACTCTGACGACGGCACCTTCGAGATCGACGGCGATCAGATCCTCATCTCGGCGGATGGAGGCGGCGTCGACGGGACCTACAGGAACGGCGTCATCGCGGTGCGGCTCGACCTCGTCGGCAACGGCGAACTGCAGACATATACGTTCCGGTACGTGCCATGACATGAATGCGTGAAGGCGGTGCGGCGTCATCCGCTGTACCGCCCGCGCAAGCTTGGCGTGTATGTCGTGAAGGCGGTGGCGAATTCTTGTTAAAGGTGTGGCGAGCGGCCTGACGCGCATCACCGTTGCTGCCGAGGACGGGCGGCCGTAAGGTTACTCGAGGCAACCACCCGCTGTTCGTCGGCCACCAAGGCCCTTCATGAGGCGCACCTACTCGGTTGCGGTTCTCGTTGCAGGCGCGGTGGCATCCGTGAGCGTTCCGTGTCGTTCTCAGATCGACACCGCCGCGCGAACGCCGACGGACACGGCCGCCCAGCAAGCCGCGGGTGCGCGCCCGCCGTCGATCGGGGTGTGGATCCAGTCGGGACCTGCCTCGTTCCACACGCCCACACTGGGCGGGTTCACCGGCGCGCGACTATTCGAGTCGGGCCTCCGCTGGCATCACACACTGCATCGCTCTGGCGGGTTTACCGTCGTTGCGATACCCGACCTGGTTACGGTCTCATCGCTAAATCGGATCAACGAACGGCACGTCGGTTGGTTTTGGGACTCGGGGCAGTCGGACTCGGTACTCCGTCAGTTCCGGTCCCGGGATGGCCACGCATACGGTGTAGGCACCCTTCCGCTCGCAGTTCGAGCCGCTCTCGACGAGCGCAAGCAGCTCAGTGCTTTCCTCGACCTGTCCGCCGGACTCCAGTATTTCTTCCGCGCAATTCCTGACGACAGGGCGACGCGACTCAACGCCCAGCTGATGGCCGGTGCCGGTCTCCGCGGCGCAATTGGCCAGCAACTCGAAGTGGAGCTCGCGTACCGGCTGGTGCACATCTCGAACGGTGGTACGGCCAAGGCGAACCCGGGGCTCAACTTCCGTCAGATTGCCGTCGGCCTCGGCTTCCGACCACACAGGCGATAACGCCGCGCACGTCCGCAGCTTCAACCTCGACGTCGGAAAGGTGTTGAAGCCGAGCGCGGTTGAATATGGCGGCGGGTCGCGCCACGATATGTAGCGGACAGTCCGACCCGGAACTCAACGGGAGGAACAGCATGACATCGACGAGCTCGATCTCGCGAGCCGCGCTCGTGGCGGCTCCTCTCTTGACCGCTTTCCTGTCGCTCACGCCGACAAGCAGCGCGCGTTTTCGGGCGAATGCGCCCGACGCGATCACAGCCGCGGAGAACGACATCGCCGGCGTCGTCACCGGGCCGAAGGGCCCGGAAGCGGGAGTGTGGGTCATCGCCGAGACAGCGGAGCTGCCCACGAAGCTCGTGAAGATCGTCGTGACCGACGATCGCGGCCGATACGTGGTTCCGCAGTTGCCGAAGGCCACCTACGAGGTGTGGGTGCGCGGCTATGGCCTGGTGGATTCACCGAAGCGCCGCGGGACGCCGGGCACGACGATGAACCTCACCGCTGTTTCGGCACCTAACGCCCAGGCCGCGGCGCAGTATTACCCGGCCGGGTACTGGTATTCGCTCATGAAGATCCCTGACAAGAGCGAGTTTCCGGGCACTGGCGCGGAGGGCAATGGACTGTCGCCGAGCCTGACGAGTCAGGCGGCGCTGCTCCGCACGATCAAGTCCGGCACCTGCACCGCCTGCCACCAGATCGGCACCATCGGCACCCGGCAATTTCAGCCGTCGTTAGGCAAGTTCTCGTCGTCGGTCGCGGCGTGGGATCGACGGGTGCAGTCCGGACAGGCGGGTCCCACCATGACCGCCACGCTCGACCAGCTCGGCCGCCAGCGCATGCTCACCATGTTCGCCGACTGGACCGACCGCATCGCGAACGGTGAGGTGCCGGCGGCGCCGCCGCGTCCGCAGGGCATCGAACGCAACGTCGTCATTACCGAATGGGACTGGGCAGACCCGAAGGCGTACCTGCACGACGAGGTTTCGACCGATCGCCGGAACCCGACCATCAACGCGAACGGGAAGCTCTATGGTGCGCTCGAGGTGAGCGCGGATTACCTCCCCGTGCTCGACCCGACGCGCAACGAGGTGAGCAAGGTGCCGCTCACCGTGCGCGATCCGAATACGCCGGTCGCCAATCCGCCACAGATGATTCACCGATCGCCATACTGGGGCGACGAGCCGATCTGGACGAGCAAGAACAACGTCCACAACCCCATGATGGACGCGCGCGGTCGCGTGTGGATCACGTCCACGATACGGCCGTCCGACAACCCAGACGTGTGCAAGGCGGGGTCGAATCACCCGTCAGCCAAGCTGTTCCCGCTCGCGAGGTCCGGCCGCCAACTGGCGATGTACGACCCGAGGACGGGAAAGCTCACGCACATCGGCACGTGCTTCAGCACCCATCACCTCATGTTCGCCGAGGATGCGAACAACACGCTGTGGACGAGTGGCGGCGGGCCCGTGGTGGGCTGGCTGAACACGAAGATGTTCGACGAGACGGGCGACGAAGAAAAGTCCCAGGGCTGGACGGCGCTCATTCTCGACACGAACGGTAACGGCAAGCGAGACGACTATGTCGAGCCTAACGCGCCATTGGACCCGGCGAAGGACAAGCGCATCAACGCCGGCCTGTATTCCGTGGCTCCCGCGCCTGATGGATCCATCTGGGGGACGACGTTAGGGTTCCCCGGCGGGATCGTGCGCCTGACCCCGGGCCCGAACCCGCCCGCTACGGCGTTGGCCGAGTACTACGAGGCGCCGTTCAACAACCCGAAGGCGCCGGTGCAAGGCTTCTCGCCCCGCGGCGGTGACGTCGATCGCGACGGCGTCATGTGGGTGGCGCTCGCGAGCGGTCACATGGCGAGCTTCGACCGCCGCAAGTGCAAGGGCCCACTCAACGGTCCGACGGCAACGGGACAGCATTGCCCGGAGGGCTGGACGCTCTACCAGGAACCGCTCCCGCAGTTCAAGGGTGTGACGGATGGCGGAAGCGTCGAGGCGAGCTACTACACGTGGGTCGACCAGTTCGACACGTTCGGCCTCGGCAAGAATACACCGATCAACACCGGTAACGCGTCCGAGGGACTGCTGGCGCTGAAGGATGGGAAGTTCGTCATCCTGCGCGTGCCGTACCCGATGGGGTTCTATACGAAGTGGATGGACGGCCGGATCGATGACCCTAACGCGGGTTGGAAGGGCAAGGGCCTGTGGGCGACGGTGAGCACGCGTGCGCCGTTCCACATGGAGGGCGGGAAGGGGACGACGAGCAAGGTGCTGCACTTTCAGCTGCGTCCGGATCCATTGGCACGATAAGGAAGACGGGAGACGGGAGAAAGAGTGTCATTCCGAGCCCGGTTGTCATCCCGAGCCGTCAGGCGAGGGATCCTCAGGCTCCCGGTAGAGAGCTCAGCCCCTCGGTCGGGACGATGAGGATCCCTCGCTCCGCTCGGGATGACACCAGTTCCCGGTTCCCTCCCGCCGCCCGTCGCCCGCCGCCCGTCGCCCGTCTCCC
>Ga0207674_10002109_pt1 | contig 25169 bp, 26 predicted proteins | sample KBSCornC72_FD_184303 | JGI IMG/M metagenome (GOLD analysis project Ga0207674, IMG submission 184303) | Corn rhizosphere microbial communities from Kellogg Biological Station, Michigan, USA - KBS Corn C7-2 (SPAdes) (version 2) | ecosystem: Host-associated > Plants > Roots > Rhizosphere > Soil ...
GGCGGTGGCCGCTGCCCGATCATCAACTGCTCCGGCGGGACCGAGGTCGGCGCGTGCTTCCTGTCACCGACGCCCGCGATCCCGATCAAGGCGTGCTCGCTCGGCGGGCCGGCGCTCGGGATGGCGATGGACATCGTCGACACGGACGGGAGCTCGGTGCGGGGCGAGGTCGGCGAGCTCGTGTGCCGCAGGCCGTTCCCCGGGATGACGCGGGGCTTCTGGCGCGATCCGGAGCGATACCTCGACACGTACTGGCGACGCTGGCCCGGGATCTGGACGCACGGAGACTGGGCCTCGGTCGACGAGGACGGCTACTGGTTCCTGCACGGGCGCTCCGACGACACGCTGAACATCGCCGGCAAGCGGATCGGCCCTGCAGAGCTGGAGTCCGCCGCCGTTGGGCACCCCGCGATCGTCGAGGCCGCGGCGATCGGCGTCCCGCACGAGCTGAAAGGCGAGGTGGCGTGGATCTTCTGCGTCGTGACGCCCGGGAGAGAGGCCGACGACGCGCTGGCAGCCGAGATCGCGGCGGAGGTCGCCGGTGAGCTGGGGAAGGCGTTCAAGCCCGACCGCGTGCTCTTCGTGTCGGCCCTGCCCAAGACGCGGAGCGCGAAGATCGTCCGCCGGGCCGTTCGCGCACGCGCGCTCGGCTCCGACCCGGGCGACCTTTCGTCGCTCGAGAACCCCGAATCCCTGGAGGAGATCGCAGATGCCGTCTGAGCGAGGAACAGCACTGGTCACCGGTGGTGGCCGCGGAATAGGTGCGGACATCGCGCGCGAGCTCACGGACGACGGCTGGTCGGTCGTCGTCGCAGCTCGCTCGCGCGACCAGGTCGACGCCGTCGCCGAGGAGGTCGGAGGCCGAGCGATCGAGCTGGACGTCTCCGATCGCAAGGCCGTCGAACGCGCCGTCGCAGAGACGGGCGACATCGAGCTCCTCGTGGCGAACGCGGGCGTGAGCGGCCCGGACGGCGCCACCTGGGAGATCGACCCCGCCGACTGGTGGCGCGTGCAGGAAATCAACGTTCTCGGCGTTCATCTCTGCTGCCGAGCCGTGATCCCGGGGATGCTCGAGCGCGGCAGCGGCCGCATCGTGATCACCGCCAGCGGCGCCGCCTACCTTCCCGGGTCGAGCAGCACCGCGTACCCGACCAGCAAGGCTGCGGTCGCCCGCTACGGCGAGACGCTCGCGAACGAGCTCCGCGGTCGGATCCCGGTCTTCTTCTTCAGCCCGGGGCTGGTCAAGACGGCGATGACCGGGCACTGGGGCGACGATCTGCCGTGGACGCCGCCGGAGCTCGCGCCGCAGCTCGTACGCGTGCTCGCCTCGGGCCGCGCGGATGCGCTCGCGGGGCGGTACATCCATGCGGAGCACGACGACATCGAGGATCTGATCGTGCGCGCGGACGAGATCGTGGCGAACGACCTGAACGCGATCCGGCTCCAGCGCTAGGTCGGAGCGATCCAGGTCGCTCGCGCTCTGGCGAGCAGCCGGCCGTGGTTGCCGAAGAGGGCCGTGGCCGCGTAGAGCTTCCGACCCTCCTCGCCGAGCGGCCAGGCAAGGACGACGCAGCGCTCGCCGGGCTCGGGCAGGTCGTCGATCGTGACTGCGAATCGGCCCAGCAGCGTCTCGCCGCGGTCGGGGAAGCCGACCGCGATCGCGCCCGGGCAATCGAGCGCGGCCCAGACGAGCTCGGGCCGCGCGTCGCTCGGCGTCCAGGTAGCGGCGAAGCGGCCGTCGCCGAGTGGGCCTGCGAAGACACGCAGGCCGTCGCCCGGCTCGCGGTCCGGGCCGCAGACGAAGCAACGCGGAAACGCGTGCTCCGCGAAGCCCGGGTAGTTCTCGGCGGCCCGCGAGGCTTCCTCCCAGGACGGTGGATCCGGGACGTCGAGGTCGACCGAGCCGGGCGCGGCTTCCGCGACCAGCGTCTCCCCGTCGATCACCGACACGCGGTCTCCGACGCGTTCGATCGAGAGCGGCCGCTCGAGCGGCGGAGGGGAGCGCAGCGTCACCTCGGCGCCGGCCCCGGTGAGCTCGGCAATCCGCCCGCACGTGTAGCCGCCGTTCGCAGAGCCGTCCGGCCCGTTGAAGCGCGCATCGATCGTCAGCGTCTGCATCGGCGGTAGACTATGTTTTAGACTCACAGTCGAAAACCTATGCGACTCGCCCTCGCCCAGATCAACACGACTGTCGGAGACCTCGACGGGAACCGCGAGCGGATCCTGGCGCGGCTCGCCGAGGCGGAGGAGGCGGGCGCAGACGTCGTCCTCTTCCCGGAGCTCGCGGTCACGGGGTACCCGCCCGAGGATCTCCTGCTCCGCCCCAGCTTCGTCGAGGCGGCGGAGGAGTCGCTGGCGCAGATCGCACGCGAGGCGCGCGGGATCGTCGCCTTCGTCGGCACGCCGCACCTCGACCGCGACCTCTACAACGTGTGCGCAGTGTGCGCGGACGGCGAGGTGAAGGCGCTCTACCGCAAGCGCTTCCTCCCGAACTACGGTGTCTTCGACGAGCACCGGTACTTCGCGCCCGGCCGCGACCTCTTCCTGCTCGAGCACGGCGACGTCCTCATCGGGCCGACGGTCTGCGAGGACATCTGGCAGCCCGGGCCGCCCGCGACCGACCTCGCGCTGGCCGGCGCGCAGCTGATCGTCAACATCTCCGCGTCGCCGTTCCACGTCGGCAAGGAGCGTGAGCGCGAGCAGATGCTCCAGACCCGCGCGCGCGACAACGTCTGCTACGTCGCGTTCGTCAACGCGGTCGGTGCGCAGGACGAGCTCGTCTTCGACGGGCATTCCGTCGTGCTCGACGACGAGGGCAACGTGCTCGCGCGGGCGCCCGGCTTCGAGGAGGCGCTGCTCGTGGTCGATGTCGAGCCCGAGGAGGCTGTGGGGCGCCGCCTGCGCGACGTGCGGCGGCGGTCGCTCGAAAGCGAGCGGGAGGGGGTGCCCGAGCTGCCCGTCGTCCACGCCGGCTCTCCTCGGCCGGCTGTCGAACGCGTGGCGGGAACCGTCGCGCCGCTGCTCGACGAGCTCGAGGCGATGCGGTGTGCGCTCGAGCTGGGCCTGCGCGACTACGTCGACAAGAACGGCTTCCGCGAGATCGTGGTCAGCGTCTCCGGGGGGATCGACTCGGCGCTGACCGCGGCGATCGCCTGCGAGGCGCTCGGGCCGGAACGCGTGCACTGCGTGTCGATGCCGTCGAGGTTCAGCTCGGAAGGGACGCAGAGCGACGCGCGACTGCTCGCCGAGAGTCTCGGCACCGAGTTCGTCGAGCTGCCGATCGAGCCACTGGCCGAGGGCTTCCTCGAGACGCTGGCCGAGCCGTTCCGCGGCCGGGAGCCGGACCTGACCGAGGAGAACCTCCAGGCGCGCATCCGCGGCGTGCTGCTGATGGCGCTCTCGAACAAGTTCGGCTGGCTCGTCGTCACGACCGGGAACAAGTCCGAGCTCTCGGTCGGGTACGCCACCCTCTACGGGGACATGGCCGGCGGGTTCGCCCTGCTCAAGGACGTGTACAAGACGGACGTGTTCCGGCTCGCCAGGCACTTGAACGAGCGTGCAGGGCGGGAGCTGATCCCGGTGTCGATCATCGATCGACCGCCGAGCGCCGAGCTCCGACCAAACCAGCTCGACGAGGACTCGCTGCCGCCCTACTCGGAGCTCGACCGGGTGCTCGAGGCGTACGTCGAGCTCGACCAGTCGCGCGAGGATCTGACGAGCGACGGCTTCGATCCCGAGGTCGTCGACCGGGCGCTCGCGATGATCGACCGCGCCGAGTACAAGCGCCGTCAGGCGCCGCCCGGCGTGAAGCTCCGGCCGAAAGCGTTCGGACGCGACTGGCGTCTACCGATCACGAATCGCTGGCGCGGCTGAGATTCGCCCGATCCGGGCATAGAGTCCTCGATCCCAAAACGAACGAGGAGGAACCATGGAGTGGATCGCGCTCGTCGCGTGGATTCTCACGGCCGGCGGAGGTTTCGTCCTGCTTTCGATCTGGGTTGCCCGCGGGGGCATGCAGTCGGCTCGGGAGGCGGGGTCGCGAATTCGACCTCCGCTGATCCTCACCCACTTCGGCCTGGCGGCACTCGGGCTCGTGCTCTGGATCATCTACGTGGCGACGGACTCCGACGCGCTGGCCTGGATCGCGTTCGTGCTCCTGCTGGTGGTCGCGGTCCTCGGCTTCACGATGTTCGCGATCTGGTGGCAGCGGCGCCAGCAGCGGGACGTTGCGCAGGGAGCCGATCCGGCCACGCCCGCGGAACAGCACTTCCCGGTGGCGGTCGTGGGGCTGCACGGGGTGCTGGCTGCGACGACGCTCGTGCTGGTGTTCCTGGCCGCGATCGGAGCCGGCAGCTAACGGCCCACGTCGAAAGGCTCGGCCGGCGGGCCGTTCTCGCGCAGGTCGCGTAGAAGCTGCGGCAGGCGTTCGGGGACGAGCGTCTCCGTCGCCGCGTCGAGCTCTTCCTGCGTCCACCAGCGGACGTCGACGACGAGCTCCGCGGCGAGGTCGACCCGAGGGGCAGGCTCGTGACGCGGGACCTCGACGAGCCACATGCGCTCGCGCTGGCGGTGGATCGTGCCCCGCCACGCGAAGGTGTGCTCGCGCGTCCAGATCTCGGGGCCGACGTCGAACTCGTCGAGACCGAGCTCCTCGGCGAGCTCGCGGCGCAGTGCCGCCTCGGGGTCCTCGCCCTCGTCGATGCCGCCTCCGGGCGTGGCCCACCACACCTGACCTGCGTCGTCGCGGAACTGGACGAGCACCGTTCGTCCTTCTTCGTCCAGGACGAGCGCGCGGACCGCGGGTCGGTCGACCGGCTCGAGCCAGCTCTTGAGGGCGCGGAACCACTCGAGCCGCTCGGCGTAGGGCACGGCGGCGTTCGCGGGCGAGGTCGAAGGGAGGACGAACAGGCCGACGTCCCCGAGCGTTCGATCTTGCGGTCCGTGCTCGGCGCGCGTGCCGAAGGCGCCGCGGTAGGCCTCTTTCCCGACGAACGCGATTACGCGCGGGCGGAGCTCGACCGCGATGCGCGAGAGGCGGTCGGCCGCGCCCGCGAAGTCGGCCCGGCGCAGGTCACTCGAACCGGGCGTCGTGCGGGCGGCCGCGTTCGTCGCGCCGATGCGGTGGTCGAGGAGCTCGAACTGCTCGCTCGGTCGGAGAAGCCTCGGCGTGAGCCCGGCATCGTGGAGCAGGCGCCAGAAGTCGTTGCGCGGATTGGCGAAGTGGGCGTGCGCAGCTGCCGAGACGCGTCCCGGGTTGATGCCGCAGAAGACGACGTCGAGGCCCGGCCCGAGCACGTCCGGGACTGCACTCTCGGCTGGCGCGATTTCGGCGTTCTTGCGTTTCCCACGCGTCACGACTTCCTCGGTACGATCGCAGTGGGGAGGAGGTTGGGGCTACCTGAAGGTGTGACGGCGAGCTAGGCGGCAGCTGCCGGCTTGTGGCCGTTCGACGCACCGCCCGCAACGGGATCTGAAACGACCTCCACGAGGGCGTCGGCCCGTGCGTCATGCACGGGCTCGCGGCTCTCCAGCCGTGACTCGAATGCCTGGCGAAGATCCTCGCCGGTGACCCCGAAGAACAGGCGCGGCCGCCGCGGCCCGATCCGCACCGAGCGCACGTTCTCGTCGCTCTCCCCGTAACAGCGCGCGTACGCCTCGGCTTCGCTCAACGTGCGCAACCTCACGAGGGCCAACCTACTCCCTTTCCGACAGGCCAGTCAAAAATCCACAAGCCTGTGGACGGATAGCGTTCCCGTAGTGAAGCTGCTCGTTCTCGGCGGAACGAAGTTCCTCGGCCGTGCGGCGGTCGAAGCGGCCCTGGCGCGCGGCCACGAGGTCACGCTCTTCAACCGCGGCCAGACGAATGCCGACCTGTTCCCCGAGGCCGAGAAGCTCCGCGGCGACCGGGCGCAGGACCTATCCGCCCTCGCAGGGCGCACGTGGGACGCGGTCGTCGACCCGAGCGGCTACACGCCCGGCGTCGTGCGCGGAGCCGCCGAGCAGCTCGCCGGCTCCGGCTTCTACCTCTTCGTCTCGAGCCTCTCCGTCTACGCCGACCGCAGCAAGACCATGATCGAGGGCGACGCGCTCGAGCAGCTCGGAGACATGCCCGACGACCGCCTGCTCGAGGACTTCTCGAACTACGGCGCGCTCAAGGCCCTGTCGGAGCAGGCCGTCACCGAGACCTTCCCCGATGCGCACGCGAACGTCAGGCCTGGTCTCATCGTCGGCCCGCACGACCCGACCGGGCGCTTCACGTACTGGCCGCACCGCGTCGCGCGTGGAGGCGACGTGGCCGCCCCCGCTCCACCCGATGATCGCGTCCAGTTCGTCGACGTCCGCGACCTCGCCGAGTGGATGGTCGGCCTCTGCGAAGCCGGGCACAACGGAGAGTTCAACGCCGTGAACGGCGGCGTCAGCTGGTCCGACCTGCTCGAAACCTGCCGCGACGTCTCGAGCTCGGACGCGACCTTCGTCTGGATCGACGGCCAGTTCCTCCTCGACCAGGACATCGGGCAGTGGATGGAGCTCCCGCTGTGGATCGAGGACGAGTCCGACAAGGGCCTGCACCGCGCAGACATCACCCGGGCGACCGAGACCGGCCTCACGCACCGACCGCTCGCGGAGACGGTCAGCGCCACGCTCGAGCTCGCCGAGACGACCGAGACCGCGGGGCTCTCCCCGGAACGCGAAGCCGCTCTCCTCGAAGCCTGGACAGGCCGGTAGCATCACGCCGGTGGAGGGGTTCGACTTCGTGCACCGCGAGCACGTCCGCTTCCGTGACGTCGACGAGATGGGGCACGTGAACAACGCGGTCTTCCTGACGTACATCGAGCAGGCGCGGATCGCGTACCTCCTCCGCTTCGACGCGCGGGTGACGGACATGATCCTCGCCCGAGCCGAGATCGACTTCCGCGCTCCGCTGCGCTCCGGCGACGAGCTCGAGATCGGCGTCCGGCCACTCTCGGTCGGGACGAAGAGCTTTCAGCTCGAGTACCACGTGCGAAGCGGCGACACGCTCGCCGCCGAGGCGAAGACCGTGATCGTGTCCTACGACTACGAGACCGGCCGCTCCGTCGAGCTGCCGGACACCTGGAAGGAGGCGCTCGCAGCCTGATGCCCGTGTTCGAGCGACAAACACTCTCCAACGGACTGCGGCTTCTGACCGCTCCGATCGACCACGCCCAGTCGGTGTCCTGCTTCATCATGCTCGCGGCCGGCTCGCGCTACGAGACCGAGGACACGAGTGGGATTGCCCACTTCTCGGAGCACATGTTCTTCAAGGGCACCGAGAACCGGCCGACCGCGCGCGACATCGGGAGCGAGATCGACGGCATCGGCGGCGAGTTCAACGCGTTCACGGGCAAGGAGTACACGGGGTACTACGTGCGCTGCGCCGGCGAGCACCGCGAGATCGCGTTCGACGTGCTCGTGGACATGCTCCGGCACTCGAAATTCGACCCCGAGGAGATCGACCGCGAGAAGGGCGTGATCATCGAGGAGATGAACATGTACTTCGACACGCCGCGGGACTACATCAGCGGCGTCTACGACTCGCTCCTCTACGGCGACCAGCCGATCGGCTGGGACATCATCGGGCGCAAGGAGACCGTTCGCGGCGCCACGCGCGAGACGTTCCTCGGCTACATCGACCAGTGGTACCACCCGGAGCGCATGGTCGTCGGAGTCGCGGGGAAGCTCGACGACGGGCTCCAGGCAGACATCGAGCGGCTCCTGGGCGATCTCGAGGCATCGGAGACGGGGACACCTGCTCCGGCCGGGTTCGACGCGAACGGCGACGCGCGGGTCAAGATCCACACGAAGGCGTCCGACCAGGCCCATCTCTGCCTCGGCGTGCCGAGCTACCCGCTCGACCACCCGGACCGGTATGCGCTGCAGCTGCTCTCGACGATCCTCGGCACGGGCATGTCGTCACGGCTCTTCACCGAGGTGCGCGAGCGCCGCGGCCTCGCGTACTACATCTACGCGATCAACCACAGCTACACGGACGTCGGCTCGCTCTTCTCGCAGGCGGGTGTCGACATCGATCGTGTGGACGAGGCGGTCACGACCATTTCCGACGAGCTGAAGAAGATCACCGACGAGGCGGTCCCGTCCGACGAGCTGGAGAAGGCGCGGAACGTCGCCAAGGGGCGGTTCGTGCTCCAGACCGAGAGCCCGCACGGCCTGATCATGTTCGGGCTGCGACGCGAAGTGCTCGAGGGTCAGGCCGCGGAGCCGGAGGAGATCCTCGCCGGGCTCGACGCGGTCGCCGTCGAGGACGTGCAGCGCGTCGCGCAGGACGTGATCGGCGGCCACGGCCTGAACCTCGCGCTGATCGGGCCGTTCGAGCAGGACCAGCAGGAGCGCTTCGAGAAGCTCCTCGCGTAGGTCGGCGCCCGCGGGGCTAGCGAGCTACCAGCTTCGCGCGTAGCTGGATCGGCTTGAGCTCGTCCCCGGAGCCCGGGGGAATCGATTGCGGGATCGTTGCTCCCGGGGCCGGCTTCTGGCTCGTGACCACGTAGGGATCAAGCATGCGCGCACTGTTCGCCGGCGGGAGCGCAGGCGCATCGACGAGTTCCCAGTAGAGATCGCGTCCGGCGAGCCACCCGCTGACGTCTCCCAGATTCCGCCCCACTAAGTCCGGCATGGTGAGGCGGCGCTGGTCGCCGGCGACGCGTCTATGGCTCAGCGTCGTATCGAGAATCAACCTCACCGACGTTCCTCGCCCGACCGTGGTGCCGGCTTTCGGCACCTGGGCGAGCACGGGAAGGTACGGGCCGTGTGCGAGCCGTTGGTTCGTTGTAGCGCCCAGGCCCCGCGCGTGCAGACGGTCATAGGCGCCGGGGAGCGATTCCTCTCCGCTGACGTGGGGCACGACGACGGTCGCCTCGCGCCACTGGGCCAGGATGTCGTCGGTGGGCCTGGCTTCGAGATCGACGGCAGACGCTATGTCGACCTGACTGCCGACACCCGGGTCCTGCGCCGTGACGACGTAGTCCTTCAGGAGGTCGTCGCCCTTGGCCGCCGGGAGGCGGGGAAGGTCGGCCGCCCAGCCGAGGTCGTGTTCGGAGAGCCAGCGGTCGACAGAGTCGAGCCGCTGGCCGACGAGCTTCGGGAGCCGCACGCTCCTGTCCTGAGGCTGTGCGATTACACCACCCGACCCCAGCGGGCCGGGCCCGCCGACGGTGACCTCGACAGCCGACCCCCGCTCGACTCGGGTTCCGGCAGAAGGCCACTGTTCGACGATCGGGTTTTCACATTCACACGACGGGCCCGTTCTGAAGCCGTCCGTGATCTCGACCGCCAAACCCGCCTTGCTCAGACGCTCGTACACCTGAAAGACGTCGGAGTCGTCGCCCGTCACCTTCGGGACGACGACCTTCTCGTCACCGCAGCCCGCGGCCAGGAACGTGACCGCGGAGACCGCCACGACGATCGCCGCCCACGCCCTCGATCCGGGCGACTCGTTCAAGCACCCGTTCTGACGGCCCCCCGGGCGTGTTGTTAGCTGCTCTGGCGACTACTCCGTGGCGACCGGCCACTCGATGATCGTCACGTAGTCGTTCGGGTCCGGCGTCTCCTGCGGGTCGGTCTCGTACCACTCGACCGGCGCCGAGGACGGCTTCAGGCCGCGCTCCTCCATCTCCTCGGCCATCACGCGGTACGACCGCCCCAGGTCCTCGTAGGGCCCGACATGCTTCATGACGAGCGCGGAGCTGGACGGGTACTCAGCGACCTCGACGGGCGCTTCGACCTCGACGCCTTCCGGAACTTGCCAGCCGATCTCGGTCTCGAAGTAGCCGTCCGCGTCCGGAGCCGGGCACTTGCAGAACGGCGCCCCGGTGTGGCGCCTGTCGACAGCTCGCGCGACCTTGTTGATGTTCCGCGGCACGACCTTCTTCATCTCCTCCATGTGCGCGCGCTCGGCGATGAACGCGACTCGTCGCGCAGGGACCTCCTTGACCTCCAACTCCGGCGCCAGCTGTGCTGAATCGGGCACGAGCTCCTCCCTTCCGTCGATGATCCGGTCGAGCTCGTCGAGGATGCGCTTGGTCTCCACGGCACGTCCTTCGAGCCGGGCCCGGTGGACGGCGAGCCGCTCCCGCACGACGGCGTCGTCCGCGCCGAGCAGCTCGCGGATCTCGTCGAGCGGGACCTCGAGCGCGCGCAGGCGCCTGATCGCCTCCGCCGGGCGCGCCTGCTCCAGCCCGTAGTAGCGGTACCCGGTCGACTCGTCGACGCGAGCCGGCTCGAGCAGCCCGATCTCGTCGTAGTGGCGGAGAGCCTTCACGGTCAGCCCCGAGACGCGCGAGAACGCGCCGATCGAGAGTTCCTCGGTGAGCTCCATGCCGCTCAGCTTGGAGCCTCCCGTTAGGGGAGAGTCAAGTAGTCCTCGTCGAAGTGCTCGCGCTCCCCGGGGCTCGCGATCGCGTCGCCCGCCTCGCGCGCCTTCGACTTCCACGTCTCCGCCTCGCCGTCCCCCGCAAGCGCGTGCGCCCGCGCGAGCGCCTCGTACGCGTAGGCGAGGTCCCAGTCTCCGATCCCGTTCGCCTCGCAGTGCTCGAGACAGCGCCGCGCGTGCCAGATCGCGGGCTCCGGACGCCCGAGAACCGTGTAGACGCGCGACACCTGCCACTCGCCGCGCGCGAGGTTGGCCGGAGTGCACTCCTCGGCCTCGCCCCAATGGAAGCGCGACGCGTGCGTGATGTGGAGCAGACGGTCGTCGTCCTCCCGCGTCTCCATCAGGCGCCACGCCTCGTTGAAGAGATCGACGCCGCGCTGTCGCTCCTCGCTCACTCCTCCGGCCCTTCTGCGACCGACCGGTCACGGATCTCCTCGACGACGGTCGGATCGGCGAGGGTCGTCGTGTCTCCGAGCGGCCGGTTGTCCGCGACGTCTCGGAGGAGGCGCCGCATGATCTTGCCGCTGCGGGTCTTGGGGAGCTCGGGCGTGAAGACGATGTTCGCCGGCTTCGCGATCGGGCCGATCTTGTGCGACACGTGGTCGCGCAGCTCCTCGAGCATCTCGACCGAGCCGTCGTCTCCGCCTTTCAACGAGACGAAGGCGACGATTGCCTGGCCGGTCGTGGCGTCCGCGCGCGCACACACGGCGGCTTCCGCCACTCGCTGGTGGTCGACGAGGGCCGATTCGACCTCGATCGTCGAGATCCGGTGCCCGGAGACGTTCATCACGTCGTCGACGCGGCCGAGGAGCCAGAAGTCGCCGTCATCGTCGATGCGGGCGCCGTCACCCGCGAAGTACGTGTCCGTGTACCTCGACCAATACGTCTCCACGTAGCGGTCGTGCTCCTTGTAGAGGCCACGCAGCATCGCGGGCCACGGCTTGCGCAAGACGAGGTAGCCGCCCCCGCCCGGGCCGACCTCGTTGCCCTGCTCGTCGTACACGGCCGCGTCGATTCCGGGGAACGGCTTCGTCGCCGAGCCCGGCTTGAGCGTCGTCACCCCCGGGAGCGGTGTGATCAGGATCATCCCGGTCTCCGTCTGCCACCAGGTGTCCACGACCGGCACGCGATCGCCGCCGATCACCTCGCGGTACCAGACCCACGCCTCCGGGTTGATCGGCTCGCCGACCGACCCCAGCAGCCGAATCGACGACAGGTCGTGCCTGTCCGCATGCTCGCGCCCCCACTTCATGTGACTTCGGATCGCCGTCGGCGCCGTGTACAAGATGTCCACGCCGTAGCGCTCGACGATCGCCCACCAGCGGTCGCGATCCGGGTAATCCGGCACCCCCTCGTACATGACGCCCGTCGTCCCGTTGCACAGCGGGCCATAGACGATGTAGCTGTGGCCCGTCACCCAGCCGACGTCGGCCGCACACCAGTACACGGAATCGGGCTTCACGTCGAAGATGTAGTGGTGCGTCGTCGCCACACCGACGAGGTAGCCCGCGGTCGTGTGCGCAATCCCCTTCGGCTTGGCGGTCGTCCCGCTCGTATAGAGCAGGTACAGGAGATCCTCGGCCTCCATCGGCTCGCACGGGCAGGACGCGGCGTCGTCGCTCTCGTCGGCGACGAGGTCATGCCACCACGCGTCGCGCCCCTCCTGCATCGGGACGTCATTGCCAGTCCGCCGCAGGACGACGGCATGCCGCACGCCCGGCGCGTCGGCCAGCGCCTCGTCCGCGTTCCGCTTCAGCGGCACCGGCGAGCCCTTCCGCCACGCCTCGTCCTGCGTGATCAGCACCTCGCAACCCATGTCGTTCAACCGACCGGACAGCGAGTCGGCCGAGAAGCCGCCGAACACGACCGTGTGTGGCGCGCCCAGACGCGCGCACGCCAGCATCGCCACCGGACACTCCGGGACCATGCCCATGTAGATTCCGACCGCCGTCCCTTTGCCGACTCCGAGCTTCTTGAGCGCGTTCGCGAGCTTGACCACGTCGCGCTGGAGGTCGGAGAACGTGATCGTGCGCCGCTCGTCCTCGGGCTCGCCTTCCCAGTGGTAGGCGACCTTTTCGCCCTGCCCCGCCTCGACGTGCCGGTCGACGCAGTTGAAACAGACGTTCAGCTTCCCGCCGAGATACCACTTCGCATACGGCGGCTCCCACTCGAGAAGCGTCGTGAACGGCTCGAGCCAGGTGACGCGCTCGCGCCCCTCGGTCTCCCAGAACTCATCGAAGTCGCGCTCGTAGATGTCCGGCTGAGCGTTCGCCTGCGCGGCGAACTCGGGCGGCGGCGGGTAGCGCCGTTCCTCGAGAAACATCGTCTCGATGGCCGGCGACCGGTCGTCCGGGCTCATGGCGTCAGATCGTAAGGAAAGTCCGTCAGGTTCTCGGGCCCGTCCTCGGTGACGAGGATCAGGTCCTCGAGCCGGCAGCCGCCGAAGCCCTGGCGATAGAGCCCGGGCTCGAGCGTGACGACGTCGCCCGGCACGAGCTCGGCAGTCCCGCCGCGTCCGAGGCTCGGCTGCTCGTGCACCTGCAGACCGACGCCGTGGCCGAGGCCATGGAAGAACCCGTCCTGGAGCACCTCACCCGCAGGCTTCGACAGGATCGTCGGCTGGCCGTTCTCCTCGAAGAACCGGCAGACGAGCTCGTAGATCTCGACGCCAGGAGTACCGGCCTTCGTCGCCTCGAGCGAGCGGTCGAGAGCCTCCTTGACGAGCCGGTGGTATTCGACGAGCTCGTCCGGCGGCGTGCCGACGACGAACGTCCGTGTCATGTCCGCGTAGCAACCCGACTCCGGATCCTTCGGCCAGAGGTCGATGACGACCGGCTCGTCGGGCGCGATCGGACCGGACCCGAGCTCGTGGCCGATCGCCGTCTGCGCTCCGTGCGAGACGATGAAGTCGTCGCTCGCGACGCCGTGGTCGGTGAACACGCGCCGAATTGCCGCCTTCAGCAGCTCGCTCGTCAGCGGCTCGCCGTCGACGCTCAGGCTCCCGTTCGACCGCTCCGCTTTTGCCATCAAGTCCCTGGCGGCGCCCATCGCCGCGTCCGCTGCGCCCTGGGCCCTGCGGATCCCAGCGAGCTCCGCCTCGTTCTTCACGCGGCGCCTCTCGGCGAAGAGCGCGTAGTCGGGCGTGAGCGTGATTCCGTTCGCGCGCAGGTGGTCGGCGACGAAGGTCGGGAAACCCCAGGGAATGCTCGCGCTCTCGATTCCGAACGCACGACAAGCATTCAACGGCGTGTGGAGAGCGACCACCTCGAGCCGCGGAACCCCTTCCGCCAGCAGCTCGTCGTAGCCGAACTCCTCGAGCGCGTGCGCCTCGATGCCGACGGACGCGATCCGCTCGACCTCGAACGCGGTCCCGGCCGTCATCTTCTTTCCGTCCTTCTCCGCGTAGAGGAACGGGTCCGGCACGGTGATCGGCACCTCGTGCCGCATCTCGGCCGAGGTCTCCGTGTCGGAGAAGATCAGGACGTCGGGCACCGCGCAGCATCCTACCCTCCTCTGAATAGACTGAACCTTCGTGGAGCGGGAGTTCGAGCGGGCCGTTGGGCTGCTGTCGAGATACGAGGACGGGGTGCGCGACCTCATGCCCGCGGACGCGGAGATCTTCGACGCGCACGTCCACCTCGGCCACGACATCGACGGCCAGACCGGCGTCTACGAGGAGCTCGAGCGCATCAACGAGACGACCGGTGTCTCGAAGTGCTTCATGTTCTGCATGGACGAGCCGGACCGCCACCCGGCGTTCCGCGCGCCGAACGACCGCACTCTCGAGTACGCGAAGCAGTCCGAGGGGCGGCTGATCCCGTTCGTCCGGCTCGACCTGACGGAAAGCCCGATCGAAGAGGCGGAGCGCTGCCTCGACCTCGGTGCGCGCGGGATCAAGCTCCATCCTCGCGCGCAGCGCTTCCTGCTCAACGACGAGCGCCTCGCCCCTGTGTTCGCGATCGCAGCCGAGCGCCGGGTGCCGATCCTCATTCACGGCGGCCGCGGCCTGCCTCCGATCGCCGACAATCTCGCGCGCCTCGTTGAGGGGTATCCGGACGCAATGCTGATCATCGCGCATGCGGGGATCGCCGACCTGACGGGCCTCGCGGGCCGATTCGGCGGGCGGGCGGGCGTCTACTTCGACACCTCCGTCTGGAGCGCCGTCGACTTGCTCACCTTCTTCCACCTGGTCGCGCCAGAGCAGGTGCTCTATGCGTCCGACTATCCGTACGGGCGCCCACCTAGCTCGCTCCTGATCGCGATCCGCACGGCCCGAGTCGCCGGCTTCGACGACGACCAGATCCGCGACATGCTCGCCGGGAGCGCGAACCGGATCGCCGCGGGCGAGCCGCCGAAGGAGCCGACCAGGCCGACGGGTGACGGCGTATTCACCCAGCCGATGACGATGGCGCGGATCCACCAGTACCTGTCGATGGCGACACCGCTGCTCTGGATGCGCCAGGCAGACTCGATCGGAGTGATCGGGCTCGCCCTCAACGCGGCGGACGAGCGCGACGGGTACGCGGGCGAGGATCTCGACAGCGTCCGTGAGTTGCTGACTACTGCTCGCGACCTGTGGCGGGTCTTCCCGGAGGTCGAAGAGGAGGACCTGAACGAGGTCTCCCGCGTCACTCGCGGCCTCGTCCACATCGCAGACATCCTGGCGGTGACCACTCCTGCCTGAGCTCACGATCAACGGCCAGGCGCGCGACGTCGAAGTCCCCGTCGGCACGACCCTCGCGGACGCGCTGCGCGACGAGCTCGGCCTCACCGGGACGAAGATCGCCTGCGCGGAGGGTCACTGCGGCGCATGCACCGTGCTCCTCGACGGCGTGCCCGTCTACTCGTGCATCACGCTCGTGCACATGGTCGGCGAGCGCGAGGTGACGACGATCGAGGGGCTGCGCGAGCACCCGCTCGTCGAGGCGTTCGTGCGTGCCGACGCGCTCCAGTGCGGCTTTTGCACGCCCGGCCAGATCGTCTCCGCGTCCGCGCTCGTCGAGGGCAATCCGAGCCCGAGCTCCGAGGAGATCCGGCATGCGATGGCGGGCAACCTGTGCCGCTGCGGCACGTATCCGAAAATCGAGGAGGCGATCTCGACATGGCAAGACTGATCCGCACCGAGAAGGAGGTCGAGGGCCGCTTCGAAGAGGTCTGGCTCGTCGTCGAGGAGGACGCGCTCGAGCAGTGGCCGGCCGGGCCGCGGGAGATCGTCGGGCGTTCCGCACAACGCGTGACCGGGCCGCTACGCGCACGGGGCGAGGCGCGATACACGTCGGACCTGCGCCTGCCCGGGATGCTGCACGCGGCCGTGCTCAGGTCCCCGCACGCGCACGCGCGCGTGAAGAAGATCTCGCTCGAGCGCGCGCTCGATGCTCCCGGCGTGCGCGGGGCGGTCGGGCCCGGCGACCTCGACGCACTGACCGGCGAGCCGGGCCACCAGGGCCAGGCGGTGGCCGCGGTTGCGGCCGAGACGATCGAGCAGGCGCGCGCGGCGCTCGAGCTGGTCGATGTCGAGTGGGACGTCCAGAAGCCGCTGCTCGACGCGGACGAGGCTGCGAACACGGGGCAGCTGATCGGAGAAGCGAGCCGCTTCGAGCGCGGCGACGTCGATCGCGCTCTCGCCCAGGCCGACGTCGTCGTCGAGGCGGAGTACCGCACACAGACGGTCCTGCACAGCTCGTTCGAGACGCACCAGGCCGTGTGCGAGTGGCGCGGCGACTCGCTCGACGTCTACATCTCGACGCAGTTCATCTGGGGCGTCCGCGACGAGGTCGCGGGCAAGCTCGGCCTCCCTCCGGACAAGGTGCGCGTCGTCTGCGAGTTCATGGGCGGCGGCTTCGGCTCGAAGAACGGCGCCGGCGACTACACGTTCATCGCGATCGAGCTCGCGAAGCGCACGGGCCGCCCTGTCCGCTGCGCGCTCACGCGGCGCGAGGAGAACCTCGCGGCGGGGAACCGCAACGCAACGATCCAGCGCTTGACCGCCGCCGCGAAGTCGGACGGGACGTTGCTCGCGCTCGTCGGCGAGTTCGTGAACGCCACCGGCTGGGACGGCTGGGCCGCGCCGACCGACGGCCCGATGCGGCTCCTCTACGACTGCGAGAACGTCCGGACGGTCCTGTACCCGGCGAAGCTCAACACGCCGCCGATGAAGGCGTTCCGTGCGCCCGGCTTCGTCGAGGGGACGTTCGGGCTCGAGTGCCTGCTCGACGAGCTCGCCGCGAAGCTGGACCTGGATTCGCTCGAGCTGCGGCGCCTCAACTACGCCGGCGCGTCGGACGAGCGGCCGTACTCGTCGAAGAACCTCATGGAGTGCTACCGGCGCGCCGAGCAGCACTGGCAGCGACGCGACGAGGTGCGCGCTCGCAGCGAGGGGCCGTGGAAGCGCGGAGTCGGCCTCGCGAGCCAGATCTGGTACGGCGGCGGCGGCCCGCCGTCGTACGCGTGGGTGCGCCTCGGCTCCGACGGTCGCGCGACCGTGATCACGGCGATGCAGGACATCGGCACCGGAACCGCGACCGCCATGACCCAGATCGCGGCCGAGGAGCTCGGCCTTCCGCTGGACCGGGTCGACCTCGTGCTCGGAGACTCGGCGCGCGGGCCGTACGCCTCGATCTCGGCCGGCTCGTCGACGACGCCGTCGATGGGGCCGGCCGTTCGCTCGGCTGCGGCCGACGCAGCGCATCAGGTAATCGAGATCGCGGCCCAGCGGTACGACAAGGAGGAGCGCGTGCTCGCGCTCCAGGGCGGCAACGTCGTCTCCTCGGACGGCGGCTCGTGGCCGATCGAGGACGTCGTCGGCCTGCTCGAGGACGCACAGATCCTCGGCAAGGGCGCGCGTGGGCCGAACCCGACCGGGATGCAGGTGCTGACCTTCGGAGTCCAGGTCGCGGAGGTGGCGGTCGACGTCGAGACGGGCGAGGTTCGCGTCGAGCGCGTCGCGGCGATCCACGACGTCGGCCGCGTCATCAACCCGCTCGGCGCATCCAGCCAGGTCGAGGGCGGGATCATCCAGGGCATCGGGCACACGCTCTCGGAGGACCGCCTGCTCGATCCGGCGAGCGGCATCACCCTCAACCCGACGTTCGACACATACAAGCTGCCGACGATCGCCGACGTCCCGGAGATCGTGACCGAGCTGCTCGACATCCCGGACGAGCACCTGACGAACCTCGGGTCGAAGGGGCTGGGCGAGCCGCCGATCGTCCCGACCGCCGCGGCGATCGCGAACGCGATCCGCGATGCGACCGGGGCCGACGTGCGCTCGCTTCCAATCAGCCGGGAAGAGATGCTGCGCGCGCTGCGCGAGGCCCGCGAACGCGATAAGGAGAAGCGTGGAGCTCCTGCAGCCGTCTAGCCTCGACGAGCCGGTCCCGAGCAACAGTCTGTTCCTGAGTGGCGGGACCGAGGTCGTCCCGCTCCTTCGGGACGGATTGCTCGAGGCGGAGACGCTCGTCGACCTGCGGGGCGTCGTGCCGCGGGGAATCGACGGAACCCGCATCGGCGCAGGAACGACCCTCGCCGAACTCGAGGCGAGCGCCGAGCTCCCGGACGCGCTGCGCGAGGCGTGCCGGCTCGCGGCGAGCCCCCAGCTCCGCAACATGGGCTCGCTCGCCGGCAATCTGCTCCAGGCGACGCGCTGCTGGTACTGGCGCCTCGACTTCCCGTGCCGCCTGCACGGAGGCGATACCTGCCACGCACGCGCCGGGGAGCACCGCGAGCACGCGATCTTCGGCAACGGCTTCTGCGCGTCCGCTCACCCGTCGGACGTCGCGGCGTCTCTCGTCGCCCTCGGCGCGACGATGCGCACGACGAGCCGGGAGCTCCCGGTCACCGACCTTTACCGCCTGCCGACCGACGACAACCGCAGCCTGACGACACTCGAGCCGGGGGAGGTCATCCTCGAGCTCGACGTCCCGCAGCCCGAGCGGAGCACGTACCTGAAGGCGATGGAGCGGCAGCGCTGGTCGTTCCCGATCGTCGGCGTCGCAGCGGCGCGAACCGGCGACGAGCGCACGATCGCCCTGGCAGGCGTCGCGCCGGTCCCGTGGGTGCTCGAATCGCCAGAAGCGCTCGGTGAAGCAACACCGCTGCCCGGGACGGCCTACAAGGTCGAGGTCGCACAGGCTCTCGTCCGTCGCGCCCTCGAAGCGATCGCGTGAAGCGCCTTCTCCTGCTCCTGCCGCTCGTCGTCCTGCTTGTAGGGTGCGGCGGCAAGAAGAGCAACAACGAAAACGCGTCCGGAGGAGGCTCGATGAACTGCGAGATCAGCGGAGACAAGTCGAAGGCCAACCTGATCGACCTCGGCGACGGCAAGACACACTCGGTCGTCGTCAAGACGAACAAGGGCGATTTCACCTTCGACCTGGCGACGAAGACCTCGCCCTGCACGACCGCCTCGTTCGCCGGTCTCGTCGACAAGGGCTTCTTCGACGGACTGACCTTCCACCGGATCGTTCCCGGATTCGTCATCCAGGGCGGCGACCCGGAGGGGAACGGCATGGGCGGGCCCGGCTACTCCGTCGTCGACAAGCCGCCTCCGGACACCAAGTACGAGAAGGGCCTCGTCGCGATGGCGAAGACACAGACCGACCCGGCCGGGACGTCCGGCAGCCAGTTCTTCGTCGTCACGAGCGACGGGGTCAGCCTGCCGCCCGACTACGCCGTGCTCGGCGAAGTGACCGACGGCATGGACACGGTCGAGAAGATCGGGAAGCTCGGCAACCCTTCCGACCCTTCGGGGGCACCAACCGAAAAGGTCACGATCGACAAGATGGAGCTCCAGTAGGACGGGGAAACCCCTGGTTCCCCCGTTGGCCCCCTCCTTTCGAGCGTGAGCTCGCTCAGGTGGTTTCAGGAGCCGGCGGATGTCTCGACAGGCCGACCGTCCCCTAATTCGTCGTGAGCCTCCCACCGGGCAAAGCCCGGCTCCGGCCGCGGGCTGCTAGCCGTCTCCGAGATGGGAGCCCGCGAGCCCGTCACCGCTGTGGTTCTGGCGGCGGGAGCGTCCTCACGCTTCGGCGACGTCAAGCAGCGGATCCTCCTCGAGCCCGTCCTCGAGCGGGTGCGCGCGAGCTCGGTCGACGACGTCGTCGTGGTGCTCGGAGCGCACGAGGTCGAGACCTCGGCCCGGACTGTCCCCTGCCCCGACTGGGAGCGCGGGCGAGGCGCTTCGCTCAGATGCGGGCTGCGAGCCCTCGCAGACGACGTCCAGGCTGCTGTCGTCGTGCTCGCCGACGGCCCCAACCTGGCGCCGGCCGCGATCGAGCGCGTGCTCGAGGTCTGGCGGGAAAGCAACGCGGAGATCGTCGCCGCGACCTACCAAGGCAACCGCGGCCATCCGGTCGTGCTCGCCCGCTCGGTCTGGGAGCAGATCCCCGACGGCGGCGCGCGAAGCCTGCCGGCGCTGCTCGTCCCGTGCGACGACCTCGGCGCGCCGGGGGACGTGGACTCGCCCGACGACCTCTAGAGCTCGAGACGAAGGGCCGCGAGCTTCGCCTTCAGCTCGGGCTCCATCGGCTCGATCACGGCCTGCCGCACGAGCCGGCGAAAATCCGACTCGAACGTGAACCGCTTCTCGCACCAGCTGCACTCGGCGAGGTGGTGCTTGACCTTCTGGACATCCGTCGCGTCCAGGTCACGGTCGAGGTACGGCTGGAGCACCTCTTCGCACCAATCGCACGGATCGATCTCGCTCATTTGGCCTCCAGGGCCAGTTCTGCCAACTGCTGTTTCAGGATACGCCGCCCACGATGAAGGCGCGACATGACGGTGCCGATCGGAATGTCGAGAATCTGCGCCGCCTCGGCGTACGTGAACTCGCCGATGTCGACCAGGACGAGCACATCCCGGAAGTCGTGTGGGACGGCCGCGAGCGCCTCGGCGACGTGGTCCTGCGAGAGCCGGTCGAGGATGCGCTCCTCGTCGGTCTCGCCGCTCGTCGCCTCGAGCCGGTTGTAGAGGAAGTAGTCGCCTTCCTCGAGCGGCTGCTGGTCGGGCGTCCGCTGCTGACGGCGGCCCCGATCGATGTTCAGGTTCGTGAGGATGCGCAGGAGCCACGCGCGGAGGTTCGTCCCGGGCGTGAACGACGCCCAGCTGCGAAACGCACGCGCGTACGTCTCCTGCATCAGATCTTCGGCCTCTTCCTTCGAACGCGAGACGCCACGCGCCACTCGATACACCTGGTCTGCAAGCGCAAGCGCTTCCTCCTCAAAATGGACACGGTCTCGCGCGCCTTGTGCGATTCGCCGGGCTTCCTCTGACGAGGTCTCGCTCATCCCGGCGACCCTAGCAGTGGAAAACGCCGGTGCAGCCCGCCGTATTCCTCACGAGGGAACCCCTGGTACTCACGGGGGAACCCCTGGTTCCCCCGTGGGCCCCCTCCTTGCGGGCGACGTGTCAGGTTCGGTGTGGTTCAAGAGCCGCCGCTTGGGTGCGGGGTTCGCGCGTTCCTTGGGTTTGTTTGCCTCCCGCCGGGCTGAGCCCGGCTCCGGCGGCGTTTGGAACTGCCCTCCGAGATGCGAGACCTGCTTACTTCGGCGCTTGTCCGGGTATGAGCAGGGCAACCAAACCGAGGAGGTCCAATGGAAGGCTATGACGTAGTCACCGTCGACGACCACAAGGTCGGGAAGGTCGTGGGTGAGTCCGGCAACTTCCTGATCATCGAGCAGGGAGCGCTGCTCAAGTCGAAGCACGCGCTGCCTCGCGAGCTTGCGCACGTCGACGAGTCCGAGCAGAAGGTGCGCGTGACCGTGCCGAAGGAGATCGTCGACGACTCGCCCAAGGTCGACGACGACGGGTTCGACGAGCGGGCCGCCGCGGAGCACTACGGGATCGCGCCGTCGGATGGGCCCGGGACCGAGGGCTACGGCGTCACGGACGCAGAGGCAGGTGACCCGTCTCGCTCGTCCGCCGAGCAGGCAGCCCGCCAGGGGCTCGAGTCGGCCGAAGAGCAGCGGGCCCGGATCCGGGAAGGCGACGAGCAGTCGGGGCTTCCGAGCTCCTCGCCGGCAATGCTCGGAGACCGGGTGTCCGACATCGACGAGCGAGATCAGGAGGAGCGCTAGACCGCGGGGCGGAAGCCGCCACGCGCCAGGGCGGCCAGCAAATCGTCGCGGCTCGTCCGCTCGTCGTCCCAGGCGAGCGTGACCTGACCCATCAGGTTCGCGTTCGCCTGCTCCAGGCCAGGGTGGTCGCGGAGCGTCGAGGCGAGGCGGCCGACGCAGCGCTCGCAGCGGATGCCGGTCACCTGGAGCGTCTCGGTCTGGACGGGCACACCCCTTAACCTAGCGTGCGCTCGACGAGGTCCGCGCAGACGGCTTCGAGACCGTTCGCACGTCCGACCTCGAGCTGGCGGTCGGCCTCGGTACGCGACGTGTCGAGCCGGCCGCCCGCCAGCCCGGCAGCCAGCTCCGAGGCCGACGCGGTCTTCCCGCCGTCCGGGTGGAAGAGCTCCGCGCTCAGCCCGAAGCGCGCGGCTGCCCAGCGGTTCTGCTGGTAGTAGCCGCGCGCCGCAGGATCGTGCTCCGGATGGGGTTGCTCGAGCGCTCTCCGGCAGAGCTCCTGGAGAATCGCCGTGATGCCGACCGTGACGGCAAGCGAGGTCGGTTGGTCCGGCATCCGGATCTCGAGCGTCCCGAAGGTCGGGTGCGGCCGGATGTCCCACCAGAAGCGCGTGTAGTCGGCGCCGATCCCGAGCCGCGCGAAGTAGTCGACGAACGCCTCCCAGTCCTTGTACGACGCGAACGCGGGGGGCGCACCGCTGCGGGGCAGCTGCGCGAGCACCTCGGCGCGGTTCGACTGCATCCCCGTCTCCTCGCCGGCGAGATAGGGCGAGTTGGCCGAGAGCGCGAGCACGACGGGCAGCCAGGGCAGCACGCCCTCGAGCGCGTGGAAGCACGCCTCCGCGCTCGGCATCCCGACGTGCACGTGAAGACCGCTCACCCCCTGCCGCCGAGCCGAGACGCCGGCGTAGGCGACGAACTCCTCGTAGCGAGACTCGTCGGCGATCGCCTCGTCCTCGGGCCGGCTGATCGGGTGGCTGCCCGCCGCTGCGACGCGCAGGCCCCGCTCCTCCGCGAGCCGAACTGCACCGGCACGCAGTTCGCGCAGAGCCTCCTCCGCCTCGGCCGGCGAGGCGCAGATCTCCGTGTTCAACTCGAGCGCAGACGCAAAGAGCTCAACTTTCAGCCGCCCGGGCAACCCCAAGCCCTCCGCAGCGGCGATCAGCTCCGCCGCCCGAGGAGCAAGGAGCAGCGTCTCGGCGTCGAGCACCATCAACTCCTCCTCGACGCCAATCGAAAACGGCGTCGACTCCCCGAAGTGCGACTCGATCACGCGGGGAGTCTTAACGATCTCGGAGACCAACCCGCCGAAGCGAGCGCCCGCCCGCAAGGAGGGGGCCTAACGGGGGAACCAGGGGTTCCCCCGTTGAGCCGCCGTCAGGCCGGCGTTTCTCAGGGGAGGGGAGATTGCCGGCCGAGCTTGATTTCTGCCTTGAGCGGTGCTGAATCCCTGCCGCGGTAGAACTCGACGGACAGCGAGTCACCGGGCTTGTGCTGCGAGACAATGTCGCGCAGGCGCTCCGTCGTCGAGACGGACATGCCGTCCGCCTTCGTGATCACGTCGCCGCCGAGCTGGTAGCTCTCACCTTCGACCACAACCTCGTCGGTACCGCCGTGCAGACCCGCCCGATCTGCCCCACTTCCGGCGGTCACGCTCTCGACGAGCAGCCCCTTCGGGACTGGCAGGCTGAAGATCCGCGCCATCGTCGGCGACACGGGTCGCGTGACGACGCCGAGGTACGGATGGTCGACGTGGCCCTGAGCCTTCAGCTCGGCGACGACGTCGCGCACAGTGTTGATGGGAATTGCGAAACCGATTCCGATGTTGCCCTCCGAGCCCGTGTCCCCCGTGGAGATCGCCGAGCTGACGCCGACGACCTGGCCCTGCGCGTTCAGCAGCGGGCCGCCCGAGTTGCCGTGGTTGAGCGCCGCATCGGTCTGGATGACGCGGTCGATGGGCGTCCCCTCGGGAGAGGTCAGCGAACGGTGAAGCGCACTGACGATGCCGAGCGTGATGCTGCGATCGAGGCCGAGCGGGTTCCCGATGGCGGCTACCTGGTCTCCGACGTGGATCCCGTCAGAGTCGCCGAGTGGGAGGGGCTTGAGTGCCCGGGAGCTCGCCTCGACCTTGAGCAGGGCCACGTCGGTCGCCGGATCCTTGCCGATGATCCTGGCCTTCATCGAGTCGTTGTTCGAGAAGCTGACGTGGACGGACTGGGCGTCGCCGACGACGTGGTAGTTGGTGACGATGTAGCCGGCCTTGTCGACGACGAAGCCGGAGCCGAGCGAGCGCTGCACCTCGCTGCCGGACGGGCCGAACGGATTCCCGAACCAGTCGGTCTGCGGAAGCTTGACCTTCGTGGTCGTCGTCACCTGGACGACGCCGGGCGCGTCGCGGTCGTAGATCGCGCGGACGGTCAGCGGGCTCTCGGTCTGAGACACGTTGCCCGGGACGCTCGCCGGCGTCTCGACGAGCTCGCGAATCGTCGTCGTGTGCTCGCCCGTGCCGACGAGCGCGGCGCCGATGACCGCGACCGTGCCGCCGGCGAGCGCGGCAACGAGCAGCGCGCCGGCCATCGGCAGGGACTCTCTTCGCAGTGGTAGCTGCACGGCCTCTGTATAACCCGCGGCTCGTTAACCCGAGTTTGAGGGACGGTTAAGACGCCGCGGGCGCAGAGGCCACGCGGTACCGGCGCGCCTCTCGGCGGGCCTCGAGCCTGCGGCCCGAGAACGCGAGCGCCGCGATTCCGGCACAGAGCAAGAACACCAGCAGGTCGCCGCCGGGAAGCCTCGTGACGTACTCCATCGCCGCGCCGACGAGCCCCGCGCACGGGATCGTGATGATCCACGCCACGAGGATGTTCCCCGCGACGCCCCAGCGCACCGCGGAGAGCCTCGTGCTCGCGCCGGCGCCGAGCACCCCGCCGCTGATCACATACGTCGTCGAGACGGGGTAGCCGTAGCGCGCCGTCAACCAGAGCGTGGCCGCCGTCGCCGTCTGCGCCGCGAACCCCTGAGGAGGCTCGAGCTTGACGATCCGCTGCCCGAGCGTGCGGATGATCCGCCAACCGCCCGCATAGGTCCCGAGCGCCATCGCCGTCGCGGAGCTGATCTTGACCCACACCGGGACCGTGAACGGCTCGGCCGCGAGGTGCCCGGACACGATCAAGGCGAGCGCGATCACGCCCATCGTCTTCTGCGCGTCGTTCGTGCCGTGCGTGAACGCGACGAACCCGCCTGACACGAGCTGCAGCCGCCGGAAGACCCGATTCACCAGAGCCGGCGCACGTTTGCGGATGAGCCAGAGTGCGATCGTCATCAGCAGCGCGGCGCCGACGAACCCCGCGACCGGCGCGAGTAGCGACGGCGCGAGCACCTTCTCCTTCAGCCCTTCCCAGTTGACCACCGCGAAGCCGCCCGTCGCGGCAACCGACGCGCCGATGATGCCGCCGACAAGCGCGTGGCTCGAGCTCGACGGGATCCCCATGTACCAGGTGATCAGGTTCCACGTGATCGCGCCGACAAGCGCTGCGAGGACGACGTTGAGCGTGATCGCGTCCGGGTTGACGATGCCCTTGGCGATCGTCGCGGCGACGGCGAAGAAGAAGAATGCGCCGGCGAAGTTGAGAATCGCCGAGCTGAGCACCGCCATTCGCGGAGACAGCGCCCGCGTGGACACGCTCGTGGCGATCGAGTTC
>Ga0207674_10002111_pt1 | contig 25147 bp, 21 predicted proteins | sample KBSCornC72_FD_184303 | JGI IMG/M metagenome (GOLD analysis project Ga0207674, IMG submission 184303) | Corn rhizosphere microbial communities from Kellogg Biological Station, Michigan, USA - KBS Corn C7-2 (SPAdes) (version 2) | ecosystem: Host-associated > Plants > Roots > Rhizosphere > Soil ...
GTCGATCTCGACCAGAACACCGCGACGGGCACGCCGGACGACATCGGCGATGCCGCCGAAACGCAACTCATTGCTTACGACGCGGCGTTCAACGCACAGAATGCGCCGGCCGGTTCGGCGCTCGGTGGAGGCACGGATTACTTCCTCGACTGGGCGATTGCGTGGACCGATCTCAATACCGGTGGACTCGCTCAGAGCGCTGCGTTCCGGGTCGCGTGCGGCACCAGCACCAGCGCGACGAGCCTGAATGGCGCTGACATACTGGATGGCGGCCTCGGCTCGAAGAGTTTTTCTGCCAACGTTTCCGACGCAGTGATTTGCGACGGCAAAGGTTGCCAATACGACGCGCTGTTCAAGGACGGCTTCGAAGGCCCGTAAAACGTCAATCGGCGCAGACCGTGCGTTCTTTTGCCCAGGCGCGCAACGCAGCGACCTGTTCGGCCATCAGCACCGATAGCGGCCGCGTGTCGCGCAGTGCGCGCAACACGTGCGCCTGTGTGACTTTCGCGTTCTCGGCGTTTGCGGCGTACAACGCCGACACGATCGCCTGCTCGATTTCGGCGCCGGAGTAACCGCTGCAGGCGGCGGCCAACGCGCTCAGGTCGAACTCGTCCGGATCGAGTTTCCGCTTGCGCAGATGGATGGCAAAGATGTCGACGCGCGCCGTCGTGTCCGGCAGATCGACGAAGAAGATTTCATCGAAACGGCCTTTGCGCAGCAACTCCGCCGGCAGTTCCTGCACCTGGTTTGCGGTCGCCATCAGGAACACCGGCTCGTGGCGCTCGGCCATCCAGGTGAGCAGATAACCGAGCACACGACGCGACACGCCGTCGTCGTTGTCGCCGCCGGCCAGGCCTTTTTCGATTTCATCGACCCACAGCACGCACGGTGCGAGTTGCTCGGCATGCTTGAGCGATTCGCGCAGGTTGCGTTCGGTTTCGCCGTGATACTTGTTGTAGAGCGTGCCGAAATCCATGCGCACGAGCGGCACGCCGAAACCGCCTGCCACGGCTTTCGCCGCCAGACTTTTGCCACAGCCTTGCACGCCGAGCAGCAGCAGACCTTTCGGCGGATCCAGGCCCGCGGCGCTCTTGAGGCCGAGAAACGCTGCGCGGCGCTGCTCGACCCACAATTTCAGGTGTTTCAATCCCGCAACATCGGCAAAGCGCGCCGTTTCATATTCAAAATGCAACAAGCCGTCCTTGTTGAGCAGCTCGAACTTGGCTTTGGCCAGTTCGGCGACATCGTTCTGCGTCAGCGCGCCGTCGCAGTAGATGAGCTTGCGCACGATGCGGCGCGCGTCCTCCAGGCCCAGGCCGCGCAGATTGCGCACCACCGCACGCGCGGCGTCGGCGTCGATGTCGACGCGCTTGCCGCCGTTCTCGCGCGAATACGCGAACGCTTCCTCGCGCACGAGCTGCGCGAGCGCCTGCGCGTCGGGCAGGTCCAACGTGAAGCGTGTGACGCTGGACTCCAGTTCCTCGGGCAACTCGAATTTCGGACTGATCAGCACCAGCGTGTGCGCGGCGCTGTCCTGGCGCTGGCAGATTTCGCGCAGCAAGCGCAGCGTCATCGTGTAACGCAGATACGGCTGGAAATCGAGCAGCAGGTAAATACCGGAGTCCTGCGTGCGCTTGATTGCGAGCAGCGTGGCGCTGGCGTCAGGTGCGACCTCGATTTCGTTGTCGGCGTCGTTGGCGGCGTCGGCCATGTCCAGCCGCTTGAGCCCGTCGGTGATGCTCCAGCGATACAGCGGCCGCAGCACCTGCGCGATCAGATGCCGGAACGTTTCGACTACGCGTTTTTCCTCGGCGGTCTCGATCACGAGCAGAGGCGTGCCGGCGCGCACGAGGGTCGCCAAATCTTGTAGTTCCGTCATGCGGATAGCCTAGCAGGAAGCGCGATGCAGTCGGGTGCGGCATAATGTGCGGCCCGGACAAACCGCATCGATTTTTGCGCATGACCCTGCAAGAAGCTCTCGAACTGCATCGCAACGGCCAGCACGACGCGGCCGCACAGGGTTACCGTGATTGTCTGGCAGCGGCACCGGCAGACGCCGACGCCTGGCATCTGCTCGGCGTGTTGCAGCATCAGCGTGGCGACGATGCCGATGCGATCACGTCGATCCGCCGTGCTCTCGAAGTCGCGCCCGAAGTCGCGCAATACCACTTGTCGCTTGGCGGCGCGCTGATGCAGGCCGGCGACGAATCCGCGGCGTTGCTCAGTTTCGAGCGCGCGCTGGAGCTGGACCCGAATTCGGTCGAGGCACATGCGCTGCTGGGCTATCTGCACCTGCAGCACGGCGAACTCGAACAAGCCGAGAACCGCTTCAAGACCGGGCGTCGCGCCGAAGACGAGGACCCGCTGCTGCTGCTTGGTTTGGGCAATCTGTATCTGAATCGCGGCGATCACGAGCGCGCATTGAAATTCCTCACGCGCGCCGCTGAACGTAAACCGGACGACGCCGCGATCCAGTTCGGTGTCGGCCGCGCGTTTTTCGAAGCCGGCAATTTCGCGTTTGCCGATCAGGCGTTCGATAACGTGTTGCGCCTGCAACCGGAACGCACGATGGCGCGATTGTTCCAGGGCCGCATTCGCGTGCGCCAGAAACAATACGACGCCGCGCGCGACGTGTTCAGCGGGCTGCTCGATGCCGATGAGCAAACGTTCGGCGCCAACGCCGGCTTCGGCGACATCGCGCGTGCGCAAGGACAGATCGCCAAGGCGTTGAAATTCTATCGGCGCGCATGGGCGATCGAACCGAACAATCCCGGTGCGGCGAACGCGTGCGCTTGGTGCATGGAACAGCTCGGTGATTTCTCCGGCGCTGCCGCGTGCCTGACGACGGCTCTTGAACGCGTACCGGACGCGCACTGGCTGCGCGCGCCGCTGGCCGGACTGCTCGATCGCGCGGGACGTGGCGACGAAGCCGCGCGCGTGCGCGAGGCGAACGCATGAACGCGCAAGCACTCGACGCGGCGTTGCAGGGCGGTGATGCGCAAGCGCTGTGGAATCTGGGTTCCAGTTATCTCGCGCTGGAGAAGTTCGACGAAGCGCATCAGGCGCTCGCACGTGCCGTGGAACTGGCACCGAAAGCCTTCATGGTGCGATTGCATTACGCGCACGCGCTCGAACGCCTCGGCCGCGAGCGCGCGGCGCTGACGCAATATTTCGGCGCGATCACCCAGGCCCAGTCGCAGAATCGCTGGCTCAGCGATGAAACCACCGCGCCGCCGCTGCGGCAATTGGTCAAGCACGCAATGGCGTTCACGTACCACGGGCGCAAGCAGGTATTCGAATCGCTGCTGGCGCCATTGCGCCAGCGGCATGGCGATGAAGCATTGCGCCGCGTCGCCGATTGCCTGCGCATTTACCTCGGCGAACTGCCGGCCCAATACCCGGATCCGCGCCAGCGTCCGAAATTCCTGTTCTTCCCCGAACTGCCGTCGACGACCTGGTTCGATCGCGACCTGTTTCCGTGGTATGCAGCGCTCGAAGCCAATTTCTCCGCGATCAGCGAGGAGCTCGCTGCAGTGCTGGCGGCACAACAGGGCATCGAGCCATTCCTGAAATTCCACAAGCCCGAAGATGTGCGGAGCTATCTCGGTGGCATCGAAAAGCCGGTGTGGGACGCGTATTTCTTTTATCGCCACGGCGAACGCTACGACGCGCACCATCGCGACTGCCCGCGCACGAGCGCCGCGCTCGACGCGGTGCCGTTGTGCCGCATCCGCGAGCACGCGCCGGAGGTGTGCTTCTCGGTGCTCACGCCGGGCACGCACATCCTCAAGCACCGCGGCGTGACGAATACGCGCTTGGTCACGCATCTGCCGCTGATCGTGCCGGACAACTGTGCGATCAGCGTCGGCGGTGAAGAACGGGTCTGGCGCGAAGGCGAGTGCTTCACGTTCGACGATACCTTCGAACATGAAGCGTGGAATCGCAGTGACAGCACGCGTGTCGTCATGCTGCTCGACGTCTGGAACCCGCATCTGACCGCAGTGGAACGCGACGCGGTGACCGCGCTCGTCGAAGGCATCGGCGACTTCAACACCGAATCCGGGGTCGATCGCGAGTAGCACCATTGTTGTGCGTAGACGAGCCTGCACTCATCCAAACTGGTGCATTTGAGTCGTCTGACTCGCTGCGTTGCTTCATATCACTTTGATATGTAAGAGAAATTGCAATTGGCATCGACTGTGCTATGGACCGGAACACCCCTTTCTGGAGTTCCGCTCGATGGCTGCCAAAGACGTTTTTGATCTGATCAAGGAACACAAGGTCGAGTTCGTCGACCTGCGTTTTGCCGACATGCTCGGCAAACAGCATCACGTCACGTTTCCGAGCCATGCCGTCGACGCTTCGATTTTCGAGGACGGCAAGATGTTCGACGGCTCCTCGATCACCGGCTGGAAAGGCATCAACGATTCGGACATGGTGTTGATGCCGGATGCGGCCAGCGCGGTACTCGATCCGTTTGCGGCCGACCCGACGCTGATCCTGACCTGCGACGTGCTCGAGCCATCGACGATGCAGGCCTATTCGCGCTGCCCGCGCTCGATCGCGCGTCGCGCCGAAGCGTTCCTCAAGTCCAGCGGCATCGCCGACACGGCGTTCTTCGGTCCGGAACCGGAATTCTTCATTTTCGATTCGGTGCGCTACGGCAACGAGATGCGCGGCGCGTTTTTCGATGTCGAATCCGAAGAAGCGGCCTGGAGTTCGCACAAGAAGTTCGAAGCGGGCAATTCCGGCCATCGTCCCGGCGTCAAAGGCGGCTATTTCCCGGTCGCGCCGGTGGACTCGCTCGGCGACATCCGCAGCGAAATGTGCAAGGTGCTCGAGCAGATGGGCCTCGTCGTCGAGGTGCATCATCACGAAGTCGCCACCGCCGGCCAGTGCGAGATCGGCACGAAGTTCAACACGCTCGTGCGCAAGGGCGATGAAATGCTCTCGCTGAAGTACGTGATCAAGAATGTTGCGCACGCGCACGGCAAGACCGCTACGTTCATGCCGAAGCCGATCGTCGGCGACAACGGTTCGGGCATGCACGTGCACCAGTCGCTGGCCAAGAACGGCCAGAATCTGTTCGCCGGCGATCTCTACGGCGGCCTGTCGCAGACCGCGCTGTACTACATCGGCGGCGTGTTCAAGCACGCGCGCGCAATCAACGCGTTCACCAACTCGACCACCAACAGCTACAAGCGCCTCGTGCCCGGCTTCGAAGCGCCGGTGATGCTCGCCTATTCGGCGCGCAACCGCTCGGCGAGCTGCCGCATTCCGTTCGTGCATTCACCGAAAGCGCGCCGCATCGAGGTGCGTTTCCCGGATCCGATGAATTCCGGATACCTGACGTTCACTGCGCTGATGATGGCCGGGCTCGACGGCATCCTCAACAAGATCGATCCGGGCGCGCCAATGGACAAGGATCTGTACGACTTGCCGCCGGAAGAGGAAAAGCACATTCCGACGGTGTGTTCGAGCCTGGATCAGGCGCTCGAAGCACTCGACAAGGATCGCGCGTTCCTCAAAGCCGGCGGCGTGTTCAGCGACGACTTCATCGATGCCTACATCGAAACCAAGCTCGTCGAGGTCACGCGTTTCCGCGCGGCGACGCATCCGATCGAATACCAGATGTATTACAGCCTCTGATGAGTGCAGGGACGGCGCTCCGGCTTTCGCGGAGCGCTGTCGCGCGCATGCACGACGTTCGCATTCGCCACGCGCTGAGCGACGATGCCGCCGGCATCGCGAATATCTACAACCATTACATCCGCGACAGCGTCGTCACGTTCGAGGAACAGGAAGTCACGGCTGCGGACATGGCGGGCCGCCTCGCCGCGGTTCATGCGAACGGCCTGCCGTGGCTCGTAGCCGAACACGCCGGTGCGATCGTCGGTTACGCCTACGCCGATCGCTGGAAGCAGCGCAGCGCGTATCGGCATTCGGTCGAGAGCACGATCTATCTCGATGCTCGCCGGACCGGCGCTGGTCTGGGAACCAATCTGTATCAGCAATTCCTCGGCACGCTGCCGCCAGCAGTGCACGTCGTCATCGGCGGCATCGCGCTGCCGAATGCCGCCAGCATTGCGCTGCACGAAAGCCTCGGCTTCGCCAAGGTCGCGCATTTTCATCAAGTCGGTTTCAAGTTCAAGCGCTGGATTGATGTCGGCTACTGGCAAAAGACGCTGGGATGAGCGGAAAGGTGCGCACATGAAACTGATCACTGCCGTGATTCGGCCGTTCAAGCTCGAAGCCGTACGCGAAGCGTTGACCGAAGCCGGCGTAAGCGGACTCACCGTCACCGAAGTCAAAGGCTATGGCCGGCAGAAAGGCCATACCGAGCTCTATCGCGGTGCGGAATACGTCGTCGACTTGCTGCCGAAGATCAAGATCGAAACTGTCGTTGGCGACCAGCATCTGGAAGCCGCACTTGAGGCGATTCAACAGGCCGCGCGCACCGACAAGGTTGGTGACGGCAAGATCTTCGTTTGCGCCATCGATCAGGTGTTGCGCATCCGAACCGGCGAGACGGGAGACGACGCATTATGAGCCGGCAGTATGCAACGACACTGACGGTCGCCTCGCGCCGCCCGCGGCATCTGTCATTCCTGCTTGCGCTCATTGGCGGCGTTGCTGCGCTGCTGCTCGCGCACATGGGTCATGCGCAAGCGGTCAGTGCACCCGCGGCCGTGCCAAACAAAGGCGACACCGCGTGGATGATGACTTCGACGGCGCTCGTGCTGCTGATGAGTGTGCCGGCGCTCGGTCTGTTCTACGGCGGCCTCGTGCGCACCAAGAACATGCTGTCGGTGCTGATGCAGGTATTCGTCGTGTTCTCGCTGATCACGGTGCTGTGGTGCGCCTACGGCTACAGCATCGCGTTCACCGAAGGCAACGCATTCTTCGGCGGCTTCACGCGGCTGTTTCTCCACGGCACGTTCAATCCGGCCGATGGTTCGTTTTCGCTTGCCGCCACTTTTTCCAAAGGCACGCCGTTGTACGAACTCGTGTTCGTGGCATTCCAGGCTACGTTCGCCGCGATCACGTGCTGCCTGATTCTCGGCTCGATCGTCGAGCGCGTGAAATTCTCGGCGTTGCTGATTTTCGTCGTCATCTGGTTCACCTTCAGTTACCTGCCGGTGGCGCACATGGTGTGGTTCTTCGCCGGTCCCGACGCGTACACGGACGCCGCGAAAACCGGCGCAGTCAACGCCACGGCCGGTTTCATCTGGCAGATGGGCGCGCTGGATTTCGCCGGCGGCACGGTCGTGCACATCAACGCCGGCATCGCCGGCCTGATTGGCGCGTTTCTCGTCGGCAAACGCATCGGTTACGGCCGCGAGGCGCTCAAGCCGCACAGCCTGACGATGACGATGATCGGCGCCTCGCTCGTCTGGTTCGGCTGGTTCGGCTTCAACGCGGGTTCCGCACTCGAGGCAAACGGTTCGGCGGCGCTCGCCTTCATCAACACCTATCTGGCGACGGCGTGCGCGGTGCTGTCGTGGACGTTCGCCGAGTGGATTCTCAAGGGCAAGCCGTCGATGCTCGGCGCCGCATCCGGCGCAGTCGCCGGCCTTGTCGCGATCACGCCGGCCGCCGGCAACGTCGGCATTGCGGGCGCGTTTGCGATCGGCACGCTCGCCGGCCTGATCTGCTTGTGGGGCGTGACCGGACTCAAGCGCATCATCAAGGCCGATGATTCGCTCGACGTGTTTGGCGTACACGCACTCGGCGGCATTTCCGGCGCGCTGTTGACCGGTGTGTTCAACGCGCCGAGTCTCGGCGGTCCCGGCTCGGTGCAGGACTGGGTGACGATGACGATGGGCTATCCCGGAATCGCCACGCAGTTGTTCATTCAGGCCAAAGCCGTCGGCATCACGATCGTATGGACGGGCGTCGTATCGCTGATCGCGTACAAGAGCGCCGATTGGCTGGTCGGCTTGCGCGTGACGCACGAAGAGGAACGCGAGGGGTTGGACATCAGTTCGCACGGCGAATCCGCGTACGACTATTGATCAATGCAACTTCCTATTTGATCGTCAGTACTTTCCAGCTCTGCGGCTTGGCTTTCACATTGAGCGCGATGTCGGCGCCGTGGCGACGGAATTCCAGATGGCAGGCACCTTCGCCGACGCGCCAATTGCGGATGCGCAGCCATTCCACGTGCGGCGGCAGGCGCGTGGAGTGAAAGGCAATCGTCTTGTGACGCGCGTCGATTTCAAGACCGAGCAACGCGCTGAGCATCATGTACACGGTGCCGACCGCCCACGCCTGCGGTGAACACGCGACCGGGTACGGCACCGGCCCGGCGCTCGGCACCTGTTCGAAACCGCAATACAACTCCGGCAGACGATGCAGCGGCAGCACGGTCGCCGCTTCCAATTGCGCGGCGAATATTCGCGCGACGAGATCGGTGTAACCGTAGCGTGCGAGTCCGAGCGCGATCAGCGCATTGTCGTGCGGCCATACGGAACCATTGTGGTACGACAGCGGGTTGTAGCGCGCTTCGGTGCTGGCCAGCGTGCGAATGCCCCAGCCGCTGAACATCGGCGCGTGAAACAATCCGGGGACGAGGCGTGCCGCTTTCGTATGCTGGGCGATGCGCGTCCACAGGCACTGCCCGGCATTGGACGAATGCACGACGCAGGGGCGCTTCGCGCCATCGAGCGCCAGCGCATAGGTGCGGTGCTTGTCGAGCCAGAACGTGCGATTGAATTGAATTTTGAGCGCACGCGCTTTCTCGCGCAGCGCGCGCGCGGCGCTCACTTCGCCAAGCAGATGCAGCACGTGCGCCGCTTCGGTAAATGCCGCGAACACGTAGCCTTGCACCTCGCACAGCGCGATCGGCGCCTGCGCGAGCGCGCCATCGGCGTGCGATACCGAATCGACGGAATCCTTCCAGCCCTGGTTGGTGAGGCCATCACCGGAACGATTGGCGTATTCGACGAAACCGTCGTGATCCAGATCGCCGTATTCGGTGATCCAGTTGAGCGCCGCATCGAGCGCAGGCCGCAATTCGCGAATCAGATCCAGATCGCCGGTGCGCCGCACGTATTCGCCGGCAAGCACGATGAATAGCGGCGTGCCGTCGACGGCGCCGTAGTAGCGGCCGAACGGTACCTCGCCGAGCGCGGCGAGTTCGCCGAGCCGCGTTTCGTGCACGATCTTGCCGGGTTCGGCGTCGCGCTTCGGGTCGGATTCTTTTGCTTGCGTCGCCGCGAGAAAACGCAGCACGCCGCCGGCGAGTTCCGGCAACACCCACAACATCTGCAGCGCCGTGATGATGCCGTCACGCCCGAACGCCGCGTTGTACCACGGCACGCCGGCATACGGATAAGGACCATGCGGCGTTTCGGTGATCAGCGACGACACATCGATCGCGCTGCGATTGAGCCACAGATTCAGCGGCCGGTAGCTCGTTTCGATCCGCGGCAAGCGACTGCACCAGAATTCGACGTGATCCGGCGCCACGCGCTGCCGGTACGGCGCCGCTTCGCGCGCGCTCGCGCCGTGCGTAAACAGCATCGTCGCACCGAAACGCGCATGCTGGCGCGGTGCGAGCGTGAAGCGGAAATGCGTGCCGTGCGCATCGACATGGCTGGGCGAGATCGAGAACGAAAGCTGAGTGCTGCGCCGCACGCCGTCGAGTCCCGCGTAGGCAAATTCGATCCCGCGCAAGCTCGCATCGATCGTGCGCGCCGGCTGCTTGGAGATGCGCCGCAGGCCACGCACTTCGAAGATGTCGCGGAAATCCGCGTCCGCGCTCAGGCATAGGTCGACTTCGCGCGCCTCCATGTCGTGGTTGCACAAATCGAAGTGCAGGTCGCAACGGCCATCATGGATCACGGCCTGACGGCGCAGGTGCACCACGTTCTTGGGCACATGCGCGGTCTCGGCGTTGGTCAGATCGGCGACCAGTGTCAGATTGTCGTCGGTCACGGTCGAATTCAGCAGGATCGGCAGGCGTCCGTTGAGGCGCACATTCAACTTCGAGATCTGGCGGGTGTCGCGGTGGTAGATGCCCTGCCAGCCGCGCGCGCCCGGGCCGATGTCGCCCCAGTGGTCGATGACCGCAAACGTGTCGGCGTGATTGAGCACGTAGGTGCTTTCGGTGGCCAGCGCCGCATCGGCATCGACGCGGTACGGGTCCGGCGGATTCGGTTCGTGCGGATTTAGCGGGACTGCGCTTGCCATGATGAGTTCATATGCTGCTCGCCCGTCAGCAACGTGCGATAAACGTCGACGTAATCCTGCGCCATGCGTTCGGCGGTGAAACGTTGCGCGAACGTGTCGCGGCAGGCGGTGCGGTCGATGCGATCGAGCCGACGCACGGCGTGCACCGCGCCTTCGATCGAATCGACGATGAAGCCGGTTTCGCCGTCGTCGATGATTTCCGGTACCGAACCGTTGCGCCAGGCGACGACCGGCGTGCCACAAGCCATTGCTTCGATCATGACCAGGCCAAAGGGTTCCGGCCAATCGATCGGAAACAGCAGCGCCGCGGCGCCGCCGAGCAGTTCGTTCTTGGCACGTTCATCGCCTTCGCCGATGAACTCGACGCCCGGCGCGCTCAGCAGGTGGCGGATTTCCCGTTCGACGTAGGCGGCATCGGCCGGATCGATCTTTGCCATGATCTTCAGCGGCATGCCGGCGCGACGTGCGATTTCTATGGCACGGTCGACGCGCTTCTCGATCGACAACCGGCCGACGAACGCGAGATAACCGCCATCGCCGGGCCCGGGCACGAGCAGATCGCGCGGCAAACCGTGATGAACGGTGCGCACCCAATGCGCGTCGGGCGCGGGTTTGCGTTGCGCATCTGAAACGGAAACCAGTGGCGCGCGCGGAAAGTTCGCGTAGAACGAGGGTGGATCGCGGTCGAGGCGGCCGTGCATCGTCGTAACGTGCGTATCGATGCGACGCTCGAACAACATGTGCAGATAGCCATTGTGGAAATGCAGCACATCAAAGTCGTCGCTGCGGTCGATCACCGTCTGCAGCTGCATCACGGCCCACATCATCGCATCGCAACCGGGCGCATGCGTGCGCAATGAAGCATCGCAGCAAGCGACCAGGGGAACCTGCGCCGTGGAATCGCCGGACGCGAACAGCGTGACCTCGTGGCCCAGTGCGACCAGGGCTTCCGACAGATACGCGACGACGCGCTCGGTGCCGCCGTAACGTTCAGGCGGAACGCTTTCGGCGAGCGGCGCGATTTGCGCGATGCGCAGGCGTGCGCTGCCGACCAGCGGAGTTGGGCGTATCGGCAGGGCAATCCCGCTCGCGCTCATGCGCAGCACCGTGCATCTTGCAGGGAGAATGTGCCGCCCGGCCGAGCGCCGGCCGCCCGCCAAGCTGCGCCGATGCGCAATTCATGCACTGTTTTCCGCCAGCAGCCACAACGGGCACTTCCTTGAAGGCGCTTTTCCATGGCGTTCGACTCAAAGCACAAAATAGACCATGCCCTCAGACCCTGCCGCGGCGGAAAATTCTTGGCGTTTGCACTAAGATGGTGCATGGCCCGCACGCCGCCCGAATTGCATTCCGCATACGACCCACTGGCCACCGGCGTGGCGTTGCTCGACGCGCAACTGCGTTTCGTACATGTCAATCCGGCCTTCATCGACATTACGGGCCTGGCGCGTTGGCGCGACTGCCCACTCGAAGCGCTGGGTTCAGCTGCTCCGGAACTTGCCGAGCTGATTGCTCGCGTGCGCGCGACGCATTCGACGCTCGCCGTGCGCGGCTTCGAACTGGCCACGCGCGATCCGCCGCTGCGCGCCGATATTTGCGTGAGCGCCGATGACGACCGCGTGCTGATCGAAATTCATGCGCACGGCCAGCACGACGGTTCCGCGCGCGCGGCGCCGCGCATTTCGCAAAGTCTGCGCGGCCTCGCGCACGAGCTGAAAAATCCGCTGGCCGGACTGCGCGGTGCTGCCCAACTGCTGAAGCGGCGCACGCTTGAACCCGATCAGCAACGCCTGGCCGAATTGATCATTGCCGAGGCCGACCGCCTCGTCGCCTTGACCGATCGTCTGCTGCGGCCCGGCGGCCAGTCACCGTTGAGTGCAGTCAATCTGCATGAACTGGCCGAGCGCGCCTTTGCGTTGATCAGTGTGGAGGCTGCGCCGGAAATCGAATTCGATCGCGACTACGATCCGAGTCTGCCGGCACTGCACGGTGACGCCGACCGTTTGTTGCAACTGCTGCTCAATCTGCTGCGCAACGCGATGCAGGCCGCGGCGACGCGTATTGGCGTGCGCACGCGCGCCGAGCACGCGGTGGTGCTCAACGATCGCCCGATGCGGCTGGCGGTGCGAGTGGACGTGATCGACAACGGCGCTGGCGTGCCGGCGGAATTGCGCGAGTCGCTGTTCCTGCCACTGGTATCCGGACGCGCCGAAGGCACCGGCCTCGGCCTCGCGCTCGCGCAGGAGATCGCGCAGGAACATGGCGGGCTGCTCGACTTCACGAGTCGGGCGGGACGCACCGTGTTCAGCCTCACTTTGCCGCTGGAGTCGCAGCAGCATGGCTGAGGTCTGGATCGCCGACGACGATAACGCGATTCGTTACGTGCTCGGCGAAGCGCTGCGCGAAGGCGGCGCGCAGGTGCGCGAATTCAGCGATGCCGAGCAGCTTCTGCAGGCGCTCGGCGAAGCGATCCCGGACGTGGTCGTCAGCGACGTACGCATGCCCGGCACCGGCGGCCTCAAGTTGCTCGAACAGCTCAAGACGAGAAACGTCGCCGCGCCCGTGATCATCATGAGCGCTTTTACCGATGTGGCGTCCACCGCCGCTGCGTATCGCAACGGCGCCTTCGACTATCTGCCGAAACCGTTTGATCTCGACGCGATGCTCGCCGCAGTGGACCGCGCGCTCGCCGAAACGCGACCGCCGCCCGCGCCGTTGCCGCCCGCGGAACACGAGCAGGAACTGATCGGCTCGGCGCCGATGATGCGCGAGCTGTTCCGCAGCATCGGCCGTGTGGCGGCGACGGATTTGAACGTGCTGATCAGCGGTGCGACCGGTACCGGCAAGGAACTGGTTGCGCGTGCCTTGCACCGGCACAGCGCGCGCGCAACGCGTCCCCTCGTGGCGATGAATACGGCGGCGGTACCTTCCGAATTGCTCGAATCCGAACTGTTCGGCCACGAAGCCGGCGCGTTCACCGGCGCGCTCAAGCGGCACCTCGGTCGTTTCGAACAGGCGCAGGGCGGCACGTTGTTCCTCGATGAAATCGGCGACATGCCGCTGGCGTTGCAGACGCGCTTGCTGCGCGTGCTCGCGCAAGGCGAGTTCTATCGCGTCGGCGGACGCGAACTGATTCGTGCCGACGTGCGCGTGATCGCGGCGACGCACCAGGATCTGGACGCCAAGGTCGAAGCCGGCCAGTTCCGCGCCGATCTGTTGCACCGGCTCGATGTCGTGCGTTTGCATCTGCCGCCGCTCGCCGAACGCCGCGACGACATTCCGCTGCTCGCCGCACGTTTTCTGGCGCGTGCCGCGGCGGACATGCGCCTGGAGCCGAAGCTGTTTTCGCCAGCCGCGCTCGGCGTGCTCACCCAGTTGCCGTGGCCGGGCAATGTGCGTCAACTGGAAAATCTTTGCCGACGTCTGGCGGTGATGGCAGCCGGGCGCGAAATCCGTGTGCAGGATTTGCCCCCGGCTGATGCGAACGCGACGAACTCGATGACCTGGCAGGACGACCTGCGGCGCCTCGTGCGCGAGCGTCTCGCCCAGGGCGAGCAGGAGATTTACCCGCGGCTGCGCGCAGAATTCGATCAGGCGTTGTTGGCCGCGGCGCTGGCCGAGAACGATAATCAGCGCGGTCGAGCGGCAAAGCAACTCGGTCTGGGCCGCAACACACTGACGCGCAAATTGGGCAGCTCGCGCAAACGGCGGGGGAAAAAATCATGACGAAGATCCAAGTGCGCGCCGCTCGCGCCGACGATCGCGACACACTGGCGGCGTTCAACGCGGCGATGGCGCTGGAGACCGAACACAAGGCGCTCGATCCGGCCGTGTTGAGCGCGGGCGTCGCCGCCGTGCTCGCGGAATCGAAACGCGGTTTCTACCTCGTCGCCGAGTGCGACGGCATTGTCGCCGGCTGTCTGATGATCACATTCGAGTGGAGCGATTGGCGCAATGGCGACTGGTGGTGGTTGCAGAGCGTCTACATCGCCCCGGAATATCGCCGCCACGGCGTGTTTCGCGCCTTGTACGCGCACGTCGAGCGCATGGCGGCAGCACGTGCCGACGTCGTCGGCGTGCGCCTGTACGTGGAGCGCGACAACACGCATGCACAGCAGACCTACACGGCACTCGGCATGCAGGATGCGGGTTATCGCATGTTTGAAAAAACGCTGCGCGGCGCCGTGCGCGTGTCGCCGACGTCCTGAGCGGGCCGCGCCGCGAACTGCCGCGGCACGTATACTATCGCGCTGCGCAATACCTATTGATTGGAAACGAATGTCGACACAGAAGAGCTACAAGACGTTTTGGGATGACAAGGCCAGCACGACGAAAGGCGCGTTGCTGGCGGTGGATGGCAGCGCCAATGAACAAGTCCTGCAACTGACCGGGGCCTACAGCGCACGCCAAGTCGAGACCGCGCTGGACTTGCACAAGAGCGATCGCGTGCTGGAACTCGGCTGCGGGGTCGGCCGCATCGGCCACCTGCTGGCCCCGAAAGTCGCGCATTGGGAAGGCGCCGACATCTCCGCCAATATGCTGCGCGTCGCGAAAGAACGGCTGGCCGCGCACGGCAATGTCGGCTTCACCGAACTTGCCCGCACGACTCTTGCGCCGATCGCCGACGCGAGCATCGATAAAGCGTACTGCGTCGCCGTGTTCATCCACATGGACAAGGAGGACTTCTACCTTTATCTGGAGGAACTCGCGCGCGTGGTCAAACCCGGCGGGTTGATCTATTTCGATACCTGGAATCTCGCCAGCAAGGTCGGCTGGCGCCGTTACGCGCTGGAAGTGGCGCAATATCGCGGCGCCGACATCGGCACGCGCAAGGACGTCGCGCGCAATCAGTTTTCCACACCGGACGAAGTGCGCGCGTTCCTCGAACATGCCGGATTCGAAACGCTGCTCGTGCTGTCCGACTCGCCCTGGGTGCAAGCGGTCGCGCGCCGCAAGGGCGGCAACGACGATGGCAGCGCCACGCGCGAACGCCTGCAGAAGCAAGCGCAACGGATCGCCTATACGCCATTATGGACCGAGCTGTTCGACACCCTGATCAAGGTGACGACGGAAGGAATGCCGCCGCAAGCGGCTCTGGACATGATGGCGGACGCCTCCCGCGGCGAAGAAGTGCCGATGTTCCGCGCCTGGTTCCTGGAGTTGTGGCGGGCGAACGAGCAGCATTGGGGCCAAGCGCCGAACTGAGCTGAAGCAAGGAGCAGATGATGGCAACAACCAGTCCACGCGTAGCCATCCTCGGCGGCGTGCGCATTCCGTTTTGTCGCAACAACACGGCGTACGCCGACATCGGCAATTTCGGCATGGCGGTGAAGACCCTCGGCGCACTGGTGGAGAAGTTCAAGCTCTACGGCGAGGAACTCGGCGAAGTCGCATTCGGCGCCGTGATCAAGCACGCCTCGGATTGGAACCTCGCGCGCGAAGCGACCTTGTCCTCGGGTTTATCGCCGCTGACGCCCGGCATCACCACGGCGCGCGCGTGCGGCACTTCGCTCGACAACACGCTGATCATCGCCAACAAGATCGCGGCCGGACAGATCGAAGCCGGCATTGCCGGCGGCGCGGATACGACGAGCGACGTGCCGATCGTCTATGGCAGGGCGCTGCAGCAACGCCTGCTCAACGTCAATCGGCAGAAGGCGCCGCTCGACAAGTTCAAGGCGGCGCTGCGCGGATTTTCCTTCGCTGAACTCAAGCCCAGTTTCCCCGGCGTCGCCGAACCGCGCACCGGCATGTCGATGGGCGATCACTGCGAGTTGATGGCCAAGGAATGGAAGATTTCGCGCGAAGATCAGGACCAGCTCGCGCTGTCCAGCCACCAGAAAGCCGGCGCCGCGTATGCGCGCGGGTTCTTCAAGGACCTCGTCGTGCCGTTTCGCGGCCTCGAGCGCGACGGTTTTCTGCGCGCGGATACGTCGCTGGAAAAACTCGCCGCGCTCAAACCCGCATTCGACAAGACCGCCGGCACGTTGACCGCCGGGAATTCGACCGGGTTGTCGGATGGTGCTTCGGCAGTGCTGCTGGCAAGCGAGTCGTGGATCGCCGCGCGCGGGCTCAAGGCGCAGGCGTACATCACGCACGCGCGCGTCGCCGCGGTCGACTTCGTCAAGGGTGAAGGCCTGCTGATGGCGCCGACGATCGCGGTGTCGCGGCTGCTCGATGCGGCCGGATTGAAGCTGCAGGATTTCGATTTCTACGAGATCCACGAAGCGTTCGCCGCGCAAGTGCTGTGCACGCTGCGTGCGTGGGAGAGCGCCGACTATTGCAAGAATCGTTTGGGCAAGGACGCGCCGCTCGGCAGCATCGATCCGGCCAAACTCAACGTCAATGGTTCGAGCCTCGCGCTCGGCCACCCGTTTGCTGCGACCGGCACGCGCATCGTCGCCACCCTGGCCAAGCTGCTCGAGGAAAAAGGCTCGGGCCGCGGCTTGATTTCGATTTGCACGGCCGGCGGCATGGGCGTGACGGCGATCCTCGAACGCAGCTGAGGTTGAAACGATGACGGCGTCAGGACGACGTCTACGGGTGCCATGGACGAGCGTTGCGGCGGCACTCGCGCTCGCGCTCAGTGCCCTGCGCGCACTCGATCTCGAACAATACGTCGATTACGACAACGCGTGCCGCGGCTGTTTTGTGCTGCCTGCGCTCGGTCACGATGCGTGGCTGTTGGGCGCGATATTGGCGCTGTTGGCGCTGGCCGCGAGCACGGCACGACGTGGCATTGCGCGCCTGTGCGGCGCCATCGCCGCCGGCCTGATCCTGCTGATGGCGCTCGACGTACTGCTGCTGTTGCTGCTCGATCAGCGTCTGTATCTGGACGATCTGCTGCGTTTCGGCAGTGGCGTGCAGGCGAACTGGAGCGTGCTGCGGCCGCAGCTGTTGTCGATCGGCGGAATCGGCTACGTGTCGACGGGTCTGCTCGTCGTCGCCTCGCTGATCGGGATCCTACGCAAGCCGCGGCCGATGCCACGGGTCAGCCGCACACTCGGAGCAATGGCCGCGCTCGCGCTGGCGTTTGCAATCGTCGAGAGCGTGCGCGCACCGCTGCTGTACACGCATGAGCAGTACACCTGGAATGTGGTCGGCGTGAATTTGCCACAAGGGCGCATGCGGCCATTCTCCATCGCCTACGCCCAACGCGAGTTGCAGCACAGCCGGGGCTGGCCGAAAGCCTGCGAGAGTGGAGCGGCGAGCGGACGCAACGTCGTGATTGTGATCACCGAGTCGCTCTCGGCTTACCAGAGCGCGATGCTCGGCGGTCCGCGCAACTGGTTGCCGCGCCTGGACGCACTCGCGCGCGACAACCACTACTTCACGCATTTCTACGCGAATGGCTTCAATACTGACGGCGGCGAAATTGCGGCTTTCACCGGCCATGTGCCGATCAGCGCGGCCGGCGAGCCGACGCATACGCTCGCCGCATTCGGACCGGAGGACGGCACTTTACCGGCCATCGCGCACCGCGCCGGCTACGCAGCCTATTACTTCACCACCGCCGATCTCGCGTTTCTCGACACCGGCACGTGGCTGCACTCGCTCGGCTTCGATGGCGTGGAGGGCAACGAGAGTGCTTTTTATGCCGGCATGCCGCGCGGACAGTTCGGTGCCGCCGAAGACGCCGCGTTGTTCGCGCGCTTCGAGCAATGGCTGGGGACGCGTGAGAGCGAGCGCGGTTTCGTTGCGGTGCTGCTGACGGTCAGCAGTCACCCGCCGTTTGCCAATCCCCGTGACGGCAAGATCGACGCCGAAGCGACGTTCCGCTATGTCGATGACCAGCTGGCGGAGTTCTACCAGGAGCTGGCGCGGCGCCAATTCTTCGATAACGGCGTTCTGCTGATCACCGGCGATCATCGCAGCATGACGCCGATGCTCGAAGAGGAATACCGCCAATTCGGCGAACGTGCGTTTGCGCGCATTCCGCTCATCGTTGCCGGCGCGATCGACTTGCCGAAAGTCGTCGATGGCGCGTTCCAGCAAAGCGATATTCCGGGATCAATCGCGCATCTGCTCGGCGTCGATTACTGCCGTTCGCCGTTCAATGGCCTGTTTCTCGAACGGGTGCCGCAACCGGCGCAATACGTCGTGCACGCGCGCGGCGACGATCGCAATCGCGTCGACGTGTATTTTGGCGATCGGATCGCCAGTTATCTCGAGGACGGCGATGCGAGCAGCTGGGCCACGGCGGCGCCGCTGCCCGCCGCCGATGCGGTTGCCGCGTGGATCGATGCGCAGCGGGTGCCGCGCGCCGCGGCGCCCTAGGATCCTACGTGAAGCGGAACGCCGGGCTCCAGTTGCCGCTCGGCGCGTATTTCGTGCGCTGGTTGCGCATGCGCAGCTGCAGTTCCGCGCGGCGTTCTTCGAGCCAATCCTCGCGGCCGACCTTTGACGCATCGGCGCCGCGGCGCTGGACTTCGTCGTTGCGGAACGCGACGAAATCGGCATAGGCGTCGATTTCCGGTTGCAGTACGCGCTGCACGACCTCGATCATGATGGCGTCGTCGAGGAAACCGAGCACCGGCACGTTGTCCGGGATCATGTCTTCCGGGTCGGCGAAATAGGTCAGCGCTGAAATGATACGGCCGCGATCCTCTTCGCCAAGCGCCCAGCCTTCGTCGCCGGCCATGGCGATCAGGCTTTCGACCGTGGACAGGCGTGAGCGCACGAACTCGGGCATTTTTTGCCCTTGCGATCCGGCGAATGTCTTGGATGCCTCATCGAGAATCTGTTGTGCGCTCTTGCCGGCGGCGCGCTTTTCGGCGCGGGTCAGGGCGTCGACGAAAACCGGCAGGTCCTCGTCGGTGATTTCGATATGGAATTCCAGTGACATGGCGGCGTCTCGCGTTCCGTGACAGGGTCCGCGCAGACTAGCCAGACCGCGCTGCCGCGTCAATTGTGCCGAAGTATCTTCTACAAAATGGAATGCAGGCCCGCGCCGAACGCTGTGATGATGCGCGTGTAGATCGTCTTTGGCGACAGATTGACCTCGGGGAAATCGCCGACGTCGCTGTAGCAGGAGTAGAACAGCGGGTCATCCGGCGATAACGGCGAACAGCCGGAGTTGAGCTCAAAACTCGAGGCGTAGCGGAACGGCCACAAATCGAATAACGGCAATTTCGCCGACAAGTCGCCGATGCGTTCGTTGATCCGACTGACCCAGGTACCATGCTCGCGGCGCGCGATTGTCCACGCGTTGTCCGGCGCCGCGTCGCGCAGAATCGATGCGCGCACGAGCTGCGCGAATGTGGCGTCGTGGATGATGAAGCCGGACTCGGTATTGTAGTTGTCCGAGCGCGGGTCGAAATTGTGCGAACCGATCAGTGTCACGGCGCCGTCGATCACGATCGACTTTGCGTGCAAGCCCAAACGCACGCCGCTGCGCGTCAGCGGCGCGCGACTGTACTTGCGATAGCGTAACGATTCCTCATCGTTGTCGCCAAGCGCCGCGTAGCGGGCGACCAGGTCGGCCGCTTCGGCAGGAAACGGCTTGAACTCATGGATTTCAAAACCGAGCTTCAGATAACGTTTCTTGTATTTGTACGAGAGCGCGTAGACATAGAACGCATCCGTGGCGGCGAGCGAGTTCGTCGACACGAGCACGCGCAGTTGCGGATGCGCGTGGCGCAGGTCACGGAACAGATTGCGCGCCTCGCGGCTGAGCACGAGGTACGGCGTCTGCAGAACGATTTCAGTATGCGCGTCGCCGAGCAGGTCGGTAATTTGGCGGCCGAGCTGATTGGATTGGGCGTCACTCGAATCGGCCTTGTCCGCCGCATCGGAGAAGTATTCGACATCAGCGATTCGCAGCGCGGCGGCGGCGAAATGCGCGCCGATGAACGCGGCATTGCTCGCGCGTTCCGACAACTGAGCAACGCGCGCGACGTTGCTGTAGGTGTGCAGGGCGTACGCCGGCGCGTTCACGCCATCGCTGAGAATGCGCGCGGAAACGTCGCGCAGACGCGACAACGGGACGCTGTGCGGATTCGCCCAGAACTGCTCGAAAGACGCCTGCATCGTCGCTCCTGCGGACCCGGCAACGAGGACGTCGCGGTCGCGGTAGTCGAATTCGTCGTCCCAGTCGAAGTAGCGGTTCTCGTAGTTGCGGCCACCGGCGATGCCAATCGCCCCGTCGACCAGCAGCAGCTTGTTGTGCATGCGGTGATTGAAGCGGGCAAAACAGCACAGTACGCCGGCGGCGAACTCGAGCGGCTGCGTGGAAGCCTTGTGGAAAGTCGGGTTGTACACGCGTAGTTCGAAGTTCACGTGCGCGCGCGCGAGCGCTGCCAGTAACTGAGTGTTGCCGAGTGAAAACAACTGGTCGACGAGCACGCGCACTTTCACGCCGCGCCGCGCCGCCTTGACGAGCTCGTCGAGCATCAGGAATCCGGCGTCGTCTTCGGCAAAGATGAAGGTCTGGATGTCGATGCTGCTGCGCGCCGCGCGGATCAAATGGACACGCAGCAGCAAAGCGTCTTCGCCGCGATCGAGCAGGTTGACGTAATGCACGTTGTCGATGCGCGCACTTTCGACGAGCTGTGCATAGGGCGACGCAATTGCGCACGCATCGGCGCCGCTGCAGGTCACGACATGGTCTTGTGCTGCGGCGGACGTCGCAGCGGCGCGGCGCGCACGCAACGGATCGACTGCGCATCCGGCAAGCAGGATGAGGCTTGCGGCCAGGAGTGCGTTCGCGCTGCGCATTATGGCATCGCTGGACGCACGAAGACGGACAGGCCAAGGTCGACCTTGTCCGACAGCGTGCCGCGACGTGAGCGCATGCCGAACTCGCTGCGTCGTATCGTGCCGGCCGCGGCCAGCGCACAGGCGCCGAGCAGCGGATCCGCGCAGCGTGGCGCACCGATCTGGAACGCCGCGGACTTGCTCACACCGCGAATCGTCAGTGTGCCGGCGATCATGCCGCCCTGCGCGAGCAATTGCAGCGGGAATTCCGCGGACACGAAGTGTATTTGTGGAAAATGCGTCGCATCGAAGAATTCGGCGGACTTGACCCAGTTTTCGTACACATGGTTGCGCATGTGCACGTCGTTGGTGTCGATCGTTGCATCGACGACGGCAACGTCGTGCGCCCGATCCACGTTCAGCGTGCCGTGTACCGAACCGATTTCACCATGCAAGCCGAGCAGGAACAACAGCTTTACTTCGAACACGGCACGTGAACGCGCAGGGTCCAGCTCCAGCACTTGCGTGGTTTGCGTGTGGCCGCCACGCGCCAACAGCAGAAAAACCAGCAGCAGCGGACGCAAACGGCGCATCGCTGCGAGGCGTTTACGGGGACCAGAAGGCCTTCAGCTTCCCTGCGCCCGGCTCGGCGGTGCCGTCAATTTCGAACCAGGCAACTCCCCCGGGCGGCATGCCGCGAAAATCACCCGACTGACCGGTGGCAAGCAGCGCCACCAGAGTCTCGAAGCCCGGATTGTGGCCAACCAGTAGCAGGCGCTTGGCGTCTTCGTGTTCGTCTATCAAGGCATCGAGTTCGCCGGCGGTGGCCTCGTAGATGCGCGGCTCGAACGTCGCCTCGACATTGCCGAGCGCATATTGCAGGGTTTGCCGCGTGCGCACCGACGGCGAACACAAGATCGTGATGCCGCTCAGGTCCTGTTTGGCCAGCCATTTGCCGGCGGCTTTTGCTTCGGCGATACCGCGTTCGCTCAATTCGCGATCGGCGTCGTTCTGGCCGGAGGCCTGCTTTTCGGCATGCGCGTGGCGCAGCAGGATGACTTCGTGTTTCATGGTTCCCTCCGGGGCATCGCCGCTCCTTTCATTGCTTCTTCAACCAGCGTAGCAGTTTCGCCCAGTCTTCCTGGTGGCTGCGGATCAACTCCGAACTGTAATCGAAGATACTCTTGCCGAGGCCCGCGACCAGTACATAGCCCTGCGTGTCGCGCAATTGCGCAACGAGCGGAAACGGCAGCTTCTTGATTTCCTCGACCGCTTCCTGCGAGGCCGTCGTCCACGGCTTGAGCCGATTGGCGACGAGCCCGACCGCCACCTTGCCACGCTTCACGCGCGCCAGCTGCGCAACTTCGCGCAGGAAGGCCTCGCTGGCTTCCAGATCGATGCGCGACGGCAGCATCGGGATCAGCAGGGTGTCGACGTCCTCGAGCAGTTCGGCCAATTCTCCGGCGCGAATGCCGGCTGGACCATCGACGATGACGCGTTCGGCGTCCTTTGGAATCTTGTCGGCCCAATCACGGCGTAATCCGGAGACGCCCAGAACCGGCGCCGCGAGGCCCGCGCGTTTTTCCGCCCAACGCAAGCTCGAACCCTGCCGATCGGCGTCGACCAGAACCGTGTTGTGCCCGTCCTGCGCGAAGTGCGCAGCCAGGTTCGTCGCAATCGTCGTCTTGCCGCAACCGCCTTTGGAGCTGGCCACCAGAACCTTGCGCATCCGCATATCTCCGGCAACGAAGTGCGGCAAGAGTAGCATTCCGCACGGCCGCGCGCGCAACGTCTGCTTTTGGCGGGCAATCCTGGTGAACTACTCCGGCGCCTTCCAGTCGGCCGGCGGCTCCAGCGCGACGCCCTGATTGCGCAATACCGCCTGCACGGCGTCGATCTCCTGGCCGCGTTGGGCGAGAGCGTCCAGATACACCCGTGTCAGCCGCGAATCATTGGCGAGGCGCTCGCCCATGGCGCCGATATTCTGTGTTTGCCAGGCGAGCATACGCGCACTCGACTTGGCGGCATCTTGCGTCGCGCCGGCGGTGGCCAGACTGGCGAGCAGCTTCACGCCGTAGCCGCGCGTGATCATGCTGCCGGAGTCGGCAATCTTCTGTGCGACGGCGACGCAATCGGCAGACAGTGCGGCATCGTTCGCAGCGTCCTTGCACGTTTCCACAACCGCGCGCAGGCCGGGCTGCGGCAAACTCGCGGCGATGCCGGCGGCGTACGTGAGCTTGAAACCGGCGGTGCTGATGCCGCCTTGGCCGCTCGCGCGCAGGATGTCCTCGCTGACCGGCAGAATGTCCATTGCCTGCTCGATGACGCCGACCAGCGCGCCGAAGTGATCATCGTATTGCGCGGACTGTGCGGCACTCGTGAGCGCCGCGCGCGCGGTGGTGTCGTCCTTGGCCTGGACCGCATGCGCCAGCGCATACGCCCACACTGCCGCGTTCTGCGCGTCGGTCTTTTCCAATTGCTGCAGCGTTTCCGTTGCCGGGCAGGCCTTCTTGGCCGCGTGGCACTCCACGCCGGCGCTGACCCACCACACCAGTGCGTCATCGGTGCCGACCTTTTGCGCGCGCGCCAGCAGCGCCGGGGTTTTCAGTGCTGCCGGCCGGCTACTGTCATCGGCGTCCGGGATAGCCATCAGCGCGGCGGCGAGCAGCGAATGCACATCGCCGCGCAGCGCCAGGAGGTTGATCTCATCATGGTGAAATTGCGCGAGCAGCTGTTCGGGCGACAGCTCCGGGCTCGGCGCCGTTTCTGCGGGTGGCGTCAGCAGCTGCGCGAACGCCGGCGCGCTCGCCAAAGCTGAAACAAAAAGTATACAACGCAGCATCGCGGCACTCCCGTGGGAAAAACAGGCGCGCAGTGTAGCCGTCCGCAGTGTGAGCGGGAACTTAATAGCCGGCGGCCTGGCCATCCTTGCGGCCTTCCGATGCGCCGAGATACACATGATGTTTTGCATCCCACTCGATGGCCTGATAACCGCCATACGGTCCGTCGGCCCAGGTCACGTGGTGGCCTTTTTCCATCAGCGCGCGAATCGTCTCGTAGGGAAATCCAGATTCGAGCTCCACTTCGCCACCGTCCTTCATCGCGACATTCTGACCTTCCGGCTCGGTATCGCCTTCGTGCTGGATGCGCGGCGCGTCGCCGGCTTCCTGCAGGCCCATGCCGAAATCGATCAGGTTCATGACGATCTGCGCGTGTCCCTGCGGCTGCATGCCGCCGCCCATCACGCCGAAGCTGATCCACGGTTTGCTGTCCTTCGTAATGAAGCTCGGGATGATCGTGTGGAACGGGCGCTTGCCCGGCGCAAACGAATTCGCATGGCCTTCCTTGAGCACGAACAGCTGGCCGCGATCCTGCAGCACGAAACCCAAACCCGGCGGCGTCATGCCCGAACCCATGCCGCGATAGTTCGACTGAATCAGCGAGACCATGTTGCCCCATTGATCCGCGGTGGTCATGTAGATCGTGTCGCCGTGTTCGAGCGCGGCCGAAGTCGGTACCGAGCGCATGGCATGGTCCATCGAGATCTTCTTGCGCTGCTCGGCCGCGTATTCCTTCGACAGCAGCTTCGCGAGCGGAGCCTTGAAGAAATCCGGATCGGCGTACAGATGCGCGCGATCTTCCCAGGCGAGTTTTTTCGCCTCGGCGAACAGGTGCACGTGTTCCGGGCTGCCGAAGCCGTACTTTTTCAAGTCATAGCCTTCGAGGATATTGAGAATTTCCAGCGCGGCGAGACCTTGCCCATTCGGCGGCAATTCCCAAACGTCGTAACCACGGTAATTCGTCGAAATCGGCTCGACCCATTCGCCGTGATGGGCGGCCATGTCCTCGTACGACAGGAACCCGTCGTTGGCCTTGAAGTAGTCGCCGATGACGTGGGCGATCTTGCCTTTATAGAACGCATCGCGGCCGCCTTTGGCGATCGCTTCGAGTGTGTTCGCCAGGTTCGGGTTTTTCCAGATCTCGCCTTTTTCCGGCGCGCGGCCGTCGAGCGTCATCTGTTCCTTGAACCCCGGGAACTTCGACAGGCGCGGCACTGACAGCTTCCAGTAGTAAGCGATCAGCTCGGTGACCGGAAAACCCTCGCGGGCATAGCCGATTGCCGGGGCGAGATCGTCCTTGATCGGCAGCTTGCCGAAGCGATCATGCAATGCGAACCAGGCGTCGACCGTGCCGGGCACGTTGACCGGTAGTGGACCGAGCGCCGGAATTTCCTTGAGATTGTGATCGACGAAATACT
>Ga0207674_10002112_pt1 | contig 25126 bp, 17 predicted proteins | sample KBSCornC72_FD_184303 | JGI IMG/M metagenome (GOLD analysis project Ga0207674, IMG submission 184303) | Corn rhizosphere microbial communities from Kellogg Biological Station, Michigan, USA - KBS Corn C7-2 (SPAdes) (version 2) | ecosystem: Host-associated > Plants > Roots > Rhizosphere > Soil ...
CGCCAGAAATACGCCCTGGAAGTTGTACGACTGCTTCAGATACGCGAACGCTTGCGGAATGATCGCGCCGCCGGCGATGCCCATGATCAGCAATGCCGACCCGCGTTCGATCAGCCTGCCGAGGCCGTGTATCGCCAGCGGGAAGATCGCCGGCCACATCATCGCGTTGGCAAAGCCGAGCGCGGCCACGCAGGCGACTGATGCGTAGCCACGCGTGAAGAACGCGCCGGCGGCGAGCACGATGCCGAGAAGAGCGGAGAACGCGAGGTAGCGCTGCTGCGAGATGAGGCGTGGGATCAGTATGAGCCCGGCAATGTATCCGACGAGCATCGCGCGAAGCGTATAAGAGGTGAAACGGACTGTCTCATCGAATGGAATATTGAAGCCGCGCCCGTAAGTGCCGATTGCGTCGCCGGCCATTACCTCGGCGCCGACATAGGCGAAAATCGCCAGAGCGCCGAGCCATACATGCGGATAGTGAAACAGGCTCGTTTCCGCCGTCGCTGTGCCGCCGCGCTCGGCGCGTATGTCCGGCAGCGGCGAAAACAGGATGCCAGCGCCGAGCAGGGCGAGTACTCCCGCCATCGACAAATATGGCGCGTGGATAGTCGCGGCGAAATCGGTGAGCAGAGCGGTCTTCTCGGTATCCGTCGCCGCCGCAGCTTTTGCAGACAAGTCATCCAGACCATGCAATACGAGCGCACTGAGCACCAGCGGTGCGAGCATGCCTGCAATCTTGTTGCAGATTCCCATGATCGCAATGCGCTGCGCCGCGCTTTCGATCGGGCCCAGGATGCTGATGTACGGATTCGCAGCGGTCTGCAGGATGGCCAAGCCCGCGCCGATCACGAACAGGCCGCCGAGCGCGCCCGGATACCAGCGTCGCGTGCAGAACTCGCCGAACGTGAAAGCGCCGAGCGCCATGACCCACAGCGCGAGCGCCATGCCTTTCTTCATGCCAGTGCGGTCGAGAATCATCGAGGCGGGGAGTGCCCACACGAAGTACGACAGATAGAACACGAACGTGACGAGAAACGCGCTGACTACATTCAGCTCAAACGCCAATTGCACGAACGCAATCAGCGGTCCATTGATCCACGTGAACCAGCCCATGATGAAAAACAATGCGCCGATGATGGCGATCGGCACCAGACGCGAGCTCGTTGCATCAGTGTGGTCGGACATTATTTTCCTACTCCGAGTGCTGTCCGGTACAACGTTGTCATAAATTGACCAAACGCGCAACTTTGTCGCGGGACAATCGCGGTGCAACTGTGCTTCATCGGCGCGGGCATTGTTTCGAATGTCGCGTCGCAGCAGTGCGGTGATTCGCGGCATTTTCGCCAATAAACTGCGGAAATACCGCTGGTTGTCCCAGGTTTCTCAAGCGGTTCCTGATTTTGTATACCGCGATGGTTGCTGTAGCGCCGCAAACACGGCGCGGCGGTGATTGCAGGGCCACTATTGACAACGTTGTCATTCGCGCGCAGAGTCCGCGCCATCCGGCCACGGGGACTGGCCGCGCGGGAGAGCAGAAGGGTGTCAGCGACAGCAAATCAATTCGGCGCGTCCGGCAACACGAAGCGCATGCTGGCGGCCGACGTGGGCGGTACACATGCACGCGTCGCACTGGTCGACGCGACGCGCGCCGACACGCTCGAAGTGGTGCATTACCAGAAATACGCCTGCGCCGATTTCCCCGGTCTCGGCGCAATCCTGAAAACTTTCGTCGACAGCCTCGGCAGTAACGCTGCAGTAAACGACGGCGCCATCGCTTGCGCCGGTTACGTACTCGATGGGGCCATCATCAACCCGAATCTGCCCTGGCGCGTTGTGCTCGACACGACTCGCGCAGAAGTCGGTTTGCGCTCGCTCGAGTTCGTCAACGATTTTGAAGCTGCCGCACATGCGACGCCGTATCTCAAAACGAACGAACTGGTGCCGCTGACGCCCGTGCGCGTGGGTGTCGCGGGCGGACCCACGCTCGTTGTCGGTCCCGGCACGGGATTGGGCGCGGCGGTGCGGATTCCGACGGCGACCGGCAGCATCGTGCTGGCCACTGAGGCCGGCCACGCTGCATTTGCGCCGACCTCGGAACGGGAAATTGAAATCCTGCGCATCCTGCGGCGTCACGACAGCCATGTGGAAAACGAACGGCTGTTGTCCGGTCCCGGGCTGCTCAACACCTACGTGGCGCTGTGCCAATTGCGCGGAGTCAAAGCCGAGCTGAGCGAACCGGCAGCGGTAACGCAGGCCGCGCTCGATGGCAGTGACGCGGCCGCGCGCGAAGCACTCGATGTGTTCTGCGGCCTGATGGGCAGCGTGATCGGCGACATGGTGCTGCTGTACGGGCCGCGCGGCGGCGTGTATCTGGCCGGCGGGATTTTGCCGCGCATCAAGGACCATCTGCTCAAAAGCGATTTTTATGCACGCTTTCTCGACAAGGGCGCAATGCGTCCGGTGCTCGAGCGCGTACCGGTGATGCTCGTGGACAACAGTCAGCTCGGCGTGCTCGGCGCGGCTGGCTGGTACCTCGCGCACGGGCAATGACTGACCTGGTTAAAAAGTGGAATAGTAGAAAAAAGATAGATGTACACATAAGCACGTTGGAATTGTCCCGGATCGTCTGGTGAGCCTCGAGCAGGCAAAGCTGGACACCAACAGACTAGAGGGGTGTCATATGAAGAAGTACCGCAGAACCACGCTCTCGGCCAGCATTCTGGCCAGTCTTTTTCTTGCCCAGGCCGCTTATGCACAGAGCGCAGCGCCGGCGGTCGGCGCCGATACGGCGCAGGACGCCGCGAATTCGACCAATCGCAAGGCGACCGATCCGCAGGAGCTTTCCGAAATCGTTGTCACCGGCATTCGCGAGAGCCTCAAGCGTTCGCTCGACAACAAACGCCAGGCTGATTCGCATGTCGATGTCGTGACTGCCGAAGACATCGGCAAGATGCCGGACAAGAACGTCGCCGATTCGCTGATGCGTGTCGCCGGCGTGACCACCAGCTCGGCGAGCGCGAACGAAGGCGGTTTCGACGAGAACGATCGCGTCAGCATGCGTGGCACGAATCCGAGCCTCACGCAGACCCTGGTCAACGGACACAGCGTTTCGTCCGGCGACTGGTTTGTGTTGAACCAGACCAGCGCGGTGGGCCGTAGCGTCACCTATACCTTGCTGCCATCGGAAATCGTCAACAAGGTCGTGGTGCACAAGACCGCCGAGGCGAGCGACGTCGAAGGCGGTGTCGCCGGTTACGTTGACATCCAGACGCGCAAACCGCTGGAATTCACCAATCCATTCACGGCGATGGCCACGCTCGGCGGCGTGTATGCCGACCAGCCGGACAAGACCGATCCGCAGTTCAGCGGCCTGATCAACTGGAAGAACGACGACAAGACGTTTGGCGTCATGCTGCAGCTGTTCTCCGAGAAGCGCCACCTGCGCCGCGACGGGCAGGAAGTACTTGGCTACGATCAAATCGCACCGACCAGCACGATGGCGCAGGCGCACCCGGATTTGGCCGGCGTCTACTATCCGCATCTGCTCGGATCGGCGCTGTTCGAACAGGAGCGCAAACGCCAGGGCGGGTTGCTCGATTTTCAGTGGTCGCCGGCAGACAACCTGAGTTTCGACCTCAGCGGCTTCACGTCCAAGCTCAACGCATCGAACTACAACCGCAACTACATGTTCTGGGGCGCGCATGTGCTCAACGGCGGCGAAGGTCAGGCGCCGGATGCCGGCTACGTCGTGCGCAACGGCACGCTGGAGTCGGCGACGTTCACCGCAGATCCGACGCGCCAATACGGCATCTATGACCAGATCTCGCGTCCCGACGAAAGCTCCAATTCGCGCTACGTCAATCTCGATGTGAACTGGCGTGCGACCGAAAGGCTGACATTGAAAGGCCAGCTCGGCGATACCAAGGGCAATGGCAAGACGCCCACGCAGGATGTCGGCGAATGGGATACGGGCTTCGGCACCGGCGCGGCGTATGCCTTGCACGGCGTCGGCACGCCCGCGAGCTGGAACCTCGGGTCGGAGACAACGAACAACGGCCCGCACTCGCTGGACTGGATTTTCGGCGACAACAATATCGATGTGCGCGATCACGAAGCATGGGGCAAGCTCGATGCACTGTTCAACATCGGCAGCGGCGCGTTCACCGATCTCAAATTCGGTGGCCGTTACGCCGACCACACGCGCAAATCCGAGGGTGTGATCGGACAGGGCCCGATGTGCGGCGACGGTTCGGCGTTCGCGTGGGGCTCGCAGTATTTCTGCAGCAATCCCGACGTGTCGCCGTTCAATCCGGCGAACTGGCCGCAGGGTTTGAGCTTTTATCCATCCGATTTCGGCGATGGCCTGGGCAGCGGTTTCCCGACAAATATCTGGATGTTCACGCCGGCGCAATTGGCCGCGTTTGATGCCAAATATACCAATCGCGACCCCGTCAGCCGCGCCGATTGGACCAGCGACTATTCCCTCAAGGAGAAGGATTCCGCGCTCTATGTGCAGGCGGATTTCGACGGCGAGGGCTGGAGCGGCAACGTCGGCCTGCGCTTCGTGCGTACGGAAGAAAACGTGCTCGCCAACGTGGCGGCCGATGCGTCCACGCCCGGTGCAATCACGACGTCCGCGTTCGGTCCGTATCTGCCGACCGAGTTCGACAACACGTACAACGACATCCTGCCGAGCGGCAATATCAAGTTCGATTTGCGTGATGACGTTGTGTTGCGCCTCGCCGCAGCGAAGACGATGACGCGACCGGATTATTCGGCGCTGGCCGGACCGATCTCGCTGAATCCGCCGGCGGCACCCGGAGCAACCGGCGTCGGCAGCGGCAGCAATCCGAACCTGAAGCCGATACGCTCAAACAATTTCGATGCTTCGCTCGAATGGTATTTCGCGCCGCGTTCGATCCTGTCGGCAAGCGTGTTCTACATGGACCTGAGCAGCTACATCGGTTTCGGTCACGTGACGCGCAACTTCATCACGTTCAACTCGACCTACCCGCAAGGCTTCGACGCGCCGTATGTGCTCACGGTGCCGGTCAACAGCAGTGGTTCGGTCAAAGGCTTCGAGCTCGCCTACGAGCAGCCGCTGTGGGAGAACTTCGGCGTCGCCGCGAACTACACCTACGCGGACGGTGAGGAAAAGGGTGGCGGACCGCTGGTCGGCACGTCGAAGAACACGTTCAACCTGAGCGGCTATTATGAAGACGAGCATTTCAATGCGCGCGTGTCGTACACGTACCGCTCCTCGTTCTTCAGCGGACTGGACCGCTTCACGGCCTTCACGCAGAACGGCGTCGGCAATGTCTCGGCATCGGTCGGTTACAAGCTCAACGACATGTGGAGCTTCTCGCTCGACGGACTGAACCTCAACAATCCGAAGCTCGAGTACTACGCATTGGACAAGGATCAGCCGCGTTCGATGTATGTCAACGGCCGCCAGTATTACTTCAGCGTGCATTTCAAGTTCTAGCGAATATCGGCGCATGGTCCGGCACATGGAGCGTGCATGCGAGACGGAAATGCGCTGGTTGGGAGTCGAGTCCTCCAACTTGGGTGAGGCAGAAGCCTCACCCGTTTTTTTTTGACAGTCCGGTTGTGTCGAAGCACGATTCGAGGCCAGCAAGCTGGGCGCTTGAGAAGTCGCCTGGGCTGGCTCAACCCGAACGACCCGGCCTATCGGATATCGCCAACATGATTGTCATGCTTCGGTTCGTTGCATTCACTTTCATTTTCCTGCTGGCGGCGTGCGCCGCACAGCCGAAGGCCGCGCCCGGCAATGCGCCATTGGCACTGATTCCTATGCCCGCCACGCTCGAGCGTTCGCCGGGCTATTTCGAATTGCGTCGCGGTACGCCACTGATCGTGCGCTCCGGCAATGCGCAGGCGCTTGGCGCCGCGAATTACTTCAAGCAACTCGTGGCTGACATGCACCTCGACCTGCGCAACGAGGGCGCCGGCGATGATGCGATCGTATTCGAGCTCGATCCGAACCTGCTGGTGCGCGGCGATGACAACGGCGACGGCTATGAATTATCCGTGTCGCCGCAGCGCGTGCTGTTGATTGCACGCACCTCGCGCGGCCTGTTCTACGGCGGTATTACGTTGTGGCAACTGATATCGGGTGCTAACGAAAACGCGCCGCGCCGTATTCCGGCGCTGGCGATCGCCGATCATTCGCGCTTCGCCTGGCGCGGGCTGCTGCTGGATTCCGCGCGTCATTTCCAGTCAGCCGGATTCATCAAGCGTTTCATTGATCAGATGGCGCAACACAAACTCAACGTGTTGCATTGGCACCTGACCGACGACCAGGGTTGGCGCATCCAGATTCGCAAATATCCAAAACTGACGGAAGTCGGGGCATGGCGTACGCCGCCGGGCGGCGGCCCGGCGTACGGTGGTTTCTACACGCAGGACGAGATCCGTGACATCGTGCGCTACGCAGCGGAGCGCTACGTGACGATCGTGCCGGAAATCGAGATGCCCGGCCATGCGCAGGCGGCGATCGCGGCATATCCGCAATTCGGCGTGACCGGGAATAGCCCGGGCGTCTCGCACGATTGGGGCGTGAACACGTATCTGTTCAATGTGGACGAATCCACATTTGTATTTTTGCAGGACGTGCTCGACGAAGTCATGGAACTGTTTCCGTCGCCGTACATCCACGTCGGCGGCGATGAGGCCGCGAAAGACCAGTGGCAGGCTTCCACCCAGGTGCAGCAGCGCATGCGCGAGCTGGGACTGAAAGACGAAAACGCGCTGCAGGGCTGGTTCACTGCTCGTATCGGCAGATACCTCGCTGCGCACGGGCGCAAGCTGATCGGCTGGGACGAGATTCTCGAAGGCGGCGTACCGCCGGACGCGACCGTGATGTCGTGGCGCGGGGTGCAGGGCGCGATCGATGCGGCGAAGCAGGGTCATGCCGTGATCATGGCGCCGTCGCCGGTGATGTATTTCGATCACCTGCAGCAATCCGGACACGACGAGCCGCCCGGCCGCCCCGATGTGGTTTCACTGCAGGACGTCTACCGCTTCGAACCGGTGCCGAAAGAACTCGACGCTGCGCAAGCCGCGCACGTGCTCGGCGCGGAAGCGGCGTTGTGGAGTGAATATCTGACCGACGAGCAACGTGTGGAGCATGCGGCGTTTCCGCGCAGTGCCGCGTTGGCCGAGGTTCTGTAGTCGTCGCCGATGCAGCGAGATTGGGATTCGTTCCAGGCGCGCTTGTCCGCGCAGCTCGCGCGTTATGCTCGGGCCGGTGTCGCGTATGCGCGCGCGCCTGCGCCGGCACACGAGGCGAACGTGCTCGTGCGCGATAGCGATGCGCTGAAAACATGCGGCAACGGTTTGTCGCTGCGTATCGAAGGCGACAGTGATGGACGTCGGCGTGGTCCGATCTATCGCGTGGACTTGATGAATCCGTGCTGGATCTTCCCGCAGGTCGATCTGGACCGCACCGCGAAAATCTCCGTTCACGCCGGGCACATCCCGTATTACTTCGCGCTCTGGCATGACGAAGCCAAGGTGATCCAGCGCCAATCGACGAGCGGCCTGGATGTGCTGCAATTGCGCCTGGACGATTGCGCCGGGCCGGTGCTGCAGTCGGTTCCGCTGCGCGCCGAACATCCTGAAACCGAGACTTTCGATGTCACGCTTGCGGGAACGCCAGGCGTTCATGACATTTGCCTTGCTTTCGCCACGCGCGCGCGCGATCCGCTTTGGCTGATTGATTTCGTGCGACTCGTGCCAAAATAGCGATGCGTGTCCGCATCCAAACAAAAATCCCCACAGTTCGACGGCAAGGAATTCGTTAGGACGCTAACGACCTCGCCCGGCGTCTATCGCATGTTCGATGCGGGCGGCGAGCCGCTGTATATCGGCAAGGCGGGCAGCCTCAAGAAGCGTGTCGGCAGTTACTTCCTCAAGCCGCGCATGGAACCGCGCATTGGGGCGATGGTGGCGCAAATCGCGCGCATCGACGTCACCCTCACGCGCACCGAAGGCGAAGCGCTGCTGCTTGAAGCGCAGCTGATCAAGAGCCTGAAGCCGCGCTACAACATTCTGCTGCGCGACGACAAAAGCTATCCCTACATTTATCTGTCGGGTGGCGAGGACTTCCCGCGCATGGCGTTCCATCGCGGCGCGAAAAGCGGCAAGGGCGAGTATTTCGGGCCGTATCCGAGCGCGTGGGCCGTGCGTGAAAGCCTCGACCTGATGCAGAAACTTTTCCTCGTGCGCCAGTGCGAAGACAGCTATTTCCGCAACCGCTCACGCCCGTGCCTGCAGTATCAGATCAAGCGTTGCAGTGCGCCGTGCGTGGCCATGATCGCAGCGTCCGAATACCAGGAAAGCGTGCGCCACGCCGCGATGTTCCTCAAAGGCAAGGGCAGTGCGGTGCTGGCGGAACTCGGCGCCGCGATGGAGCGGGCAAGCGTTGCTCTCGAATTCGAAAAGGCCGCACGCCTGCGCGACCAGATCGCCACGCTCAATCGTCTGCAGGCGCGCAGTCACATCCAGGGCGCGAGCGCGGATCTGGATGCGTTGGCCTGCCGGATCGACGCGGGCATGGCTTGCGTGTCGGTCCTGTACTTCCGCAACGGCGTGAGCCTGGGGTCACGCGATTTCTTTCCGCGCCTGGGCGCGGAAGCCGACGAATCCGCCGTGCTGGCATCGTTCGTCGCCCAGTATTATCTGGACAAGCCGGTGCCGCGCGAACTGTTGCTGAGTCATCCGCTCGAAGACTCCGCGTTGCTGGCCGACGCACTGAGCACGCATGCGAATCATCCGGTCGACGTCAAATCGAATGTACGTGGCGACCGCGCGCGCTTTCTCGAACTCGCGCAAAAGAATGCGCACGCGGCGCTGGCGGCACGCCTGGCCAGCAACCAGACCATCCGCGAGCGCTTCGAAGCGCTGCGCGATCTGCTCGAACTCGGCGAAACGCCGCAGCGCCTGGAGTGCTTCGACATCAGCCATACGCTTGGCGAAGCGACGGTCGCGTCGTGCGTCGTATATGGTCCCGATGGCGCTGAAAAATCCGCGTATCGACGCTTCAACATTGCGGGTGTCGAGCCGGGGGACGATTACGGTGCGATGCGTCAGGCTCTCGAGCGCCGCTACAAGCGCTTGCAGGCAGGCGAGGGAATGTTGCCGGATATCCTGTTGATCGACGGCGGCAAGGGTCAGGTCGCGCAGGCACTGGAAGTGCTCGCGGATCTTGGCATCAGCGGCCTGCTCGTTGTTGGTGTCGCCAAGGGTAGCGAGCGCCGTGCCGGTCACGAGACGCTGATCCGCGGCGACAATGGCAAGGAATTGTGGCCCGGTCCGGAATCGGCCGCGCTGCATCTGATCCAGAGTGTGCGCGACGAAGCGCATCGCTTCGCCATCACCGGCCATCGCAAGCGCCGCGAGAAAGCGCGCGAAAAAAGCCGCCTGGAGGAAATCGCGGGCATCGGCGCGAAGCGGCGCAGCGCATTGTTGAAACATTTCGGCGGCATGGCCGGCGTCGCCGCGGCCGGCGTCGAGGAACTTGCCGGGGTGCAAGGCGTGAGTCGCGATCTTGCCGAAAAGATCTACGCGGCGTTCCACGGATGAAGGCGAACGTGGCACACTCGCGCGCATGCGCCTGACCTGGCCGACCATCCTCACGCTGTTCCGCATCGCCCTGCTGCCGGTGATGGTGCTGGTGTTCTATGCGCCGTTCAAAGGCGCGAACATCGCCGCGTCCGCCGTGTTCGTCGCCGCTGCGCTGACTGATTGGCTCGACGGCTGGATAGCGCGGCGCTTCGGCATGACATCGGCATTCGGCGCGTTTCTCGATCCCGTCGCCGACAAGTTGATGGTCGCGGTCACGTTGTTCCTGATCGTTCAGGACAACCCGACGATTCCGCTCGCGATAATGTCAGCGATCATTGTCGGCCGTGAGATCACGATTTCCGCCTTGCGTGAATGGATGGCGGAGATCGGCGAGCGCACGCGCGTGCGCGTCGCCGGGATCGGCAAGATCAAGACCATTGCGCAGCTCGCCGCCCTCGTCGTACTGCTCTACCAGAAGGACCTCGACGGCTTTGGTCTGTTCCACGCGGGGGAAGTGCTGCTCGCATTCGCCGCCGTGCTGACGATCTGGTCGGGGATGGTCTACGTGCTGGCGGCATGGCCGGTACTGCGCGGAGTGCGCCCTCCGCCAAATACCGGCGCAGAACAGTTGCCATCTTCCGAACATCCCGTATAATTGCCGGCTCGCGCGGGAATAGCTCAGTTGGTAGAGCACGACCTTGCCAAGGTCGGGGTCGCGAGTTCGAGTCTCGTTTCCCGCTCCAGTTTCTTCAAGCGAAACCTCGGCAAGCCGGGGTTTTGTTTTTTGTGCCCTGCATTGTTACGCTGGGCGCGGCAAGCCATCACGTGAGGCGAGGTGGCAGAGTGGTCATGCAGCGGCCTGCAAAGCCGTGGACGCCGGTTCGATTCCGACCCTCGCCTCCAAATCCAGCCGCCCCGATGGCGAAACTGGTATACGCAAGGGACTTAAAATCCCTCGGCATGAAAATGCCTTGCCGGTTCGAGTCCGGCTCGGGGCACCAAGTACATGACCGATATTCCGACTGAAAACGCCGACGCCGATCGCCTCGTCCTGACCGCGAGCGAAGCGCGCGTGCTCGGTTGCCTGATGGAAAAGGCCGCGACAACGCCGGACGTGTATCCGCTCACGCTCAACGCGGTGCACGTTGCTTGCAACCAGAAGACCGCGCGCGATCCGGTCATGAACGTGGAAGTGGGCGAGGCAGGGCACGCTCTGCACACGTTGCAGGACAAGAAGCTCGTCCGCGTCGAGCACGGCGCGCGTTCATTGCGCTACGCGCATACGGTCGATGCCGCGCTGAACCTGACGCCGCGTGCGGCGGCGGTGATCGCGCTGCTGTTGTTACGCGGTCCACAAACGCAGGCCGAGTTGTATACGCGCAGCGAGCGTCTGGCGGATTTCCCGGATTCGCTTTCGCTCGGCGATACGATCGAGCGTCTGATCGCGCGCGAGCCCGCGTTGGTGGTACGCATCGGCCGTGGCGCTGGTCAGCGCGAAGATCGCTACATGCACACACTTTGCGGTCCGGTATCGACCGAGAGCCTGCCGAGCCGGGTCGCAGAGCGTGAGCCAACGCGCGTGGAGGCGCTGGAGTCGCGCGTCGAAGCGCTGGAGCAGTCGGTCGCGGAGTTGCGCGCATTGCTCGGGGATCGCGAGCGCGATTAGTTTCAGTCGCCAAGGCCGTCCACAAAAATGTCATCGGCGGCCGCGCCGATATCCAGGCGCGATCGCGTATAGCCGTTGGCTGCAATGGCCTTGCCGGTTTTCTGCAGGATCGTCAGCAGTTGCGAAACGGTCGCCTGATTGGCGAACTTGGATTGCAGGAGCGCCAGCGCGCCGGTCACCTGCGGCGCCGCCATTGAAGTTCCCGACATGTATCCATACGCACTCATCGGTATCGACGAATACACGCCGTCGCCGGGCGCGTAGAGGCTCACAAAAGGCGCGCTGTTGCTGTACGAGGCGACGGCGTCGGTATTGTCTGTCGCGGCGACGCTGAGCGCGGATGAAATGCAGGCGGGGTAGTCCACGCCGTCGGTGAAGCTGTCGTTGCCGGAAGAGATCACCGTGGCGATGTTGTCGTTGTCGCGCAACGTATCGATCGCGGCCTTGTACGCTGTCGCGATGCTGTCGCAATTCGCGGTGTAGTGCGAGCCGGAAACACCAAGCGAAAGATTGACCGCTGCGATCCTGTAGATTCCGTTGACCGCGTTGTCATGCACCCAGCCCAGTGCAGCGATGATGTCGGAGTCGTATGCCGCCAATATGCAGGTGCCACCGGACTGGTCGCATGAGAAGACCTGTACCGGCATCAAGGAAGCCGCAACCGCCACACCGTTTTCGCCGTTGCCACCGGTGTAGTCGCCGCTGCCCGCGGTGATTCCCGCCACATGCGTGCCGTGCTCGCATGCGGCGATGCCAGGATCGCAATTGGCGCCATCCAGATTCCCGTTCGGATCGCCCGTCTCGTTGTAGACGCCGCCAGGGCACAGGCTGGTTACGCCGCTGACGGCACCGCCGACACCGGAAAAACAGCCCTCGAGTGCTGAAATGACGCGCGATGTCGACGTTCCGTTCGCGCTCAGAAACGGATGGGCTTCCTGCACACCCGTGTCGAGCACCGCGACGACCTCGTCGGAACCCTTGAAACCATATTGCCAGGACAACGGTGCACCGATCACCGCGTCGCTTTGATTGTCGAGAGGCCGCAGTACATGATCAGCCTGCACGCCGGCGACATCGTCGAGTTCAAGCACGTGCTGCAGCGCCGCCGCATCAAAATTCGCCAGCACGACCGGAAACGCGCCGTACTTGCGGATGAGCCGAGTGTTGAAACCGGAGAGTTCCGCAAGAAATTTCGCATGCGCATCCGCAATCGCGTTGCGCCGCTGCGGCTCGGCGACCGGCGCCGCGGGTGTTGCTGCGCGCAGCGTTACCAGCACGCGTACGCCCCCCGGTTTGGCGGCCTCATCGAGCAATTGCTTTTCGTGCGGAAGCAGATTTCGTGGTGCTGCGTGCACTGCGTGCAGCGACAAAAACGACACCATCAACATCCATGCTAGCCAATGCGAACGTTCCATGGCGACCTCCCTTTCCGCCGCATCGTGCGTCCACATTGAACAGCCTGCGTTGCACGCGAGCTGAATGAATGAACATTGAATGCGGACGTGCACAACGCACGAAACCGCGCGCTGCAAAGCGCACGGAACAAAGCGCGACGACAATGCAAGCCGCACGTTCGTGATACCATCGCGACTTCGTTGGCGTTTTTTGTTTAGCCATCCAAACGGCGATCAAGCAATGCAGATTCTGACCAAGCTGCCCAAGGTGGGCACGACGATTTTCACCGTGATGTCGCAGCTGGCGACGCAGCACAAAGCGATCAATCTCGGCCAGGGTTTTCCCGATTTCGACGGCCCGCAGTCTTTGCGCGATGCGCTCGCCGCGGCGATGAACTCGGGCAAGAATCAATACGCGCCGATGACCGGCGTCCCGAAACTGCGCGAACAGATCGCGCTGAAAACGGAAAAGTTGTACGGGCGCAAAGTCAGCGCCGATACCGAGGTCACCGTCACCAGCGGGGCAACGGAAGCGTTGTTCGCCGCCATCGCTGCCGTTGTGCACGCGGGCGAGGAAGTGATCGTGCTCGATCCGTGTTACGACAGCTATGAGCCGGCGATCGAACTGGCCGGTGCGCGTGCCGTGCACGTGCCGCTGTCATTGCCGGACTTCTCGGTGGATTGGGCGCGCGTCAAAGCCGCGATCACGCCGAAGACGCGCATGATCCTGATCAACTCGCCGCACAATCCGACCGGCGCGGTGTTGAGCGCGGACGATCTGGATGCGCTCGCCGAACTTGTGCGTGGCACGGATATTTTCGTGCTGTCCGATGAAGTCTACGAGCACATCATTTTCGACGGACAGTCGCACCAGAGCGTGTTGCGCCATGCCGAACTCGCGGCGCGCAGTTTCGTGGTGTCGTCGTTCGGCAAGACTTATCACTGCACCGGCTGGAAAGTCGGATATTGCATCGCACCGCCGCAGCTCTCCGCCGAATTCCGCAAGGTGCATCAGTACCTGACTTTCTGCACGTTCAGTCCGGCGCAGTGGGCGTTCGCCGATGTGCTCGAGGCCGACCCGCAGCATTATCTCGACCTGCCGCATTTCTACCAGGCAAAGCGCGACCGCTTTCGCGAACTGCTGGCAAAGTCGAAATTCAGGTTGCAGCCGGTCGGCGGTGCCTATTTCCAACTCGTCGATTACTCGGCAATCAGCGACAAGGACGATCTGAATTTCTGCGAATGGCTCGTGCGCGAGGCCGGCGTGGCGGCGATACCGGTGTCGGCGTTTTATGAAAATCCACCCGAGTCCAGGTTGATCCGTTTCTGTTTCGCCAAGAGCGACGAGACGCTGGTCGCGGCCGCGGAGCGGTTATGCAAGCTCTGAAAGTATCTCTTGTCCAGGGTGCAACGCGTTGGCACGACCCGGCCGGCAATCGCGACTATTACGCCAGCTTGATGGCGCCGCTTGCGGGCAGCGATCTGGTGCTGCTGCCGGAGACATTTACCAGCGGTTTCTCGAACGAGGCGATTCACAACGCGGAAACGATGGATGGCCCGACCGTCGCCTGGCTGCGCGCGCAGGCGCGCGCGCTCGACGCGGCTGTGTGCGGCAGCGTGCAGCTGCGTGTCGATGGAAAAGTATACAACCGCTTGCTGTTCGCAACGCCCGATGGCGAAGTAAAGCATTACGACAAGCGCCATCTGTTTCGCTACGCCGGAGAACACGAGCGTTATGCCGCGGGCAGCGATCGGCTCATCGTCGAGTGGCGCGACTGGCGCATCTGTCCGTTGGTCTGCTACGACCTGCGTTTCCCCGTGTACTCGCGCAACCGCCATGTCGACGGCAAGTTCGACTACGACCTGGTGCTGTTCGTGGCGAACTGGCCGACGCCGCGGCGCGAACCGTGGCGCACGCTGCTGCGCGCGCGCGCGATTGAAAACCTGAGCTATTGCGCCGGTCTGAACCGTGTCGGCACCGACGGCAACGGTCTCGGCTACTCCGGGGACAGCGCGGTCATCGATTTCCTCGGCCAGCCGCTCGTGGAACTTGGCGCGCAGGCGCAGACCGTCACCGCGGTGCTCGACGCGGCGGCGTTAGCCGAGCATCGCGCGCGTTTTCCGGCATGGATGGACGCCGACGAGTTCCGATTGTCTTGACCCGGTCATCGTCAATTCCGGCAGTCGCTCTGCCGGAACGACGAGCAAGACTCAAGCAACATGCGCATCCTTGTTGAGACGCATCGTTCCTTCGCGGATCGAGCGCAGTTCATGCAGGATCACGAAGCGCTTGGCAGCCTGTGAATTCGCCAAGCTGGCCAGAACAGCTCCGGTGCGCGGGCAGAGCACTTCGTAGTTCATCGAATGCAACAGACCGGCATCGTCGTATTCGTCGAGCCGCTCGATGTTATAGCCGAGTACCTGAGCTTCTTTGCAACGTAGGCTGCGCATTTGGTCGAACTCCTTCTCTTGTTCTGGTTGAAACGTGAGGCAGCATAGCCGGCACAGGTATCAGTGCGGTTAATCACAAGTTGCAGGGATGTTAATCATGGGATTATTTCCGCGCGCTGGAACTTTTGAGAAATTCAGCGATCGCCGCGGACTTGAAAATCGGTAGCGAGCAACGCGTTTGCGTGCAGACGAATGCCGCTGCGCGTTTTGGCATCGGGTAACTGACATCAGGATTCGGCAGTGATCCTTCGCTCTTGTCCCACCACTCGACGCGCTTGTACCAGGGCGGCAGGCGCTGCAGCGCGGCAAACAATTCTTTGCCGGCAGCGTCGTGTTTGTCGGCGAGCACCGTCAGGTGCAGCGGATCGGAGTGCACCTCATCGTCGGCCAGCAGGATCCCGGGCTCGGTGATTTCGGCGAGTGCAACGCGCGGATCGGCGAGCCAGCGCAATGCATTCTCGGCGAGTGCGCCATGTTCAGCCTTGCCGTCGTACGCAGCAAGCAGATTGGCAAAGCGCGCCACGGAAATGTTTTCATCGATCTGCGGCGTAGCGGCGATCGGACCGGAAGTTCTGGCGCTGACCAAGCCGCCTTGCGAGCGCACGAAGTGTGCGGCGATGAAGTCCGCCGCCGCACCCGCGCGCACGAGCCAGGCGCGGTCGGCAGTCGCCCGATAGAGCGCAAGAAAAGCGCGGCCCATTGCCAAGGTGTCGCCCAGGTAAGGTCCGGCGTCGTCGTGTTCATCGTGGCTGAAACCGCCATCGGGAATCGAACGATGTGCGATGACCCAGTCGGCTGCACGTTTGGCGGCGCCCAAGGCGCTTTCATCGCCGCCGAACTCCGCCCAGGTCGCCAGCGCTTCGATCATTTGGCCGTTGTGCAACGCATACAGATGACGGTCCACGCGCGGAGTTCCCAAGGCGCGGCGCCCGGCGTCATCGAGATTGAAATACGCGGTGGAATGTTCGCCGGGTTTGAGGTCAGCGTCTTGACTGACGTAGAACGCGCCGTCCGGGCTGGTCAGGAACCCGCTGACGTAACGCCGGATCTCGGCCACCGCTTGCTGGTCGCGTTCGCGCGCGAAAGACGCCCAGGCCAAGGCATAAATGCGCAGGTACTGCGCCTGCACGGTTGCGAGCTTTTCATAATGAGGATGCTGCCAATCGCCGTGCGTCGAGTATTGGTACACGCCGCCCCAAACCGGGTCGAACAGGGCGCGCGCCGCATCGAGCGTGTTCAGCGCTGCGGCTTTTTCCGTCGCATCTCCGGCCACGCCCTGACCAATCGCATACTCCACGCTGTCGCGATCAAGATATTTCTGGCCGATATCGAGCCCGCCGAGTTTGGTGTCGTATGTAGCCTGAGTACGCTTGATCAGCGTGGCCCGCGTATCGGCATCGAGTGTGCCGGCGTGTGCGGGTGTGGCGGCCGTCTCGTCGCCATCATTCTCGGGCGATGGATCGGCCACGATCGCTCTGAGCAGACGCAGAAAGCGTTGCGGCTCGATGAAACCTTGACGCTTGACGATCTCCGAGCCGTCCGCGGCAAAGATCACGGTGGCGGGCCAGCCGTAATCCTTGTAGCGGTTCGAAAGGTCGGGACGCAGATCCTGGTCGATGCGCAGCGGCACGTAGTGTGCCGCGATTTCCGCGCGCACGCTGGCATCGCCGTAGGTCTTTTCGTCCATGACGTGGCACCAATGGCACCAGACCGCCTCCAGATAAAGCACGACGAAGCGCTTTTGGGAGCGCGCCTGGGCGAATGCAGCGGCGTCGGAACGCAGCCAGGCAATGGAATCGGGCTCGGCCGCTGTGGTCGGCGAAACTGAACCGAGCAGCAGCGCAACAATCAAGACGCAGCGTAAGGTGAGCATGGAATGTCCGTTTTCAGTGCGGCGATACGTTTGAATCCCCCGAGTGCGCCGTTGGCACAAGCTTGGCTTGCGGCGCACTTTCGCTGGCGTAGAGACCGGCGAGATCGCTAGAATGTTTCGGAACTTTTCGGGAACCCGAACCGGATCCAGCGCCGCCGCCTTACCGCGGAGAAACTGCCGCTGCGATCTGCTCGGATCTTCCAATGTGCTCCAGCCGGAGCGAATATGAGCGTCGTTGATGACGGGGAGTCTGGTATGAAGAAGTTGTGTCTGGGTGTGGTGCTGGCGTTGGTTGCCGGAAGTGCGTTTGCGGCGGGCGATGGCCGGCCGACGATCGGCGTCGCGGAATTCACGAATCAGTCCGCGGCTGCCTGGTGGCGCGGCGGCGTGGGTTGGGAACTCTCCGACATGCTGTCGAACGAGCTTTCGTCCAGCGGCGATTTCCACGTCGTCGAGCGGCAGAAATTGCAGAACGTGATGGAGGAACAGAATCTTGCCGCCTCCGGTCGCGTCGCCAAAGGCACCGGTGCGAAGATCGGCAAGCTTACCGGCGCGCAGTACCTGATTACCGGTACCGTGAGCGCCTTCGAGGAAAATACCTCGAGCACGGGCGGCGGATTAAGCTTCAAAGGTATCGGCCTCGGCGGCAAGCAGAGCGAGGCTTACATGGCCGTCGACCTGCGTGTGATCGATACCACTACTGGCGATGTGGCGTTTTCGCGCACGGTAGAGGGGCGCAGCAAGAGCAGCGGCGTTGCGGTCGGTGTATCCCGCGGCGGTTTCGGCGGCAACCTGGCGCATGAGGAAAAGACCCCGGCCGGCAAGGCGATTCGCGCTGCGCTGGTCGAGGCGAGCGAGTACCTGGACTGCGCGATGGTCAAGAAAGGAAGCTGTATGGACGAGTACAACGCCAAGGAACAGAAGCGCCGCGCTGGCGACAAGAAAGCGCTGAAGCTCGACTGATCAGCGACTACCACCACCACCGGGCCGGCGTGGCTTGCCACGTTGGCCCGGGTTCGGTCGCCCTTCGCCTGAGGGCATGCGATTGCCGATGTCATCGCGCGGCAGTCCTTCGTTGGGTCCGCGCGGGCGCTGCTCGCCTTTCGGCACATAGCGCTGTTTCTGGAATCCGCGATCGTTGCGGTCGCCCGGCACGCCCGTGACAGGCGGGCGCCAGCCCGAATTCTCGTTTCTGCCGCCGGGTCGTCCACCCGGCCTGCCGCCAGGCCCACGCCGCTGCTGTTGATTGCGCTCGCCCGGCGCCCCGGTAACCGGTGGACGCCAACCTGAATTCTCGTTGCGGCCGGCAGGTCTGCCACCGCCGGGACGACCGCGACGCTGCTGATCGCGCTCACCGGGCGCGCCGGTCACGGGCGGACGCCAGCCGCTATTTTCGTTGCCGCCGGGCCTGCCACGGCGCTGTTGTGGTCGCGCGGCACCGCCGCTGCGTTCTTCCATCCAGCGCGGCTGCGGCTGATAGACGCCGACCTGCTGCTGACCGGGGCCACCACCACGGCGCGGCGGACGCGGTCCGCGGTTCTGGCCCGGCGCGCCGCCGGGGCCGCCGCGGCGTGGCCGATCGCCACCGGGTTTACGTTTGCCGCCGGGCCGCGCGAATGGTTTGTCGTCGCGAATACGATCGAACGCGCGCAGTTCGCGGCCTTCATCGCCGGCGCCAGTCCACGCCTGTTGCGTGCGCGGCGCCGGTCGGAATTCGTTCGCAGCCGTCTTGCTCGCGCGGCGCTGGCCGATCACCGGCTGCAGAGTCAGCGTCGGCTCCGGATCGTTCGCGCCAACGAGATTGCGCAGCGCCTTGACCTGATCGGCTTCCAGTTCCTGGCTGTTGCCTTTGAGCAAGCCGCGCGGCAATTCGATATTGCCGTAGCGGATACGCTTCAGGCGGCTGACCATCAGGCCTTGCGATTCCCACATGCGCCGCACTTCGCGGTTGCGGCCTTCGCGGATGACGACGCGGAACCATGAATGGCTGTCGCCGCGGCTGATAACCGCCAATTCCTCGAAACGCGCCGGGCCGTCATCGAGTTCGACGCCAGCCTTGAGTTTCTCCAGCGCTTCGTCCGGCACTTCGCCATGGACGCGACAAATGTATTCGCGTTCGACTTCGGCGCTCGGATGCATGAGCTTGTGTGCGAGCGCGCCATCGGTGGTCAGCAGCAGCAGACCGGTCGTGTTGATGTCCAGACGACCGACGGCGATCCAGCGCGCGCCTTTCAAGCGCGGCAGCTGTTCGAAAACGGTCGGGCGGCCTTCCGGATCCTCGCGCGTGGTGACCACGCCGTCCGGCTTGTGGAACACCAACACTTGCGCACGCTCGGCGCTGTCGTTGATCGCTACAAACAGCTTGCCATCGAGTTCGACGCGATCACCTGCGTGCACGCTCATGCCGATTTCGGCAACGGTGCCGTTGACGCGGACCTCGCCGGCTTGGATGCGTTCTTCGAGCAAACGGCGTGAGCCGAGGCCTGCGTTCGCGAGCACCTTGTGCAGGCGTTCTTCGACGACCGGACCTTCCGGCGCCGCGGCGCGCTTGAGAGTGAGTAGGGTACGCGGCGCGTTCATGCGGTTTGCTCCGGCGCGGCGTCATCCGCGGCCTGTTCGGGTTCGTCGTTGGCCGCTTCTGTGTCCGGCAGCATTGCGGATTCTTCCGTCGCTTCGGCATCGGCCGGAGCGACCGGACCAAGCGTGAGTTGCGGATCGAAATCCTCGATCTCGCGGATTTCGGCCATCGGCGGCAATTCGTCGAGCGATTTCAGGTTGAAGTAATCGAGAAACATCCTGGTCGTGCCGAATAGAGCCGGCTTGCCGGGCACGTCGCGATAGCCGACCACGCGCACCCATTCGCGTTCTTCGAGAGTCTTGATGATGTTCGTCGATACCGCCACGCCGCGAATCTGTTCGATCTCCCCGCGCGTGATCGGTTGGCGATAGGCGATCAGCGCCAGTGTCTCGAGCAAGGCACGGGAATATCTGGTCTGGCGCTCGGTCCAGAGCCGTGCGACCCAGGTGTGCACGTCCGGGCGCACCTGATAGCGGAATCCGGAGGCGACTTCCTTCAGTTCCACGCCGCGGTTCGCACAGTCTTCGGTGAGTTCGGCGATCGCGCGCGCGAGGTCATCGTGACTCGGCGTTTCGGTTTCGCCGAACAACGCGGAAAGCTGCGCAAGCGATAGCGGCTGCGCGGCGGCCAACAGGCTGGCTTCAACAATGCGTTTGAGTTGGTCAAATTCGATCATGGGATATTTCATCAACCAGCGGTCGCCAGCGATTTCAGGTAGATGGGGGTGAGCGGTTCGGCTTGCATGATTTCGATCAGGTGTTCCTTGGCCAGCTCGAGAATCGCGAGGAACGTGACGACGATGCCGAGGCGGCCTTCATCGACATTGAACAGCCGCTCGAACAGATGAAATTCGCCGTCGCCGATGGCCTTGAGCACGTCGCTCATGCGGTTGCGCACGGACAACGCTTCGCGCTGGATGGCGTGGCGGCCGGTCAGTTCGGCACGCTTGAGCACGTCTTTGAGCGCCAGCAGCAGTTCGCGCAGATCGACCGGCGGCGGCAAGCGAATGACCGCCTTGTCCTCGACGTACGCGGTCGCAAGCGCGGTGTCGCGCTCCATGCGCGGCATCGCCTCGATGTCTTCGGCGGCCTTCTTGAAGCGCTCGTATTCCTGCAGGCGGCGTACCAGCTCCGCGCGCGGATCTTCCTCGACGCTTTCTTCGTTCGGCGGGCGCGGCAGCAGCAGGCGCGACTTGATCTCGGCGAGGATCGCTGCCATGACCAGGTACTCGGCGGCCAGTTCCAGCCGCATCTCCTGCATCAGCCCAATGTAGTCGACATACTGGCGCGTGATCTCGGCGACCGGTATGTCGAGAATGTCGAGGTTCTGACGCCGAATCAGGTACAGCAGCAGGTCGAGCGGTCCTTCGAACGCTTCGAGGATGACTTCCAGTGCATCCGGCGGGATGTACAGGTCCTGAGGCATCTGCAGCACGGGCTGTCCGCGCACGATCGCCAGCGGCATTTCCTGCTGCTGCGGTTGCGGCGCGAAGATAGCAGCGGCTTCCGGGGATTCCGGACTGACGGCCTGCGTAGTCATTAATACATTTCAATCATGCGTTCGCGCTTCTCACGAAGCGAAGTACAGAAATCAGCATTGTGGAAAAGTTCGGAACACCCCGGGCGCGAATCCCCTCGATCCGCAACGGCGCTTGCCGCCAGCCACACGCGCCAGCTGCAGTGCCGGGCGTGGGCGGTTATCCAAAACGAGTCTTGTCGCGGGCGGGTCGGGCGTGGTGCCGGTGCTTGCCGGCGCGCTGGGCGGGCCCGCGTCTGTATACAAGCGTAAGGACTTTATCCATGCAAGTCCAGCTTTTTATATGCGCCATTCCAATTGAAAGTAGTCGCATGCGGCCATATTGACCATCCTGTACACGCTTGCTAGCGTCCGCCCGGCTGCCATGTCCTCACCGCTGAAAAACAAACTCGACGCGCGCGCGCGCCAACTGCTGCGTGCCCTCATCGGCCAATACATCGCCGACGGGCATCCGATCGGTTCACGCACGCTGGCCAGGAGCGCGGGCCTGGACGTCAGTCCGGCGACGATCCGCAACGTCATGGCGGATCTGGAGGAATTGGGCCTGCTCGCCGCGCCGCACACCTCGGCCGGACGTGTGCCGACCGCGCAGGGCTACCGCGTCTTCGTCGATTCGCTGCTGGAATTGAAGCCGCTCGACGAATCGCAGATCGAGCAATTGCGGCGCGAATTGCCGACGCAGGCGCCGACCCAGGATCTGCTCAGCGGCGTGTCGTCGCTGCTGTCGGACGTCACGCATTTCGTCGGCGTGGTCACCGTCCCCAAGCGCGAGGAGTTTCCGTTCCGTCACATCGATTTCGTCGCGCTCGGCGGCAACCGCGTGCTGGTGATCCTGGTTTTCGCCGACAACGAGGTACAGAACCGGGTAGTGACGACGCAGCGCGTGTACTCGTCCAGCGATCTGGAGCAGATCGCGAATTTCCTCAATGCCACCTACAGCGGCTTGCGCATGTCCGACATCCGCGAGCGCCTGACGCGCGAGATGCGCGAGACCAGCCATCGCCTGCACCAGCTGATGGTCGCGGCAGTGGACGTGACGCAGCATGCATTCCCGGACCAGCAGCCCGGCGCGGACATGCTGGTCGCGGGGCAAATCAATCTGATGGGCTCGCAGGGATTGTCCGATATGGATCGTCTGCGCGAGTTGTTCGAGGCATTCCAGCGCAAGCGCGATCTGCTGATGCTGCTGGAGAATTGTGCGCGTGCCGAAGGCGTGCGCCTTTTCATCGGCGAAGAATCCGGCTACGCGGCGCTGGATTCCTGCAGTCTGATCACGGCACCGTACGGGGTTGAAGGGCGGGTGCTCGGCGTGCTTGGCGTGATCGGGCCCACGCGCATGGCCTACCAGCGCGTGATCCCGGTGGTGCAGGCGACCGCGCAGATTCTGTCCGGCGCCTTGAATCAGGCGCGGCAGACCCCATAGTCGAGGCCGCATTCGGAATGCCTTGAATGGCATTCCGATTGCGGCCGAGGGTGAGGCAGGATGCCGAGCGTGGAACCGCACCAGGGAAGGTTCGTGTAAAGACATTTTCGACGCCATTCGACTAAACAATGGAAGAGACCAATTTCATGCCCAATGATCAGCCCGGCATTGATCAGCCCGAAGTCGACGAACTCGGCAAGATTGTCAACGAATATGAGACCAAGATCGGCGAGATGCGCGACCTGCTGCTGCGCGAGCGCGCCGAGATCGAAAACCAGCGCAAGCGCCTCGCTCGCGACGTCGAACAGGCGCGCAAATTCGCCAACGAGCGGCTGCTCAGCGAGCTGCTGCCGGTCTGTGACAATCTCGAACGCGGTCTCGCCGCCGATACGGCCGATGCCAACGCGTTGCGCGAGGGCATGGACCTGACGCTCAAGGCGTTGCTGAAGGTGGCTGAGGCCAATGGTCTCAAGGCCATCGAGCCGCTGGGTCAGCCGTTCAATCCTGAACTGCATCAGGCGATGAGCCTGGTCGACGCGCCGAATGCCGCGGCCAATACCGTGGTCAGCGTGCTGCAGAAGGGCTACGTACTGAATGAACGCCTGCTGCGGCCGGCGCTCGTGGCGATCGCGAAGTCCTGAAAAGCCAGGAATTCCCTTGAATTGAAACGGGGGCAACCCCAGTTTGCACACCATGCGCGGCACGTGAGCCGCAAGAAATTTTCCGGAGATCTGAACATGGGCAAGATTATTGGTATCGACCTCGGCACGACGAATTCCTGTGTCGCCATCATGGAAGGCACGACGGCGCGCGTGATCGAAAACTCCGAAGGCGATCGCACCACGCCGTCCGTCGTTGCGTTCAAGGACAACGAAGTGCTGGTCGGCGCAACCGCCAAGCGCCAGGCTGTCACCAATCCGAAGAACACGTTCTACGCGGTGAAGCGCCTGATCGGCCGCAAGTTCACCGACGCCGAAGTGCAGAAGGACATCGGCCTCGTGCCGTACAAGATCGCGCAGCACGACAATGGCGATGCCTGGCTCGCGACCGCGGACGGCAAGAATTTGTCGCCGCAGGAAATCTCCGCGAAGATTCTGATGAAGATGAAAAAGACCGCCGAGGATTATCTCGGTGAACCCGTCACCGAAGCCGTGATCACGGTGCCGGCGTACTTCAACGACTCGCAGCGCCAGGCGACCAAGGACGCCGGCCGCATTGCCGGGCTCGACGTCAAGCGCATCATCAACGAGCCGACTGCGGCGGCGCTCGCCTATGGCATCGACAAGAAAGGTGGCGACCGCAAGATCGCCGTGTACGATCTGGGCGGCGGCACTTTCGATATCTCGATCATCGAGATTGCCGAGGTGGACGGCGAAAAGCAATTCGAGGTTCTGGCGACGAACGGCGATACGTTCCTCGGCGGCGAGGATTTCGACAAGCGCCTGATCGACTACCTCGTCGAGGAATTCAAGAAAGACAGCGGCGTTGATCTGAAGAACGATTCGCTCGCGCTGCAGCGTCTCAAGGACGCCGCCGAGCGCGCCAAGATCGAGCTGTCGTCTTCGCACCAGACCGAAGTGAATCTGCCGTACATCACGGCTGACGCGTCCGGTCCCAAGCATCTGAACATCAAGCTCACGCGCGCCAAGCTCGAAGCGCTGGTCGACGACCTGATCAAGGCCACGATCGGCCCGTGCCGCACGGCGATCAATGATGCCGGTCTGAAAGTCGCCGATGTCCAGGAAGTGATCCTGGTCGGCGGGCAGACGCGCATGCCGAAAGTGCAGGAGGCCGTGAAGGAATTCTTCGGCAAGGAACCGCGCAAGGACGTCAACCCGGACGAAGCCGTCGCTGTCGGTGCGGCAATCCAGGGCGGCGTGCTCGGCGGCACGGTCAAAGACGTGCTGCTGCTCGACGTCACGCCGCTGTCGCTCGGCATCGAAACGCTCGGCGGCGTGATGACCAAGCTGATCGACAAGAACACGACGATCCCGACCAAGAACACGCAGGTGTTCTCGACCGCGGAAGACAATCAGGGCGCCGTCACCGTGCACGTGCTGCAAGGCGAGCGCGAGCGCGCGAGCGCGAACAAGTCGCTGGCCAAGTTCGACCTGGCCGGTATCGATGCGGCGCCGCGTGGCATGCCGCAGATCGAAGTCACGTTCGACATCGACGCGAACGGCATCCTGCACGTTTCCGCCAAGGACAAGAAGACCGGCAAGGAACAGCGCATCGAGATCAAGGCCGGTTCCGGATTGAACGAGGAAGAAATCCAGCGCATGGTGCGCGACGCCGAAGCGAACAAGGAAGATGACAAGAAATTCCATGAACTGGTCGGCGCACGCAACAAGGCCGACCAGCTGGTGCACGCGACGAGGGCGGCGATCAAGGAACACGGCGGCAAGGTGCCAGGCCAGATCGGTGCGATCGAGGCCGCGCTCTCGGAGCTGGAAAAAGTCATGAAGGGCGACGACAAGGATGCGATCGAATCGCGCATCGCCGCGCTCGAACAAGCTGCGCAGTCATTGGCCGCTGCGGCATCGGCAGGCCACGCCGGTCCGGGCGACGCGGGTGCGCAGGCTCAGGCAGGCGCGGCATCGTCGAAGAAAGACGATGT